>Ga0105047_10018848_pt1 | contig 10672 bp, 9 predicted proteins | sample MAT04_FD_78384 | JGI IMG/M metagenome (GOLD analysis project Ga0105047, IMG submission 78384) | Freshwater microbial communities from Lake Fryxell liftoff mats and glacier meltwater in Antarctica - MAT-04 (megahit assembly) | ecosystem: Environmental > Aquatic > Freshwater > Ice > Liftoff...
AAAATGGCACTTCAAAGATTAAAAGAAGCTGCTGAAAAAGCTAAAATTGAATTATCATCATCAATGCAAACATCAATTAATCTGCCATTTATTACAGCAGATGCAACAGGTCCAAAGCATATAGAGATGAATTTAAGTAGAGCTAAATTTAATGAATTAACTCACGATTTAGTTGATGCAACAATAGAACCAATGAAAAAAGCTCTTGCAGATGCAGGCTTATCACTTAGTGAAGTAGATAAAATTGTACTTGTAGGTGGTTCAACAAGGACGCCAGCAGTTGTTGATGCAGTTAAAAACTTTACTGGAAAAGAACCTTCAAAGGGAGTAAATCCTGATGAGTGTGTAGCCCTTGGTGCAGCAATTCAAGCTGGAGTATTAACTGGAGAAGTTAAAGATGTTTTACTTCTTGACGTAACTCCATTAACACTGGGAATAGAAACACTAGGTGGAATAGCTACTCCTCTAATCGAAAGAAATACGACAATCCCTGCTAAAAAGAGTCAAGTATTCTCAACAGCAGCAGATGGTCAAACATCAGTTGAAATTAACATTGTTCAAGGTGAAAGACAAATGGCTGCAGGAAACAAGAGCTTAGGAAGAGTTACTCTTTCAGGTATTGCAGCAGCACCAAGAGGAATTCCACAAATAGAGGTTACTTTTGATATAGATGCTAACGGTATTGTTAATGTATCAGCTAAAGATAAAGGAACAGGAAAAGAAGCTAAAATAACAATTACGGCATCAACTAATTTAAGTGATGATGAAATTGATGCAGCAGTAAAAGAAGCAGAAAAATTTGCAGGAGAAGATAAATCAAGAAAAGAAGCAATTGAGGCTAAAAACAATGCAGAACAGTTAGTATATCAAACTGAAAAAAGCTTGAAAGATCTTGGAGAAAAAGTAGCAGAGGAAGATAAAAAAGATATTGAAGCTAAACTAGAATCGCTTAAAAAAGTTAAAGATGGCGAAGACACAGAGGCTATAAAGAAATCTACTGAAGAGTTAACTGAAGCTTTCTATGCAGTAACTACAAAAATATACCAAGCAGAAGCAGAGCAAGCAAAAGGAGCAGAACAAGGCGAAGGTAGCAATGGTGAAAATGCAGAGCATGATGACAATGTAGTAGATGCTGATTACAAAGTAGACGAAGATGAAAAAAAAGAAGATAAATAAGCATTAAAACCATTAAAAACAATAAATTAAGGGTGGGGTAAGTACCCTTCCCTTAATTTATTTAAAGTAATATTAGCAATAAGCAATGAAAAACTATATAATAGTAGTGTTGGAAATAAAAATGATGACGTTGAATTATTTAAATCAACAAATTTTATTATATAAGCATATATATTTTAGGTGGTGTAAAATAGCATGGCAAAAAAAGATTATTATGAAACTCTTGGCATACAAAGAGATGCCAGTGAAGAAGAAGTTAAGAAGGCTTTTAAAAAGGGTGCATTAAAATATCATCCGGATAGAAATCCAGACAATAAAGCAGCGGAAGACAAATTCAAAGAGATGAATGAGGCATATCAAGTTTTATCTGATTCAGATAAAAGATCAAGATATGACCAATATGGTACAGCAGATGATAATGGAGCAGGCTTTGGTGGCGCTTCCGACTTCTCAGGCTTTGGTGGTTTTGGGGATATATTTGGCGACATATTTGGAGGCGGCGGATTCTCTTCAAGAAATCAAAATGGCCCAAGAAAAGGTGCGGATTTAGAATATAATTTAAATCTAACTTTCGAAGAGTCTGTTTTTGGTGTAGAAAAAGAGGTATCTGTTACAAAAAATGAAAAATGTGATGATTGTGGAGGTAGTGGTGCTAAAGCTGGTACTTCTGCAAAAACCTGTGATAAGTGTGGTGGAAATGGCCAGATAAAAGTTCAGAGAAATACTGCTTTTGGAAGCTTTGCTAGCATGAGCACTTGTGATAAGTGCGGAGGCAAGGGTCAAATAATTTCTGATCCATGTAAAACTTGTCATGGTACAGGAAAAGCTAGAAAAAATAGAAAAATTAAAATAAACGTTCCAGGTGGAGTTGACACTGGAAATGTTATGCCTCTTAGAGGACAAGGAGAACCAGGAGAAAAAGGTGGTCCAACAGGAGACCTATATATAAATATCAGAGTAACTCCTCATAAGACTTTTAAGAGGAACGGAATTGATATTCATATAGAATCCCATATAAGCTTTGGATTTGCATCTTTAGGTACTGAAATTAAAGTTCCAACAGTAGATGGAGATGTTAAATATAAAGTTCCAGCAGGAACACAATCTGGAACTGTGTTTAGACTTAAGGGCAAGGGTATACCTAGAGTTAATGGACATGGAAGAGGCGACGAATACGTAAAAGTCATTGTTGATATTCCAAAAACTTTGAATGACAAGCAAATAGCAGCTTTAAAACTCTTTATGGAAGCTAGTGGTGAAAGTATAGATTTTACTGAAGAGAATAAAAAGTCTTTTGTGGATAAAATATTAGGCAAATAATAATTATGATAAAAAAACTTCGTTTTGTAAAACGGGGTTTTTTATTTTAATATTGTGTTAAAATATTGGAAATGATACATTTGGGGAGATAAATAATTGGTATCTACCCATAGGGAAGAATAAGGAGGATGCAATGAATAAGGATTGGATTGAAGTAACTATAATAACAAGCAGTGAGGCAGTTGAGGCAGTATCAGAAATGTTACATAATACTGGTGTAGAAGGAGTTTCTATTTTAGATCCACTAGATATGATTTTTAGGCGAGATCATACTACAGATTGGGATTACTTTGATGAAACTATTATAGATACAAATAGCGGGGTTATAATAAAGGGATACTATAAAAAAGATGAAAAATTTGAGGGTTATCTAGAAGAAATTAAAACCGGGATAAATAATTTACCCAAGTTTGGACTTGACAAGGGCGTAGGCTCTGTTACTGCAGCTGATGTCAAGGAACAAGATTGGGAAAACAACTGGAAGCAGTATTATAAACCAATAAAGGTAGGAGAGAAAATAGTTATAAAGCCTATATGGGAGCAGTACGATAAAAAGTCTGATGAAATAATTGTAGAGCTAGATCCGGGTATGGCCTTTGGAACTGGGAGTCATGAAACTACTAGGATGTGCATAAAAGCACTTGAGAGACACGTAAAGACTAATTCGGTTATTTTTGATATAGGAACAGGGTCAGGTATATTATCTATCGCTGCGGCTAAGCTTGGGGCTAAAAAGACCATAGGAGTTGATTTGGATCCAGTAGCAGTAGACTCCGCAAAGCAAAATGTCAGTTACAATGATTTAAACAACATTGAGATACTGTACGGAGACTTACTAGAAGTTGTAAGTGGAAAGGCTAATATAGTTATAGCTAATATAATGGCTGACGTAATTATGTTTTTAACTAATACAGTTAAATCAGTTATAGTAGAAGGTGGTTATTTTATATCTTCAGGAATAATTTTAACCAAGAAAGATGAAGTAATAAATAAATTACTAGAGTCTGGGTTTAAAATTGAAGAGATAAATATAGAGGGAGAATGGGTTTGTATAGTTGCAAAGTTATAATAAAATAATTACATATGGCATCTTAAATATAATAAGTTAAAAATGCCTAGTTTGAGGAGAGAATAAATAATGCATAAATTTTTTGTTCCAAAGCAAAATATAGATGGTAATAATGCTATTATAGATGGCGAAGATGTAAAACATATATATAAGGTATTAAGACTTAAAATTGGAGACAAGGTCTCAGTAAATAACGGTGAAGGCAAGGAATATATAGGCGAAATAACTTTAATAGATAAGAGTGAAGTGAAAATAAATCTATTAGAAGAAAGTTCTATAAATAATGAAAGCCCTATTGAAGTATACTTATTTCAGGGAATGCCTAAATCAACAAAAATGGATTTAATAGTTCAAAAAAATACGGAACTAGGGGTTAAAGCAATAACACCTATAATAACAGAACGAGTAGTAGTTAAAACAGAGCTTAAAGAATTTAAAAAAGTGGATAGATGGAATAGGATAGCACTTGAAGCTTGCAAGCAGTGTAAGAGGAGTTTGGTACCTGAAATTAATGTGCCTATTGAATTTTCACAGTTGTTAGAAGCACTAAAATCTATGGATTTAGTGGTAGTTCCCTATGAAAACGAAGAAGGTTATGGCATAAGGAAATTAATGAAAACCATAGATAAAGAATCTATTAGTAAAGTTGCTATTGTTATAGGACCAGAGGGTGGATTTGAAGAAAGTGAAATACTTAAATTAAAAGAAATAGGAGCAAGTGTTGTCACTTTAGGACCTAGAATACTTAGAACGGAAACAGCAGGATTTACATGTTTAAGTCTTATAATGTATGAACTGGGAGATTTGGGAGGAAGTATATAATGAAAGTTGCAATCGCTACCTTAGGATGTAGGGTAAATCAGTATGAGTCAGAAGCAATGGTAGAAAAATTCATTAGAGAAGGATATGAAGTCTCTGAGTTTCATGAGTTTTCTGATGTATATGTTATTAATACCTGTACTGTTACTAATATGGGTGATAAAAAGTCAAGGCAGATGATAGGAAGAGCTAGAAGACAAAATAGTGAGGCTATTATTGCAGTGGTAGGATGTTATGCACAGATAGCCGTAGACGAAGTAGCCAGCATTGAAGGCGTTAATGTAGTTTTAGGCAGTCGAAATAAAGGTGACATTGTTTACTTTGTAAATAGAGCAAGAGAAGAAAATAAACAAATTATAGAGGTTAGTGATGTTCTGAAAAACAAGGTGTTTGAGGACTTAAATATTAGCGATTATCAAGATAGAACTCGGGCATTTGTAAAAATTCAAGATGGTTGTAATAGATTTTGTTCTTATTGCTTAATACCTTACGCAAGAGGAGCGGTATGTAGTAAGCTGCCTGAAAAAATCATAGCAGAAGTTAATGAACTGGCCCAAAATGGTTTTAAAGAAATCCTTTTATCTGGCATACATATAGCATCTTTTGGATTAGATTTAGATGAAAAGTGGAACTTGGTTAGAGTGTTAGAAGAAGTGGATAAGGTTCCTGGTATTGAAAGGGTAAGAATAGGGTCAATAGACCCAACCTTCTTTACAGAGGGCGTTATCGAGAAATTAATGTCATTTAAGAAGCTGTGTCCACATTTTCATCTCTCTCTTCAAAGCGGATGCGATGAAACACTTAAAAGAATGAATAGGCAGTATACAGCGCAAAAATATAAAACTGTTGTTGAAAATTTGAGGAAAAATATAGCAGGAGCATCTATAACTACGGATGTAATTGTGGGTTTTCCTGGAGAAACAGAGGAAGAATTTAACGAAACATATGCCTTTTTAAAAGACTTAGAATTATCCAAAATGCATATTTTTAAGTACAGTCCAAGAAAAGGAACTAAAGCTGCTGGAATAAAAGAGCAGATTAATGGAAATATAAAAGAAGAAAGAAGCCATAAGCTCATTACACTTAACAATGTGCTAGAGGAAAAACATATAAGTACATTTGTTGGAAAATGTATAAATGTTCTTTATGAGCAAAAAGTAAAAAATAATGATGGTGAATTTGAAGGATACACGGACAACTATGTTAAGGTAATAGCAAGAGCATCTAAAAATATAGCAGGTGAACTTCATATGACTAAACTTGTAGAATGTAAGGGCAATTATATAATTGGAGAAGTACAAGGATTAGAATAATTGTAAATAGATAAATAAATGTAGCAGGAGAATAAAACTTTATGTTGAATAGTATATTAGTATAAGGCATATGAGTTGTTACTTTTTTCGGATGCATAAAATGGGTAGGAGGTGATTATGTGGAAAAGGAAGACTGTATTTTTTGTAAAATCGTTAAAAAGCAAATTCCTTGTGAAATGCTTTATGAAGATGATAAAGTTATAGTATTTAAAGACATAAGTCCTCAGGCCCCCGTTCATGCTATAATTATTCCAAAGGAACATATTGATGACTTAAATTGCTTGAATAAAGAGTCATCGTCAATAATAGGTCATATATTTATAGTTGCAAAGGAAATGGCCGAAAGCTTAGGAATTGCTGAGAGTGGATATAGAATTGTTAGTAATTGTGGGGAACAAGGGGGTCAAACTGTTCAACACGTGCATTTTCATTTATTAGGCGGCAGGATGCTTAAGTGGCCACCGGGTTAAAATATAATTAATTTCTTAAGTGTTAAATTGTAATGTATAGTTTGTATTTAAATACATTATATATGACAAAAAAGCAATGAAAATGTTGACATTATGTAAAATTGTGTTGTATAATAAAACATGTGCTATTTAGGCCCCGCATTAGCTGTTTTTAAATTGAATTGAGCTAGCGGAGGGAGGGATAATGATGTCAGAAATTAAGGTTGGAGCAGACGAGTCCATTGAGAACGCTTTAAGAAGGTTTAAGAAAAAATGCGCAAGAAGTGGAGTGCTTGGAGAAGTAAGAAAAAGAGAACACTATGAAAAGCCAAGTGTTAAGAAGAAGAAAAAGTCAGAAGCTGCAAGAAAGAGAAAATTCAAATAGAATTTTAAAAAATGGAATGAGACAAGATTTATTTTATAAAATAAAATTTTGTTAGAATACCTTCCTCAGCAGTTAAATAAATTAGATATTTTTTGGTCATTCAGAAAAACAGTGGTACAATTGGGAGCTAATAGCATGAAAAACGTGAGATAAATTAAGTTTGCTTGATTACCTATAATTACAGGTAAAGTAGATGGTAAACTTGTTAGTAAAATAGTAAAACAATAAAAAATAATAAAAGATTCAGCCTAGTGCTGGATCTTTTTTTGTATTTTAAAATTATAAAATAAAAAAACTGTAATTTGTTTTGCTTTTTCTTCATAAATTTATTATGAAGTATTTTGTGAGGTGAGTGTATGGATAATAAAGTTTATAAAGCAAAAGAAGCTATAGCTAACAAATTAGAATTGCCACGAGACATCTTGCTTGATTTACCTAAAATCACCATTTTGGCTAATAATGAAATAAATATAGAAAACCATAAAGGTGTGGTAATTTTTGAAGAAGAAGAAATAAAGATAAATTCGAATGTGGGTCTAATCTCGATATATGGAAAAAACTTTAGAATATTATTTATAGGGGGGAACACAATAACTTTAAGTGGTAATTTTAAATCTGTTGTGTATGATAGCTATGAATAATTTTAAAAAATATAAAAAAGGCACTATCACAATGGAAATCCAATCATTCATGCCAGAAAAATTTATAAATTTATTATGGAAAAATGGTATTGTAGCTAAAAATATAAAAAAAATTAATATAACAACTTTAGTTTTGGAAGTTAAATTGTGCGATTATGGTGAAATTAGCAAAGTAGCCAAAAAAGCCAAAGCAACAGTTAGAATTGTAAGAAGAAGTGGATTGTCCTTTTTTTTAATCAAAATAAGAAGGAGATCTGCACTCTTAATAGGTGCGTTTTTGTTTGTGAGCATAATATACTATTTATCTACGTTTATATGGAATATCGAAATCAATACAGAAAATTATATAAGTCCATATGAATTGCGTAGTCAAATTAAAGGATTTGGAATAACACCTGGACTTAGAAAGAAAAATATAGATGTTTATGAAATTGAAAAAAAAATCATAAGAGGTAATGATGAGATAATGTGGATAAAAGCCAGGATTGAGGGTGTAAAATTAAAAGTTAATGTAATTGAAAGACAATCGCCACCTATAATAACTAGCAAGGAAGCACCGCGTGATTTAGTAGCTAATAAAGATGGTGTAGTAGTTAGAGTGTTTACAACAGAAGGAACAGCGGTTGTAATAAGTGGAGACATTATACAAAAGGGAGACCTATTGGTTAAAGGGGAGCAAGGTAAAGAAGGAAGTGTATATCCTGTACATGCAGAGGGGGAAGTTATAGCAAAAACTTTTTATGAGGAGATTAAAAAAGTTCCACTGTATGTTATTTCAAAGAATAAAACTGGAAACAAGATAAGTAATTTATACATTAAATTTGCAAATAAAAAGATTTATATTAAAAATAGCTTAATTCCCTATGCTAATTATGATAAAATAGAAAATAGTAATAAATTTATAAAAAGTGAAAACTACTATGAAGTTGAACAAAAAACTATACCTTTGGATATATCTAAGGTTACAGATGAAATGTATTCTAATATTCTTAAGAATTTGGACAAAAATGTAATAGTTAAAGACAAAATTGTAGATACTAAAAAGGATAAGGATAAGTATTTAATAAAAGTGTTAGTTGTTGCTGAAGAGAATATTGCTCCTGAATAAAATATATAAATTTAACAAGAAACAATATATTTGTTCCTTTTACGCAAGAAGAAAAGGTGGGGATGGGATTTGAAAAATATTAGAGAGCTTATGACTCTTAATAAAGTAAAACCATATTTGATATTTATAGTTACTGTAATTATTATGTATTCTATTTTAGTGACAGCGTTAGTCCCTAAAAAATATACTATAAATGTGGGGGATATTGCAAAAATAGATATAAAAGCTCCTAGAGAAGTTGAAAATGAAGTAGCTACAGAAAACAATAGAAATAATGCTGTAGAACTTGTGGAGAAAAAGACAATTAAAGTTCCTGTAAATAAAAAGGCTGTAGAAAATATTGGTGCGTTATTTTCAGCAGTGGCCAAATTAAATGATAGTAATGAAAGTGCCACTGAAAAAATATTATCAGAAAAGGAAAAAGGAGCTACACTTAAGAAAATTAATCCAATTGACAATTTTACACCTGAAAACTATCAGACTTTACTAAAGCTAGAGCTTAGTAAAGCGGTCGAATTAGAAAAATTTCTTAAAGAAACCATTACCACTCTTTATGAGGTAACCACAATAAATGAGAATAAGCCTGAAGAAATTGTAATGGCAAAGGGCATTATCACTACACTTTTTAATAATTCTAATTTAACAAAGGACACAAGAGAAATAGGAATGTCTATTGCAAATGCAGAAATTGTTCCTAATTCAATTTATGATAAAGAAAAAACAGATCTGTTAATAGAAGAAGCAAAAAAAAATGTTAAGCTTGTAATGATTAAGAAGGATCAAATTATTGTAAGTGAAGGTTCACCAATAACCTTTGAACAAAAAGAAATGCTTCAATCACTAGGTCTATTGGACGATACTAGCAATTTTGAATGGTCTTTATACTTAAGTTTAGCAGGGCTTGTATGTTTAGTTATTTTGCTTCAATGGTTTTATTTATACAAAAATCAACCGGAGATATTTAAGGATAGAAAAAAACTAATTATGCTTAACATTCTTAGCATAATAGCCGTATTACTGGCTAGAGTACTAGGTATAATTTCAGTGTTTGTTATTCCTCTAGCTTGCATACCAATGCTTATGACCATTTTAATTAATGATGAGGTATCAATAGCATTGAACATACTTAACTGTATTTTAATTAGCGTTGCAGTTAATTTTAATTTTGAAATTACAATACTAGCTGTACTTAATTCTATTGTTGGGGTTATGATATTAAAGAAAATGCAACAAAGAAATGATATATTATATTCTTCTATATATATTGCGTTGATAAATTTGGCTTTTTATCTTTCTATGGGCTTTTTGATAAGCAATAGTATAGCTGGTGTTTTTAAAAAAGCAGGAATAGTGGCCCTTTCGAGTCTAATATCAGGAGTGCTTACCATAGGTTTTTTACCATTTTTCGAAAGCTTTTTTGATATAGTTACAACGGTAAAGCTTTTGGAATTATCAAACCCTAATCATCCACTATTAAAAAGACTGTTTTTAGAAGCACCAGGAAGCTATCATCACTCTGTACTTGTAGCTAACCTTGCAGAGGTTGCGGCAGAAGTAATTGGCGCTAATCCAGTTTTATCAAGAGTTGCATCATATTACCATGATATTGGAAAGATAAAGAGACCTTATTTTTTTAAAGAAAATCAACTAGGAAATGATAATCCTCATGATAAAATCACTCCAAATCTAAGTACACTAATAATTATTTCTCATGTAAAGGATGGCCTAGAACTTGCAAAAGAATATAAAATTCCTAAGGTTATTCAAGATGTTATTGGGCAACATCATGGTACGACTTTAGTTAAGTATTTTTATGTAACAATGAAAAATTCTAGTGAAAATCCAGATGATATTAAGGAAGATGATTTTAGATATCCTGGCCCAAATCCTAAAAGCAAAGAAGCAGCAATTATAATGCTTTCGGATGCTGTGGAAGCTGCTGTAAGATCAATTCCACGTTCTACAAAGGGTAAAATTGAGGAAATGGTCAATAACATAATAAAAGCTAGGCTTAATGATGGACAATTAGATAATTGTGACTTAACGCTGAAAGATTTGGAAAAAATAAGAAAAGCATTTTTAAAAGTATTTTCAGGAATATATCATGAAAGAATAGAGTACCCTTTGGATAAATGGGAAAAGGATAAATTGGAAAAGGATAAGGCACAATTAAATAAATAGATTAGGTTAGACTAAGCTAGGATCAACTATGTGTAATGATTTTTATATTTATTTTAAAGTGACCCAGTAAAGGAGCAAAAAAGTATGATTTATATAGATAATAGGCAAAATAAAATTGAGGTTACAGAAAAACTCCAAACTGTTATAAAAGATGTTATTGAATATACACTTAAACAAGAAAAACTTGTTATAGATAATGAGGTAAGTGTTA
>Ga0105047_10018853_pt1 | contig 10670 bp, 6 predicted proteins | sample MAT04_FD_78384 | JGI IMG/M metagenome (GOLD analysis project Ga0105047, IMG submission 78384) | Freshwater microbial communities from Lake Fryxell liftoff mats and glacier meltwater in Antarctica - MAT-04 (megahit assembly) | ecosystem: Environmental > Aquatic > Freshwater > Ice > Liftoff...
ACGAAGGCGACCTCGACGAGGCCGAGAAGCTTTGCAAGCCCATGCAACCCGACGCGCTCCTTACCGGCGGAGTCTCCGACCCGGAAAAAGTTTTTCAATCCTGCGCGCTGGAAGTCGCCGCCGTACGAGCGCTGCATGAAGCGATCCTGGTCAAAGCCAAACGCCAGAAAAAAGTCGTGGTTCTTCCGCTGCGCCGCGGACAGATCGAAGGCACGCTCGACGGCGTTGACGGCCGCCAGATTTTCGTCACCGTCAGCGGTGCCGCGCGCGTCGCCGTTAAAATCGAGTCGCTCAGTGCGACCGCCATCCAGAATATTTTCGAGTACCACGAACTGGTCGAACGCGGCGTCGTCCCCGCGCTCTGGGCCCTCTTCGCTTACGAAAATCCCGCCAGCGCGCAGGCCACGCTCACCCGCAATTTTACGCAGGCCAAATTACAGATCCCGCTGCACTGGCAGGAACGCTTCAAGCTCGAACGCTACCGCCGCGCCGACCAGGACGCCGGCAAGCATATCATGGCCATAAAGCAGGCCGTCGATTCCGGCAAGCCCGAGGCCGTCAAAGCCGCAATCGACGATGCGCGCACCGCAATCGCCGCCTTCGAAGAGTACGAACCGCTCAGCGACGTCCGCCAGGGCATCGTCGGCGCCGCGCTGAAAATCATGGGCGCCAGCGAGCGCCAGCGCATCGTCCTCCAGACCGGCGTGCAGCCCGACCCCGCATACGCCGGCCTGGTCACCGACCAGATCTCTCAATATAAGGAGAGCGCCCGGCGCTCCGACGTCGGCGTGCAGTTCGGACTCAAGGTCGGCGCCTCCGGCGGCCTGCAGCGCGTGCTCGTCCGCTTCGATGGACTCGAAGCCGCGATCGGCAAACGCAAAGTTAAACGCGCCATGCTTGAATTTTATCAGATCGATTCACCTCAATTCAGCGGCGCCGAAATCGGACTCTTCCGCCTCCGCCGCGCTTGGACGCCCGACAACGGCACGTGGATCAGCTTCGACGCCGCGCGCAAAGCCGACTGGACCGCGCCCGGAGCCAACAGCGAAGCTGACGCCGCTCCGAAGGAAGAATCGTCCGTCAAACTCGACGCAAAGAAAAACGAGTGGCGCGCGTGGGATGTGACGCAATACGTCAACGAGGTGCTCGCCGGTAAAGCCCAGAACAACGGCCTGCTGATGCGCGTGACCAACGCCGAACCCGATTTTCATGTGCGCTTCTATCCCGAGACCGACCTCGAAGCCGCCGCCGCGAAAGATAAATCCCTCCGTCCCCGCCTGATCCTCGATCTCGCCAGCGAATAACGCCGCTCTTTCTGTTATGCTTGGCCTCTCGGTTTCAACACAGGGTGTGGAAGGGTTTCAAAAAAAGAATGGTGCCACTGGTACGCGCCCGAGGGCCGTATCGAGGAAGCTTACCAGTGTGGTCACTGGCAAATCGCACTCTCACTCCTTTGTGTTGAATCCAGTACCGCGCCTAACTTAAACGGACAAAGCAGCAGAACATGATTAAACGCACGCCCGCCGATTTTCAGGTCGAGGAGATTCTCTCCTCCGATTTCACATCGCAGAAAAAAGATGAGGGCCCCTTCGCACTCTACCGTCTCGAGAAACAATCGCTGGCCACGCCCGAAGCCGTCGGACAGTTGGCGCGCGCGCTTAAGGCCCCCGCCGCCTCCTTCGCCTACGCGGGCCTGAAGGACAAGCACGCCAGCACAATTCAATACGTCACCTTGAAGCTCGCCCCCGAGATCGAAGCGCCGCCAACCGCGACCGGCCCCGGATGGAAAATCGAGAAACTCGGTTTCGTGCCGCGTTCGATCACCGCATCCGACATCGAACAGAATCGTTTCTCGATCACGCTGCGCAATCTGGCCGAGCCCGACAGTAAAGATATCGACAGCGCCATCGCGCTGCTGCGCGTGCCCGACGCACCGAGCAGCGTCCGCATCGTCAATTATTTCGGCGACCAGCGTTTCGGATCGGCGCGCCACGGCCGCGGCTTTCTCGCCAAGGACTTGATCAAAGGCGATTTCGAAGCGGCGCTCAAACTGGCTATCGCCACCGAGGCACGCAAAGACCGCATGGACCAGAAAGTCTTCAAGCGCACGCTGCTTGAAAACTGGGGCCAGTGGAAAGCCGTCCTGCCCAAGCTGCGCCCCTGTCCTGAACGCCGCGCCATCGAACGGCTCGTCAATTCGAGCGGTGATTTCCGCGCCGCGTTCTGCGCGCTGCCGTATCTCTTGCAGCAACTCAGCGTCTACGCCTATCAATCGTTTCTCTGGAACGCCATCGCGCGCCGCATGATCGAGAGCACCTGCGTGCCCAACGGAAAAGTGATCGCCGCCGACGACCCCTTCGGCGAGATGCTCTTCCCCGAAGCCGCCGCCATTCCGCCCGATCTCGTCGCGCTCGAACTGCCGCTGCTGGCGCGCAACACCGTCCTCGCCGAACCCTGGAAGGACGCCGCCGAAAGAATTCTTGGCGAAGAAGGCATCGCCGTCACCGAATTGCATATCCCCGGCGTGCGACGCCCCTTCTTCGGCGAAGAACCGCGCCGTTTATTTTTCGAAGCCCGGGAAATGACGTGCTCACTGGCGAAGACCGACGAAACATCCAGCAGTCGCCGTCTCAAACGCACTCTCAATTTCACGCTGCCGCGCGGATGTTACGCAACCGTGCTGCTGCGCGCGCTGGGTCAGTGAGTCAACGGGGGCCAGAACCACTTGTCTATCTGCTGAAATGGCGCCGATTCCGGAATTGTTCTCGATACCAGCGGACGCCACTACAGTTTCTTAATCCGCACATTCTTGAACGCCACCGGATCGTTGTGCCCGGCGAAACCAAAATGCCCTTCCGTGCGGTCTTTTCCAGCGTGCGGTTTGCCGCCCATCACGTCAGTAATCTTGCTCACGTCCGTCGTCAGAATCCGCGTCCCGTTGAGCTCGACGTAGACGGTCGGACCTTTGACCGTCACCTGCTGGTAGTTCCACTGACCCGTCGGGCGCAGAAACCCGCGCGTCGCCGCGGCGACTCCGTAGACCGAACCGTGAAACTGGCGCGCATCAAGCTTGGCATATTTGGGATGCTCGCTGTCGAGCACCTGAAGTTCGCACATGCCGACGTAGGCCGTATCGCCCTCGCCGGGATAGCGCAGCGCCAGGCCGTTGTTGCCGCCCTCGGGCAGTTTGAAGTCCACTTGAACGGTGAAATCTTTATAAATCTCTTCCGTAAAAATCGTGCCGCCTTTTGTGGCTTTGCATACAATCGCGCCGTCAACAATCTCGTAATTATCGACCGGCCCTTTCCAGCCCGTGAAATCCTTGCCGTTAAAAATCGTCGTGAAGCCGTCGTCGGCCGGCACTTTTTTGTCCACGCCGCCGTTGCGCAGAATTGTATTGGCAGCTTCGGCGTCTAGTTCCTTAATGAAAACATTGCGCCAGCGGATTTCACCGCCGTGTGTCTGAAGCTGGATCGGCCCGGTCCGGTAGACCGGGTTGGCGCGCGCAAAAAAATTCTCCATGCGCGCATGATCGACGACGAGCTTGTCGTTCAGGAAGATGGTCACGCGCTCCCCGACCATCACGATGCGAAAGCGATTCCACTCGCCGAACGGCTTGTCGGCCAGTGCCGACGGATCCTTGCCCGGCGCATCCTTGGAGTTATTCCAGAGCCCGCCCGAACCCTTGTCGGCGCCGATATTCCACTTGCCGCCTTCCTTGGTAAAATCCCAGATCTGCACCTGCGGAATGCCGCGCAGGTAGATGCCGCTGTCGGCCTGAGCCACCGTTTTGTAATCCACCCACAATTCAAAATCGCCGTAATACTTCTCGGTGGTAAGGTACAGCCCGTTGCCATCGTTGATCAGCTCGCCGTTTTCGGCGCGCCAGTGTTTTTGAATGTCCGCGAGGCTGGTCTGCTTTTTCTTCTCGAAATCTTCAGGCTTCATCGCCATATATTTGCCTGGGTCTTCAGTCGTGGCACCCCACCAGCCATTGATGTCCTTGCCATTGAAGAGCGCCGTAAAACCTGCCGGAGGTTGATTGAGTTCCGGCTCGCCCGCTGCCAAAGAAAGTGCGATCAGCATGCAGGAGAGGAAGGTCAATGCATAGCGCATCATGTGTTGCTCCTTAAGAGTGTGTTTCGTGCCGTTGAGATTCTATGAATCCCCAGACTCTCCGCCAGCGATGATTCCAGGCGAGCCCGAATGCTTCCCCGCCTACACCTTGTCATAGGAGCAACAATGCACTTCATATCGAGGTTCTGAATGATCGATTGATTCAGTTATTGAGTCCAGTGTGGATAAAGAAGACTTGAAACGATTCAACTGCCAATCGTTTCAAGTCTTCTTTCCTTCATTAACAACACTGGACTCAATATTTATCTTAAAAGGGAGCAGATTCGAGTTGTTCACGCTTCTCGCAGCCAGCACATCAGTGAGAATCAGCAGCGGAATACTCCAGGCCAGCAGTGCCAGGATCAGACCCGGATTAAACGGCGCTTCCAAGCCGCTATCGCGGCCCGGCCAGAACCGCGGATAAGGCAGAATCTGATACGACCCGATCCACACTTCGTAGCTCAAGGGCGCTCTCACCAGATCAAATCGGTTGCCCTCGCGCCCGCTCTGCGCGGCCCCGCTTTCTTGATGCCAGACGCCCGCCAGCGTCACTGTCGGAGCGAGTTTCATCACACTATCGGCGAGGATCATCGACGCCGTCGACGGTCCGGCGACGGCCGCTGCGCGCGTTAGGGTCTGAATCGGTTCGCGTGTCCAGAAAAGCGTTGTCATCAGCAGGCCCAGCACCAGTAGCAGCGCCTGCCGCGCGATTTTGGGATGCGTCAGTTTCGCCAGCATTCCATGCAGCGCAGTGAACACCGCGAGCATTCCGGCGCTCAGTGCCCATAGCGTGATCGACAATCCCAACGGCTCGGCGTTGCCCGCGCAGATCGCAAAACCGCCAAACGCCACAGCAGCGAGCAGACTCACCGCAAGCCAGATCGGCGTAAGCAGCGTTTGCGATTGGCGCTCGACTGGCAGCATACAGAGCAGCAGCGCGAGCGCGGCAAAGTGAATCACATAACTGGACGCAATCGGCGGGATAGGCATCGCCGGATTGGGCGGCAGGATTGCGCGCGTTGAGCCGACGAGTGCCAGCGCCGCAAAAAAACAGAGCGGCAAGGAAATCAGAAACAGCGGATGCGTCAGAGTTCGCTTGAATCCGAGAGACCACTGATGAATCAAACGCGCAGTCATTCCGTTCCTTCAGCCGTAGCACAGGGCATCCTGCCTGCCCGATAGCAGCCGTGCGCTCAGGCTGGACGCCTGCGCTACCGTTACTTCAACGTTCCACCGCCCGCCGGAGGCTGTCCCGCAGGCGCTTGCCCGGCCGTATGCTTGTTGCCCGTATCTTTCAAATCCTCAGGCTTCAGATCCGTTCCCGTCCAGGGTTCGAAGACGACCAGGCATTTGGTTCCGCGCTGCGGCGTCAGATGACGGTTGACGCCGTAGCCGGCGCCGTGCTGCGGATCAACGTCGCGCATATCCAGCGGCGTATTCAAAATTGCATACGCATCCAGTTTCACGGCGACAACCGATTTCTCTTCGTCGGCTTTGAAGATCATGCGCTTGGTGTTCGGATCTTTTTCAAACTTCGATCCGGTGAATGCAAATGGCGCGCGTTTCATGGGCTGCTCGGTCTGAGAATTCCAAGCGAAGAATTCGATCGGCACGCGCACTTTGCGCTTGGGCGCGGGATAAGCCGGCGGATTGAGGCGCTCACCGATCCAGAGATCCGCGTGCGGCTCCTCCCATTCATACTCGATCGAAATCATCACGCCGGCGTTGGGCGGAAGGTTGATCTTGCCATCCTCGCCCAGTTCTCCGGCATAGGTATAATTGCAGGCCAGCAGAGCCCAGCAGATACTGCGCGGCCGGGCCATCACGGCGACGATGGTCTCATGCATGCGCGCATTGGGGCCCTTGGAAACCACCAGGTATTCCAGCGGCCCCTGCTCCAGCGCGAACTCGGCGTTCATCACAATCAATTTGTTAGGCACATCAACGAGCACCTCGGGATCGCCCTTGATTCCCTTGGCGGTGTCCTCGCCGAAAGGCGTTGTGGCTTTCAAATCAAGGGGCTTGAGCGGGCTCTGCGAGAGCAGCATTTCACCGATCAATTTTCGCACCAGCATCAACTGGCGCGTTTCCATGCGCTGTTCGTTCTCGGCGGTCTGCAGCGCTTCGCGCGCGCTTTCGCCCATCTTGCGAAACTCCGCAATGGCCTTCTCGCGCACTTTGATGTCGGCGGCATTCAAATCGCGAATCATATTCAGATCGCGCAGCAGCACCGCGATTCCTTCCACCGCGCCCGGCAGCGCCGCGGCTTTCTCCAGGACCGGACGGCACGTTTCATTTATCTTGCGCAATTCCAGCAGGCCCGGCTTTCGCAGCGCCTCTTTGGAGAGATCATTAATCCAGCGCTCGGCCAGAGAATTCAGCGCATCGTACGAAGCCTGCTGCTGCGGCACTTCATCGGAGAAGAGGTTGCGGCTGAAAAAATCGCGCAGCAATGCACGGACCTCAAACAGATGCGCCGGCGCATCGCCAAGCTTGCCCTCGGCGCTGCGCAGCGCTTCGCGCGCCTGCTCGCCCATGATGCGCAGTTCCATCTGCGCCTCGACGCGTTCGCTCTCCTTGGCCGACCCCAATTTCTTGATCAGCAAATTAACGCTCTGCGCCTGCACCGCCGAACAGAGCAGAAAAAGCAGGGGCAGGATGGCTACTTTAAAGGTGCGGCGTAATTTCGGCAGCAGGTCGTTCATACATCTCCCTTTCCTGGTTTCGGGTCACGCCTGTACACGACTGCACCACCATCTGAACAGAATTTCGACACAGATGCCAGAGGACCCGCACAATCCATTCTCTCTGGGTAATGCTGGCAACTTTGCGGCCTTTGTTGTAATTTTGTTGGTAGCGTAGGCTTCCAGCCTGCTCGGCGATACAAGCAGGCTCAGAAGCCTGCGCTACATTGGGACTGGAAAACAATCTGCTGTGGAAACCAATCAACATCCCGAGGATTCTCAGCAGCAGCCTCAGCCATTGCCAGCACCCGACTCATCCACTCCTTTAGATGCACCGCTTCCTTTAAAGGATAACGATCCGCCGCTGCCCGTTACGGATCAAAATCTAAATACCGTCGCACCTTCCGAACCCGACCCCAGCTATGCTCCTGCGGAAAGTAATACTCCAGGCAGTAAAAACACGACGCCGCGTGAACCCAGAACAGACTTACACTCTTTTGAAGCCTGGCTGCAGAAGAACATGGCGCCGTTTGCGGTGATCGTCATTTTTCTTATGGGTCTTGTACTGATGCAAATGGTGGCTCCGATACACGCGATCGCTCCTAAGATTGTCGCGCCCGTTATTGAGTCCGGCACGCCAAAGATGGATACTTCCGATCTTGAGAAACTGGGTACGGGTTCGGTCGTCGCCGTCGGTTTGGGCTTATGTTTGTTTGGCGGCGCGGCGGCGTGTTTTCTTGCGCTTGTCGCCTGGATCATCGTTCCCGGCGCGCGACTATGGCTGAATAATCTGATCCACCACAAAGCCGTGCGCCCGCTGCCGGCGCTGCGATTCATGGATCTGCTCGCAACGGCCGCAGTATATATTTCAGTTCCCACATTTATTCTGGGCGCGGTCAGTTTTTATACCGGTCCGCGGGCCAAGTTCCCGCTTAGCGAACAATTGCTGGTCGATATCGCTGGGAAAACGGCTGGCATTCTCATCGCCGTCAAGCTTGCACGTCATCGCGCCGGCGGCCGCCACGGTTCGAACGGACTCTGGCCATTCTGGACGTTGCCGGAAGGCACGCCACCGCGAAGCATCTGGTTCGATGTCGGGGTGGGAGTCTTGGCCTATCCTATCAGTCTCTGGGTGGTATTGAGTTTCGGACTTCTTAACAAATTCCTCCATGAACACTTGCACGGCGTGCCCGATACGAACCGCATTATCAGCGAACTGATGCAGCAGCAAAGTTTGAGCACAATGGTTATTCTCATGATTTCCGCCACGGCCGGCGCAGCCTTTTTCGAGGAACTATTTTTTCGCGGCATGATGTACAACGTATTTTATCGCTACCTTGGCGGTGCGCTCAGTGCCGTCATGGCCGCGATGATCTTCGCCGGCGTCCATTTTGTTTATTCCCAGATTCTGCCGCTGCTGGCGCTGGCCATGATCCTGACCTGGCTCTACGACTGGACCGGGCGCCTGGTCTCCAGCATGACCTTGCATGCGGTTAACAACCTCATGGCTCTTATGCTCAGTCTAATGATCCGCGATGCGCTCTCGGCGCAAGGTTGAGTCTCACGCATCAAAGATGAATGTGAACGGGCATCTGTTGGGCTGACCGTGTTGCGCCGGACATCCAAAATTTCAAAACGACGTAACGAAAAAAAACGGACCGAGCAGCCCTCTGCCGGTCCGTTCTTTTTCATTCTTGCCGGATACGTCGCAGGCAATGTGTTCGAAGTTAACGCGCATTCTTGCCTGTCGGAGAGTCATCGCAACTCCCTTCTCTGCGCTCGCCGGCCGCCGCAAGTTCAGCAATGCCTATCGAATTTGCCGAATGCGTCATTCTAAATGTCTTTTTTTCGAATCTGAAAATGGATTGCGCGCACGGCGCAAGCTCATAGTTTGCGTCACCCAAAAACGAGGCACTTCTCGCCCCCGACTTTGGAGCTGGGTTTGGCAAAGTTTGCAATGCTGCTTTCGCTGGATTCGGAAGAACCCATGGCTGTGCTGCGCGCACCACATCCGGCGCAAGCAAGAACCACAATTAAAAGGGCCACTCGGCCAAGTTGACGCAACGTTCTTTCAACCATTCGACTTACCCTCACGAGTCAAATTGATGAAGCAAAGAAATAGAGTACGCTTCAGTCCGCTAAAGATAAAGGACACTTTTGAGCGTATCGTTTCTGTGGAATGCTCCATTTCATTTTTCATAACGCGTCTTTGCGGTAGAACCCGTTCTCCCTTTCGCGCGTCCGTTCTCCCTCGCCCCCGCCGTTCAGGGGTAGAGGGGTCGGGTGAGGGGCGTCCTCATTCTGGAGAGCACCAGTGATAGAAAAGCAGCTCTTGCATCAAAACTGGACCTTGAAAACCGTCGGTGCCGTTGCGGATGGCGCGCCCGCCGATATCGCCGGAAAATTGATCCCGGCCAACGTCCCCGGCTGCGTGCATACAGATCTGCTCGCCGCCAATCTGATCGACGATCCGTACTACGATCGCAACGAGCTCAAGCAGAACTGGATCGGCGTCACCGACTGGCAGTACGCCACGCACTTCGACGCCGACGCCGCGCTGCTGGTTCGGGGACGCATCGATCTGGTCTGCGAAGGGCTAGACACCATCGCGCGCGTGGAGCTCAACGGCGCGCTGCTCGGCGAGACCGCCAACATGCACCACCCGCACCGCTTCGATGTAAAGCCGCACTTGCGACCAGGCCGCAACGAACTGACGATCACATTCGCCTCGCCGCTGCGCTACGCCGAAAAGATGCGCGACCAACTCGGCGACCTGCCGCACGTCGAAAAGTATCCCTTCAACTTCATCCGAAAAATGGCCTGCAACTTCGGATGGGACTGGGGTCCAGCGCTGATTACGTCGGGGATCTGGCAGCCGATTTATCTGGAATGCTGGGAGACCGCGAGAATAATTTCGGTGCGCAGCGATGTCAAATCGCTCAACGCTGAGCGCGCTCAACTTTCGATCGTCGTTCAACTCGATCGAACGACGACGCTGCCGCTCGCCATTGGAATCGTCATTGCCGACAACGAAAAGAATGCGCTGCGCAAGGAACTCATTCTTCCCGCCGGCGAGACGCAGGCGAGCGTTGATTTCGAAATCCTCAATCCAAAAATCTGGTGGCCGCGCGGTCACGGCGAACAGCCGCTCTACGGCCTGGCCGTCACCGTTCAACCCGAAGCCTTTCACAATGAACCATGCAGTGTAATGGGCAAGCGCATCGGTCTGCGCACCGTCCGCCTCAACACCGACAAAGACGAGACCGGCTCCAAATTCACGCTCGAGGTCAACAGCAAACCGATCTTCTGCAAAGGCGCCAACTGGATTCCCGACGACTGCTTCCCGCACCGCGTCACGCCGGAGCGTTATCGCGAACGCATTCAGCAGGCCGCCGACGCCAACATGAACATGCTGCGCATCTGGGGCGGCGGAATTTTCGAGACCGAGTCGTTCTACAATATCTGCGACGAAATGGGCATCATGGTCTGGCAGGACTTCTTGTTCGCCTGCGCCTGCTATCCCGAAGAATCGCCGATGAAAGAACTGGTCGAAGCCGAGGTCCGCCACAACGTCGCGCGCCTCTCCACGCATCCGTCGCTCGTGATCTGGAACGGCTGCAACGAAAACATCTGGGGCTACTTCGACTGGGGCTGGAAGGCGAAGTTGCAGCTCGCCGGACGCGCAGACGCGGAGACAGTGGGACGCGGAGAAAACGAGGCGACGCTGCATTCGGAATCCAAGAGCCAAGAGCTAAGAGCCAAGAGCCAGCCCTCCGAACGCAGTTGGGGCCTGGGTTATTACCTAGATCTTTTCCCCAAACTAATCTCGGAGCTCGACCCCACGCGTCCCTACTGGCCCGCCAGTCCGTA
>Ga0105047_10018856_pt1 | contig 10669 bp, 4 predicted proteins | sample MAT04_FD_78384 | JGI IMG/M metagenome (GOLD analysis project Ga0105047, IMG submission 78384) | Freshwater microbial communities from Lake Fryxell liftoff mats and glacier meltwater in Antarctica - MAT-04 (megahit assembly) | ecosystem: Environmental > Aquatic > Freshwater > Ice > Liftoff...
GAAGATTATACTGCCCACGTGGTTGATAATTTGCGGCTGATGGAAGAGCTGATGCGCATCAAAGAGCGCATCCATCTTTCTTCCGAACAGCAACAGGCTTACCAAAAAGCAGCCGACATCGTGTGGGACTGGCTGTACTCTGCCGAGGGAGCGATCAAAACCTCCATCTGGAAAGGGTATTTTGAAGATATTCCTATTGACCAGATCAACCTGAACCGGGTGAACAACAGCCCGATGGAATTCGCCCGGTATTTGATCAGGCATCCGCACCACGATCCGGTCATTGGCACCACCGTACCCGGATTAATATGGTGGGTCAAAAACACCTGGTTTAAAGAAGAAGCTTTCCGGTACTTCAATCATGCCACTTACATGGCCGAGCCTGGTGGCGTGGTGCAGGTTGGCCATACCTGGTGGGGCGAAATCTGGTTTTCGGATGGATACAGCGATTATATCCGGCATTTTATGGAAGGATTGGCAGCGGTGCCGGAGTGGGTACCCGTTGGAAACCACTTGTTGAAGTCCACCTCCACCGTGCAGAAAATCAGGTACGAGCCCCATGCCATAACCTTCCGCACCTTCGACCAGCAAGCCGCAGTCGTGTTGCGCCTGGCCTCCAAACCAAAATCAGTGACCGTTGCAGGCACCGTGCTGCATCCCCCAAAGGAGCCTGGTGGCGATGGATATGTCTGGAAGCCGCTGGAGAAAGGTGGCGTGCTGAAACTAAAATACACCAATGGGCAGTCGGTGTCAATCAATCTGTAAACTAATTAAACTTTCAGCCAGCCATTTGTGGCCAGCCAATTTTCGCATCTTTCCATCCATAATTCCCTGCTGCCTTTCCGGTACATCCCAAAGCCATGTCCGCCGGTTTGATACAGATGGAGTTCAGCGGGCACCTTGTGTTTGAGCAGGGCCTCATAAAACACAATGCTGTTCAGGGGGCTTACGCCGTCATCGTCCGTTGCGTGTACCAGAAAAGCAGGCGGGGTTTGAGCAGTCACCTGTAGTTCATTGGAATAGGACGCTAATTTTTCCTGGCTGGGCTGCTTGCCGAGCAGTTGTTCGGCGGACCCGGCATGGCCAACCCCGGGCACAAAACTGATCACTGGATAGATCAGGATCATAAAATCGGGACGTAAGGACGTGTTGGAAGCATTGGGAATATAGGTCTGCTTAAAATGGGTACCCGCCGTGGAAGCCAAATGCCCGCCCGCCGAAAAGCCCATCACCCCAATCCGCTGCGGATCAATGCCCCACGTAGCGGCGTTTTCCCGGACCATTTTTATGGCCTGTTGGGCATCCTGCAAAGGCCCTATTGCACGATTGACCATCGTCGCGTCGTTGGGTATCCGGTATTTCACCACGAAAGCGGCGACACCCATGGCGGCAAACTGCTTGGCCACGTCCGTTCCTTCATGCTTGTAAGCGTTGACCCAATACCCGCCACCCGGAAAAATGATGACCGCAGTGCCGGTAGATTTTCTTTTAGCAGGCAGATAGACCGCGATCGTGGGTTTTGTAATTTTGCTGATAATGACCACCCCGTCGTCCTTGGTCTCCACGACTTCTTCCTCCTGGCTGGCAATAGCATTGGGGATGGTATCGGGATAGAGCGGCAGTACTTTTTGGGCCACTGCGGATACCGATAGACTGATTAGAAAAAACAAGTAGAGGAAGTATTTTTTCATCATAGGTGCTGCGTGTTGATAGTCAGTTCGTTATGTTTATGACTAACCCCCGTGCTTTAGCCGGGGGAGCAAAAACAAATAAATATTCCGGGGTTTTAACCCCAAAGTGACCAATTGGGGTTAAAACCCCACAATGTTTCTGGATTGCACATCCCCCGGCTAAAGCGCGGGGGTTAATCATTTTATTAAATCGTTGGGCTCATGTTCCCAACGCGCTGAAAACTTTCCGAAAGTTAGGTGTGATGACCGGTATTTTGGGAACATGAGCCAATTTGTGTACTCACGTACATCAAAAATCAAAAATCATAGCCTGTCCCGATCCTTCATCGGGATAATCTGCATTCGTCAATCAAAATATTGTTTGGCAAAAGTGCAAACCTACGCCCCAAGGCCCATCATGGGGCATCCTGTTTTGCCCCTTTCCGGTACTCGTTCGGGCAAGTGCCCATTTTTTTCTTAAAAATCCGGGAAAAGTAAAATTCCGATTCAAAGCCGGCTTTAAAGGCAATCTGGGCGATGGTCAACGGCAATGTTTTGAGCATCCGGGCCGTATTTTCGATTTTGACATTCAGGTGATACTGACCCGGCGACACCCCCATGGTGTCCTTAAAAGCCTTGCGGAACCACACGTAGCTGACGTTCTGCTCCCGGGCCAGCACTTCGAAGTCAAGAGCCTGTTCCCATTTTTCATGGATCTTGTATCGAATGGTATGGACAATCTGCTCCTGTTTGGGCTTCGCTTTGCCCATCATCAGGGAAGAGGCGTACACAATGCCCAGCAACTGAATCACCAGGCACGAGGCCATTTGCTGGAACGCCACCCCTTCGTACTTCACCGTGTCAATCAGGCGGATACAAACGTTCAAAAACTCGGCGTTGAAGCCGATCCGGATGATCGGATTCTGGGGGTCGAAACAGTCCTGACGCATCAGATATTCGGCATATTGTCCGTTAAAGCCCACCCAGAACTCTTCCCAGCCGGTTTCCTGCATCGGCTGATAGCGGTGCCATACCCCCGGAAAAAGCAGCATCAGCGACCCTGATTCCAGCATGACCGGGTCGGTATTCTCGCCCTGATAAATGCCTTTACCGGTCGCTACATACACAATCTGGTACTCCTGCAAACGCCGCCCCTGCTCCCCGAAAAGGTGCGTGGCCGGATGGTTCGGATCGGGATAGCGCTTGCCCGGCGGGTGGATATGGTGCCCAACCGTAGAAACATTGATGCCAAAATTAGCCCCGGAGGCTTCCAGTTCGTGCAGTTGCGCCTCGTTGAAATATTTGCGGTAGATCTCCATCGTTCGGTGGTATGAAATATCAAAAAGTACAGGTAATTAGACAAATGCGACAAAGGGCAACTCCATCCATTGACGGTTCTTTGTCGGTAGGAATCGGTGTATTATTTGGGCCAAAAATAATTTTACAAGGCAAAGATTGGTATTTTTTGTTTTTGCGTCATTTTTATATAATCAGGTTCTGTAATCGTGTGTGCAAATAGTCAAGGTTAACTTTTTTTCAAGTCAAAACCATGTCGGAACTGATTCGTATTCGTGAAAATTCGGTGCGCCCGAAATACAAGCAGATTGTCAGCTCCATCATTGCTGGCATCGAAACCGGCGTGGTGCGCCATTTTGAAAAACTGCCTTCCATCAATGCGGTCAGTGCCTCGCATGACATCTCCCGCGATACGGTGGAAAAAGCCTATCGCGAACTACTGCAGCGCAACTTTATAGAAAGCACCCCGGGGGTAGGTTATTTCATCAGTTCCAAACAAGCAGCCGGGCGAAAAAAAGTGTTTGTCGTAGTCAATACCATGAGTGCGCCCAAACGGGCGATTTACAATGCTTTCGTGCAAACACTGGGCGAGCAAGCCCAGGTGGAACTCTTTGTGCATAACAATCAAACTTCCGTGTTCAGGAGTCTGTTACAAAGCCTGGATAAATCCTACACACACTACGTGTTTTTCCCGGGGATGGTCGAAAATTGCCCGGAATCGGTGGCACTGATCCGCCAAATTCCCGCCGAAAAGGTCTTGTTCATCAATCGGCGGTTAGCCGGATTTTCTGATGGCTACGCGGCGGCTTATCAGGCCTTTGAGTACGACGTGTGCCAATGCCTCCACGCGGCCAAAGCGGCCCTGGCCAAGTACCGTTCCATCCGGCTTTTATTCCCTTGCAACAATTTTCACCCTGCCGACATCATCAAAGGGACGAACCGTTTTTGTGCAGAAAACGGCCTTTCCTATAGTACTATCACCAAATGGGAGGGCTTCCAGTTGGAACCCCACACTGTCTATCTGACGCTGACCGATGATGACCTGGTCCAACTGATCAAACTTGTCCACCGTTCGGGGTTGCAGGCCGGAAAAGATATTGGCATTCTATCCTATAATGACAATCCGCTCAAAGAAATACTCCTCAACGGCATTGCGGTGATCACGACCGACTTTGAGGCGATGGGCCGTACCGCCGCAAAATTGATTTTGGGAAATCGCCGGGACCAAGTGGCCAATCCTTGTAAATTGATCCTGCGGGGGTCGTTGTAGGGAGATTTGTTCCCAGGTCGCCTCAAGACTTGGGATAACTCCTGTTTCTGCCGCAATCACTAAAGACACCGTAAAGTAAGTTTCTTTGAGTATTTGAGTATGCGAATATTTGATCAATTCATTGATAATCAAGCATTTTGATCAAATACTCAAATACTCACATCCTCCATAAATTTAGTTTACAGTGTACCAACTGCTGCATCAGTGTCAGTGACCACCCCCTTCCGCACCTCCGAGGGGGCCATGCCAAACGTCTTGGAAAAGAGCCGCGAGAAATGCGAAGGGTCTTTAAAGCCGACCTGGAAACAGATTTCCTTGACGTTGGCCTCCGGGCTTTCCGACAGTATTTCGTGCGCCTTTTGCAGGCGATAGCGGCGCAACAGTTGCATGGCGGATTGGTCGGACAAGACGGCCATCTTCCGTTGCAACTGCGATTTGCTCATCTCCAACTCGTGGCACAGGTGAGGCAGGTCATACTCCTCATTCGGGTAATTGTCTTCAAAAAGGCGGTACATTTTGCCCATGAAAGCATCCGTTTGCTGAACGATTGCCATTGATTGATCCAAATTTTTTTCTGTCAGCTCATTTGCCCGCTCCGGTTGGGTGGTCAGTCCGGCGTATCGCTCGCGCCAACGACCCTGCAAGCGGTACAAATTCTGTAAAATCAGCACCAATTCCTGTTCATCAAATGGTTTGCCAAGGTAGGCATCCGCCCCTAACTGCTGACCAGTCAACCGATCAGACAGGCCGGAACGGGCGCTCAACATCACGATGGGAATGTGCCCGGTCAGTTCGTGGCTTTTTAGTTGGCGCGTAAGCTCGTAGCCGTCCATGCCTGGCATCATTACATCCGTCAGGATCAGATCGGGAACAATTTCCAGGGCTTTTTCATAACCGGACAGGCCATCTACGGCAAATTTCAGGAGAAAATAATTTTCAAGCGCAGACTGCAAAAACTTGGCAATGAAGGCATTGTCTTCCACTACGAGCAACAGGGGAAGTAATTTTTTAGTTGGTTTGGCCGGGGTAGTCTGGGCCGGGGAATTGTTTTGGAAAGCAGAAAGATGCGCAAAAGACTTTTCCAATGATGGCGCTTTTTGGGTAATTGGCAGGGTGATCTCAAAAACGGTACCGCTGCCCGGTTGGCTGCTCACGGCTATAGTGCCGCCAAAAAGTTGCAGCAAATCTTTGACGAACGCCAGGCCCAAGCCAAAATGGTGTGGCTGTGGGTTGTTGGAATTTCCCTGATAATAACGGGCAAAAATATTCGGCAAATCCTCGGCAGTAATGCCCTCCCCCGTATCCGATACCCGGAGGCAGAGCCGATCCAGGGTGGTTTTCTGGATAGAAATGCCAATGAAACCCTCTGCGGGGGTGTGTCGCACGGCATTCGTCAGCAAGTTATTGACAATATATTTCAGGCGCAGCGGATCGAAATCCATCAACAGGCCGGGCACAGACGTATGAAAACTCAGACTAATATTTTTGAACTCCGCCAGCGAACGCAGCGATTCTACGAGATAGTGCAAATAGTCGCTGATATTACCGTTTCGCCAGTTCAATTGGAGTTCGTGGTTATCCAGTTTAGTGATGTCCACTATTTGATCCACCATTTCGAGCATGCTTTGCCCTTGTTGCAGGATGACCCCCGTGTTTTTCGCTATTTCCGGCGGGTTTTGTGTATTCGCCAGCCGCTTGGTCTGTCCGAGGATGATCGTCAATGGCGTTTTGAACTCATGGGAAATGTAGCCAAAAAACCGGTTCTTGAAATCGTCGAGCGATTTGAGCCGCTCCATCTCCTTGCGGCTGAAATTTACCTCATATTTTAACCGAACTCTTCTTCGCTCATACCAGATGTATAAGTATAATGACAAAGAAACCAGACCAGCATAAAGCCACATAGCGGGCCAACTACGATACCAGGGTGGCTGAATATGCACGTACATCCGGGTAATGGGGGCTTCTTCCCAGTTGCCGTTGGTACTGATGCTTTGCAGTTCGATGGTGTAGTCGCCGGGCGGTATAGCCACCAGGTTGGCAATGCGTTGGTGACCGGTCTCTATCCAGTGTACTTCCAGGCCCAACACCCGATAACGGTATTGCACCGAGGCGGGGTCGTCCATCTGCAACGCGGCAAATTCAAGGGCAAGGTTGTTCTGCGCAAAAGAAAGCCGCAGGGAAACCTGATTACTATCGGTAAACCACAGGCCAGCATCTGTGGCTGCCGGGTTCAGAACAATACCATTGATTTTTAACTGCGTTACTTCTACCACGCATGGATGTTCGGTTTTACTACTCGTCAACGGACGAATAAAAAACAACCCTTCCACACTACCAAAACCGAGCTCGCCCGAGGGCAGGAGGCTATAGGCACCGGTATTGAACTCCGTATTTAGTTTCGGATCTTCATTGGGAAAATTACTGAACGTGCGGTTGCGCGGGTTGAAGCGGGACAGCCCCCGGTTGGTACTCAGCCACAGATAGCCGAGCGAATCCGGCAGAATACCATAGACCACGTTATTGGCCAGGCCATTGGCTTCCGTGAATGCCTCGCCAGTGCCAGTACGGTGGTCAAAACCGCATAGTCCACCCCCGCGCGTACCAACCCAAACCAGATTGCTATCGTTCGGGTCCGGATATACACTCAATACCCAATCATTTTTGAACAAGGGACCTTTTTCGGTATAGTTATGCCAAGCCTGAAAGACGGGTTCGTCGTTGGGATGGGTTATTTGCACCAGCCCGCCATTGTACCCGATCCAAAGGCTGCCATACTTATCTTCCACCAGACAGATGGCATGCAATTTTCCAACCATTGTATTGAGGAAAAGCCCGGCGATCTGCCAATGATCCATCTGACCATTCTCTGGCCGAACCCGCACGACGTCTCCCCCTACACCTGTCATCCAGAGGTTGCCGGAACGGTCTTGTATTAATGGGACCGGAGTGTTCCTAATCATTGGCAATTCGAGCGGCCATTCTTGCCATTGACCGCTCAGATGATCCTTTTTCACCAGTACCATCTGCTTCTTTCGATTGGAGATGAGCCACCAATCCCCGGAACGGTCAATCAATAAGTTAAAGGCCGAATTATTAATCCCCAGCCTGGTAGCCCAAGGGGCAGTTTCAAAGCGGCTGGTGCGTGGATTGAACACTCGATGGGAGATTTGCAGGCCTGGCCAGATGCGTCCGTCGGGAAGTATTTTGAATCCATAGACGCTAACGCCGGGCATATACTGGCGGAAGTCCAGTTTCCGGCGGCTGATCTTGCGCAGGCCATAGCCAATGGTGCCTGCCCAGAGGTGACCTGCCCGGTCAATCATCGTATTGTACGAGATAGGTTTGTCTAATTGCAGAAAAGGTTTCACTGGCCAAAGAGGTCCCGGTTGCTCCCGCTCATTGGTGATCATTTCAGTAGCCAGGGTATCTAATTGATAGATCATTGGGTTGCCCGTTTGGCAAAGGAGGGGTTTTGTACCAGGCAATTGCCAAAACTCCACTACCGGATGGGCGTTACCTGGATGATCTACCCTGGCAGCGTGGAGGGAAAAAACAAAGCCCTGCGTTTTCGACTGGTTATAAAGGAGACCGTAATCGCCCCAGCGTTGATAGGGCAGGGTACGTGGGTCGGCTCGCTGTACGCGCAAAGCGACTGGGTCAATCCGGCAAAATTCCCACTGTGCATCCATCGCCACCAGGCTGGGATCATGCATATTATCCAGCCACCGCAGTGGTGCCAACAGGCCATCCGTCAGTTGGACAGGCTGTACTTGAAAGGCACTGCCCTCGACCAGGCCTGCCCGGATCAAGCGCATCAATCCGACTGGCGGGCGAGCCACATAGACCTCGCCTTCCGGCCTTGACCGGTGACAAAACCAGATCCGGCCATCTTGCTGAATGTTTATCTGTAAAACGTCGCCGCTGGGAAAGGCCGGGTTTAGGTCGCTCAGTTGAACAAACCGCTCGGTATAGGGGTCCATCACGACCAGACCTTTATTGGTGCCGAGCCAAAGCAGGCCCTCCGCATCTTCCGTGATGTAGTGGATGGCATTGGTCCGCAGCGACCAGGGAGCGGTATTATCAATCGTAAACCGTTTGATCTGGTAACCATCGTAGCGGTTCAGCCCGTCGGAAGTACCGATCCAGGTAAAGCCACGACTGTCTTGAAACAAGCCGACTACAAAGCCTTGCGACAGCCCGTCAGCCACGGTAATGGATTCTGTACGGTAGTTTTGGGCATATCCACTGCCTGTACAGAGCAGTATGGAAAGCGCGATGAGCAGTGGTCGCACCATGAGCAGAGCGGGTAGATGGAGGATTAATAGATAAGAGGCTGCAAAATTATTGCCTTCGGCTAAAAACCGGCACAAAGACGATCAAAATACCAGTAGTGAACTAAAAAAGTAAATGTAAGGCATTCCTGGGTCATTTCGTCATGGATTTGGGCAGAATTGTCATGTCCTCTGCCGCCGCCGCCCCCCACCTTTGCAGCAGCTACGCTACCATACCATAGGTGTACCTGTTTTTAGTTTTAAACCTTTTTTTATTCCATAATTACACTTATTAAAAATGCTAAACCACGTCCATTCCAGCTAGATGACCAGTTGCTTTCGCAGCAGCCAAAGTTGGCAACGCCGACTATGTACCCACTGCCTGCTTCGGCAAGGCAGCCCCCGCGTGATTTTTCAGGTGCGCAGATTTAACCCGGCATTGCGCCGGATGCAGTCATAATATTAATTTCATTTCTCCACATTTTTTCTCCTTACCTTTTTTGATTCATTATGAAAAAATTCACAAAATCCATTTTATCGCTTACCCTGGTCGCCCTACTGAGTGGCTGGGGTACAGTTGCGTTTGCGCAGCCCGCTAACAACGACTGTGCCGCTGCTGTTCTCCTCACCTCTACCGTCAACACTTCGGCGTGTACGGTTACCTCCGGCACCACGATAATGGCCACCCAGACCATTCCGGGCGTTTGCACAGGCAATGCCGACGACGATGTTTGGTACCAATTCGTGGCCGTTTCTCCCGATCATACCATCACGGTCTCTAATCCGGGCGGCTTCACTGGTATTACAATTGACGCACGCTCGGGTGCTTGCAACGGCACTAGTATTGGCTGCGTTTTGACAACGGCACCTGCCGTACTTACCCTGAATCAGTTAACTATAGGTGCTACCTATCTGGTGCGTGTATTCAGTGGTGGCACGGCTACGGGTACCTTTGACATCTGTGTGCAGCATCCGCCGCAACCTCCCAACGACAACTGCGCGGGTGCTATCAACCTGACCCCAACAGCGGGTTTGTTTACTAATCCGGGTGCACAGAGCAATAGTGGTGCTACCCAGAGCATTGCTCCATGTGCTGCTCCTCCATCTAGTATAATACAGGATGTGTGGTATCAATTCACCACCGATGCAGATGGTGGATCGGCGACGATCGTGATAACGCCCACTAATAGCTTAGGCGATCCAGTGATCCAGGCCATAGCCGGTGCATGTGGCTCTGGCGGGCTAGGTTGCGCAAATACAACTGGTGCCGGGGCAGCAGAGACGCTCGTCCAGGGTGGCTATCTTCCCAACACCACCTACCGTTTCCGGGTGTACGGCCAGAATACGGGCAGCTTTCCCTTTACCGTTTCGTTGACGGGTACGGCCGTTACGCCGGTTGCCAATGATGAATGTGTTGATGCTATTCTCCTCGTATCGGGTACCACCTGCGTTAATACTGCAGGCACCACTTTTACGGCTACGCGAAGCCTTCCGGATGCACTGTGTCTAGCCGGTGGTGGTGAAGACGATGTGTGGTACAGCTTCGTGGCTGCATCTGGGCAAGCGACAATTACCGTATCAAACGTATTACCGGGTGCTCCGGGTACTGCTATTGTGCTCGAAGCGTTCGCTGTCTGCGGCGGCGCGAGTATTGCCTGTAGCTTCTCGTCAACACTCGCCTTGGATCAGTTGATCGAGGGTAGTACGTATTATATTCGCTTATATACCAGTATTGGTGGATTAAACAATAAGACCTTCAATATCTGTGTGACGCACCCTGTGCCACCCGCCAATGACGAATGCGCTACGGCCACTAACGTGACCCCAACCGCCGGGCTATTCACCAATCCGGGTGCGCAGACCAATAGTGGTGCTACCAGAAGCCAGGCGGGTGCTACCTGTCCTAGCAGTAACTCAGCTTCTACGATAATCCAGGACGTTTGGTATGCCTTCACCACGGATGCTGACGGCGGCGTAGCGACTATCGCTGTGGATGCTACCAATCTTACCGGTGATCCAGTGATTCACTTATTTGGCACTTGTGCTGCTAGCATAAGCTGCGTAGACCAGACTGGAGCTGGCGGCACCGAAACCCTCACCACTGGTGCTTTGCCCGCCAACACCACCTACCGTTTCCGGGTGTACGCCCAGAATACGGCCAA
>Ga0105047_10018859_pt1 | contig 10668 bp, 12 predicted proteins | sample MAT04_FD_78384 | JGI IMG/M metagenome (GOLD analysis project Ga0105047, IMG submission 78384) | Freshwater microbial communities from Lake Fryxell liftoff mats and glacier meltwater in Antarctica - MAT-04 (megahit assembly) | ecosystem: Environmental > Aquatic > Freshwater > Ice > Liftoff...
ATAAAAGGATGAGTCTTGGAAAGTGGTTGTAGTAGGCCCTGTGGACGGCGGGATTGCCAAGTTTCCCCCGCGCTTTCCCACAGGCGCCGAGTTACACCAAGGCAAAACCCGCCGACATCACCGAAAGTTTCCTAATATAAATCATATATTTAACCGAACTCTCCCCAAATCACCCCCAAAGCCGCCCCAAGCCCGTCATTGATCCCCAGCCTCGCAGCCTCACCCGTCCCCCTGTGGGCAAGCCGCCCCGCTCCGCTCCCGCGCTCTTGACAATTGCCCCCGCCGCCCCGCTTCCTCGCGCCGGGTCCAAACTGCCCGCAATTCGCCTTCAGGAACAAAACGCGTTTGTCCACAGACATGCCCTTAGGTCCGCTGCAGGCGCGAGCGATGGTCCTCGCCTCGGCGTCGCCCACGCGTCTGGCCATGCTGCGCGCAGCTGGCCTTGTCGTGACATCGGAACCCGCCCGCATCGATGAAGCCGCCATCCGCGCTGCCCTGACCGCCGAAGGCGCCAGCCCGCAGGATCAGGCCGATGCCCTGGCCGAGCTGAAGGCCCGCAAGATCGCCCAGCGTCAGCCAGAGGCTCTGGTCCTCGGGGCCGACCAGATCCTGTCCCTGAATGGGGAGGTGTTATCCAAGCCCGAAACCCTGGCCGAGGCAAAAGCGCAGATCAAAGCCCTGCGCGGCCAGACCCATCTCCTTCATTCCGCCGCCGTGCTTTATGATCAGGGCGCACCGATCTGGCGTCTGACCCAGACCGCCCGCCTGACCATGCGCGACGTCTCGGATGACTATCTGGACGCCTATCTCGCCCGCAACTGGCCCGCGATTTCCGGCTCCGTCGGCGGCTATCAGATCGAGTCGGAGGGGATCCGCCTGTTTGACCGCACCGAAGGCGATTACTTCACGATACTCGGCTTGCCGCTGCTGCCGCTCCTGTCCTATCTTGCCTTGCGAGGACTGATCCCATCGTGACCGAACTGACGCGCATTCCCCTGGCCGGTGTGATCGGCCATCCGGTCGCCCACAGCCGCTCGCCTGCGCTGCATGGCTATTGGCTGAAGCGGTACGGCATCAAGGGCCATTACATCCCTATGGACATTGGCCAGGCCGATCTGGCTGAAGCATTGAAATTCCTGCCGAAACTGGGATTTGTCGGGCTGAACGTGACGATCCCGCACAAGGAAGCCGCTTTGCAACTGGCCGATATCGTCTCCGACCGGGCCGCGCTGATCGGGGCCGCCAACACGCTGATCTTCCGCAACGACGGCAAAGTTTATGCCGACAACACCGATGGCGCGGGCTTCATGACCAACCTGCGCCAGAATGCCCCGGCCTGGGTGCCGCAGTCCGGCCCAGCGGCGATCCTTGGCGCAGGCGGCGCAGCCCGGGCGGTCGTCGCCGCCCTGTTCGAAGTGGGCGTCCCGGAAATCCGCATCGCCAACCGAACCAAGCCAAGGGCAGAGGCGCTCCGTGCCGACTTCGGGGCCAAGCTGACGGTTTATGACTGGACTCAAGCGGGCCAGATGCTGGACGGCGCAGCGCTGGTGGTGAACACCACCTCGCTCGGCATGCCCGGCAAGCCTGAATTTCATGTCTCGCTGGCCGCGCTGGACCGCCGTGCCGTCGTGATGGATGTGGTCTACACCCCCCTGCGCACCCCCCTGCTGATCGCCGCCGAGGCGCGCGGCTGCACCACCGTCGACGGTCTGGGTATGTTGCTGCACCAAGCCGCGCCCGGTTTTGAGCGCTGGTTTGACCATCGGCCCGACGTCGATGAAGCGACACGGGCTGCGGTGCTTTCCGCATGAACAGAGCCGCTTTTGTCCTTGGCTTGACCGGCTCCATCGGCATGGGAAAATCCACGACCGCGGCGCTTTTTGCCGAAGCTGGGCTTGCAGTCTGGGATGCGGATGCGGCGGTCCACCGGCTTTATGCGCCCGGTGGCGCGGCAGTATTCGGCGTGGCGCGCCGCTTTCCAGGGGTCTTGAAGGAAGGCGGCATCGACCGAGGCGTCCTTCGGGCCAAACTCGCCGCCGAGCCGGGCGCACTTGCCGCGCTGGAAGCCATCGTGCATCCGCTTGTCGCTGCCGACCGCGAGATGTTTTTGGCCGAATCTGCCGGCGACATTCTGGTGCTGGACGTGCCCTTGCTGTTCGAAACCGGGGTCAATGCCCTGTGCGACGCAACCCTTCTGGTCACTGTCCCGCCCGAGGTTCAGCGGGCCCGCGTCCTCGCCCGCCCCGGCATGACCGAGGAGCAGTTCCGCCTGATCCAGTCCCGCCAGTTGCCCGATGGCGAAAAGCGTTGCCGCGCCACGCATATTCTGGAAACGCTCAGCCCCGATCTCGCCCGCGCCTATGTCGCCGCCCTGATCGCCCATATAAGGGAGGGCCGCGATGCGTGAGCCCACTTCCAGCGAACCCGGCCCCCGCGAACCTGGCCTGCGTGAAATCGTCCTCGACACTGAAACCACCGGCTTTGAACCCAGCGAAGGTCACCGCATCGTCGAGATCGGCGCCATCGAACTCGTCGGTCATCTGCCGACCGGTCGCACCTTCCACAAATACCTCAATCCCGAACGCACCATGCCGAAAGAGGCGTTCGAGGTGCACGGCCTTGGCAATGACTTCCTGCGCGACAAGCCGCTGTTTCGCGCCGTGGCACGGGATTTCCTGACCTTCATCGGCGCGGCGCGGCTGGTGATCCACAACGCCGCCTTTGATTTGAAGTTCCTGAACGCCGAGCTTGCCCGGATCGAACTTCCGCCGTTGGAGAGCGCCCGCGCCATCGACACCGTGCAGATCGCCCGCGCGAAATTTCCCGGTGCGCCCGCCTCGCTGGACGCCCTCTGCCGCCGCTTCGGCGTGGACAATTCCGGCCGTGAAAAGCACGGCGCGCTTCTGGACAGCGAAATCCTGGCCGAGGTGTATCTGGAGCTGATCGGAGGTCGCCAGCCCGACTTCGCCCTGTCCGGCGCCGCGGCCTCAGATGCAACCGGTGGCCACGCGGCCCTCACCAGCATCCGCGCCCGTCCGCGCCCGCATCTATTGCCGCCGCGCCTGACGGCCGAGGAAGACGCCGCCCATCAGGCCTTTGTGGCCTTACTGGGCGGGGATTCGGTCTGGGCCAAGCGCGCCTGAACGGTTGGCCCGGATCCGGGCTCAATTCACCAAAGGCTGCGGGGCTTGCGCGCGGCGGGCCATTTCCTGCCGGTAAAGCTGCAGGAAATCCACGTTGTCCACGTTGAGCGGCGGGAATCCGCCATCTCGCGTCACATCCGAAATGATGCGGCGGATGAACGGAAACACCATGCGCGGGCATTCGATCAGCAGGAACGGGTGCAATTGATCTTCCGGCACACCGTCGACCAGGAAGATGCCGCCGTAGTCCAGCTCCAACAAGAACAGCGTATCGCCATTCGCCTTGTTCTTGGACACCACCTTGAACTTGGAAATCACCTCATAGGTGTTCTCCGCGCTGCGCTTGCGCGCATCAAGGCTGACGGTGACCTGAACATCGGGCTGCATGTCCGACGCCATCAGGCCCTTCTGCATCACCACGTTTTCAAACGAAAGATCGCGCACGTATTGCCCCAGGATCTGCATCCTGACTTGGGTCTGCGCGGGGGTTTCTTCGGCCATTCCCGAAATCTCCGAAAGTGAAATCGCGCCGTTCCTAACAGCTTGCCCGGCCCGCCTCAATGCCGCACGTCAGCGGCGCGGCGGCCCAGACGATGGGGGCTCCGGCAATGGATCCAGCACCTCGCCTTCTATGATGTCCCCTTCGGTCATAGGGTCAATGGCGCTGGCCCGACGCGTGTTCGGTCTGGGGTCCGCCCCCATAACCACATGCATCGACATACCGCCAGAGCCGTTGCGGATGCCTTGAGCGAGCCGGCGCAAAAGCACCTGACGGACCAAAGGCACCAAAAGGACCAAACCGGCAAGGTCGGTCAGGAAGCCCGGAAGGATCAGCAGAATTCCGGCAATTGCCACCAGAACGCCGTCCCCTGCCGAGGCGAGCGCGCGCGGTTCCCTGACCGAGCCCGCCATCTTCGCCAGGGCCTTCTGCCCCAATCCGCGCAGGATGATGCCGCCCAGCACGCCAGAGCCCAGCACGATCGCCAGCGTCGGCAGCAGTCCGATCGCCCCTCCCACCAGGACAAAGAGCGAAATCTCGGCCAGGATCAGCAGCAGCAAAGCCAAAAGCAGCGGCATTTTCGACCTTTCACGGGTACGTCAAGACGTCGTCTTCATCGGGTCATGGACTTGACCCACCCCAGCACCTACATAGGGGCAAGCCTAGACATGACCAACCCCGGATATCCCGGTCGGAGCTGCCATGAACAATTCCATCATCCAGCTTCTCGTGCTTGGAGCGATTGCGGTTTTCTTGATCATCAAGCTGCGCTCCGTGCTCGGCAGCCGCGACGGATTTGAAAAGCCGCCGGTCCCCGCCGAAGCCCCCGTCACCCCCGTCGCGCGCCGCAGTTTTGAGGTGATCGAGGGGGGGCCCGACCATGACATCACCGATTTTGCCGGGGAAAACAGCGTCATGGCCAAGGCCTTGGCACAGATGAAACAGGCCGAGCCGAGTTTCGTGGTCGCCGACTTCCTGAAGGGCGCCCGTTCAGCCTATGAGATGATCCTGACCGCTTTTGACGCAGGGGAAGTGGACCGCATCCGTGCCCTTCTGTCTGCCGATGTCGCCAAGGCATTCGACGCCGAAACGGCGCAGCGCAAATCGCAGGGGCTGACGGTTCAGACCACCGTCATCGGCATCCGCGATCTGGCGCTGGATGGGGCAAGCTTTGACGCCACCACACAGCGCGCCGAAGTGACGGTGCGCTATAAAGCCGAACTGACGCGGGTGGTGCGGGACGCCAATGGCGCGACGGTCGAAGGTTCGACCACCGAAATCCGTCGCCAGACCGACAGTTGGACCTTTGGCCGGGCGATGGGGGCCGCGGATCCGAACTGGCAGCTTGCGGCGACCGGCGACTGACCGGGCGTCGTGCGTGCTGGCCGGCGGATCGCCTTCTTTCTTCTGCTCAGCCTCGGACTTTTGCCGATGAGCCTTCCCAGCTCCGCCCAGGCGGAAGTTCTGGATTTCGAATCCTTGTCCGGCTGGGCACAGGACGATCATCTGGCCGCGCTCAAGACCTTCCTGACCAGTTGCGATTTGATCCGCGGCGACGATTGGCCAGCTATTTGCCGCGTGGGCCAGGACGCCGCCGTGAGCGAAGCCGCAGCACGGGACTTCTTCGAGATGTTCTTCAAGCCGGTGGTGATCGGCACTCCGCCCGCCCTGTTCACCGGCTATTTTGAACCCGAGCTTGACGGCTCTCCGGTCCGCACGCCGCAGTTTGCCTATCCGATCTATCGCCGCCCGCCGGAACTGCTGGACGGAACCGTCTGGTACGACCGCGCCACCATCGAGCAGGGCATCCTGCGCGGCCGCGGGCTGGAGCTGGCTTGGCTGAATGACCCCGTTGATGTGTTTTTTCTGCAAATTCAAGGCTCTGGCCGGATTCGCATGCCGGACGGCCATGTGATGCGGGTGGGGTATGGGGGGCGCAACGGCCACGCCTATGCCTCGGTCGGCAAGGCCATGGTTGCACAGGGCATCGCCGCGGCGGGGCAAGTGGACGCAGGCACGATCCAGGATTATGCCCGCGCCAATCCGGCGCAAGGGGCGCGCCTGATGAACGTGAACCCGTCCTATGTGTTTTTCCGCAAGATCGGCGATCTGCCCTCTGACAAGGGACCCATCGGGGCGATGGGGCGCTCGATCACGGCGATGCGTTCGGTCGCCATCGATCCGGCTTTCGTGCCGCTGGGTGCGCCGGTCTGGATCGAAAAGGACGGGGCCGATCCGATGTACCGCCTGATGGTGGCGCAGGATACCGGCGGCGCGATCAAGGGGGCACAGCGCGCAGACATCTTCTTCGGCACCGGACGCGGTGCGGGCAAGACGGCGGGCAAGATCAAGGACGGCGGCCGGCTGGTCGTGCTGTTGCCGATTGACCGGGCCTTTCTTGTCGCCTCGGGCGGCTGAAATGGCCCGCCGCCGCAGTCTTCGGCCAGATGAGGAAGAGCTGTGGCATAATGTCGCCCGCACGGTGACGCCCCGGCTTGGCAAGGTCATCTTCCGCGCGCTGGAGGTGCCACTGTCTGCGCCGCCCCTGCGCGAAGATGCTGGCCCCAAGCCTGCCCCGAACCCCGTGCCGGCCTTCCGTCTTGGTGAAAAGGCCAAATCGCGCGCGCCGGGTCATGACATCCGGCCAGGGCTGGTGGATCGTCTGTTTGCGCCGCCCTTGCAGATGGATGCCAAGACCCACGGCAAGATGACCCGCGGCAAACTGGCCCCCGAGGCGCGGCTGGACCTGCACGGCATGACCCTGGCCGAGGCGCATCCGGAGCTGATCCGCTTTGTCCTGTATGCCCAAGAGTCCGGGTTGCGGCTGGTGCTGGTCATCACCGGCAAGGGCAGCAGGTCTGCCCCCGACCACGGCCCGATCCCGCAGCGCCAGGGCGCCTTGCGCCATCAGGTGCCGCTGTGGCTGCGACAGGCTCCGCTTGGCGCGGCGGTGTTGCAAGTGACCGAGGCGCATCTGCGGCACGGCGGTTCGGGCGCCTATTACATCTACCTGCGCAAGGGGTAGGCGGGGCCGCATCCTTCGATGCGAAGGGTGTCGCCGCGCGCCCCCACCAATTTATTGTTTGACAGAAATAGTCAACTTTATTATTACCAAGTAAATCACTCGGAAATACAGGGCCACAACCGGCACCGCCTCCGAATCGCCAAAGGATCTGCCATGCTCGCCGCCTTTCTCATCATGTTGCGCGAAGGTATCGAGGCCGCGCTGATCATCGGAATCATGGCCGGCTATACCGTCCGCCGCGGCAACGCGAAGGCGCTGCCCGCGATCTGGGCGGGTGTTCTGGCGGCCGTCGCCGCTTCCGTCGCCGGGGCAATCGTCCTGTATCGCACCGGCCAGGAGCTTCCTGAGGTCGCGCATGAGCTTTTCGAAGCCGCCGTCGCCTTGATCGCCGTCGTTCTGCTGCTTTCCATGGCGCTTTGGATGCGTCGTGCCGGGCGGGGTCTGAGGCACGAAATCGAACACAGCCTGGACAGCGGCCTTGACGGCAGCGCGGGACGCTGGTCTTGGGCGCTGTTCCTGGCGGCCTTCCTGATCGTCGGGCGCGAAGGCCTTGAAAGCGCGCTGTTCCTTGTGGCCATCACGCAACAGGCGACCGGATCGGGCATGCTGACTGGGGCATTGCTTGGGGTTGCTGTCTCGGTTCTGGTGGGCTTTGCGATCTTCCAGCTTGGCCTGAAGATCAACCTTGGCCGGTTCTTCCGCGTCACCGGCGCCTTTGTGATCCTTGTCGCCGCCGGACTTGCCGCCAAGGCGCTGCACCATCTGCACGAAGCGGGGCTGTGGAACAGCTTGCAGGGGACCGCTTTTGATTTGAGCGGCGTGTTGCCCAACGACAGTATTCTTGGCTCCGTGCTGGCCGGCCTTTTCGGCTTCAACCCGACGCCGTCCTGGGGAGAGGTCATTGTCTACCTCGCCGTGCTGATCGGGTCGAGCTATCTGTTCTTCCGCCCCTTGCCAAAACCTGCCCCGGCCGCGCGCCGCACCGCGCCCACAGTCTGAAGCGTGTCAGGTCACGATGAGGGTCAATGAACGGCACATGCCAGTCCTGCATCTTTACCTGAACCCGTGGATGCTTCAGGGTCTGACCGAAGGGCGGCGCTCGATGCCGGGCGCCGTCAAGCGGGTGGTCGAAGCGGCGGGCTGGACTGTCGCCCTTCATCCCGAAGCGGACCGTCCACAGGCCAGTCGGCTGGGCGATTTCCCTAGACCCGACGTCCATTTGCCCGACTTTCATATGGTGATGAACCAACCCGTCGAAGCACCCCGCACGCTGACCCTGCGCATCGCGGGATGGGAGCCGTTCTGGCGCATCGAGTCGACCAATGACCGCTGGGATTGGGACGTCACCCATCTGCCCTTTGCGCCGGAAGCGGTCAGTGCCCGCAACGCCAGAAGTTTTGTCTCCTTCTGGAGGCGGCGCCTGTTTGCGGACCAGACCCTCCAGACAGGCGGCGGGATCTTTGTGCCGCTGCAGGGCAAACTTCTGCAACACCGGCATTTTCAATCCGCCGCCCCCATCGAGATGCTTCAGTCCGTACTGGCCCGGTGGCCGGATCGCAGCGTCAAAGCGAGCCTTCACCCGCGCGAGATCTATTCGGCGGCGGAGCGCATAGCCCTTGCCGATCTTGCGCGTACCCACAAAAACCTCGCCTTGGTGGAGTCCGGTTCAGACCCCATCCTCGCCACCTGCGATCTGGTTGTGACCGAAAACTCTACGATGGCGCTGAGAGGCTACCTGCTGGAAAAACCCGCCATGCTGTGGGCGCGGATGGATTTTCACCACATCGCCGCTTCGGTCCCGCATCTGGGGCAGGACGCGGCCTTTGCCCTGGCCGAGTCGCAGGAAACCCCGGACTTTGCGCGCTACCTTTACTGGTATTTCCGCGACCATGCCCTGCTCGCCTGGGATGGCAATCTGGACGCGCAGATCGCCGGGCGCCTCAAGACACTCGGCTGGCCGCTATAACGCGAAAGGGCGCCCTAAAGCGCCCTTTTTCAGTCCGCACGCAAGCGGCACTCAAATCTCGGAGTTGATCCAGCTCGCCAGCGCAGCCTTTGGCGCGGCACCGACCTTGTTCGACACGACCTTGCCGTCCTTGAACAGGAACAGCGAGGGGATGCCGCGCACGCCCAGCATGGCCGGGCTGTCCGGGTTTTCGTCCACATTGACCTTCACGATCTTGATCTTGCCAGCCATCTCGGCGGCAATCTCTTCCAGTGCCGGGCCGATCTGGCGGCACGGGCCGCACCATTCAGCCCAGAAATCGACGACAACCGGGATCTTCGATTGACGCACTTCGGCGTCAAAAGTGGCATCGGTCACGGCGACGGTAGCGTTGCCCATCATGTTCTCCAGTTCTGCGGCAGACTTGCGAAGCTATGCACCGCTGGGCACTTCGTCAAGGACAAGAGCCCCATCACTTGTGGCACGCTGCAATGCGTTCCGCACCATATCGTCCGGCAGGACCATCAATTGTCCCGTTTCGGTCCAAAGCACGGCGGTCTGCACCACATGGCTAGGCCAGGCCTGCGCCAGCAGCGCAGCATAAGCGCCCATCTGCCGCAGAATTGATTCGGGAACCTCGTTGGGGCAACCGGGCACCTGCGGGTTCGATTTGAAGTCCACCGCCAGCACGTGCCCCGCTCTGACCACCAGCCGGTCAATCGCCCCTTCGGCAGCGCGCCCGTTCAGGCTGCCGCAAATCGCAACTTCCGCCAGACTGTCGTTACCGAACACCAGCGCAAGTCCCGGATCAAGGATCAACCGCCCCACATGCGGCATCAGACCCTCACGCAAAGTGTCATCCGGCACCAGCGCGCGCGCCAGGAAAGGCCAATGCGCGGGCGGCTGACCCGGCAGATGCTGCAACAAAAGGTGCAGCGCCGTGCCGCGATCCGTTGCCGTCTCATTGCCCGCACCGCCCGGCAGCGACTTCGCCCCGCCGAGCGCCGAGGGCGACACAGGCCGGGCCTGACGTGTCGGGGCCGGAACGCGCCCCTGCGTCCAATCCGGAAGCGTCACCACACCTGCGGCAACTGCACTTGCCGCCTTGCCCTGCGCCCCCGGCCAGTCCGCGCTTTGCAGCACCAACCGCCCTTCGGCATCCGCCCTCGCCCCCAGCCCGGTCAGCGATTGCGCGACCAGCCCATGCCAGCTTTCGTCCTTGGCCTCACCCGCCGCGGCGATGATCAACTGGCTCTTTGCCCGCGTCAGCGCCACATACAAAAGCCGCAGCGATTCCTCCGCCTCTTTCACCCTCCGTTTCTCGACCAGTTCGGCCACAGCGGGCGCGCGGTCCTCCTTTACGCCGGTCCACAGCGGCAGGCCGCCTGGGTCCAGCAGCACCGTCGCCTCATTCCTTGGGCCTCGGTCGCCGGTGTCGGGCAGAATGACGATCTCGCCCTCCAGACCCTTCGCGCCATGCACCGTCATGATCCGGATGCGGTCCTGCGCCTCACCCATCTGGCGCTTGATCTCGGCATCATCGCCCTGCATCCAGGCGAGAAATCCGTCGAGGCTGGGCACTTCCACCGTCTCATAGGCCAGCGCCTGCGCCAGCAGCGCGTCAATCGCCTCCTCTGCCTCCTCACCCAGCCGCGCCAGCAGTCGGACGCGCCCCCGGTGCCGCGTCAGCGCCCGGTCCAGCAGATCATGCGGTCGCAGGAAATCCGCCTGATCGCGCAGATCGCGGATCATCTCCAACGCCGCACCGCCCTTTTGCCGCAGCGCCTGCCACAAAAACCCGTTCCTTCCATAGGCGAGCGCGAACAAATCCGCCTCTGACCAGCCGCACAGGGGAGAGCGCAGGACAGAAGCCAGCGCCAGATCATCCTCCGGCAACGCCAGCACCGACAGCAGCGCCAGAAGGTCGCGCACCGCCAGCTCGTCCGCCAACTGCAACCGATCAGCGCCCGCAACCGGCAGGCCAGCAGCCTTGCAGGCGCGCAGCAGATGCGGAAAAACCCCCGACCGCCGCCGCACCAGAATCAGAAAATCCCCC
>Ga0105047_10018861_pt1 | contig 10668 bp, 8 predicted proteins | sample MAT04_FD_78384 | JGI IMG/M metagenome (GOLD analysis project Ga0105047, IMG submission 78384) | Freshwater microbial communities from Lake Fryxell liftoff mats and glacier meltwater in Antarctica - MAT-04 (megahit assembly) | ecosystem: Environmental > Aquatic > Freshwater > Ice > Liftoff...
TACACTCGCTCCTCTGATCCGCAGGTCCTTGACAGCACGCCTCATACCCTTGCGAGATCTGTGACGCGATGAACCGCATCCCTTCGCACGCCTGCCTCTGACAACACGACTGGGCGCTCGTCGCCCAAGCGGTTGCCGTGACGAGAAGGACGATCGCTGAGGCCCATCGATACGTCATGGTGTGCTCCTTGCACGGTTCTCCCAGATTACAACGGGATTATCAGCCGTCAAGATCTCTGTTCGTTTTTTGTTGGTATCCCATGACTTGCGAGTGACGCAGGCACGGATAGCGCTAAACCACGCAGGCAGATCAGCCAGACCCCCTTGCCCCATGTCGCGCTCGTACATTTCACTGAGCGATCGTCGCTGGTACCGCGCCCGGAGCCCAGCCCATGCCCACCCTCTCCACGTTGCTCAGCCTCATCCTGGAGGCCTTCCGCCTGATCACGGCCCAGCCCGGCCCGCCCGAGCTGCTCTTCGAGCCGGCCCGCGAGCTGGTCGTCGAGGCGGCCGGGCCCGATCAGGCCGGGCTCCCCGATCCCTGGCCCGTGATCGACCAGGCCGCGGCGATCTATGCGCAGGCCATCGACGACGTCCGGCTCCGCTACAGCCCGCCCGGCGGCCCCGCCATCGTCTTGTTCACCAGCCCCGAGGTGCTGCTCTACACGCCCCAGGCCGACGGGAGCGACGGGCTCGAGCGCGACGCGGCCCTGCTGTGCCTCTCGCTCCTTGAACAGCGCGGGTTCTTCGACCTGCTCGCGCGGCTGCCGGCGATGGGCGTCGGGCTCTGCCTCGAGCCGGCGGGCGGATGGGGGGGGAAGCGCCCGGGCATGGTCGAGTGTGATCGTCTGAACACCCTGCGGTCGCTCTCGCGGGCGGCGGCGGCCCGCTCGGTGCCGGCGCGCGAGGCGGGAGACTTCGCCCGCGTCGTTGCCGGGGTCGAGCAGCAGTTGGCCCTGGCCCGGATCGCGGCGGCCCAGGTGTCTCGGCAACCGAGGCTGTTTCGCAGCCGGGTCATGGTGGCGCTGCTGCGCGATGTCTCGTCCTGGGCCCTCACGGGTCGGCTGCCGCCGGCGCAGGCGGGCGAGATGCTCGCGGCGATCGAGCGTCAGGCCCGGCTGCCCGAGCCCAGCGCATTCCTGAAGGTCCAGGGTCTCGAGCTGCAGACCCTCATTGCGGCCTCCCACACGCTCGATCCCGGCGGCGACGGCCGCCTGCTCATTCATCAATACCGGCAGACACTGCTGGACCCCGCCGGGGCGTTCTCGTTCGGCGATCCGGGGCAGGAGCCGGACCTCGGGCCGCTGCTCTGGCCGGACCTCGGGCCGCTGCTCAACGTCGCGGGCGTGAACTACGCGACGCGGGCAAGGTCGCTGGAGCTGGCCCGCGAGTATGTCCGGCGGAGCGCCGCGGTCGGGGGCGAGCCCCACCCGCGCCGGGCCCGGGCGCTCACGGAGCTGGAGGCTTGGGCCCGGGCCCTGCCGCGGAGCGACTGGGTGGTGCGGATGTACGCCCTGACGGCGACGCCCACGATCCGGGCGATGCTGCGGGATGACTCGGACGTGCGGATGAAGCTCGACGGCGTGCGGCTGATGCTCGCGATCGAGGCGTATCGGGCCCGCCAGACCCGCCTGCCGGCAACGCTCGACGATCTGGTGCCGGGGTTCCTCAAGGGCGTGCCGCCGGACCCGTACTCGGGCCAGCCGTTCGTGTACCGCGTCACCGACGCCGCGGCGTTCGTGCCCGGCTCGGGATACCTGCTCTACTCGGTGTGGGAGGACGGGACCGACAACAAGGGCCTGCGGACCAGCGCGAAGAACCAGTGGGCCGCGCCGCCGAGCCGGCGGACCAACTGCGACTACATCGTCAACGATGCGGCGGACGCACGCGAGCAGGCGGCTGGGCAGTGAGGGTGGGGGAGGACCACTCGGGGCACTCGACCAGGCGAAGCCGCGGAGCTTATTTGGAGTGCTGGCCCGACGGCTGCGACCCGCCGAGCTCCGCGATCGTGGCATCGTCCATCAGAAACAGGCTCACCAGCCAGTCCTTGACGAGATAGGGGTCGATCCGCAGGATGCCGGTGATCGTGCCCGTGACACGGAAGCGGTCGTCGCCCTTGGCGGGGTTCTTGAGCTTGACCTCGATGGCGTCGTACGGCGTAGGCGGCACGCCGATGCAGCAACCATCCCACTGGTTGAGCATCATGAGCATTTCGTCCTGGCTCTGGGCCATGATCGGGAAGGCGATGAAGCCGCCGATCCGGACCCACTTGCCGTCGAGCATCTTGAGCCGCTCGGGGATAATCTTCCGCCCGAGCCGCGGCTGATACGTGTCCTGGGCGGACATGAGCATCTCCCAGCTCACGCGATAGGGGTCATCCTTGGTGCCCGCGCCCGAGAGGCTGAATCGGTTGTCGACCAGCGTCGTGCCGTCGTCCTGCTTGACGAGGCTGAGCGTGGCAGCGGCCTTGTCGGAGGCGGGATGAGCGGAGCTTGCCGCGCCGCCGGCGGGTGCGGCCGCGGCGTCGGGGACGGGCGGGAGCGCGGGCACGATCGTCGGGGCGACCTGTTCGTCGAGGTGGGCCGCGAGCTTGGCCGCCAACTCCTTGGCCGCCAAGTCAGACGCGGCCTTGGCTTCCGCCGCCGTCGGGGCCGCGGAGGTCGCGGAGGTCGGGGAGGTCGGGGACATCGGGAGCGTCGCCAGCGGCTTGGCCGCGGGGGGCTGGGCGGCGACGGCCGGTGTCGGGGGGGCTGGGGGGGCCGGAGGGGCTTGAGGCGTCGGCATTGTCGGCGGCGTCTGCGTCATCGGCTCCGACGGCCGGTCGGCCACCTTCGCGTCGCGGCTCGCGGTGCTTTGAACGCTCCGGGCATCGGCGACCGATGCGGGAGCCGGGGCCGGCTGGCGCAACCACACCACCGCCGCGGCGGCGGCCAGAAGCATCACGAGGGCCCAGAAGATCTTCACTCGAGCACGTCCTTGTCCATTGCCGGGCCCATCACGCCGCCGGACGCAGATTGTTCGCAACGCTCGTGCGGTAGGCCAGCAGGGCCGGCAGCAGGCCGGCGACCACGCCCAGCGCGACCGTCGCGACCGTCACCAGCAGCATCCACTCGGGCCCGAAGCTGGGCGTGATGCTCAGCCCGATCTCGCGCTTGAGCACCGCCGAGGTGACGACCGCGCCAATCACGCCCAGGATCAGCCCGCCCACCGCCCCGAGCAGGCCGATGACCGCCGACTCGGTCAGCACGAGGTTGAACACCCGCCCGCGGCTGGCCCCCAGCACGCGGAGCACGGCGATCTGCCGCCGCCGATCCGACATCGAGTTGTACAGGCTCAGCAGGATCCCCACGCCCGAGGAGAGCATGACGACCACGGCGAGCGCGACGAAGATCTGGTCGATCGAACCGATGATGCGGAACAGGCCCATGATCTGCTGGTTGGGCTGGGCGACGATGATCGTCGCATCGCGCCGGAGCTGATCGAAGACCGTCTGCAGCGCCCCCGAGACCTGCTGGCCCGGCCGGGTCGCCACGCGGACATAGATGCCCGTGATGAGCCGGTCCGCATCGGTCAGGTCGCCGACGCCCACGGCGTGGGAGTGACCCTCCTCGCCCTCGCCGTGGGTCTCGCAGTCGTGATCGGCGTTGTGGCGGTCGTGGGCGTGCAGGACCCAGCCGCCTTCGAGGTGGCAGAACAGGGCCCGGTCGTGGACGCTGCCGGTGGGCTCGAGGATGCCCACGACGATGAACGTGTATTCCTTGTGAACGTGCCCGCCGTGGTCGGTCTTGCCGTCGTCGCCGCTTACCGCGGCTGCGCCGAGCTGGCGCGACTGGGCGATGCCGTGGGTCAGGTGGATCTTGTCGTAGAGGCGAAGCCCCGTGGCCTGGGCCGCGCGGCTGCCGACGACGACCTCGAAGGCGTGCGCGTCCGCGTCGTCGCTGACGGCCTCGCCCGGGAGCGTTGCGCCGCCCTTGTCGCGGAGCAGCCGCCCCTCTGCGGCCTTCCACGGCTCGCCCACGCTGGGCTCGAAGCGCGTGAAGAACTCGGGGGTGGTCGCCAGCACCGGCTGGCCCATGTAGCTGTCGCCCTGCTGCACCGGGATCGCCCACTCGAGCGGGAAGCCCGCGGCGATCTGGTTGTACTTCGCCCAGTCGATCGCCCGCTGCGGCACGTTGGCGTAGAACACGCTGTTGAGCACGCTCACCATCGGGCTCGAATCCCGCGTGACCAGCAGGTGCATATTCCCCGAGCCGCGGTCGAACGCCTGACGCCCCGCGTCACGCATCGACAGCAGCACGAAGAGCAGCCCCACCGCGACCGCGACGGTCAGCACCGTCGTGACCGTCGAGAACAGCCGGGCCCGCAGGCTCCGCAGGATGATCGCAAAGTCGCTCACGCGTGACTCCCTGTGCTCGCCGTGCTCGCCGTGCTCGCCATGCCCGCCATGCTCGCCGAAAGTTCCGCCATCGATTCGACCCGCGCGAACCGCTCACGCATCGACGGGTCGTGCGAAACGCACACAAGCGCCGCGCCGCTCTGGCGGCAGGTTTCCTGGATCAGCCCGATCGCCGAGTTCGCGTTCTCGGGGTCGAGGCTCGCCGTGGGCTCGTCGGCGAGCACCAGGGCCGGGCGGCACGCCACGGCCCGGGCCACCGCGACGCGCTGCTGCTGCCCGACCGAGAGCCGGGCCACATCCGCGTCGGGCCGGTCGATGCCCAGGGAGCCCAGGAGGGCCGAGGCCCGATCGTGCTGCTCGCCCCGGCCCGCGCCCGAGAGCATCATGGCGAGCATGACGTTCTCCCTGGCCGAGAACCCCGGAAGGAGGTTGAAGGTCTGGAAGATCATCCCGATCGTGCGGCCGCGGAAGGCGTCGCGGGCCGGCCCGCGGAGGCGGTGGATGTCGCGCCCGTCGACGCGGACCGAGCCCGCGGTCGGCTCCAGAAGCCCGGCCACGAGGTTGAGCAGCGTGCTCTTGCCCGAGCCCGAGCCGCCGGTGAGCAGGACCTGCTCGCCAGCGGCGATGCTCAGTGTGCCGACGCGCACCGTCTCCCGCTTGGCGCCGGGATAGCCGAAGCTCAGCCCGGTGATCTCAAGGGCCGCGCACGGCAGGGTCGTGGCGTCCTTGCTCGTCATTGCGGACGCCTGGGTCGGGTTTTTGGTCATAGCAGTAGCGATGAGATCGTCTCCGGGCACGGCGAGGCGGCGGGCAGGATTGTTCTATGCCCGCCGCCTCGCAGAGTTCGCCCGAGAGCGGCAACAACGCCCGATCTCTCGGCTCAGCGGCGACGCCGGCGGCAGCCGAGCAGGCCCATCCCGGCCAACACAACACCGGCCCCGGGTGCCGGGACGACGTTGGTCTGAACCCAGTCGATCGCCCGGTCGTGCTCGTCCTCGCTCAGTCCATAGTTGAACACCAGCCAGTAGGGAGCGCTCGGCAGCAGGGCACCGGACGCGGAGACATCGACCAGCCCAAGCTCGACGACATAGATGCCCGCGCCGCTGGCCTGCCCGGCACCGTTGAGGATCCAATCGAAGTGGAAATCGTCGGTGACGACGAGCGTGTTGGTCGGCACCACGGCGTCGATCGCGGGCGTGTTGAAGAACGGGAACGCCGGGGCCTTGCCCGTCGAGAGCGTTTGCGTGCTCGAGACCAGCGCACCGCTCCCCACGTCCCACGCCCGGACGGCGGAACGAATGTCGACCCGCACCGAGCGGCCCAGCACCGTCGAATCGTTCGACGCCAGCCCGGGCTCCTCGGCCTTGACGATCGCGTCGATCACGTCGAAGGTCAGCTCGACGCCGAACACGCGGAGTTCATCGACGCCGAAGATCTGCGCGGGCGGCTCGCCCGAAACGCCCACCGTCGAGAGCCGGCCGCCGACGTTCCGGATGCCGATGTCCAGCCCGTCGGCCAGGGCGACGCCCGACGCGGAGAGCAGCGAGAAGGCAACGAGTACAGAAGGGAAGCAACGCATGATCGGGATCTCCAATAAAAAAAGTACACACAGATGCTGAACAAGAGTCGGGGTGAGCGCACCGGCTCACGGGCAGCCCGCGAACCAGCGGCCGAGGAACACGAAGATGTCCGTCACGTCGCGCACGCCGCTGGCGTCGACGTCGGCCCTCGGGTCGCCCGAGAACCACGCGCCAAGGAACGCGAAGATGTCGGCGACGGTGCGGGCCCCGTCGGCGTCGAAATCGGCCGGGCACGCCGGGGGGCTGGCGGGCGGGCACAGGGCCGCGTCACCGCCCGCTCCCGAGGCCAGCCGGGCCTCGAGCCAGAGCCGCGACGCGTCAAGGTCGGCCGGGGGGGCGTTCTGCGAGAGCAGCAGATAAAACGCCGTGCTCGGAGCCACCACCCCGCCCGAGGGCACGCCCGACCAGGCCCGCATCTGCACGAGATAAATCCCGTTGGTGATCGGGCTGCCAACGACGGCCGGGTTGATCGCGTAGGTCGGGTGCGTGTGAACGAAGCCCGTGCCCGAGGCCGTCTGCCCGAGCGCCAGGCTCGGGGCCGGCGGCAGGGGCGGCGCTGGCACAGGTCCTGCCGGCCCGCCCAGCGTGCTGACAAGAAGTTGCCCGCGATACACGGAGATCGTCTCGCCGGGCACGGTGCAGAAGTCGCCGCTGCTCTGCCCCGACGGGGGCGTCCAGCGCCGGGCCGCGCCCTCGATGGTGATCCCGAACAGCTGCGAGGCCGGGAACTGCCCCGGGACGGTGTTGAAGCCCGGGTCGGTCGAGAAGTCGGGAACGCCCTGGGCCCCGAAGCTGCTGACAAACACGCGGGTGTCGGCGAACGCGGCCCCGCCCGCCGAGCCCGCCGTGACGACGGCCCCGCCCGAGACATAGAGCACAACGTCGCCCGCGTGGAGCTGCGCGAGCGCCCGCGGTGCGGACAAGCCCAGGAGCGCGGACGAAACCGACAGCAGGGCCGCGGATCGAATGTTCATTTGGCAAACTCCGGCCAGAAGGCGTTGTCGGTCCCGTCTCGATACACCTTCGAGAACGCGAGCGTGCCCGCGTGCCCGTCCAGGAAGCCGTAGCTGCTCACGCTCGACGCGGCGAACCGCGCCGCGCCCCCGCGCGAGCCCGGCCCGCCGTGGGCCGCGATGTCTATCTGGTTGCCCGCGAGGATCGGCGCATTGGCGGGCCCGGCCTGGTCCCACTCCTCGGGGTGCACGTGGTCCGCGGTCGCGAACAGGCGGCTGGCGGGCGTGCGTCCCTGCGCCATCATCAGGAAGTGGGCCGTCGCGCTCGGACGCGGGATGTTCGACAGCGTCTCCCAAGGCCCGGCGAACCGGCCCGTCCGTGGGTCGATCACCTGCGGCGTCGCAAAGCGGGTCGTGAACGAGTTGAGCCCGTAGCTGCTCCAGCGGGCCGTCGGCGACGGCACCGGCTCGCCCCGCCCCAGCCGGTCGATCATCTCGTCGAGCGTCAGGCCCGTCGCCTGCCCGCCCTGGCTCACGGGCCAGAGCGGGCTTAAATCCACCGGCGAGCGGAGCACCTGCGTCGAGCCCGCGTACCCGCTGAGGACCACCGGCCAGGCCTGCTCGGAGATCGAGAGCCCGCCGTGGCCCAGCCCCGCATCGATGAGGCGGTCCTTGTTGGCGTCGGCGTACATCGCGTGGGCGAGCTCGATCTGGCGGACGTTGCTCAGGCACTTGCTCGCCAAGCCCGCCCGCCGCGCCGAGCCCAGGGCCGGGAGCAGCAGCCCGATCAGGAGCGCGACGATCGCGATGACGACCAATAGCTCGATGAGCGTGAAGGCGCGGCTCGGGGATGAACGAGGGGGCTTGGGCATCGGTGGGTCACATGCAACGCTGTGGCAAGTGCAAGAGGCTACCGCCGCCCACCCGAGGCAGTCAAGTCAGATGCAAATCAATTGCGTGTGTGTTGGGGCTCCTACATCTCCGCGAGAACTCGCGGCAGGTCTCAGGTGCGACCAAGGGGCGTGCGGGGCGTTTCTCGATCTTGGGCCCCGGACCGTCCGGGGCCCGATACGCTCGTGCACCATGGCCCTGCCCCAGCACACGATGACGCACGCGGGCCCGCCAACGGCTCATGCCACCCTCACGCTCGACGCCGTCACCGGGCCGCCGCTGCCGCCGGTCGTGGTCCGTCCCGATGCCCCGGCCGTGCTCGGCCGCAGCGGCCAGTCCAGCGTGGTCATGCTCGACGAGAGCGTCTCGCGTCGCCACGCTTCGGTGAGCGCCAAGAGCGACACGTGGTACATCACCGACCTGGGCAGCCGTCACGGCACGTTCGTCAACGCCGTCCGCCTCAACCCCGAGGTGCCCGCGCCCCTCCGCACGGGCGACATGGTCGGCATCGGCCCCTGGACCCTCCGCGTCCGCATCAGCGGCGACGCCGCCCCGGCCGGTCGGCCCGGCACGAGCTTCGCCGGCGGTCCCGGCGGGGGCGGGAGATTCGTGAGCATGATGGATGCCGCCCCGGTGGGCGTGGCCCCGAAGATCGGCGGCCCGGGCGGTGGTGGGGGGGGGGCCGGAGCGGGCGGGCAGCGTGAGCGTGTCGAGCGCGTCGCCGAGCGCGAGCTGGCGCAGATCACGTCGAACCGTCTGCAGCTGCTCATCGCCGCAGCCGCCGCCGTCACCTCGAGCCCCGATGAGGTTTCGCTGGCCCGGACGATCGTGCAGGCCGCCGCCGAGGGCACGGGCTTCCCGCGGGCCTTCGTGCTGCGTGACGAGCCCGGCCGCGAGGGCGAGCTGGCCCTTGTGGGCGAGTACCCCGAGCCCGTCGCCGGGCCCACGGGCTCATCGCCGGCGATCCCCACCTTCTCCCGCTCGCTCATCGCCGCCAGCCGCGGCGGGCCCGATGCGCCGCTGGGCCAGCTCGTGCGATTGACCACCGACGCCCCGATGACCGCCGCGAGCATCATGAGCCTGGGGATCCAGACCGCCCTGTGCGCGCCGATCGTCGTCAACGCGGGCGTGGGCGGATTCATCTATCTCGACTCGCGCCAGGGCGAGGGCAAGCAGGGCGGCGTCAACCAGACCCTCGCCGGTCGCCCGCCCGCCGGGCACGGGGCCGGTTCCGGCGGCGGCGTGCCCAACGACGCGGCCGCGTTCTGCTCGGCCCTGGCCAAGCTCTACACGATGGCGCTCTCGAACCTCGGGCGGGCCGAGCTCGAGAAGCGGCAGCAGGAACTGGTCCGCGAGCTCGAGGCCGCCCGCGAAGTGCAGAAGATGATCATGCCCCCCGAGCAGGGCGAGGTCGGCGGTGTCCGATACGCGATGCGCTCCAAGTCCGGCCGCTATGTCGCCGGCGACCTCTTCGACGTCGTGAAGCTCCCGGGCGGTCGCATCGCCGTGCTGCTGGGCGATGTCGCGGGCAAGGGTGTGCCCGCGGCCATCCTCATGGCCACCGCCCAGACCCACCTGAACGTCTCCCTCCGCTCGGGCGCACCCCTGGGCCAGGTCGTCTCCGCCGTCAACAGCCACGTCTGCCACCACGCGATGAGCAGCAAGTTCATCTCGCTCTGGATCGGCGTGATCGACCCGGCAAGCCGGACGGTTGAATATGTCGACGCCGGCCACGGCTACTGGCTCCTCGCCGGCGCCAACGGCGTTGTCCCGCAGTCGTCCACGGCCATCCCGCTGGGGATCGACGCCGACTTCGTCTTCGAGTCCTCCAGCATCACCCTGGAACCATCGCAGCGACTCATCGTCTTCTCCGACGGCGTGGTCGAGCAGCCGGCCCCACACGACGACGCGGCCATGTTCGGCATGGACCGCTCCATCGCCGCCATCGCCGCCTCGCCCAACGTCGCCGACGACGTCGAGCGGCTCTTCGAAGCTGTTCTGGACTTCGCCAAGACCGACGACCTGGCCGACGACACCACCGTCGCCAGCCTCGACCTGCCCTGAGCCTCCCCCCGCCACGCCCCGAGCGCCCCCCGGCCGCCCCGTCCGATCTCTATCATCGCGCATGGCCGACGCACGCCTCGACGTTCTCAAGACCTACAAGCTGTTCATCGACGGCAAGTTCCCCCGCTCCGAGAGCGGCCGGACCACGGTCGTCGCCGACGCCAAGGGCCGCCCCGTCGCCCACCTCTGCAAGGCCAGCCGCAAGGACCTCCGCGACGCCGTCGGGGCCGCACGCAAGGCCCAGCCCGGTTGGGCCAACGCGACGGCCTATCTCCGCGGGCAGATCCTCTACCGCATGGCCGAGATGATGCAGGGCAAGGTCGACGAGCTCGCCGGGGCGCTTCGGCAAGGCGGCTCGACCCCCGCGGCGGCGAAGCGCGAGGTGCTCGAGAGCGTCGACCGCCTGGTCGCGTACGCCGGCTGGTGCGACAAGTACGCCCAGGTCCTGGGCTGCAACAACGCTGTCGCCGGGCCCTACTACAACTTCACCGTGCCCGAACCCACGGGCGTGGTCGCCGTCGTCTGCCCGGATGAGCCGGGCCTGCTGGGCCTCGTCTCGCTCCTGGCCCCGGTGATCTGCCCCGGCAACGCCGCGGTGGTCGTTGGCGGCGGCTCAGCGGGCGCGGCCTTGGCGACGGCGGTCCTTGGCGAGGTCCTGGCCACGAGCGACCTGCCCGGCGGCATCGTCAACCTGCTCACCGGTGATCGGGCCGAGCTGGTTCCCGTCATCGCCGGGCACCGCGACATCGACGCCGTGCACGCGGCCGGCATTCCTGCCGCGGAA
>Ga0105047_10018862_pt1 | contig 10667 bp, 10 predicted proteins | sample MAT04_FD_78384 | JGI IMG/M metagenome (GOLD analysis project Ga0105047, IMG submission 78384) | Freshwater microbial communities from Lake Fryxell liftoff mats and glacier meltwater in Antarctica - MAT-04 (megahit assembly) | ecosystem: Environmental > Aquatic > Freshwater > Ice > Liftoff...
GGTGTGGAAGACGTGGCCTATCGCTTCGGGTCGCCCTTCGCCCATGCGCCGCGCGATAATGATCTGGCCGCCCCGCGAAAAAGAATAACCAATGGCCGCAATCGTGATGTAAAACACTCCCACAAACCCAATGGCCGCAAAATCCACCTCGCCCCGATGGTACAGCAGCACCGCGTCACTCAGCGCAATGACATTTTGCGCCGCCGAACCCAGCATAATGGGGATCGAAATATTCCAGATTTGACGATAAGTCAGGTCGAGTTTCAAAGGAGGTGGAGTAGTTGAGAATGTGGAGGTTGTGGAGAATAGTGGAGATGGTTGAAGTAGTGGAGATGGTGGAGAAAGTAGAGGTTGTTGGAAAAGCTGGAGCAAAAACAGCGGACATAAAGGCGGGGTTGCTCAACATACTCAACCCCCTTTTTCTCCACTATCTCCACACAATCTTGCTCCACCCGTCAAAAGAATTTCCACGGCTTCCACCAGTACGGCACAATGCGGTAATGCTGGCGTTCCCGAAAATCAGGATTGATGAAAGCGAGCGAAAGGTCGAAAAAATCTACAGTAACTGTCACGCGCGGGTGGTTTTGAATTTCGGTCCAGGCCACCGTCATCTCTGCCGACCAATACACGTCGTCGAAGATAAACACGGCTTTATCGCTGGCGGCAGCCAGGCATTGCTCGAAATAATCCAGCGTAGCCACCCGGCGGTGATTGCCATCGAGATAGATCAAGTCCACGGGTGCCAGGTCGGCCAAAGCCGAGGCCAGCGTCGTGCCAAATTCTCCGCTGCGGACTTCTACGTGGGTCAGGCCGAGCAATTCCAGGTTGGATTTGGCCACTGCCGCGCAGTCTGCCGCACCTTCCAGCGTGATAAAACGGCCATTTTTTGCGCCCGAAGCCAGATACATGGTGCCTACGCCGACAGAGGTGCCGAGTTCGAGCAGGGATTTGGGCTGGACCCAATTGGCCAGTCGAAAGAGCCGCTGCCCTTGCTGACCCGAACTGGCCGAGCGTCGGGCTACGCGTCGCAGCGGCACGGAACCGCTGGCCTGGCCTGCCCCAAAGTCGGTGAAATGCAGCATCACTGCACTTTTGAGCATCTGCTGGCGAATCGCCTCGATGTCGTTAAAGGCATAGTACCAGCGCTGATCCTGGACCAATGCCTGCGCTAAATCGAACACCACCGGCGAATGAAGTTGATATTTCGTGACGGCTCCCCAGTAGAAGCGGAGAAATTGCTGAATTTTATGGATAAACATGAATGGTCGCCCTTTGCCTTTTTTGCGTGTCGCGTGGTGCTTATTGCTTCTTTGCCGCTTGCCTTTTGGTTACGGCGCGGCAAAAGTAGGGCGGGATAGCCGAGATTTCCGCAGGAAAGGAGTTGATTCGTCCGTAAAGGGTTTGTTAAAGGCTTGGTTAAAAAAAGATTAAAACCAGTAAACCACGAAAATACCCGATCTTGGTTGCCGTTTGGGATGTGTTCAAATCAAAAAATGGCCTTTGGCTCTCTCTTTTATGACTTCTATTCGCATTGCATCCGCCTTCGCTTTTATCCTCCTCCTGCATACTGCCGCCTCTGCCCAACGCTACAAAACAGCGGTTGGTATCCGGGTGGACGAGGGCCTCAATCTGACGGTCCAACAATATATCACCAATGGCTGGACCGCCGAAGGTATCCTGCATACCTCCATCAATTCCGATAAATTTGGAGTGACCCTGCTCGGCGAAAAGCACCATAAAATCCTGATGCGCGGCATCAACTTTTATACCGGCGCCGGACTACACTATTATGGTATTGATGCCAATGGCAGCGAGGCCGGTACTTCCATGGATAATGTCTTTGGCCTGTCGGTGATCGGCGGCCTGGAAGCTTCCATTGGTCGCCTGAATGTCGCGGTGGACTGGAAACCCGAACTGCATCTGTCTGGTGGTCAGGCACATCCGTTTGATTGGAATGGCGCTTCTATATCGGTGCGGTATATTATCGCCAAACGCGAACGTAAGCAGGTCAAGGAGTGGGGCGTGTGGGATAAGTTTAAAAAGAAAAAGTAAAAGCCCCCTCCATCTCCCCCGTAATGGGCAATGTCGGCGACTTCAGAGATTATGATGCAGGTGGGTATTGGTTCGCGCCTTTATTAACCCCCAACTCGCACGATCTGGTGAGCGGTCGCCCCTTCGACCAAGTATTGGTTCGCGCCTTTATCAACCCCCGGCCCCTAAAGGGGAGTACATCCAAAGAATGGACAATTCGTTGATTTTCAACAATTTACTCCCATTCATAGGTCGGGGGGAGTACATCCAAAGAAGAGACAATTCGTTGATTTTCAACAATTTACTCCCATCCATGGGTCGGGGGGGCCGACCAAGGGGCCACAAATATTATGCTCCACCAAAAACATAAAGTCACCGACATTGCCGTAATGCGCAGGGAATAAAGGGCTGTCACTACGGTCCATTTGCTTATTGCCTTTTTGCCTTTTGCTTTTTTTGCCCCTTGCCTTTTTGCTTTTTCCTTTTTTTTGCCCCTTGCTTTTTTGCCTTTTTTGCCTTTTTTCCCCCTTGCTTTTTTGCCCCTTGCTTTTTTTGCCTTTTGCTTTTTTGCCCCTTGCCCCTTACCTTTTTTGCCCCTGGCCCCTGGCCTATTGGGTCAATTTGGCCACCTCTTCCTCCGTCATGCGCAGGCGTTCGCGGCAGACGTTTATGAGTTCCGTAGCGCGGGCGATTTTGGCGGTCAGGTCGTCGAGATTGATCGTCTCCGCTTGAATTTCACTGACAATTTGCTGCAACTCGGCGTAGGCAGCGGCGTAGGAAAGCGGGTCTGGCTGTTTTTTCATCATGCTTTTGGTAGTCATTTTTCAAACCACACTTTGCTGTGGTTATCGGCATCGCCATTGTAGTTGATCAGGATTTCCGCGCCAGCGGGAATATCTTTTAAGCAATAGAAGTCAATCGTGCGGGCCTCAAAATCCATCCCGTATTCGGCATTCGGCTCGTAAGCGTGATTGTACAAAGAACCGAATCCCAGACACAGCGCGTACCATTCGCCGTCTTCTCCCCAATCGAAATAGTAGTCATCCAGCATCGTTTGGCGGACAAAAGGCAATTCGGCTTGCGGAAAAAGCAGGATCGGGCACACCTCAATGATCTCGCCTGCTTCGATGTCGCGGGCGGCAAAAACGCCCTGGCCGTGGGTGTCCGACGGGGCGACGTAGATGCCGGCTTGCTGGATGCTCATGTGTGGTTGATTAGTTGACTGGTTGGTTGGTTGGTTGATTGGTTGATTGGTTGATTGGTTGATTGGTGGGATGGTTATGAGATAATCAATGATTAACTATAATATTATTAGTAGAAATTAATTTTTATTCCGAATTATGATGATTCCCAAATAACCAATTTACGCGAATAATGGGTTAGATAATAGCCGTCTATTAGTCTTAACCCATTATTCGCATTACTTAGGAAAAAAGGCGGAGTATTTAAATAAGAATTACCAGTCTCCCCTACCCGCCATTCCGAATTACGACAATTCCACTACCAATCCCCTCCGGCACCGCCACCGCCAAAACTACCGCCGCCAAAACTGCCGCCATCGCCGAAGCCGCCTCCACCTCCACCACCGCCGCCCCAGCCACTTCCACCACCAAAACCGCCGCCACCGATCCACCAGCCACCCAAAAACCCGCCGCCCCGTGAATTCGATTCGCCGGAGTGCGTGTACCAGGTGCCTTTTTTGCGGATACGCCAGATAATGAAAGCAATGAAAGCAATGAAAAGCAGAAATATAATCCCCACTATGGCCAATGCTTCTCCATCCGTCAGGTCGCTCTGATTGGGTTCGGCTTTGAACTCGCCGGAAAGTGCCGTAATAATGGCCTCTACGCCCGCATCAATGCCCTCGCCATATTGTTGCTGTTTGAAATAAGGCGCCATCACGTTACGGATGATCTGCCCGGCAGTAATGTCGGGCAATGCGCCTTCGGTACCGTAGCCCGTGGCAATAAAAATTCCCCGTTCCGGTGCTTCCGTTTTGATGAGCATCAGCACGCCGTTGTTCTTGTCCTTTCGGCCAATTCCCCAGCGATTGCCCAACTCAAAAGCATACGACGATTTGTCGTAATCACCGATATCCGGGCGGATCATCACCACGATCTGCGTGGAGGTGGAATCCCAGTAGCGACGAAGTTTTTGCTCCAGTGCTGACTTTTGACCCGCCGACAACCAGCCCGCATAGTCGTGTACATACACGGCAGGTTCCGGTTTGGGTGGGAAAAGATTGGCATCCGATTGTCCAAAAACAGCGGCACTACTAAACAGCAGGCCGACGGTTATCAGGATAAAAGTAAAATATCGGGGCATTGAGTATTTGAGTAAAATACTCATAATCAGAGTTTTAGCATTTTTCAAAAAAGTAAAATTCCAGCCAGGACTTAACCATAAATGATGTCGTCGGGCAGTTGATTCTCATTTTGAGTACCCTCAAAGGGAAAATTCCGGTGTAGTTGTTCCCCAATCAGGCGAATGACCTGGCACAAGCCCTCGGCGGCTTCATCGCGCAGCAAATGCTCCCGCAACAGGCGTTTCTCAGCTTCCCAAAACTGAAAACCGACCCGCTCGTGAATGCCTGTATCGCCCCACAGCGCAAAGTGCCGCGACTTTTCCGCCAAGTAAATCAGCACCGCATTGCGGCCTTGGGTATGGTACATCCCGTGCAACTGGAAGATCTCCTCGGCGCGTTCCAGTGGATGGTCGCGCAGACAAAAATCTTCGATAAACAGCCGAATTTCGCCGCTCGTGCCCTCTTCCGCTACGCGAATGGCCTCGACAATATGCAGTTCTTCTGCTTTGGAAAACAACATGGTTGGTGGGTTTAGAAATTCACTGCCGGTGCCCGATCCGAACCCTGCGTGGCCTGGAAGTAGCCTTTGGGGGAAAAACCGAACAGGCCGACCAGCATATTGGTCGGGAAGCGACGGATAGAAGAGTTGTAGCCATTGACCGCTTCATTGAAATTCTTACGTTCTACCGAAATGCGGTTTTCCGTACCTTCCAGTTGCTTTTGCAAATCCAGGAAACCCTGGTTGGCTTTCAGATCGGGATAGGCTTCCGATACGGCCAGTAAGCGGCCCAAAGCACCCGAAAGTCCCTGTTGTGCCTGCTCAAAACGTTGAATGTTTTCAGGCGTCAAATTAGCCGGGTCTATGCGGACTTGGGTTGCCGAAGCGCGGGCCGCGATTACGTCGGTCAGCGTTTTTTGCTCAAAATTAGCGTAGCCTTTCACGGTATTCACCAGATTGGGAATCAGGTCAGCGCGACGCTGGTATTGGTTTTCCACCTGCGACCAGGCTTTTTTGACGTTTTCTTCTTTACCCACCGCACCGTTGTAAGCGCCGCAGGTAGCAAAAATCAACACGGCGCCCAGGCCGAGCAAAATGAGGGGAAGGAATTTACGAATGTCCATAATGAGTGATGTGCGTTTGAAAGTTGAAGTTTTCCCGTTCCGCGATGAAGCGGCAAAAGGTATGTTTTGAAAATAATGCGGCGAAGATAGCGATTGTCACGAAAGAGGCAATAAGCAATAGGCAAAGAGCAATGGGCAACCGACGAACGCAAGCGGAAGCGGCATTTTTCAAAAACCGGGTCGCCACATCGCCGCCAGTATGCCCGCTGCCACGGCGGCATTCAGCGATTCGGCTCCTCCAGCGGGATGGCGGGGAATGGTGAGGCGTTGGGTCAGCAGGGTTTGCGTAGTGGTTTGAATACCGCGCCCTTCATTACCGATTACCATCAAACCGTGATTGGGCCAGGAAGTTGCGAATACGTCATCGCCGCCCAGTACCGCACCCAGCACCGGCAACCCCGGCACTGGTGTCACCAACTCGGCCAGATCAATTTCATAAGTATGAATACGAAAAATAGCCCCCATGCTGGCCTGCACCACTTTCGGGCTGAATGCGTCCACACAGTCGGGCGAACAAAATACGGCGGGCCAGCCAAACCAGTCGGCAATACGCAGGATAGCCCCCAGATTGCCAGGGTCTTGTAAACCATCCAGATAGAAACAGCGTTCCGTGCGGAGCACATCAAGATAAGGCAGGGCAGTGGGTAGATCGGCTACGGCCAGCACCCGGTTGGGCGTAGTCAGTGCGGATATTTTTCTAAGTTCCGCTTCGGTCACGGCGTTAAACTTTTCCAAAAATGGCCCCAGCAGCGCAGCATGGTCGTCGGCCCAGCGTTCCAGCCCAAAGACAGCGGAGATGGGCAGGCGGTTTTGAGCGAGGAGTTCGGCCACCATTTTCTCGCCTTCCACCACGAACTTTCGGTACTTTTGCCGGTATTTTTTGATGTGCAAGGCGGCAATTAGTTTTTGCTGGTGATGAGAAAGCATGACAAGATGTAGTAATTTGATAGAAGTGCTATTTTAATTTAACAAAACCAACATATTCAGCGGGTTTCAGGATTTCCAAAGCGGTAAAATGAGGTTTTTCGAGCATAAATTTTTGAAACATCTGCCAATTCTCCTCCTGCTGCTGGCACTGGGCCAAACGGCCTGCAAGGTTACGAATCATCTGGATACCGAAAAGGGGGAACGGCTGCTGTTAAAGAATAAATTAGATATTAAAGGCGAAAAAAAGATTGGTTATAACCAGCGGTCTGCCCTCATCTATACGCTGGAACCTTATTATAAATTAAAACCCAATCGCCGCCCGCTGCTCACTTTCCGTACTCCCTGGCGGCTGTGGTGGTACTATCATTCCCGCGACCGGACGAAAAAATTCGACCGCTGGATCATGAAAAAAGTGGCTGAACCACCTGCGCTTTATCAGGAAGCCTTAGCCCAAAAAACGGCACTCAATTTCCAGAACCAAATGCGTCAGCACGGCTATTTCAACGCCGAATGCGACTATGCAACGGATTCCATCGGGCGATACAAGGTCGCTACGACCTACCAGCTCCGGCTCGGACCATTATATACGATAGATACGGTGCGCTTCGATAGCCGCGATAGCCTGGTGCGCCAAATACTGCTCCTGACTGCCGAAGATACGCGGCTGCGGCGCGGCGATCCGGTGGACGGGGCCACTTTTGATGCCGAAAAAGTTCGTATTACCTCCGAATTGAAAAATCGCGGATATGCGTATTTTATCCCCAATTTCGTGGACTTTGAAGGCGATAGCAGCGGCACCAAAACCAACGTGACCGTGGTGGTGCTGCCCCCGACCGACTCCACGCTGCACAAAACCTACGTGATAAATCGCATGGTGGTGCTGCTCAGCCTATTGCCCGATGTGTCGTCTATCCGCTCGGATACGATCATCAATGGCATTTATTATGCCTCCGCAGAGCCTGTATTTCAAATCAAACCCAAACATCTGGCGCGCGCCATCGCTATTCGATCCGATTGGCCATACCGCCAGATAGATTTCGATAAAACCCAGCGCGACCTGAACGCACTCGGCATTTTTCGCTTCGTCTCCATCAAGCCTTCGCAGGATAGTTTGCAGGCGGAAAAAATCAACGTGGATATTTCCTTCACGCCCGCCAAACGCCTGACCTTCGGCGCTGACTTCGGCTTGAACTCGTCCACCAGTTCGCTGTCGGGCCGCTTATTGGGCGGGGCTTTGTCGGGTGTTTTTCAAAATCGCAACCTGTTTCGTGGCGCGGAGCACCTGGAGACGAATGTGCAGGGCAATGTGGAGTTTGACCTTGGCAACCGCGATCGTGCGCCATTTTCTATTTTTTCACAGGAATTTAAAATCCAGAATGGGCTGTTAATACCGCGTTTTTTCGACTATCTGGGCATTTGGCGGAATTTGCACCACTTGAAAATCGGCGGCACCCGCATGGTCAGCAATTCGTTGTACGAACGGATGCACACCGACGGAAAAGCACGTATAGCCCTGAACTACAACTATTTGCAATTAATAGATTTTTACCGCTACAACCTGTTTAATGCGGCTTTTGGTTACGAAATCCGCACCAATCCCGAACATCAGTACTCTTTCAACCACGTGGGGATCGACGTTTTGCGGCCAGACCTGGCCCCCCTGTTCGACTCTATTTTTAGTCAAAATCTGTTTTTAAAAAACAGCTTTAATAACCAACTTTTCACCGGTTTCCTGTTGCGGTCATTCAGTTATACCTACGCCAGCAAGACCAATGCCTTCGGCGAACGCTGGGTATTTCGGGTCAATACGGACGTGTCTGGATTAGAAGAAATGATCGTGAACCGGCTGTGGGCTATTCCGTTTGGCGAACAGGAATGGCGCATCGGCGACCTGGATTTTTCCAAATACCTCCGCGCTGATCTGGATGCGATCTATACCCGCGATTTCAATAAAAACCTGACTGGCGTGCTGCGCGTCGGCAGCGGTGCGGTACAGCCCTTCGGCGACACGCGCAACGCTCCTTATGTGAAACAGTTTTTTGTCGGCGGGCCATCCAGCCTGCGGGCCTGGCGTATCCGGGAAATCGGGCCGGGCGGCTACCGTCTGCCCGATTCGTTGAACGTGCGTCCGTACTATCAGGCCGGGGATTTTCGGTTTGAGTTCAGTGGCGAACTGCGCTTTCCCATTTTTTACATTTTCAAAGGGGCAATATTTGTAGATGGCGGCAATATCTGGACCTTAAAACCCGAAGCGGATCGCCCGCAGGCCGAACTGCACTGGGATTCGTATAAAAATATCGCCATTGGCACTGGCGCAGGTATTCGCATGGATATTACGTTTGCCGTGCTGCGGGTAGATGCTGGCTTGCCCCTGCGCAGGCCCTATCAGGATGAACAGGGACGCTATTGGGTACCCAACCGTTTTTCCAAGCTTAGATTGAATGATTTCAACTGGAATATTGCAGTTGGTTATCCATTTTAAGAAAACAGTGACTTTTCGGGTTTCCTGCGTTTCAATGGCCTGACCTGCAAATTGTGCTTTTACGCGGGAAGTTTCCTTTTTCATTTTCAAAACAATCTTACGAAATGTCCAACCTGATCGAGACCATTCGCGGTTACATCACCCCCGAACTGCTGACCCAAGCGGCCCAACTACACGACGAACAAGAGAATGGTATTTCCAAAGCCATCGGCGGCCTGGTGCCGGCTATTTTGGCGGGTCTGCTGCAAAAATCCAGCGATTCCGGGGCCATGAGCAGTATTTTCAACCTGCTTTCCAAAGCCGATGCCAGTGTACTGGACCATCCCGCTGGATTGCTCGTGGCAGGCAACGTATCGCAAAATGAGCCGCGCGATCTTTCAGGACAGTTACTCGGTCTGCTGTTCGGGGCCAAAGTCCCGGCCATGACCAACGCCATCGCTTCCTTCGCCGACGTAAAACCATCCACCGCTTCATCGCTGCTGGGGCTGGTCGGCCCGCTGATGATGGGCGTGTTGAACAAAAAAATCAATAGTGGCGGTCTGAACCTTTCCGGCCTCGCCAGTCTGCTGAAAAGCGAACGAAATAGTATTATGGGCCTGTTACCTATGGGATTAGGGGCTGTATTGGGTATGAGTGATCTGGATACCAGCGTCCCTCCGCCTGCAACAGCCCCTCCTGCGGCTACTGGCAATCGCTGGCTGTGGCCGTTGTTGCTGCTGCTGGGTCTGGGGGCGGCCATTATTTATTACCTGAAAAATTGTCGGGCCGAGCCAACCATGGTGCAGACTACTTTACCCGCTCCACCACCTCCTCCTGCGCCGGTGGTCGCCAAGCCAACGATGTACCTGGATACCTTGCCCGGTGGCGTTAGCCTGACCGGCGCACTGACCGGCATTGAAAGCCAATTAGTGTCTTTTATCAAAGACGATAGCCGTCCGGTGGACAAAACGACCTGGTTCAATTTCGACCATTTGAATTTCAAGACCGGCAGTGCCGAACTGTACCAGGAATATTCGCAACAGCAATTGACCAATATTTACGAAGTGCTGAAAGCCTTTCCGAAGGTAAAAATCAAGGTTGGAGGCTACACGGACAATGTCGGGAAAGCAGCCGCCAACCTGAAACTCTCGCAGGCCCGCGCTGAAACGGTGCAAGCCGCCCTCGTAAAAATGGGTATTGCCAAAGACCGCCTCGAGGCCGAAGGCTACGGCCCGCAGCATCCGGTGGCCAGTAATGATACCGAAGCAGGCCGCGCGGAGAACCGCCGGACAGCCGTGCGGGTGACCGGGAAATAAAAGTAAAACAGCATGATGAAGGATGGTTCGGGGCAATCGCTGCGGGCCATTCTTTTTTTTCGGGGGCTGCGCCTTACTTTCGCCGATATTTTTTGTTATGCTGTCAGTTAAGTAAATAAGCAAAATTGCAAAAGGCAAATAGGCAATGACAATCAGCCAGTTACGACAAAAATAACCTCGATTAATTTTGTCTTCTTACTTACCATCCATATCACGGCGTGTCCCGCGAGGATTTCCAGGATCTGGATGGTTCCCGGTTGAACGACCAATCAGACTATATTCTGTGACCATAATGTGATTCCATGAACCATTAAGTAGGCGGGCAAAATTAATCGAGGTTATTTTTGTCGTAACTGGCTGATTATCATTGCCTATCCCGATGAAAAACCGGGATGTCGCTTTGCTCCATTTGCCTTCCCGATGAAAACCGGGATGTCACTGCGCTCCATTTGCAATTTTGCTTATTTACTTACCTGTCCCGTATCTTTCATCGGGATCATGCCTA
>Ga0105047_10018863_pt1 | contig 10667 bp, 6 predicted proteins | sample MAT04_FD_78384 | JGI IMG/M metagenome (GOLD analysis project Ga0105047, IMG submission 78384) | Freshwater microbial communities from Lake Fryxell liftoff mats and glacier meltwater in Antarctica - MAT-04 (megahit assembly) | ecosystem: Environmental > Aquatic > Freshwater > Ice > Liftoff...
CCTCGGGACGCTTTCGCCGCCGATATCGTGCGGCACCGCCTTGACCTCGCGCTTCTCACCGAAATCAAGCGGCTCGGTGGCATGGTCACCATCGAGGTTCAAGCCCCTGAGTGGTTGCGTTCCATCGCGGGCGACGAATCGCTTCCCGTGTTCGGCCGCATCACCGAAATCCTGCTGAACGAACGCTCCGATGGTCACAAGGCACCCACGCCGAAGGCACTCACGGATCGCGTTACCGACGACTGGTTGAAGCGACTCGCCGGCCAGGATCAACTGCGACGCCTCGAACTCTCGGGCACGGCCGTCACGAGCGCGGGTCTGGTGCACCTCAAGGATCTGAAGAACCTCGAAATCCTGAACGTGTGCCTCACGGCGGTCAGCGACGACGGCTTCGAGCACCTCGCGGGCCTCACGAAGATGAAGCGAATGGTCGTATGTGCGTCGAAGATCACCGGCTCAGGCTTCAAGCATCTCGCGGGCATGAAGGAGATTGAGTCGATCAACCTGCACTCGTCGCCGGCCAGTGACGCGGGCCTCGAAGCCATCGGCAAACTCATGAACCTTCGCCGGCTGGAGATCGTTCACACGGCGGTCACCGATGCCGGGCTGAAGCACCTCGCGAACCTCGTGAACCTGCGTCAGTTGCACGTCGCCAGCCACGACACCACGGAGGCTGGGTTGCCGTTCCTCGGCAAACTAATCGAACTCGACCAACTCGACGTTTACGAGAAGTCCGCCAGCAATCAGACGCTCGCTGAGATCGCGAAGTTGCCGAAACTGCGGTTGCTGATGCTGATCACCGGAACGTTCGACGACGAAGGCGTGAAGCATCTCGCCAACATGACGACGCTGGAAGAACTGACACTGAACTCGGGCAAAGTGACCGACGCGGCCCTGCAACATCTCGCGGGGCTGAAGAACCTTCGCAAACTGAACCTCGGCGGCACGAAGGTCACGCCCGCTGGCAAGGAAATGTTGGCGAAGCAACTCCCGAAGCTCGTGATAATGCCGTGACAGGGCAGCTGATCGCCTTCGCGCCGCAGGCTGGTGACATGACAAAGTAAGACCCCCAGAATAAGTCCGCTGTAGCGGACCCTGGGGGTCTTCGCGTATGGTCTATTGAACTGCCGACCCGTTACTCAGTTCAGCGAGAACTCGGGGATCGCTCGGCGATCAGGTTTTTGAAGTTGGGCGGCCGTCATTTCCTGCGCTCGGCGGTAAATCTCAGCGATGAACGATTGCTGCGAGGCCGAGAACGCGGTGAACAACGGAGCCGGACAAGCCATGAACGCAGGGGCTGGGCTGGCAACTGCCAGTGCGAAGCGAGGGGTGGCGAGCAACGTTTGGATACGGTTCTCGAACATGGGAGCCTCGTTCTCGTTTGCCGACCTGTGACCTTGATTCGGGGTGGATAGCTGACAAAGTTTAGTAACTTAATCATCTTGATGGTGAATTATTACCCGCCACTGCGGGGAATGCAAGTCTCTTACCCTGTTTTGTGCCATTTTTTGGCGTTCGGGGCTGCCGAAATGTGCTCGAACAGGGTGGTTTCCCGGACTCTGTGCCCCTGAAATCCTGACTTACGGAGTGACAATCATGACCGGCACGATGATGATGGAACGCCCGATGACCGGAATGCCTGGAATGGGGATGTCTGGGTCGCCGATGTCGGGCACGACTCCGATGGCACCGAACATGGTGATGGTGCCCCGCTGCGTGATGAAGATGGAGAAGTGCGAGGGCGGGATGAAGATCACCTGCACCTGCACCGACCCGACCGCCTGCGCGATGATGCAGAACCTTTGCACCATGATGGCCGGCGGCATGGTTTCGTGTTGCTGCATGATGAACGGCATGATGGTCTGCTGTTGCAACATGACGATGGGCATGTGCAAGTGCGAGATGATGAAGGACGGCTGCTGCGTCACCTGCACGAGCGGCGACAAGGCTTGCTGTGCGATGATTCAGGGTTGCTGTGATTGCATGACGGCCTGCATGAAGGCCGGTTGCACCTGCTGCATGATGATGGGCGGCACGCCTTGTTGCTGCTGCTGATTTGACCAGCGATCCGCGACCGCAAGGGGGTGGTGTAGTTGCCCACTCCCTTGCGGTCGCGGATCGACATTCCGAAATCATCACTTCAACAAACGCTACTCCGCTCGGGCAGGAGCGACCTCGATTTGGTTCGCCAGGACCGCGAATTGACTCCCACTGCGGGCCTCGTGAAACGCCATTTGTTTCCCGTAGAAACTGCTCGACCGTCCTCGCAGAACAATTCCGCCCTCCACGACCTCGATCCGCAATTCCCGGAGGTGGCTTCGATACCGGTTCCTGATTTGCGCAGCCAATTGCTCAACACCTCGCAAGGTTTCGCTCGCAGTCATGGTGGCGCTGCTCACAGTGGCTCCCGGATAGTTGCCTGAACGGATCGCGGGATGCGGAAGCAAAGGCGGTGCCGCTTGATTACCCTGGAAAAGGCTGAACCCCGCGGCTTCGGCCATGGGGTTCTGTGCTTCAAGATGCGGCAACCTTGCGAATCAGTTCAGCGGGAGGATTTTTCGGTGTTCGAGCGTCCTGAATTTTGTGGTTTCACCTTCTCGTACATCAGTCGAACAAGTTGCTCGAGCAATTCCAGGTACTCGGTTCCCGCGATCTCCTTGACCTGGCCGATCAGCAACCGCCGACGCTCGATCAAATCGACGCAGTTCTCGACACCCATCTTCTGGAGTGGGCCACCCTGATCCTGCATCTCCAGGAGTTCTTGAATCTCGTCGGAGCGCAACTCCGCAGCCCGTTCGCGGTTGCGCTCGAGCCAACTGATCAAATCCGGTAACGCCGCTCGCTCGTAGAGGAGTTTGAGTGCTTCCTCGTCTGCTGGCGGCTTGCCGTGCATTCGCGGCAGAAGCCGATCCAGGGGCAGGTTTCGCAATTCGCTAACCGTCAGCCCGAGTGCATCCGCACACTGACTGACGGTGGCGTTTCGGAGGCGGCGTTTTGGGCCGCTGTGCAGGATTTGGCGAACCGTGTGTCGGTTCAATTGTGAGATGCGTGCGAAGTCTTCCTGATTCCAGCCGCGTTCCTCGACGAGCCGTGCGATCTTATTCGCGAGATCGACTCCCGGCAGAGCCGTTACAGCGTTCATCCGTGTACTCTCTTCCGGACACCGCCCCGGTGCCCTGCCCCGTCGCCCCCAGAACCACCCCTGTCACAATCCTAATCGGGGTTGGTTCCGTTGGAAGAGCGGAGCGTCGAGGGTTACGAAAAAAACGTCGTCCGACCCGCCTCCCTGTCGGGAATGCCGGTCGGACACGCCGACACCAGGTGTTCGGAATCTGGTCAGTAAGGGCTGTTCGAGCCGGAGAGCTTCAGGCCGGAACTTGGGACGACGGGCAGAGCCGGCAGGGCGACCGGCGTAGGAATCACGGCTGGGGCCGGTGCGAGAGCGCCCGCCTTCGGAGCGGCTTCCTTCACCTTCGGCATTTCCTTGGGGGTCACTGGTGGCATCGCAGGAACGACGACCGCTGGGCCGGGCGTGGCGCAGCCGGTGCTGGCCGAGCCACAGCTATCGCAGGCCGGGGCTGCACAGCAGCTCGACTTCTTGGCGAAGCGACCCTTCAACTTGTCGAGCAGGTTCGGCGGGGTTGGGCAGCAGCTCCCGCAGGTCGGGGCTGGAGCACAACAAGTCGGGGCGGGAGCCGCACAGCTATCGCAGGATGGGGCCTTGCACTTGTGGGAACCCAGTCGAGCTTTCAGCTTGTCGAGAATGCCAACCTTCGAGTTGCCGCAGCTATTGCAGCTATCGCAACTCGACGCCGCGGGTGCGCCACAGCTGCTGCATCCTGCTTGAATGATAGCTGGTGCGTTCTCGCCCCAGCCGATTTGCTGCACATCGCTGCCAGCCGCGAAGGCCGACGCAACCATCAAGAATGCCGCGTTCATGAGAAATCCTCCGTGCCTTCTACATTGGGTACCGGCAACAGGGCCGGGTGTTTTCCCACAACTTCGAATCGACGGTGCGACGACTTTCTCGTGACGGCGGCCACGGGAATACCGCAGAGAATTCCTCAAGGGCGTGCGGTCCCGCCGAAGAGGCGATGAGTGCCTACTAACTGAGCAAAGCCAGATATGCCGGGTGTGAGGCACAGGGGATTTGCAATGCCCCACCGAGGAATGACGAGTCCTTGGTCATTTGTGATGTGATTCGGTATTCGTCATTCCTTCGTCATTGGTGGGTCATTGGTGGGTCATTCGTCATTCCCAATTGGGTTGGGCTTGCCGGAACGGTGGACATGCGTTTCTATATTGAGACACCGATTTCAGGAGGGACGCCGTGGCCCGCACCGAGAAGGTTTGGCATCTGCTCCCGAACGACCCCACGGCGACCAACCGCCTCGCCGCCGCCGCCCGGGTGTCGCCGGTCGTGGCCCAGTTGCTCCTGAACCGTGAGATTAGCGATCCCGTCGCCGCTCGCCGATTCCTCGACTGCCCACTTGCCGGGCTTCATCCGCCCCTCACGCTCTCGGGGGTGATCGAGGCTTCGGAACGCATTGCCCGCGCGATCGTCGATAAGCGGAAAATCTGCGTCTACGGCGACTACGACGTGGACGGCGTAACCGGCACAGCCATTCTGATGCGTTTGCTCGGCAAGCTCGGCGCAGACGCCATTTATCACACGCCGGACCGCATCGCCGAAGGCTACGGGCTTCACACTCGCCGACTGCAGGAACTCGCGCAGTCGGGGATCTCGCTGGTCATTAGCGTGGATTGTGGCATCGCGAGCGTGGTCGAGGCTGACGAGGCGAAGAAGCTCGGGCTGGAACTGATCGTCACCGACCACCACGAAATGAAGGTCGGGTTGGACGGACCGATGCTGCCGGACGCGGCGGTGATCGTGCATCCGCGATTGCCCGGCGGCAGCTACCCGTTCGGCGACCTCTGCGGGGCCGGCGTCGCGTTCAAACTTGCGTGGGCGGTCGCACAGCGCTGTTGCGGCTCGGAGCGTGTGCCCGCCGAGATTCGCGAACAGCTCCTCGACGCGGTCGGCCTTGCCGCGCTCGGGCTAGTCGCGGACGTGGTGCCGCTGCGCGACGAGAACCGCATTTTCGTGAAGCACGGACTCGAACGCATTCGCACGAACCCGTCAATCGGGCTGCGAGCGCTGATGGAAGCGGCCGGCATCAAGGCCGACGACGTGATCACGTCGGAGGATGTCGGGTTCAAACTCGCTCCTCGTCTGAACGCGGCGGGGCGGCTCGGGTGTGCTCGCCTGTCGGTCGATTTGCTCACGACGAACAGCCTGTCGGTTGCGAAGACCGCGGCCGAGTTCCTGGAAGGACAGAACGGCCAACGGCAGGCGATGGAGCGGAAGTACACGCAGCAGGCGAAGGAAATGGTGGACCGCGATCACCCCAACGACATGGCCGTGGTGGTCGGTTCCCCGGAGTGGAAGGCCGGCGTCGTGGGAATCGTCGCCAGTCGGCTCGTGGATCATTACGGCAGACCCGCCCTCGTGATTGCGATGCCCGAGAACCGCGACAAGGATTCGGTTGCGACGGGGAGCGGTCGCAGCATCCCGGGGTTCCCGCTGCACACGGCTTTGCAAGCGCTCGACGAACTCCTCGACGGGCACGGCGGGCACGCCGCGGCGGCGGGCTTCAAGATCAAGCCGGAGCGCATTCCGGCGTTCCGCGATCGGTTCAACGCTTACGTTTCCCGGCACTTCCCGGGCGGCACGCCGGTCCCGCGACTCATCCTTGATGCGGAAGTTCCGCTGTCGGCGCTGACCTTCGGATTGTTCAAGGACCTCGACAAGCTGGAACCATTTGGTGCCGGCAATCCGAAGCCGCGCTTCCTCGCGGCGGGGTTGAAGGCCGAAGGGGCTCGACTCATTGGCACCGGCGACACGAAAAAGCACCTCGACTTCCGCGTGCGTCAGGGCGAGACGACGATGCGCTGCGTGGCGTGGAACATGTCCGACCGGCTGGAAGAGTTGATGAGCGAGGGCGGCGATTGCTGCCTGGCGTTCACGCCGAAGATCAACGAGTGGCGTGGCAACCGCAAGATCGAACTGCAAGTGACGGATCTGAAGCCCGGCAAGACCGCGGCGCTGGGGTGAGAACGGGGATTTGCCGCTTGCGGCGTTGCAACGTGAAGTGCAACGCCGCAAGCGGCAAGCCAGTTGGTCACTTCTTCTCGGCCATCTTCGCCTTGATCACGCTCGCGTGATCCTTCCACGCCTTCAAGAACGCCTCCCACGGCTTCGCCATCCCACCGGCACGAGTCGCCACGTCCGTTGACGTGAGGATCTTGTTCGCTGGCGAGAACGTGTCCGGAATCGCGTAGTACCCCAACAGGTTCGCGAGCGCACCCTCACGAATCACCGGGTGTTGATCCTCGAGCAACTCGACCAACCGATCCAACCCGACGACCGCGGCGGTTCGGTCCTTCATGTCGGCCGACGACCACCCCCGAATCAACTGGGCGAACAGGTTCGACGGCTCCTCCAACCAGTTCTTCTCGATCATGCCCTTCACCAGCACGTCCGTGTTCTCGGGCGAACGGGCAATCCAGTTGCTCATCGCCATGATTGCCGCTTGCCGGGCGTAAGGGCGTGACTCATTCCGGAGCACGTCGAGCAAGTCCTTCAAGAGATCGCCCGCGTCGGAACCGTCCATGATTGCAGCTTGCGAGAAGATCGCCCACTGCGTCAAGCAGAAGACGTCGGTGGCGAACAACCCGGGCCTCGGCTTGTCCATTGGGTCCGCGTTCACACGCTCCTTGAGCAGGACGCGGATGCCCTCGGGGTTGGTCAAACTCTTCTGCGCTTCGGTCAGCACTCGCTGCACCAACTTGCCGGCTTCGCCCTCGATCGCCGGGTACCGACTGGTCTGCAGTTCGTCTTTCGGGGCGGGATGCGGCTCGGACAACTGAGCCGACTTGCTATCCCAGGTGATCTCATTCCAGGGAGCCAGCGCGTCGAACTTCTTGAACCGCGTCGGAGCCTGGAAGTCGGCCGAGCCGCGAAGTGTGACGAGCCGGGCTTCGACCTTGGGCTTCTCGCCACCCGTTCTCGCGTAGGGCGTACCGGGGATGAACGCCGTATTCACTTGTGCCAAGATTTCGGTCTTCTCGTCTCGGAGTTGGACATCCCAGACTTCGGTTCCGACGCGAAGGCGAAGTTTCGCACCGCTGGGTTTCGTGGTCGTGATGTAGATTCGGCCGCCATCGAGCGTCAAGTCGGCATCGAGTCCACCGGCTGCCGGGTGGAACCTCACGCGTGACTCCAGCACGGGTGGCTTCATCACGACTTGATCGGGAACGTTCCCCCACAGGTGAACGACTACCCCGGAAGTCAGCTTGATATCGCCCTTGAAGCCGGGGAGTACGACGACCTGATCGTTCGCCCGGATCGCACTGCGTCCGCTCGGCTCGACCCGAATCCACTTTGCCATCGCATCGGGAGATCGCGTGAGGGCGATCACGTTCGTGGATTCGATCTTGCCGACCTCTTCGTTCCCCGGAAGGGCCGCGAGGTCTTCGGGCTTTGGCCCGCCGACCTTCGGATCGGGCGTTTCAACCTTCTTGGGCTCCGGCGTCTCGACCTTCTTGGGCTCCGGCGTCTCGACCTTCTTGGGCTCCGGCGTCTCGGCCTTCTTCGGATCGACAACCTTGGGTTCGGGAGCAATCGAAGGGCCCTTGGGCGTGACCGGGAAGGCAACGGGCGGCCCCATGGCGACCGGCGAGGTTTCCGGAGATGGAACCGAGCCGTGCGGCATCGCGAAATACACGGCGACCGCGAGAGTCGCGGCGACGACACTGATTGCGGTGAGAAGTCCGATTCGGCCCGCCCACGATTCGGATTCCGCGTACCGTTTCAGACCCAGGAGCAGCGCGGCATCCTGGTCGTCGGCGTCGGGTCGTTCCGCTGCGGTTGGGAGAACCCCACCGATGGGGGTCGTCTTGCCTGGTTTGCGGCTGTAGTCGGACGCGGGCGGTTTGAGGAGTCGGTACATCCGCTGGTTGGCGGTGGGCGGCACGCGGATGGGGTCGGTCAGGATCACCGTCAAGATTTGATGGCAGGCAGCGACTTCCGCGAGGTGGAGATCCGAATCGAGGCACGTTTCTTCGAGTTCGCCGACCTGCTCGGGGCTGAGGTTATCGCTGAGGTATTCCGCGACGACGTTGGGGTTGGACCCGTCTTCGTCGTTGCCGGCCGCGACGGGGGCACCGAGCCCGCGGCGCCGCGTGGCCTGCTTGATGCGTTCGATGATCTTCTGCGCTTCTTCGCTCTCGGCGACCTTCTTACCGAGGACGCGAGCCTCATCGGGTTCGAGCGTGTCGTCGATGTAGGCGAGGAGAGTTCGCAGGGTTAAGCGAATCATGGGACGCGAGCCTCGATGCGTGGGCGTTTCGAGCCTTCACAGTAATAGTGGGGGCGGCGGCGTGTTTTCGTGCAAGGTTTCGGATTTTTTTTCCGATTCGCCGCTCGCGGCTTTGCAATCAGGGCTCGCAAAGCCGCGAGCGGCGAGGACCGGTGTTCCCCCGCTTGCTCCTACCAATCTCGTGGCGGTACACTCGTTACAACCCGCGGAGTCCTCCCATGTCGCCTGCACTGCTTCTCGTTCTCGCTTCGCTTCCCGCAACTCCGCCGCCCGCACCCGACATCACCGTGCCGCCGGGGTTCGTCACCACTATCGTCGCAGATAACGCCATCGCTCCCGACATCTACACCATGACCATCGACGAGGCTGGCCACGTTCTCGTCGCCGGTCGCGGTTACGTTCGCGTTCTCGTGGACGACAACGCCGACGGCATCGCCGACCGTACCATCGACCTCATCGACGGCCTGAAGGACGGCCCGATGGGTTTGTTCGCGGAGGGTGATTCGCTGTACGTCGTGACCAACGGCGGACTTCAACGATACCGCGGTTACAACGGCAAAGACAAGCTGACGCAACCACCCGAAACGTTGGTCAAGCTCAAGACCGTGGGTGAACACGATGCCCACGCGGTGCGTCGCGGTCCTGACGGCTGGCTGTACTTGCTGTGCGGCAATCAGGCCGGCGTGACACGCGACACAATCACGTCGTCTCGCTCGCCGGTGAAGAATCCGATCGCGGGAACACTGCTGCGGTTTTCGCCGGATCGACCGACGCTGTGGGGCTTCCACTTCCCGCGACAGATCGAAGTCGTCGCGGACGGCTTCCGCAACGCGTACTCGTTCGACTTCAACCTCGACGGCGAGCCGTTCACCTACGACTCGGACAACGAGCGCTGCGTGGGGCTACCGTGGTACGAGCCGTGTCGGTTTTATCACGTCGTGCCCGGTGGAAACTATGGCTGGCGGTCGCCTCAACTCGGGCAGTTCTGGCGGAAGCCACCGTACTTCGTGGATTGCGTGCCGCCAGTGTGTTACATGGGTCGCGGCTCACCAACGGGCGTCGCCGCATATAGGCACACACAGTTCCCCGAGAAATATCACGGCGGATTCTTCCTCGCGGACTGGACCTTCGGCCGCATTCACTTCGTGCCGTTGAAACCTCGCAACTCGACTTACGAAGGCGAACCGCAGGTCTTTGCGGAAGCGATCGGCACGAGCGGCTTCGCTCCGACGGCGCTGGCTGTTCATCCGAAGACGGGCGAGTTGTTCGTGAGCATCGGCGGTCGCGGCACTCGTGGCGGCGTCTATCGCATCTCACACGAGAAGAACGCCGACGCGAAGCCGTTGCCAATTGCGAAGCGTTCGCTCGAGTGGACCGCCGCCGACACGAATCGCTGGCTCGCCGACTGTATGAGCGACGATGCCCGCCTTCGCCGCACGACGCTGGAACTGATGACGCACGCGGGCCTCACGGCTCTGGCCTGGACGCCCAAACTGAAAGACGCGGTGAAGCCGAACCTGTCGCACCACGATCCGCTCGTTCGCCTCGCTGCCGGTCGCAGTCTGAAGCCGTTGGTCGTTCCGCTCGGAGGTGATTTCGACACGCAAGCGGCGTTGACGCTCGCATTGATGGAGGTGAACGAAACTCCCACCGAGTCGCTGAAGACAGCCCTGGCGGTCCTTCGGGAGAAACGCACGTCTGACGACCAGAAACTCCAGGTGCTCCGCATCATCCAGCTAGTTTTCGGCGACCTGACCCCGAAGGACACGGTGGGCACGGCCTTCGAGGGCTACGCATTTCGAATTGAGCCGACGCAGCAGCAGCGAGCGGAGATCGACCTTGCCTGCTACGGCATCAACGCGCCGAACCCCTCAAATCTGGAGACCGAAGTATTCCGAATGCACGCATGTCTCGGCAGTGGCGACCGGGCGGGGCGTGTTCTCGGTCGCATCGGCCTGCAGACCGACATCCGCCAGGATGTCGCTTTCTTGGCCGTCCTCGCCAAGCTGGAGCCCGACCCTCTTTTCGCAACCCCGGTCATCGTGGATGTGCTGCTCACCTTGGAGCAAAAAGCCGTCAAACAAAAGTTGCAGCGTGACACGTTCTGGCCGCTGCGTGTTGCGGAAATCGTCACGGCTCTCGGTGAGCGACATCCGAAACTCGGAGAGGCGGTTCTCGATCATCCAGAGCTCGGGAAACCAGAACACGTCGCTTTTGTGAAGCCCCTGAAGATTCCACCTGTTGACGCTGCAAGACGATTCTTGGAGTACGCTGCAACCGCGCCCA
>Ga0105047_10018866_pt1 | contig 10666 bp, 6 predicted proteins | sample MAT04_FD_78384 | JGI IMG/M metagenome (GOLD analysis project Ga0105047, IMG submission 78384) | Freshwater microbial communities from Lake Fryxell liftoff mats and glacier meltwater in Antarctica - MAT-04 (megahit assembly) | ecosystem: Environmental > Aquatic > Freshwater > Ice > Liftoff...
ACCCCCGGGGAGCGCCACGGCCACCGCCGCGCCACCCTCGCTCTCCGCGATCCCGCCGGGGGATCGTGCCGTGGAGGCGGACTTCCTGGCGCCGCTGCCCATCGGGCTGCTGCCGGGGGGCGCGGCCACCCGGGAGCGCTTCCGCCTCTTCGGGCTGACGCGCATCGGGGATCTCGCGGCGCTGGACCGGTCCGCCGTGGTGGCACGGTTCGGTGCAGCCGGCGGTGACCTCCACGATCTCGCCCGCGGCCTGGACAGCCGGCCGCTCCGGCCACGACGGCCGGTGGAGCACCTGCGCGCGGAGGTGGAGCTGGAGCCCCCGGTGGATACCCTCGAGCCGCTCCGGTTCGTGCTCCGGCACCTGTGCGGCGCCCTCTGCGAGCAGCTCGCGGCCCGGGGCGCCAGCGCCGCCCGCGCCACGCTGGACGTGGTGCCGGAACGCGGGGAGCCGATCCGCTATGAGCAGGTCCTGCCGGAGCCCGCGGCCGCGGCGGAGCTGCTGGAGCGGTTGTTGATGGCCCGCCTGGAAGCGGCGCCGCCCACGGGATCGGTGGAGCGCCTGCGGCTGGAGCTCGATGGCACCGCGCCCGCCGCCGGCCAGCAGCTCGGCCTGTTCACGCCCCAGCTCGCCCGGGCCGCCCACCTCGACTGGCAGCTCGCGGGCCTGGCCATCCGGTTCGGGCCCGATCGGTTGCTCCAGGCCACGCTGCTGGACCCCGAGGCGCCCATCGCGGCGGACCGCTTCGCATGGACCCCGGCCGGGCCGGCCATCGGGCGTGCGCCATGACGCGGCTCCTGGGGCAGTTGCCCGTGATCGGCGTGGAGACGGACGCCCTCGGGCAGCCTGCCGAGCTGCACTGGCCGGGGGTCCGGGAGCCCGTGGAGGTGTGCAACCACTGGCGGGTGGAGGAGGCCTGGTGGCGGCGGCCGTTGTTGCGCGACTACTACAAGGTGGTCGGTCCGCGGCTGCTGGCGCTCATCTTCCGGGACGGCGTGGACGGGACCTGGCACCTCGAGCGGCTCTATGACTGACGGGGAATCACTCGACCCCGGGGGAGACCGGGGCCGAGTGCGATGTGGGGTCAGGCCGACCGGGAGGAGATCCGAGCAGGCCGACACGCCGGAGGAAGGTCCGGGGACCCGTGCGGCTCACCGCGACCACCCATACGACGGACCGGCGACGCCGGGTGTGACGCGGACGCGTCGGGAACCGCCGGGGGGAGCGCGCGACGGAGGCCGCGGGCCGTGCCGGCCCGCGGGTCAGTGCAGCGTCGCGACGCCCTCGGGCGGGATCGCCAGATACACGATCGCCACGATCAGGGACACGAGGAAGAGCACCAGGGCGGCGGCGCTGAGGATCTCGGATCGCTTGGGCTGCATCGTCACAAGGATACCCGCTCCTACTTGCCGAAGAGCGTCCCGAACACCGACCGGATGAGATGCTCGGTCGGGTCTGCCGGCGCCTTCGCGCTGCGCCGCCGTCGGCCCGAGGTCTGGCGCGTCATCGCCGCCTGCGCGCGCTCCCTGGCGGCCTGCTCCTCACGCGCCATCTTCTGCTGCTCCTGGAGCAGGTCGCGCTGCGCCTTCTCGACCGCCTTCTGCGCCTCCCGCTCCAGTCGCTGCTGCTCCTTGAGCGCCTCGCGCTGGGCCCGCGCGTCTGCCGCCTCGCGATCCTTCCGGGCCTTGCGCAGCTCGGCAGCGGTCATCGTGGCGGCGACCGCGGGGTCCACGCCGGCAGCCGCGGCGGCCACCGCGCGGGCCGCCTCCACCTGGCGCGAGATGATCTCGTGGGCACTCTCGCGATCGATGGGCGTGCCGTACCTGGACACCAGCATGCCCGTCGCGACCCGGGTCTGGAGCTCCTCCGGCGGCATCGCGCCCATGAGCGAATCGGGCGGCAGCAGACGGGTCGCCGCCAGGGGCGTGGGAACGCCGCGCGCGGAGAGGACCGTCACGAACGCCTCACCGATGCCCAGCGACGTGAGCGTCTCCTCCACGTCGTAGTGGGTCGTGATGGGGAACGTGCGAGCCGCCTTGCGCAGGTTGTCGGCATCCTGCGGCGTGAACGCGCGCAGCGCGTGCTGGACGCGATTGCCCAGCTGGGCCAGCACGGACGGCGGCACGTCGGTGGGGGCCTGCGTCACGAAGTAGACGCCGACGCCCTTGGACCGGATGAGGCGGACCGTGAGCTCCACCTGCTGCATCAGCGCGGACGAGGCATCGGTGAACAGAAGGTGCGCCTCGTCGAAGAAGAACGCCAGCTTGGGCTTGGGCAGGTCACCCGCCTCCGGCAGCGTCTGGTACAGCTGCGCGAGCATCCAGAGCATGAAGGTGCTGAACAGCCGGGGCTTGGCCATCACATCGGACAGCTCCAGGAGGCTGATCACGCCCTTGCCGTCGGGGGTGGTGCGCATCAGGTCCGCCACGTCGAACGACGGCTCGCCGAAGAAGACGTCGGCGCCCTCCTGCTCGAGCGTGATGAGCGATCGCAGAAGCACCCCCACCGAGGCCGAGGACATGCCGCCGTACTCCGCCAGGATCGGCTTGCCATCCTCGGACGCGAGCATCTTGAGCGTCGTGGCGAGGTCCGCGACGTCCAGCAACGGCAGGTTCTTGTCGTCGCAGTACTTGAACACCAGCGACAGGATGCTCGTCTGGGTGTCGTTGAGATCCAGGATCTTGCCCAGCAGCAGCGGGCCGAAGGAGCTCACGCTCGCGCGCACCTGGGCGCCGAGCTTGCCCGACAGCGACAGCAGCTCCACCGGGTGACCCAGGGCGGCATACGGCCAGGCCATCGCGGTCACGCGCTCGGCCACGTTCGGGTTGGTCGGGTCGCCCGGCATCGCGAGGCCGGTCAGATCGCCCTTGATGTCCGCCACGAACACCGGCACGCCCTGCGCGGAGAGCTGGCCCGCGAGCAACTGGAGCGTCTTGGTCTTGCCGGTGCCCGTGGCACCCGCGATGAGCCCGTGCCGGTTGACCATGGACAGGCCCACGCCGACCCGGATGTCGCCAGCCAGCTCGCCGCCCTTCATCGGCGCCCCGAACACGATGCCCGGACCCGTGAGGGCGTAGCCGTCGGTCATCTCCTTGCGAAAGGCGTCGTCCATCTGGTGTGCTCCTCTGGCCCCGGCGAGGGGCGGCTCCGGATTACTCCCTGAGCCGTGGGGGGTTCTTGGGTCGTTCCAGGCCCAGCGTCACCGACGGGGCATCCTTGTCCCGGAGGGACAGCACGCGCAACGGGTCCACCCGCTCCCGGACCAGGCGCGGATAGCCGTCCTCCTTGACGCGCTGGCGGGCGACCGCCATCCACGGCCCGTCCATGCGGATCAGCTCGTAGTGGAGGTGGCAGCCGGACGCGTTGCCGGTGTCGCCCAGGTGGCCGATGGTCTGCCCGGCTTTCACGCGCTGACCTGGCTTGACGGTCGCGTCCTCCAGGTGGACGTAGGCGCTCCGGTAGCCGTTGCCGTCATCGATGACGACCACGATCGGCAGGTCGTTCATGCTGCCGGTGCGCTGCAGGCGCCGGTAGAACGCATCGACCGGTTCGCTGAACCCGACATACGGCCCGAAGCGGCGGCCCGCCGCGAGGACCGTGCCGCCGTGAGCCGCCCAGACCGTGTCGCCACAGACCGTGGTCATGTCCAGGCCCTCGTGGATGCGCTTGCCGTCGATGGCCAGGAAGCCGGCGTCCCGGTAGTCGTAGAAGCTCGTGATGCGGGCTGTGCGGGGCATCGGCCAGCGGTAGCCGGTGAGCTGCTCCGGACGCACGCTGACGGGCCCGGTCGGGGACGGTGCGGCGGACGCGCTCAGGGCCGACGCGGGCGTCGGCGTGGCGTCGACACGGACCGCGGAGTCCCCGATGCCGTCCGGTGGCTGGGTGGTGCGGGCGGCGAGAGCGGGCTCGATCGTGCCCGGGCCCTGGGCGGCGGCGACCAGCAGGGACGCGGCCACGACGAGGAGCGTCACGAACAGCGCTGCGTGGACGGTGAGCCGGGGTCGGAGCCGTCGCGGCGGCGTCACCCTGGGGCGGCGCGGGACGGCCTGATGGGATCGGTCGGCACTCGGCACCGCATATCGATACCACGGATGGCGGACCGACGCTCGGCATCGCGCATCCACGGTCAAGAATAGAACTGATGTTCTATGATGGGAAAGGATGTCGATCGCGTTCGCAGAGCTTCACTGCCACACTCCGTTCTCGTTCCTGGACGGTGCCTCGGAGAGCGAGGACCTCGTCGAGCGGGCGCTGGAGCTGGGCCTGGTCGCGCTCGCTGCCACGGACCACCAGGGGCTGTACGGCGCGGTGCGCTTCGCGAGCGCCGCCCGGGAGGCGGGGCTCCACGCGGTGACGGGCATGGAGGTGGAGCTGCTGGACGCAGCCGTCGCGGACCCGGGACGGATCGTGGTGCCCCGCCGTCGACGGGCGCCGGCGGGACGCCGGGGGGCGGCCGCCCGCGAGACGCTGGGTCCGCTCGTGTTCGGGTCGTCCCGGCCAGGCGGGCAGGCGCCGGAGATCGCCGCCGCCCGGGAGGGGATGCCCGCCCGCCCGGCCCGGGACCATCCGCGCGTCCCCGCCCACCGGGAGCCGTTGCGGGAGGACCTGCGCGGCATCCGGCCGGCGGAGCTGGGGCCGCACCTGGTGCTCCTGGCACGCTCGATGGAAGGCTATCGGAGCCTCTGCCGGCTGGCCAGCGGTGCCCACCTGGCGGGCACCAAGGGTGTACCCCGGTTCACCCACGCGCTGCTCGCCATGGAGGCCACCGGGCTCGTCGCGCTCACCGGCTGCCGTCACGGGGAGCTGGCGCGGCGCCTGCTGGCCGGGGATCGAGAGGGAGCCGTGGCCGCGGCCGGCCGGCTGCGGGAACTGTACGGAGACGCCCTCCACGTGGAGCTCCAGCACCACCTGCTGCCGGATGATGACTGGCTCGTCGCGGAGCTGGCGCGTCTCGCCCACGAGCTCTCCCTGCCCACGGTCGTCACCAATGACGCGCACTACGCCCGTCCGGAGGACCGTGAGCTCCAGGACGTGCTCGTGTGCATCCGTCACGGCCAGACGTTGGAGGGAAGCGGCCACCTGCGCCGCCCCAACGGCCAGTACCACCTCAAGGGCGCCACGGAGCTGCTGGCCCTGCCGCCGGGTCTGCCGGGCGCGGACCCCCTCGTGCAGCGCGCGTGGCGGGAGGGGATCGCGCACAGCGCGGAGATCGCTGCGAGCTGTCGCCTGCAGCTCGAGTTCGAGCGCTATCGCTTCCCGGCCTTCCCCGTGCCTGCCGGGGAGACGCCCTTCAGCGAGCTGGCTCGGCTAAGTAACGATGGCGCCCGTCGCCGCTACCACCCGCTGACGCCGCGCGTGCTCAAGCAGCTCGCCCACGAGCTGGAGGTCATCGAGCGGACCGGCCTCGCGGAGTTCTTCCTCATCTGCTGGGACCTGATGCGCTTCTGTCGCGACCGGAGCATCCCCGCGCAGGGACGGGGGAGCGCGGGCGACTCCATCGTGGCGTACGTGCTGGGCATCACGCGCGTGGACCCCATCCGCCACGAGCTGCTGTTCGAGCGCTTCATCAACGAGGGGCGCACCAGCTATCCGGACGTGGACATCGACTTCGCCTCGTCCCGCCGGGAGGAGGTCATCCAGTACGTCTACGAGCGCTATGGCCCGGAGCACACCGGCATGGTGTGCAACGTGGTCACGTACCGGGCGCGCTCGGCGGTGCGGGAGGTGGGCGTGGCGCTGGGCTTCCCGCGGCCGCTCGTGGACCGGGTGGCGAAGGCCCTCGAGACGTACGACTCGGTGATGGTCCGCCGGGATCTGGAGGCGGAGGGTGGCTTCGCGGAGTTCTTCCAAGCGCCGGGCGGGGGTGCCGACCCGCTCCTGACGGGCAGTGCCGCGTCGGCACCGGGCAGCTCCACGGCGGCGGGCGGCAGCCTGGGAGGCGCGGTCGCGGCGGCCGCAGCCACCCAGGCGGCTCGCGCCGCGATCGAGCGTGCGGCCGCGATGGGGTTCGTGGATGACATGGGCGAGCTGCGCCATGGACGCGGCGGCCGGCTGTCGGCGGCGGCCCGGTCGGGGGATGGGGAGCGCGGGGACGGCCGGATGGGCCGGCGCGAGGACATCGGACGCGGGGAGAGCGGCGTGCGGGAGCGACCGCGACCGCTCCCCGGGGAGGGTGCGACGGACCGTGGGGGAGCGGTGGGGAGTGAGGTCTCGGCCATGGAGCGTGCCGTGCCGCCGTCTCGGTCGGTCGCACTGCCCCGATCGCTCGCCCCGGTGACAGAGCTGCGGCCAGCGCCCAGCGATGACGAGGGCGGTCCCGGCGACACCTCGGCCAGCGCTCACTTCCTGGCCAACGAGCAGGAGCGCCGCGCGGCGATCGTGGAACTCACCCGCTGGCGCGCGGATCACGACCCCGCCGACGGTCTGCCAGAACCACCGTCATCCACCATCCCTCGACGGCGTGGCTCGCGGCTCGCGGGTGACCTTGCGGCGGCCGCGGAGGGTGAACCCGTGCGCCTCACGCAACGATCGACCCTCGAAGGGCGCCCCGGGCCGTCCGAAGCTGGTCCTGGGACGCGATCCGGGCCCGGAGTCGTCGGTGGTTCTGGAATCCTGTCGCCCTGGGCCGCGCCACCGCCCTCGGCCCAGGCGCCGGGCATGGTCGGCGGTCAGCGCATCGATCCGGGGACGGGCGTCCTGCTCCCCGCAGACCGGCCGCGCGGCGCTCCGTCCCGCGCCACTCCCCCGCGGGCCGCCGCGTCCCCGTCCCCGTCCCCGGCACCCACGGCAGCGGAACCCGAGGCCAAGCCGGAGCGGCGCGTCCTGACGTCGAGCATGGGCGGCATCGAGCTGGACCCCATCCCGCCCCGCCCGCGCGGCTCGGTCGCGGACCTCTCGCCCTGGGACCGCTGGCTGGAGCTGTGCGCCCGCATCGACGGCTTCCCGCGCCACCTGTCGATCCACGTCGGCGGCATGCTCGTGACCGGGTCGCCGCTCATCGACATCGCGCCCGTGGAGCGCGCCACGATGCCCGGCCGCGTCGTGGTCCAGTACGACAAGCGGGACATCGAGACGCTCAAGCTCATCAAGCTGGACCTGCTCGGCCTGCGCATGCTCTCATCCATCGACGATGCGTTGCGGGACATCGTCACCGATTGCGCCGTCCACGTAGACCTCGACCGCCTACCGGAGGATATCCCGGAGGTGTTCCGGATGATCTGCGCCGCGGACACCGTGGGCGTGTTCCAGATCGAGTCGCGGGCCCAGATGCAGACGCTGCCCAAGTCGCGCCCGGACACGCTCGACGACCTCGTCGTGGAGGTCGCCATCATCCGGCCCGGCCCCATCCAGGGAGACGCCGTCCACCCGTATCTGCGCCGCCGGCAGGGCATCGAACCGGTCACCTATCTCCATCCCAGCCTGGAGCCCGCGCTGGCGGAGACCCTGGGGGTGATCCTCTACCAGGAGCAGGTGATGAAGATCGCCATCGATGTGGCGGGCTTCACCGCGGCCGATTCGGATGGCTTCCGGCGGGCCATGGGCACCTGGCGCTCGCGCAAGGAGATGGAGAAGCTCCACGCCCGGTTCGTGACCGGCTGCATCACCGTCAGCGGGCTCACCCCGGAACAGGCGGAGGAGCTATTCACGAAGGTCGCGGGATTCGCCAGCTTCGGCTTCAACAAGAGCCATGCGGCGGCCTTCGCGCGGACCGCGTACGAATCGGCGTTCCTGAAGCTGTTCTACCCAGCCCAGTTCACGGTCGGCCTCATCAACGCGCAACCCATGGGCTTCTACCCCGTGGAGGTGCTCATCAATGACGCCAAGCGTCACGGCATCGCGGTGCTGCCGGTGGACATCAACGCCAGCCGCTACCGGACCACGACCGAATGGGTGGGCCATCCGGGCGCGCCGCTGCCGGAGGACGCCGGCATCGACCGACGGCCGGAGGTGGTGCGGTCACCCGTGGTGGTGGTCCCCGACCAGGCGGCCCGTGACCGATACGCCGCGGCGGACGCGCGGGCCTGGGGGATCCGGCTGGGCATGGGGCTCGTGAAGGGCATCGGGGAGGCGGAAGGGGAGGCGCTCGATGCGGAGGTGGAGCGGGCCGGGCCGTTCCGCTCGCTCGCGGACGTGGTCGCGCGCACGGCGCTGCCGGAGGTGGTCCTGGAGCGTCTCATCCGGGCGGGGGCGCTGGACCTGCTGGGCCAGGCGCGTCGAGAGCTGCTGTGGCAGCTGCGGGAGGTGGCGTCGGCGACGCGCGGTCGGTCGGACGGACGGGTCACCGCGTCCCGCAAAGCAGCCGGACGGCCGCTGGATCTGCGGCTGCCACCCACGTCCGCGCCGGACCTGCCACCGCCCTCGGAGCTGGAGCGGCTGGGGGATAGCTACGCGATCCTCTCCCTGGATGCGCGACACCAGGTGGTGGAGCTGTTCCGGCCCGCGCTGGACCGGCTGAAGGCGCTGCCGATCGCGCAGCTGGACACGCACCGACCGGGTCGCGTGGCCATCGGCGGCCTCGTGGTCACCCGCCAGCACCCCATGACCGCGAAGGGCACGGTGTTCCTGGCGCTCGAGGATGAGACGGGCATGGCCAACGTCACGCTCTGGCCGGCCGTGTGGGCGGAGCTGCGCGGCGTCGTTCGTCGGCACGCGCTGTTGTACGTGGAGGGCACGCTCCAGCGGGAGGCGCGCGTGGTCAACCTGGTCGCGCGCCGGATCCTGCCGCTCGCGGACGTCTGCCGAGGATCGGGGGGGCCGGAGCGGCCCGATGGTGTGCGGCACATGGGCCAGGCGGGAATGCGCCGGCTGGGCTGATGCGCCGGCTGCAGCCACTGCCGCGGTCGGATGCCTCAGCTGGCGGGCGGGGTGCCCTTGGACGCCGAGCCGGCGGACTTCGCCGCCTTCGCGGCCTCGCGCGCCTCGATTGCTGCCTTGCGCTGGTCCTCCTTGGCCTTGCGCTCGTCCTCCTTGGCCTTGGCTCGCATCTGCTGCTCCCGCGCGGCGCGGTTGGCACGCGCCCGCTCCTGCGACGAGCGCAGGAAGTTGCGGTACCAGGCCGCGAACCCGGCCGCGAGGGTGCCGATCATGACCGCGATGAAGATGATCGCGAACACGTCCGTGAAGGAGTCGGTCTGGAAGCCGTCCGTGCTCGCGGTCGGTGCCGTGAACACGTAGATGGACCACAGGACACCGTCGATCAGGCCCAGGATGGCGCCCACGAGGTAGCTGGCCCGCGGCGCCAGGAAGCCGCCGATGAAGAACACGAACAGTGCCGTCGGGGGCAGGGTCAGTTGCACGAACAGGGCCGCGATGCGGTCCAGGCCCTCGGGGATGATGCCCGGGCTGCCGACGACGACGATCACGCCCTGGGTCACGTACAGGGCGGACGACTTGGGAAGCAGCATCGCGACGATGAATGCCGCGAACAGCGCGATGAACGGGATCCACAGCTTCCGCGTGCGCAAGATCATGCCGGGTACGATCCGGAGGTCCTCGCGGATGTTGGGCATGCGCATGGAGCTGCGCATCGCCGTGCCCATGGATGGGCCGGGCTCGACCGCCACGGCCGTCGCGTCGCTGGTGATGACGTCGTCGTCCTGCGGTTCGGCGGCGCGCTGCGCCTCGCGGGTGCGGCGCCGGGCTTCGGCGCGATCGGTGTTCTTGGCGCGGGCCAAGTGGGTCACTCCTCAAGGGATGGGCGGTCTGGGAAGCCCGCATGGTACCGCAGGCGCGGGGCCACCAATGAAGTCGCTGATAAGTGGCGCCTGCCATCGTTCCCCTGAACCCCGCCCTCTGCCACCGTCCCGACCCCGCCGGGAGGTCCTCGCATGGCGCTGTCTCGCTCCAGCCGGCTGCTGGTCCCGCTCCTGGCTGTCCTGTCGGTCGTGCTGCTGGTCAGCAGCCTCGCGACCGGTCGCACCCCACGACGCGCGTCCGGCGGCCAGGATCGGACCCTGGCGGGTGCCGCTGCCGGGTGGCCGATCTCCTCGGATGTCGTGGTGGGTGAGGTGGTGACCGGCGGCGCCGGTGCGTCGGACGAGTGGGTGGAGCTGTACGGCAGGGGACCGTTCGCGGCGGACCTGGGCGCCCTGGAGCTGCTCTACGTGACCGCGAACGGCGGCACGCTGACGCGCAAGGCGACGTTCCCGGGACGGATCCTCGCGCCCGGCGAGCGCCTGCTGATCGCGAACGCGTCCGGGATGTGGGCGGCATCCGCGGACGTCACGTGGACCGGCGGACTCGCGGCCACGGGCGGCACCATGGCGCTGCGTGTGATCGGTGGCTCCGTGGTCGACTCGCTCTCGTGGGGCACGGCGGCGAACCCGTTCTTGGAGGGCGCCCCCGGTCCGGCACCCGCGGCGGGCAGCTCCCTCGAGCGCCTGCCGGATGGACCGGGCGGCAACGGCCGGGACACGAACGACAACGCAGCGGATGCCTGGCTGCAGTCGATGCCGATCCCCGAAGGCACGCCGATCGCCCCGACCCCGAACCCGCAGCCGACCCCGAAACCTGACCCGACGGCCACCCCGGCCCCGACGCCCGCGTCCACGCCCGCGCCCACGCCGACCGCCACCCCCGCCCCGACGCCCGCGCCCACCCCGACGACCACCCCGGCCCCCACCCCCACCCCCGCCCCCACGGCCCCCCCGGCCCCGACCGCACCCCCCG
>Ga0105047_10018870_pt1 | contig 10664 bp, 6 predicted proteins | sample MAT04_FD_78384 | JGI IMG/M metagenome (GOLD analysis project Ga0105047, IMG submission 78384) | Freshwater microbial communities from Lake Fryxell liftoff mats and glacier meltwater in Antarctica - MAT-04 (megahit assembly) | ecosystem: Environmental > Aquatic > Freshwater > Ice > Liftoff...
GGTTTTCCTTTTCCTACCATTTCCATTATCCATACTTCGTTGGGATCGCTGATGGAAAAAGATTCGCCTGAGCTTGCATAGCCATATTCGGCCATTAGCGAGGTAATAACCTGTATGGCTTCACGGGCTGTTTTCGAGCGCTGTAAAGCGATATATATCAGGCTGCCATAGTCCATGATACCTGCGGTGTCAACCAGTTCTTCGCGGCCACCAAAAGTGGTTTCGCCAATGGCTACCTGGTGTTCGTTCATGTTTCCTACAACGTTGTAAGTTTGTGGGGCTTGTTTTATTTTTCCTAAAAATTTTCCGGTATCCCATTCGTACACATCAAGTAAGGCGCCTGCCGGATATGTGGCTGCCGGCCAGTAATATAATTCGCCGTAAAGGGTATGCGAATCGGCTGAATAGCTGATCATACTTGAGCCATCAACAGTGGCTCCCTTGGTGATCAGGAAGTTGGAACAGGCATTTAACCTGTTGCCGGTAAATACAAATGCAAGGCTGAGCGCAAGCAGAAAAACTGTTTTTTTCATAGGAATGTATTGATTGATGAAAGATTATTTCCGGAAGGGAAAACTGATTTTTGAGAGGTCAAAAATAGCGTAAAAGGTTGATACAAAACTAAATTTAAATATCATTTTTTTTAAATAATCGTGAATAAACGATCGCATAGTTTGATGATGGTACTCTACCTTTGCGAAAAACAAGCTGATGCTGAAATTGAAATGTGAAAATGCTGTGAATCATTTCGATAAGTTGTATGGTTGATATTTTACTACTCACACTCGTTGCGATAATTATCAGCTAATTATAATTATGTCTGATTTTCAACGGTTCACCTACAAGCACAAAAACACTTCTGCATGAACCGCAATTTATATATCTTTTGTTTTGTCTGCCTTCTTTTTATTACCCTTGCTACGGATTTATCCGCCCAGGAATTTCACCCCGAAATTTTAAATCCTGCACAGCCTAAGTCCAATGTACTCTTCGAAAGCCGGAATGGCTTTAAATTACCTTCATCAGGTGTTATCCGTTTTTTGATTGTTTTTGCCGAATACGATTATGTGAATGGTGGCAACCCAACTCCTACAGGAGGAACTGTAGGTTGGCCTGCACATACATTGCCAAAATGGGCTGATGATCTTACTGACGTTCATTCTCTTTCTGGCAACGCAAAAGGAGTTATAACAAAGTATTACCAGATGGCCTCTTCGGGCAATTATACCGTTCTCGGCGATTATTTATTAGCGCCGGATAACGGTGGAATATTTAAAGTGCAAACCGAAAGCATACACGCGGTTGAACCCAACAATCAGGAACTTATGGCTGTCGTTGATCAGAAAACCGGGGGTGATTTTACAACCGCACATGGTTTGAACAATATCGGTTATTTTGACCTGTGGACATGCCCTGATAACGAATACGGGCTTCCAAAAATTACACCTGATACTGAAAATCCCGCGAAGTATGATCATGTAGTTTTTATATGGCGCAACAGTGCCTTTAATGGTATTGGCAATTACTCGTATTTTTCGCCAGGCACAATGCTTGGCTACCAAGCGAATTCCTATAGCTGGTTTGGAGCGTATGATAAAGTGCCTACGCAAATCATGATTCATGAATATGCTCATCTTATTTATGGCGGACTCGATTTTCACTGCGGCGGAGGTGGATGGTTTACAGGCGGCGATTACTGGATTCCCGCTATGGGTGGTTGGAGTAACCTGGGTTTATCAGGTTCATCCCTGCTATCGTGGAATGCATGGGACCGGCTACGGCTCGACTGGAAAGCACCGGGGAATAACTTTGCTGTTTCCGCGCAAAATGAATCCAACACGGCAGAAACAAACGGGGATTTAGATGCAGCCAATCCTTCACAATCAGGAATATATACGCTCCGTGATTTTGTAACCACAGGGGATGCCATACGCATAAAACTGCCGCTTACCAATCCTGAAAAAGAGTTTTTGGAATATTTATGGCTCGAAAACCATAATACATTTTCGATGAATCAATGTGAGTGGGACCGGTTTCTGTGGGAGGACGGCAATAGCTGCATTCAGCCTGCGGTTTATGGATTGTACGCGTATATGCAGATCGATCGCGAAATACGGCAGGGAACTACCTTCGACGAAGTGTTTAAAGGCTACGCTATGTTTCTGAGGCCGGTTACTGCCGAAGGTCGTTATGATAAGGAATTTGAGGCGGCTACAGTTGCTAATACGTGTATAAGTTCCATGCCAATGTACCCGTTTAACCGCTTGCCCGAAAATGTAAATCCGCTTACCGGTTCGGGCGATCAGGAGTATTATGCGGTGGACTGGAACCATGATAATTTGCTTGATCACAGCGATCAGTTTTATACCAACATCGAGAATATCGGTGGTATTTATCATAAAAACATGTTTAACAACGGGCATACGCGCAATGCTTTTACAAAAAATGGCAACAATAAAATCGGAATAGGAACAAATCCTGCTTCGGCTACTTTAATGAACATGGTTGGATATGATATCCCGGTGGAAGGAGCTAAAAACCTTCGAAAAGTATATTTAAACGGGGTTTCGGTCGAAATACTCAATCAGAATCAGGATGGTACCATGCAGGTTCAAATCCGTTTTGATGATGTGGATGTGGATGCCGATGTTCGCTGGTGTGCTGATGAAATTGTGCTGAACCCTGTTTCATCGCCTTCAGGCTATTCGCTGAACCTCAAAGCCAACAAAACAATTACCCTCGACCAAGGCACAACCGCTACAAGAATGACCGATCCGGTTCCTTTTAAAAACGGGATGATTTTTGCTTCACCCACTGTTTTTACAATTGAAACTGCTGCAAAAATGCACCTTGAGCCGGATTCGAAAATAGTGTTGAAAAATTCAAGCACATTAAAAATGAATCCGGGATCAAACTGTACAATTGAGGATGGCGGTTTAATAGAATTAGAGAAAGGGACTACGTTTGTCATTGAAGATCATGCTACTCTTTCAATACGTGGAAAGGGAAAATTAATTGCCAGAGCAGGTGCAACACTTTGTATTTCGCCCGCAGCACAGCAAGATTTTGAGCATGGTTTGTATAATCTTGAAATTGAACCGGGTGCACTTATTCCTGCCGGGTGTGCTGATCCGGCTGATAATTACAGGATACAGGTTTCGCCTAACCCTGCAACTGACTATATTGCGTTTGATTTTGTTCTACAGGAGGGAATCAGTTCAGTAGAAATGGTAATTTCAGATGCTGTCGGACGAATAGTTGACCGCATAACATTAACCGGTAAGCGTGGGCAGAAAATACTCAATACAAGTTCATACTCAAAGGGGATGTATTTCTACAGATCCGGGGATTCCGGAAATTTAGCGGGGAAATTTATTATCAGATAAAGAGATATTTTGTGTTGGTTGTTGGCATTTGTTTTGAGCCGGGTTGTCTCTCCGGCTATTCCTGATGCATTAATGCTTTCCCTAAACAAAGCTTTTTCGTTAAAGGTTTTTTGAAGTTCACTTCTGATTTTAATAATTGGAAGCCTCTCAACAAAAATAACTTTGACCCCTGCTAAAGGTTTTCTAACCATATGGAAATTCTCATGTCGAAAAATCCAATTACACAAATTAGAATTAATAATGGTCAAAATATAGTTATAGTTAAGTTCATCTGTAAAAAGTTGCAAACAATGTATGGAGTTTAATTTTACAAATTTTTCATTGTCATATGCATACAAAAGTTTATCGTCAGTTTTTCGTATTACAATTTTCTATTTAAAAAAGATATCAGGATTTCATGGAGCAGCCAGCCATTCTCCATATTTTAAATATTCTCCATCCCACGAAATGTTGTAACGAGCTATGTAGGTTCCTCTTATTAATTTATACTAATTCTTATCTTCAAAAGAAAAAGAATTAATAGGCTTCTCTTTAATTGTATTGTCAGTCTGAGGAGGATTCCATTTTCCTACTTCATAAGGTATTAGCCGCAGCGAAATAGGTGGTAACAGGTGCCTGTCCCCGGCAAAAAACAGGAACAAAAACCTATTCAATAATTTCTGCGATTTCTTGAACAAGGTAAGGAAGTATAAATTTTACTGCGTGATATGTGAATAATGTAATTTAATTTCAAAATTGTGTAACACTTTTAAGATAGGAGTAACTCAACTTTGCAGTACCCCTCTGCAAATTAAAAATATACTAATGCCAATACAAACATCATCATTGTTACCGGAGTTTTTCTCTTGTTTATCGCGCATTAGTGCAGATGCATCACAAAGGAATACATAAAATTGCAATTGCAGGGTTCAGTAAATTGCTATCACCAAGGCTAAAATTTAAATACATACATACTTAGCAAAAAAAATGTCTAACTAATTGAGAAACCATGAAAAAACTTACTCTTTTTACATTAATCGTATTACTTACACTTTCTATCAACCTGAGGGCTCAAAACTCTGATGACAAATGGGCGATAGGGTTGAATTGGCAATACCAGGATTTTAACACTGTGCACCTAAAAAACTTTGAACAATTCAGATACACAAAGTGGCAAGGGTATCATTTCCCATCAGCAATATCAGTCGCCAGAAATCTCAGCCCTTCATTTAACCTGATGGGTCAGTTTGGTGTTAGCAAATTGGAGTATTACCGAATGAAATCAATTAACCAGGAAATAAGCAGTGATAAATTCTGGACAGGTGATATTGATATTGCTTACAAATTTGCCAATGGTTATATGATGAAGGAAACAAGTTGGTTCGATCCTTATATTTACTTAGGATTGGGAGCTTCGAGTATCAAAGATATCGGAACGGATAAAACCACCTATCTGAAACAAGTTACAGGCGTTGGATTTAATTTCTGGGTCACACAAAATGTTGGACTAAATTTCCAGGCAGCATATGATTTGATAATTACACCTAAACTTAATGGTGAAAAACGCGATGATTATGCACACTATACTTTTGGACTTAAATTCCGCTTTGGTGCTAAAGACACGGACGGCGATGGCGTTAAGGACAAAGATGATGCATGTCCGGATGTTCCTGGAAAAGTTGAACTTGCCGGATGCCCGGATAAAGATAATGATGGAATAGCTGACAAGGATGATGCTTGTCCTGATGTAGCCGGGAAAGCTGAATTTAAAGGTTGCCCGGATACAGATAATGATGGAATTGCAGATAAGGACGATCGCTGCCCGAATGAAGCCGGAAGCAAAGAATTGATGGGTTGCCCCGATAAAGATGGCGATGGAATTGCTGATATGGACGACCGTTGCCCGGATGTTAAAGGTCTTAAAGAGTTAAAAGGATGTCCGGATAAAGACGGCGATGGAGTTGCAGATATTGATGATGCATGTCCTGATACTGCTGGTTTAGCTTCACTCAACGGCTGTCCGGACAGAGACGGTGACGGCGTTGCGGATAAGGATGATAAATGCCCTGATGTAGCTGGTACTGTGGCAAATTTCGGTTGCCCCGAAACCCCAAAGTTTGAACTATACAAGGTAGTTTATTTCGTTACTGACAAGTCAGTGGTTATGGCAATGTATACAAAAGACCTTGATGAAGTAGCTAAAATTATGCAGGAGCACAAGGATGTAAATGTTACAATCAGTGGTCATGCAGATTCGCAGGGACCTGACGAGTATAACATGAAACTCTCCGAAAGGCGTGCTGATTATGTAATAAACTTCCTGGTAAAAAAAGGGATTGATAAAACACGATTAATGAAATCATTCTTCGGAGAAAGAAATCCGGTAAGTGATAACAATACTATTGATGGCCGTTCGCAAAACCGCAGGGTCGAAATTAAATCAATAGCTAAATAAGTATACCTAAGTTATATCACTCATTTCAGTAAAAATTCAAAAGCCTGTAAATTAATTATTTACAGGCTTTTGTTTTGTAGTTAGGCGGTCAGGTCAATGCTAATTCCTTCATCTTTAGTATATCGTGTAAAAGAACTTTTTTTGATGATTTAAGTAGTACACACTCTGCGCCAACTGGTAAGTTGAATGCTTTTTGTGCGGGTAGTAAAAATCAGGAAGAGTATGTCCAAAATGAGCTGACCATGAATCGTATCTTTATAAAAAATAAAACCAGCCAAAACGCACCTAAAAAGGTCAGTTTTGGCTGGTTATAAATGGTTTCTTACTTTGTTTAATTGAAACGAATTGTTATTCAATCATCCCAACTCCCACTGTTTCATTGGTTCCTTCGTCAATTAATATTACTGCTCCGGTAATACGATTCTGACGGTAGGAGTCGAAAAGCAATGGTTTGGTGGTACGGATGGTGATGCGTGCTATATCATTCATTTTCACATCGGTATCGTCGATAATTTCGGTAATTGTATTCACATTTACTTTGTAGTGAATTTCCTTTACCATGCAACGAACGTCTTTTGTTGTGTGTTTGAGCGCATATTTGCCATCGACCTTTAGTGGACGTGTGCTCATCCAGCATATCATCATTGTAATATCCTGGCTCACCTGCGGGAGATTATCTTCCTTTACGATCATATCGCCGCGGCTGATGTCGATATCGTCAGTTAGCTGAATGGTGACTGACATCGGCGGGAAAGCCTGTTCCAACTGTTTATCCTGGATTTCGATGGATTTGATGGTTGAATGTAAACCTCCCGGAAGTATCATCACCTTGTCTCCAGTTTTGAAAATGCCCCCATCAACTCGGCCGCCATAACCACGGTAATCGTGGTATTCATTGGAAATTGGGCGGATAACATGCTGCACCGGAAACCGTGCATCAGTGAGATTGTAATCATGATTGATAGGGATGGTTTCGAGTACACCGAGCAAAGTACCGTTATTGTACCAACTCATATTGGTTGAAGGTTCAACTACATTGTCGCCATTCAGCGCGCTGATAGGCACAAAACGGAAATCTTTAACCCCAAGTTTCAATGCGAAAGCTACAAACTTCTCGTGAATTTCTTCATACACTTCCTGGCTGTAGCCTACCAGATCCATTTTGTTTACACAGATAATGATATGAGGAATCTGCAACAATGAGGCGATGTAAGTGTGCCGGTAAGTTTGCTCGGTAACACCATTGCGGGCATCAATTAAAATCAGCGCTGCATTAGCGGTTGAAGCTCCGGTTACCATATTACGGGTGTACTGTATATGACCGGGTGTGTCGGCAATAATAAATTTGCGTTTTGGCGTGGCAAAATAGCGGTAAGCCACATCAATAGTGATTCCCTGTTCACGTTCGGCACGTAGTCCGTCGGTTACAAGTGCAAGGTTAATATGCTCGTTACCACGCTGAATACTGGCACGTTTAACAGCTTCGAGCTGATCTTCAAAAATTGATTTGCTGTCGTACAAAAGCCTTCCGATAAGCGTACTCTTGCCATCGTCAACACTTCCGGCTGTTGTAAAACGCAACAGCTCCATATTCAAATATCCTTTGGATGAAAACTCAGTCATTTCTTTAGTGCTTGGTGTTTAGTGCTTGGTGCTTGGTGTTTGGTGCTTGGTGTTTGGAGCTTTGTGTTTGGTGCTGTGTTTCGGGTTTAAGAATTGTATGATGAGCCAAGTTGAAGCATGTACTCTGAATTTTGAATTAAATTACCCCTTCTCCATATCTCCCCTCGCCCTTTCTCGCCTCGTCGTATCTCCCCTCGCCGTGTCTCCCCTCCAATTTGTCAACAAAATGAACTTATACTTCTAAAAATACCCTTCCTTCTTCCTGTCCTCCATAGCTGCTTCGCTACGCATATCATCGGCACGGCTACCACGTTCGGTTACACGTGTAGCAGCAATTTCCGAAATAATTTCCTCCAGCGAATTAGCTGTTGAAAGGTTCAGCCCGGTACATGAAACATCGCCTATGGTGCGGCAGCGAACTACTTTTGTTTCTATCTTTTCGTTAGGTTTTAGTTTCATGTAAGGAGCATTAGCCAGCCAAACACCATCGCGAAGGAAAGCTTCACGCTCATGCGTAAAATAAATACTTGGCAAAGGAATATTTTCCTTGTAAATATACTGCCAAACGTCCATTTCGGTCCAGTTGCTGATTGGGAATACCCTGAAATGTTCGCCAATGTGTTTGCGCCCGTTGAAGAGGTTCCATAATTCGGGACGCTGGTTTTTGGGGTCCCATTGTCCGAATTCGTCCCGATGCGAGAAGAAACGTTCTTTGGCACGGGCTTTTTCCTCGTCACGGCGTCCGCCACCCAGGCAGGCATCGAACTTGAATTTTTCGATGGTATCGAGCAATGTAACTGTTTGAAGCAGGTTACGGCTGGCGCTGTATCCTTTTTCTTCAACAGCACGGCCGGTATCAATTGATTCCTGCACGGAGCCGACAATAAGCTGTACGCCAAGTTCTTCCACCAGGTTATCGCGGTAATCGATGGTTTCCTGAAAGTTATGGCCGGTATCGACGTGCAACAAAGGGAAAGGGATTTTTGCCGGCCAAAAAGCTTTCCGGGCCAGGTATGTCATTACAATGCTGTCCTTGCCTCCCGAAAATAGTATAGCTGGTCGCTCGAATTGAGCGGCTACTTCGCGGATCACAAAAATGGATTCGCTTTCGAGTTCATCAAGGTGTGAAAGATTGTAGTTGGTCATGCTTATTAAATATTGGAGCCGGGCATGGTGCGCCTGGTGATATTATTTATAGTTTAACGAAATGACAGGCAGTATGTTATCGAGTATCTGCTGCAGGGAGGTCTGTATGTTTTCGGTATCGGTATGTATTTCGAGATTTGGATGATCGGGTGTTTCGAAAGGTGCATTTACACCTGTAAAATCAGCAATCTGACCTGCGCGGGCTTTCTTATACATGCCTTTTACATCGCGCTGCTCGCAGGAATCGAGTGTCGGGTTCAGGAAAATTTCAATAAAATCGCTTTCGCCGATGATTTGCCTGGCAAGGTGGCGGATTTCGTTGGTAGGGCTTACAAATGCGTTTATAGTTATTACTCCGGCCGAAAGAAACAATTTTGAAATTTCAGCGATACGGCGAATGTTTTCGAGTCGGTCCTCATTGCTGAATCCCAGGTTGTTATTAATGCCACAGCGAACATTGTCACCATCCAGAACCTGGCAAAGGTAGCCCCGCGAAAAAAGTTCTTTTTCAAGTGCCAGCGCCAGGGTTGTTTTGCCGGAACATGGTAGTCCGGTAAACCAGATTACACGAGCCCGCTGACCAAGTTTTTGCTCCTTGAAATCGCGGCTGACTAATTTTTCGAATAAAGGATATACTTTGCCTTGTTCCACTTACAATTTATGTGTTGATAAAGAGGTGCAAAAGTACGTTTTATCTTCTTAACTTCAGTCAGTTTGAAGCTACAAATGGATTAAGCAAGTTGATCTTTATCAAAGGCAATACTCCCGAATGGATTAATTTGCTATCACCTTACAACAAGTTTACGCACAGGTGATTGAATACCTGCCGCTTTCAGGCTTACAAAATAGATGCCCGGACTTAGGGTGCTGATGTTGATTTCAACGTTACCGCTTTCGCTGATGAGCCTGTTGCGCGAAACTACTGTTCCGGTCGGGGCAGTAATTGTAAGCTCCGTGTTTTTTGCTGACTGCTGTGGAAGGGAGTAACTTATTTTGAACGATTTGGTCGCCGGATTTGGGTAAGGATTTCCTAAAAAAGCCTGTTCTGATTCGCTTTCTTTAATGGAAGTGAAATCAATCAAAGAGCTGATTTTAAAGTCGTCGAAATAAAATCCGTCAAATTCGGTATTGTTGTCTGTTTTTAGCCTGAAACGAAGCTTTATATTTTCGCCCATGTAATCATTAAGGGAAATATTTTCGCGCACCCAGTCTCCTTTTTTGCCATCATAAAGCGGGCTGCCCTGAATCTGATACATGGATCCCGGATTTGTGAATTTTCCTTTTAAAGGTGTCCAATTTGCCCCGTCGTTGGTCGAAATGCTTAGTTGAACATAATCGAAATCGTCTTCAAGCGTCCATTTAGCCCTGAACTCTACAATTGCCAGCAGTTCGTCAGGTAAATAAACTTCCTCGGCCATTGTTATGGTTTTGGTACTATTAGGGGCATAGTTTCCGGATGGAGAATCAGTCATGGACGACGATGGCGAAAAATACTGATCTGGTGTCAGCGCCCACGATCCGGTCCATTGCAGACTGTTCTCAAAATTATCGTTAAAAACAGTTAGCGGATACCCATAAATACGGGTTACGGTATCAGAAGTTATAAATGAACCGTTATCGAGTTGGAGAATATACTGAATGGTGTCTCCGTCCTGTAAAAAAAGGCTGAGCTGATAGTTAATTGAATCAGCTTGTTGTCCAAGAAAAGCTATTCCATCAATAGTTTTGGAGCCACCGATTTCCGAAATGGCATTTCCTATAGGGATTATGGATACCGTAAAACTTCCATCCTGCATCCCAAGCCTTTTTACTTTAAACGGCAGATATCCACTCTGTTCGTGCATAAACATTGTGCTTAAATCGGTAATAGTACCGTAATTAAGTGTAAGCCGGGCAGCCGTAATACTTTGGAACATGTTCTGCTGTATTAGAGGCAAAATACGTTGTTGCACAGGCCAGAAACCATCAGTGCTTGCACCAACTTCGGGGGTATAACTCAAAATGGCTGGTTTTGTATCCTGCTCACCGTACATCCAGTCGTCGGAGCCGCCGTTGGTAGGGTAAATGGTTGTAGA
>Ga0105047_10018871_pt1 | contig 10664 bp, 8 predicted proteins | sample MAT04_FD_78384 | JGI IMG/M metagenome (GOLD analysis project Ga0105047, IMG submission 78384) | Freshwater microbial communities from Lake Fryxell liftoff mats and glacier meltwater in Antarctica - MAT-04 (megahit assembly) | ecosystem: Environmental > Aquatic > Freshwater > Ice > Liftoff...
AGTGATCTTCTGCCAGGCACAGGGTTGGCCGACCGATGGCCCCGACGGAAACCGCCCCGCGTATGACGATGTCATCCAGTCGGCCACCGGCCTCGCCGACGTGTATCTGTTGCGCGACGGCGTGCCGGCGATCGCACCAACGATCGTGGCCGACAAGGTCAGCGGCCTCACCATCGTCTACGCGGTGCTGGCTGCGCTGCATCACCGCGACCGCACCGGCGAAGGCCAGCGGCTGGAAGTGCCAATGGTCGAGGCGATGACTGCGTTCATGCTCGCCGAGCACGGCAGCGCCGCCATTCCGTCACCGCCGATCGGGCCCGCCGGGTACGTGCGAGCGCTGATGCCGAACCGAGGGCCGCAACGCACCACCGATGGCTGGATTCACGCGCTGCCGTACACCAAGGCAAACTTCGTCGATCTGTTCGTGGCCGGCGGCAAGCCCGAGCTGGCCGACGACTCGCGGCTGGAGAACCGACTGTCACGAGCGCAATCGGCCAACGAGCTGTACGGGTTCGTGGCCGAAGTGTTGGCCACCCGCACCACTGCGGAGTGGTTGGAGTTCTGCGAGACGCATGACATCCCAGCGGTGCGCGTCGCCAGCCTCGACGACCTCGTGGCAGAGCTGCCGCTGGCAGAACATCCGCTGGTCGGGCAGTACCACGTGATCCCGTCGGGCGTCCGTTTCGATGCCACGCCGACGTCGGTTCGGCGGCATGCGCCGTTGATCGGCGAACACGGCGACGAGGTGCTGTTGGAGGCCGGCTACACGGCGGACGAAGTGGTTGCCCTCCGCCAGGTGGGCGCATTGCGATCCCAGCCCTAACCCAAGCTTCGGCGTTGAGATGCGGTACTACCGCACGTCAGCGCCGAAGTTGCGGTCAGGCTTCGAGCTCGGCGATGGCCTGGACTTCGATACCGCCGCGTGGCCGCTGGGTCAGCGTGACTCGCACGTGAATGGGCTTCGCGGTCAGCATCACTTCGCCAGCAATCTCGGCTGCCATCGCCTCGGCGAACACTGCGCGGTCGCGATAGCCCCACAGATACAGCTTCAGGCTCTTGCTCTCGATGCACCACTCGTTGGGTACGTACTCGATGACGACGGTACTGAGGTCGGGCTGCTGGGTGACCGGGCACATCGAGGCCAGCTCGTCGTTGGTGAACTTCACCAGCGTGACGTGCGCGGGTGCGGGAAACACTTCCACGTGGTCGACCGCGTGGCGAACGGTGCGGCCCAAGATGGTGAGCGCGGGGACTGGCTGATCCATGGACCACAGGGTAGGGGCGCTGCGGGCGGCCGCCTACGCTGATGCGATGGTCACCGAATTGAACATCACGACGCTTCCGAAGGTGCTGCTGCACGACCACCTCGATGGTGGGTTGCGCCCGCAGACCGTGATCGAGCTGGCCGACGAGTACGGCTACAAGAGCCTGCCGTCGAACGACACGGCCGAGCTGGCCTCGTGGTTCAACCGCGGTGCCAAGCGCAACGACCTTGTGCTGTATCTGGAGACGTTTGCGCACACGGTCGGCGTGATGCAGCATCGCGACGCGATCGAGCGCGTGTCGTACGAATGCGCCGTCGACCTGGCAGCCGACGGTGTGATCTACGCCGAGGTCCGCATGGCGCCAGAGCTGTGCACCGAGCAGGGTCTCACGCTCGACGAGGTGGTCTCTGCGATTCTCGACGGCTTCCGCCGTGGCTCAGCCGGTACCGACCTGACCATCTACCTCATCTGCTCGGCCATGCGCACGGCTGCGCGCAGCACTGAAATCGCCGAGTTGGCGGTTCGCTGGCGCGATGCCGGCTGTGTCGGGTTCGACATCGCTGGCGCCGAGGCCGGCTATCCACCAACCCGACACCTGGCAGCGTTCGAATACGTGCGGCGAGAAAACTTCCACACCACCATCCACGCCGGTGAAGCGTTCGGGCTGCCGTCCATTTGGGAAGCCGTGCAGTTCTGCGGCGCCGAGCGTTTGGGGCACGGCGTGCGCATCGTCGATGACATCACCGGTCCCGAGGGTGCCGAGCAGCTGGGCCGCCTCGCCGCGTTCGTGCGCGACCGTCGCATTCCACTGGAGCTGTGCCCAACCAGCAACGTCGGCACAGGCATCTGCGCCAGCGTCGCCGACCACCCGATCGGGATGCTGCGCCGGCTGAAGTTCCGCGTCACGCTCAACACCGATAACCGGCTGATGAGCGCCACCTCGATGACCTTCGAGATGGAGCAACTGCGCGCTGCATTCGGCTGGGGCATCGACGACTTCGAGTGGCTGACCATCAACGGCATGAAGAGCGCGTTCGCACCTTTCCCCGAGCGGTTGAGGATCATCAACGGCATGATCAAGCCGCGTTACGCAATGGCACGCGCCGGCGCCCTGTAGCCGGCTCACCCGCGTCTGGCAGACTCGTTGCATGGCTGTCGCTCTTCACGTCGTTGACCACCCGCTGATTGCAGACTCGCTCACGCGAGTGCGCGACAGGGACACGCCCAACGCATTGTTCCGTCAGGAGCTCGAGCGCATCGGCACACTGCTGCTGGCCGAGGCAACTCGCGGGCTCCCCACCCACGCCGTGCGGGTCCAGACGCCACTGACCGAGACGCTCGGCCGCCAGCTGACGAACCAACCTGTGGTCGTGCCCGTCCTGCGAGCCGGCCTTGGTTTCCTGCATGCAGCACAGGAGTTGATGCCGAACGCGGACGTCGGGTTCATCGGCGTTGCTCGCGACGAGGAGACGCACCAGCCCAAGCCATACGTCAACAAGTTGCCCGAGTCGCTCGCCGGCCGTCAGATCATCGTGCTCGACCCGATGCTGGCCACGGGCGGCTCGCTGGCGCACACCTGCAATCTGCTCGTCGAGCGCGGCGCCACCGGAACCATCATCGTCGTCTGTGTCCTGGCCGCGCCGGAAGGCATCGAGCTGCTGCGTCAGAGCGGTCTCGACCTCGCCGTCTACACCGCCTCGCTCGACGAGCGCCTCAACGAGACCGCCTTCATCGTCCCGGGCTTGGGCGACGCCGGCGACCGCCAATTCGGCTCCCCCGCCTGAAGTTTTCGAATGTCAGCGACGGAACAGCGGCCCCCGGCTGGAACTGGATGCGGCTGGCATGCTGACGCTGACGAGTCGCAGCGGCAGGTTGTACACGGCCGCGGCCACCGGCGCGGCCGAGCCGGCGAACGAACTCGTGATCCCAGCAGAGGGCGGTCCGCTGCTCGCCCCGACGGTAGTGGCCACCGTCAGCCTCCCTACCGACGAGGGCGCACCGATCGTGGCGCTGTTGCCCAAACTTCTGGTGGTACTGCCACAGACCGCAGGCCGATTCGACGGCACAGTGCTCACGTTCGACCGCACCGGTCGTCCATTGCCGACGGCCGCGCTCGACCCCGCGCCCACTGGCTTGGCGGGAGGTGCTCTGGGCGCTGCCGATAGCACGCTCTATGTCTTTACCAACTCAGCGACCGAGACCAGCCAGAGAGTGCTGGCGTATCAGTTCGATGGCGCACGGTGGACGGACGTCGCCTCGACCACGGTGGAGCAAAACGGCGACGGCGTCTACGAGGTCACCGGCGAGGGGCTTACGCTGAGCGGCAAGGTCGTGCTGCAGGCGCAGACACCTGACTCGTCGGCGCCCAACGCAGAGTGGAGGGCGACCGCCGACCGGACGCGTGTGACCCGCACTGACGCTGACGGCAGCACGAAGGCGTGGAGGATCACCGAGATGTTCGAGAACTCCAGCATTCCGCCGACACCACATCCGTTCAACGGTGGCGTGCTCTACGTCGGCAACTCGAACGGTACGGCGGCGCAGCAGTACGTCGCCATCTTGCGCCGCGATGGCAGCAGCCAGTTCTTCCGGCCCAACGGTTGGCAACTCAGCGGGTCCGACGAGTCGACGGCGCTGTTTGCGCAAGCGGTCGACGGCACACTCCGGCTGGGTGTGCTGGTCGAAGACGGCGACGTGGACGGAGTGGGCGGCACACCATAGATCGACTGGGCAGCGGGCACGGTAATCAGCTTTCCCATCGGCTTCTCCGGCATCGACAAGGTGCTCACAGGTGTGAACCCGGTGTTCGGCGAACCCACCGCCGACAGCGGCTGGTTCACTGTCGAACCCATCGCCCCCGGCGACGAGGACTTCTTGGCCGGCATCGAGATGCGAGTGCTGCACTGGGGCGATCTCGCCATCGCCTTCCGTAAGGCGACCACGCCGGGGGGCCTCGAAGGCGAGCTGCTCTGGAGCTGGGTTGTCGGCGACCTGCGCGGCTCGGGCTTCGACAGCTTCCGTGAACCCACCGCCGCACCCCCCGGATCGCCGACCGGGCTCTGCACCGAGGACGGCTTCGGGCTGGGCACGTCGCTCAACGAGCTGAAGGGCAGGGGCGACGTGAGCCTCAGCGACTTCGTCAACTCCGATGGCAGCCGCAGCGGCACGTTCGTCCCGGCCGACGCCACCGATGGATCGTCCTTTCGGGGATTGATCGTCGACGCCGACGGCATCGTCATCGGGTACGGCTCCACACAGTCGTTCTGCTAGCTCACAGACCACGCGCTGACGGCCCGGGGGATCGAGCGCCCCGGGCCGTCAGTGCGGTTCAGCTGAACCGTTTGGTTAACCGAGAGTCATATTGGGTTCACCGTTGGCGTTCAGGCCGGTGCCACGGGTACAGACGCCACCCCTGACAGCGCCACCGTTGTAGGCCTGGCGCACGCAGTTACGAATGGCCTTCTCGCCCCACCAATTGGGGTGCAGGCTCTCCTGCACGTAGTACGGCCCGAACACCGTGCTGAGTGTGCGGATCTGAGCAATCCACTCGGTGCTGTCGGCAGCACCGGCGACGGTCCAATTGGCCCGTCCGCTCTTCTCCATCAGGTTCACGGTGTTCTCGCACAGACGGCGACCATTGAACGACGCGGCCAGGTCGAGCACCGTCGCTCCTGCCGCCGCAGCCGCACCCTTCACCGCGTTGTTGATCTTGACGAGCGCAGTGCTGTTGGCCCAGTTCGCGTCGTTGTTCCAGAAGCCGCAACCGCCGGTGCTCTGACGAGAGAAGCCCGACTGCGAGTACCGGAAGCCGGAACCGTTCGGCACCGGCGACGGGTACGTCTGCTGCACGATGGTGTACTGGCCGGGGCCGTATCCGGCGTTGGCCATCGCGGTCTTGACGTTGTTGATGGCGCCAAGGATCGCGTTGGTCTGGGCCGTCACGTTCGCCGACGTGAAGTTGGCGGAGACAGAACTGTCGTCGTTGCAGTAGTTCGGCCACCACGACGGTGACGTGAGGAAGTTCGTCACGCACGTCTGGATGATGTCGGCGAAGTTGAAGTTGTTCCCGCCGATGGACAGCTGGATCATCGTCACGTTGTGCGTGGTCGCGAAGTTCTGCAGCATCAGCGCCTGGCCCTGGTTGGCGCCGCTGTTGTAGAAGTCGATTCCGGGCTTGAAGTAGCCGTCGCTGCTGGTGAACGTCGCTGTGCGTGCGCCCGAGCAGGCGAGGTTGAGACTGTTGACGCCGCCGCCGATATGGATCTCCGCCGCCGTGCTGCGGTGGCAACGGTTGATGGTCTCCGACACGCCCGCGTTGTCGAAGTAGGCGGCGCCGCCACCTGCGTCGACGCTGGAGGAACTGTTGTTGCTGTTACCAGCCCAGCGCCCACCCTCGCCGGAGATGTACGAGTCGCCCAGGCTGACCACCCACTGACTGCCTGTCCCTGGCCGGTCCGCCTGCACGGCCTGTGAGCTGATGGCCGGCAATGCCAGCCCAGCCGACAGCAACACAACTGCCAATCCAATCTTGCGCATGAACATCCCCTTTGACGTCGAGCACGACTCTGATGTCGCCGCTGCACACCCCCCGTGCGAGCACATGTGACCCTAATGACTCGCGCGTACCTTGGAAAGGGTTTCCTAGACGAGAAGGGCGGCGAGGGCTTCCAGGTACTGGGCAGGTTCACAGTCGATGCCTTCGCCGTAGAGCTTCACCTTGGGCTCGGTGCCGCTTGGGCGCACTTGCACGCGCAGGTTGTCGCCCATCTGCAGCCGCAGCAGGCCGGCTTCCTCGAACCAGGCAACCGCGGTCACCAGCCGCCCGCCGATCTCGGTGGGCGGCTGGGCGCGCATACGGGCGACAGCTGCCGCCCCGTCGGCGGGTGCCATGCGCAGCGACTTCTCGGCCATCACGTGCCGGCCATACTCCGCGGTGATTGCATCCAGGCGGCCCTGCAGCGTGACGCCTTCGGACGCGGCGAGTGCGGCGACTTCGGCCATCAGCACTGCGGCCGTGATGCCGTCCTTGTCGAGCGGCTGACCGCACACGAGGTAGCCCAAGGCCTGCTCGTAGCCGAACACGAAGCGCAGTTCGGGGTGCTGCAGCGCGGTATGGCCGATCCACTTGAAACCGGTGAACGTCTCCAGGCACGTGACACCGTGAGCCGCGGCCATACGACCCAGTAGCGATGACGACACCAGTGTGGTGATCACCAGCCGACCTTCGCCGGACGTGTGGCCCAGGATGTGGTCGGCCAACAACCAGCCGATCTCGTCGCCACCGAGGCGCCGCCAGCCGCCCTCGGGCGTGGGGATCGCAGCGGCCATGCGGTCGGCGTCGGGATCATTGGCGAGTGCGATCAGGGCACCGGATTCGGCCGCCTGCGCCATCAGCAGATCCATTGCGCCCGGCTCCTCCGGGTTCGGGAACGAGACCGTAGGGAACGTGCCATCGGGTTGCTGTTGCACCGCAACGACCGACGGCGCGGGAAGGCCGGCGCGCTCGAAGGCTGCCAGCAACGGCGCGCCACCCACGCCATGCATCGCGGTGTATGCCGACGCAACACCAGGCAGATCAGGCAGCAGGCGAGCCTCCGGCACCGAGGCGAGATAGGCCTCGATCTGAGCCCCCCCGAGGCACTCGATCAGCGGGTCGTCGGTTGCGGAGAGCTCCACGGCTGTCGCGTCGACCTCGTCGATGCACGCCGAGATGTCTGAATCTGCGGGAGGCACGATCTGTGCACCCGTGTCGAGGTAGACCTTGTAACCGTTGTCGGCGGGCGGGTTGTGCGACGCCGTCACCATCACACCCGCGGCCGCACCGACCTCCGTGATGTTCCACGCCAATACTGGCGTCGGCACGATCTGATCGAACAGCAGCGCCTTCACTCCGCGAGCCGCGCACACGCGAGCCGTGTCGAGAGCGAACGCATCGCTCTTACGACGCATGTCGAACCCGATGATCACGCCGCGCTCCGCGACACCGGGCACGTTGGCCAGTAGGTAGTCGACGAGGCCGGCAGCGGCCTGTTGCACCACCAGCCGATTCATCCGCTGTGGCCCGACCCCGACGGCAGCACGCAGGCCGGCCGTGCCGAACTGCAGGCGCCCGGTGAACCGCTCGCGCAGTTCATCCATCGAACCGTGCAGCAGCGCACCGAGTTCCTCTCGCATGTCCACGTCGGGTTCCGCTGCCAGCCAGGCCTCGGCGGTGATGCGAAGTTCGGCGTCGGTCAACGGTTCAACAGTCATGGGAGCAGCGTCTTCAATTCGAGGAGGGGGCGAGGGCCCACGTGGGAGATGACCTCGGCAGCGGCTATCGAGCCAAGCTTCGCGCAATCCTCCAACGGAAGGTCGCGGGTGTAGCCGTAGAGGAATCCGGCAGCGAACAGGTCGCCGGCACCGGTTGTGTCGAGCACTTGCGCAACTGGCTCGGCCGCCACCGTGATCACGCTGTCGCGAGTGACGACGTAGCAGCCACGCGCTCCAACGGTGATGACTGCGAGATGACAGTCGCACTGCACGGCCGCAACAGCCTCGTCGAACGACGACAGTTCGTAGAGCGACATCAGCTCGTCCTCGTTGCCGAACAGAATGTCGACTTCGTCGGCGACCAGCGAACGAAAGTCCTCGCGATGTCGGTCGACGCAGAACGAGTCGCTGAGCGTCAGTGACACCTGACGGCCGTTCGCATGAGAGACGGCTGCTGCGCGACGGAACGCTTCCTTCGCCTCTGGCCGGTCGAACAGGTAGCCCTCCATATACAGCACCCTTCCGGCGGCGACCGTCTCCTCATCGATGTCGGTGACACACAGCAGCGAGGACACACCGAGGTAGGTGTTCATCGTCCGCTCGGCGTCGGGAGTGACAACGATGATGCAACGACCGGTCGGCGTCTCGAGGTCGGGTTGCCCAGGGCGGAACTGAACCCCCACCGCCCGCAGGTCGTGGCCGAAGACGTTGCCGAGATCGTCGTTGCTGACCTTTCCGATGTAGGCAGCTGTGCCACCGAACGACGCAACGCCGGTCATCGTGTTGGCCGCCGAGCCACCGGACATCTCCACTGCGGAGCCGAGGGCGCGATAGAGGAAGAGCGCACGATCAGTGTCGACCAACGTCATCGAGCCCTTCACCAACTCGTAATCGGCGATGAAGCCGTCGTCGGCATGGCTGATCACGTCGACGAGGGCATTGCCCACACCGACGACGTCGTACAAAGGAGACGCTGACACGGGCGGTAACGCTACCCGCTGTGCGCCACCCACGCCCCGACCCTCGCACCGACCACGGTGCGAGTGCCACGCAGCCAGTGCGAGTGGCAGGAGGCATTCGAGTGGGTACTCGTAACCCGGGGTGCGAGTGCCCACTCGGATGGACGGGTGCCACTCGGACCGATTGCGACGCACTCGCACTGGGCGCGTGGCACTCGCACCGGTATGAACTTGGGCTGAGAGGCGAACGGGGCGCCGGTAGTCTGGCGCCGTGACCGACGCCATCGCCCCCGACGCCACCGCCCTCGACGCCATCGTTGCCGACAACCCGTACCGCTTGCCGCGCAGTGTGGTGCCACACCGCTACACGCTGGCGCTGCAGCCGGACCTGGCCGCAGCCACCTTCGTGGGCCATGTCATCATCGACGCCACCGTCAACGAGGCGGTCGCCAAGATCGTGCTCAACGCCATTGAACTCGACATCACCGAGGTCAAGGTCGGCGGCGAGGGGGCAACGTTCGAACTGCACGCCGATACCGAACGACTGGTCATCAACAGCGCCCCGGCACTGGGCACCACCACCATCGAGATCACATTCACGGGCACGCTCAACGACAAGCTGCACGGCTGGTACCGCAGCACGTACATCGACGCCGACGGCAACGAGCAGGTCATCGCCACTTCCCAGATGCAAGCCACCGATTGCCGTCGCGCATTCCCGTGCTTCGACGAGCCGGACTTCAAGTCCATCTTCGACGTCACGCTCATCATCGAGCCACATCTGATGGCCATCTCCAACGGACCGGAGATCGAGCGCACCACGTTCGAAGACGGCAGCGGCACCGACACCGGCAAGGTCGCTGTCCGCTTCGGCGAGACGATGCCGATGAGCACCTACCTCGTAGCGTTCGTGGTCGGTCTCCTCGAGGCCACGGAGCCGATACTGGTACCTCGCGCCGGAGCGGTCGACGATTTCATCCCGCTGCGCATCGTCCACGTGCCCGGCAAGGGCCACCTCACGGCGTTCGGCCTCGACATCGGCGCTCACTCGCTGAGCTGGTACCAGAACTACTACGGCATCCCCTATCCCACCGACAAGTGCGACATGTTGGCGCTGCCCGACTTCGCCGCTGGCGCGATGGAGAACCTGGGCGCCATCACCTACCGCGAGAGCCTGCTGCTGGCCGACCCCGCCACCGCCACACAGTTCGAGTTGCAGAACCTGGCTGACGTCGTTGCGCACGAGATGGCACACATGTGGTTCGGCGACCTGGTGACGATGAAGTGGTGGAACGGCATTTGGCTGAACGAGGCCTTCGCCACTTTCATGGAAATCGCCTGCTGCGACGCCTACCGCCCCGATTGGTTGCGGTGGACGACGTTCAGCCTCGAGCGCAGCGCAGCGTTCGAAGTCGATTCGCTGGCCAGCACTCGCACCGTCGAGTTCTTTGTCGAGGCGCCTGCCGACTGCGACGGCATGTTCGACGTACTCACCTATCAAAAGGGCGGCTCGCTGCTGCGCATGCTCGAGCAATATCTCGGCGAGTCAGCGTTCCAGAGCGGCGTCAGCCACTACCTGTCGAAGCACGAGTACGCCAACACCGAGACAGGCGATCTCTGGGACGCCATCGAGGACGCCAACCCGGGAACTCCGGTGCGTGCCTTGATGGACAGCTGGATCTGGCAGGCGGGCTACCCGCTGATCTCAGCCCGCCTCGACGGCAGCGAACTGGTGCTCAGCCAGCAACGGTTCGCGTACGGCGAAACCGACGACCCGACGCTGTTCGTGGTGCCCGTGCACCTGCGCATCGACGGTGAGGAGTCGAAGGTGCTGGTCGACGGTTTCGACCTGCGCGTCGCGCTGCCGTCGGCAGAGAGCAGCGTGGTCGTCAACGCCGGCGGCCACGGCTACATGCGCGTTGCGTACGACGCGTCGTTGCGCGGCCGCATCGTCGGTCAACTCGACGAGCTCACCACCATCGACCGTTACAACCTGATCGACGACGCGTGGAACGAAGTCGTCGCCGGCCGTCTGGACGCGATCGACTTCGTGGAGTTCGTGGAAAGCTTCGGCGCCAACCGTGAGCTGGCCGTGTGGCAGGCAATTGCGATCGGCCTCCGCGGAGTCGGTCGCCTGCTGGAAGGCTCCGCCTATGAGGCGTTCCAGCAGAGAGTGGCGGCGCTCGTG
>Ga0105047_10018873_pt1 | contig 10663 bp, 9 predicted proteins | sample MAT04_FD_78384 | JGI IMG/M metagenome (GOLD analysis project Ga0105047, IMG submission 78384) | Freshwater microbial communities from Lake Fryxell liftoff mats and glacier meltwater in Antarctica - MAT-04 (megahit assembly) | ecosystem: Environmental > Aquatic > Freshwater > Ice > Liftoff...
CCGCCGGATCATCGATCTCGCTCGGACCGGCATCGATCCAGACGTGGTAATAGGAGAGCGAAGGAATGCCAGCGATCAGCCCTTCATTCATTTCATAGGCGTTGTGGGCCTTGACCCACTCCGCTTTAACCGCGGCCAGCAGCCCGGCCGTTTCCGGCGTGTTGGAGTCCCACATTGCCTGGTAGTCGTACCCGGCACCCTCGGCAAGAACCGCGTACCGTCCGGCAAAGCGGACGAGTTGCTCGGTGGCTGTTTTCTGGATCGCCGCCTGATCGACCACGTACTGTTTGATCGCCGCGAGATTCGCTTCTCCGGACGTTGGCGTTTGCGCTGAAACAGCCTGGCCACCAAATGCCGCAACCATCGCAACGACCAGAAGTGCCAGCGTTACCTTCGTGCGAACCGCCACCGTTCGAATCACGTGAACCCCTCCCTGATTGTCGACTGGTGCCCACAAGGGCTGCTGACGCATGATCTTTGACAACAACATTCAAATCCTGACTTGCCGAGTCGGGGTTGACAATATGGTATCGATTTGGGAAGAGGGCTGTCAAGGCAACTCGTGAAGAGAATCGCAATCTGATCGTGGCAAACAGCACGTTGTCGCGATATTCGGAGAACAGTGAACAGGAATCATTCACTAAAGTGGCGGAAGGCAAACCATCGTGGCGCGGCGAGAAACCGTCCGCAGTCCAAATCGTCGAACTGCTTTCACTACATTTGTGAGTGATACTTTTCTGGTCGCTAGCGGCTCGTCTGCTTCTGCTTCGCGCCCAATGCGCGAGCCGGGGTGACGGGCTCTGTTCCGGGTTCGAGTACCCATTCCCGCAATTCCGTCAGGGCTTCATTGGCAAGCCACTTGTCCGGGTTATCGCGAATGACCTGAACTGCGTCTGGCAACTCGGCGCGAGTCATTCCGCCAGCGCCCCACCATGAGCGCTCATTCTCGTCGGCGATCCCGGCGGAAGTGCAGCGATAAATCCGGAAGCACCAGAATCGTGGTTGGTTCGGATCACGGGCCGGCTCCAGTCGAAAGACCCGGCCGCTCGGGTTCACTTTGAAGGAGAGACCGAGACCATCGCCACCACGGGAGTTCATGAGCACAACGCAATCAGGCACATGTTCATCTTCTGCCGGCACGATTACGGCGGTTTCAGTCAACGCGGCCGCATCGATTCCTTCTGAATTGAGTTCAAGGGCGTCATCAGAGAGGGGCATCGGCTGACCTTTCACAGTGGTGCGGACGTCGACCCACCCGCGGTTGTTGGGTGGAGACAATCAGCTCTGCAGCCGATCATCGAATGCTCGTTCGCCAGGAAGAGACGCCCATTTCAACGACGTGGGGCGAAGCTCGTAGTTGACTAACCATAACACGGGGTCGCTAGTCGACATAATACCGAAGCGACCGTTGGGACGCGAAGGGCCGGTCCCAGCGGTTGGAACGGGCGAGTTTGCGTTTCACGGGGTGGGTTGCGACAATCGCAGTCGCTTCACATTCACCTTCCGCGCCAGTCAGGTTGGAACGATGGCCATCTATTTTCTCGCGATACCAGTTGCCATCGCGCTGATCGCTTTCTTCTTCTTTGTCAGAATGATCGTTCAGGTAATCCGGCAGAGCAGGGAACTGGACGGGCAGCTTGCCGAGTTGCTTGCACAAAGTCAGACGCGCGAAATACTCCGTCAGCGTGTCGCCAACTCCTCGAACCGCCGACCCGGATTACCCGCAAAGAGCATACTGAACGACTTCGAATTGCCGAACCTGTGGGGTGGCAACATCACCCTTTCGCAGTGGAAGGGCCAGTCGATTGCGGTACTCTTTGTCCAACCCTCGTGCCCCTTTTCTCATGAGTTGGTCTCCGAACTTCGCGGAAAGCTTCCCACTCCAGAGAGCGTCAATCGACAGGTGATATTCATCTCGAACGGAACCACAGCTGAAAACCACGATCTCTTTTCGGGCTTCACTCCTCGGACTCCCATCCTGCTCCAGGAAACAAATGAGGTTGCGCGACTCTGGCGAGTGCCGATCACCCCGGCCGGATACTTCTTTGATGGAGATAGAGTTACTGAGGGCCAGATTATTAACGGTGAACACGAGATTCTCGCCGCCCTCCGGATCGAAACCGACGACCCGGATGTTCAGGATTCAGAACGCTGGAAAACAGAGACTACCCGCTTCCTGCACCAGTTCGAATCGATTCTTCCCGTCCTGATCGCAGGCGCGGCTGCGCCCCTGCCGGTGCTTGCGCCGTATCTGGATGAGGAACTTGCCCTCACAATGTCTGGCAGTCGCACTGTGCTGCTTCTCGCGAACCCAACCTGCGTACCCTGCCAGAACCTGTATCCGGCACTCGAGATCCAGTTTCGTCAATTCCCATCCGATCTCCAACTGGTGATGGCGACTAGAGGTGATGCCGATCAGGTACAGCGTCTGCGAATAGCGTTCGACCTCACCTTTCCGATCGTCGCCCATCCAAACGGAGATGTGAACCGTGCGTTCGGAACGGTCGAAACCCCGGCGGCGCTACTCATCGATCAACACGGCGCCATTGTCTCGCCAGCAGTGGTGGGTGGTGCCGCGATCCTGGCCATGATCGATCAGGCGCGAGATGGGCTGCTGTGATGACTGAATCCCCGAAGGTTTCCGTTATCCTGACCACCCGTGACCGGCCGGAGTTTCTTCGTGTCGCCCTCCGTGCCTATGCCGAGCAAACTTACGCGCACCGCGAGTTGATCGTGGTCGATGATGGCAACAATTTTCCGGTCGACCCCGGTGTCGTGGCGGCCGTTGGTGGCCGCATCGTGCGCGTCGAAACGGGCACACCAATTGGCACCAAACTGAACCACGGTCTTCAGTTCGCGACTGGTGAGCTGTGCCAGAAGATGGACGATGACGATTGGTATGCGCCGATCTACCTCCAGACTTTCGTGCAGATGATGCTGGACAGCTGGCAGGTTGCCTGCCGGCCGACCGTCGGATTCGTGACGCCGTTCCTCTTTTTCAATGTCGCCACATGGGAAATCCGTATGTCGGCAGATGGGAATGTGCCAGGCGCGACGCTCTTCTTTCGCCATCAGGATTGGCGGGATTCTCCTTTTCGCAATCTTCCCGGAGACGAAGATCTGTGGTTCTATCAGGATCAACTGAGACACGGTGCGGTCCCGCTGGCGATCAAAGATCCTGATATTTTTCTGGCTGTCCGTCATCGTGGTTCACGCCGTAATCGTGGTCATACCTGGGTTAACCAGTGGAATAACATCTCACTCGAGGATTTTCTGTTGGAGCGCCCTCTCTACAAGCATCCCGAGGAAATTCTTCCGGCCTGGGCCATCGACTTCTACCGTGAGCTTCGGGAGGAAATACTCGCATCTGGAGCAGAAACCGACGCATTTCTGGAGTCATCCACAGCAAATACAGGCGCCGATGAAATCTGAATCGATGTTGTTCGTCAGCCCGGTCGTTCCTTCGCTCACGGGAAATGGACTCGCCATGCGCGCAGCTCGCACGCTGTTCGCTTTTTCCAGACGGTATCGCGTCACACTCCTCGTGCTGGCCAGATACGGATCACCCGCAGGATTTTCAGTACCGTCTGATCTCGGAGCTGTTTGTGAATCAGCCTTTGTTGTGCCGATCTTTGCGCGTCAACAGTCAGGCGGGTTGCCTGGCGAACGCAAGGTCCGCCACGCACTCGCGGACGAGCACTTCGACATCGTCCACATCTTCCGCCTCGATACCGTCCGTCACGCAAAACGGTGGATTCCCGGAGTAGTCTCCGAATTCTGGCTCGATCTGGATGACGTCGAATCCGTCACCCACCGGGGCATCGCGGAACTTCATCGCAAGCTGGGTGATGAACAAAATGCTGCGATCGAGTTCGGGCTGGCATCATTGAATGAACTTGCCGAAATCGATGCATTGCGCACGTTCGACAGGGTCTTCCTCGCATCACCGCTCGATATCGAACGGTTGCCACTCTTCGGTCCCGCACGCATGGAGGTCCTGCCAAATGTTCTGCCAATACCGGGACCAATTCAGGTTGGCTCCGAAACCGGCCCATTCACCTTTCTCTTCGTCGGCACACTCGGTTATTTCCCGAATTGGGAGGGGATCTCCTGGCTGATTCGAGACGTCTGGCCAATCGTTTGTCAGCGCGCCAATCGACCGGTCGAGTTCCACATCGTGGGGAATGGCGCCTCGCGTGAACTCAATTGGTGTGCAATGGAGCCGGGCGTGCGGCTCATTGGTCCCGTTGAAAACGTGAAAGGCGCGTATGAAAACGCAAACGCGATCGTTGTCCCGCTTCGTGCGGGCGGCGGTACCCGTATAAAAGTTATCGAAGCATTCGGCTTTTGCCGCCCGGTGATTACAACGTCTATCGGGGTGGAAGGTATCGATGCGATCCCAGACCGGGAAGTCATTGTGGCAGACGATGCCGACTCATTTGCAGATGGAATGCTTCGGCTCATCGATGACGCCCGGCTTAGAGATATACTTGTGAGCAATGCCTACCAGTTGGCCCTGGACCGATACACGGAAAATCAACTGGAAGCGATTGTTCAGCACCTAAAAACGAAACCGGACGACGCGGATTCCGCGTCGCCCTGTCCTTGAAACGCGCTGTTGCGAAGTCAAGTGCTAGTTACGGATGCTGCAAATGTCAAACGCGCAGAATTCTTCGCAGTTCCCCGTGTGATTGAATGTGTAATTGAAATTCGACGAGTAGCAGTAGCTCTCGAGACAACTGCGATAGCAGACGGCATCGGTCACGCTGTCCGCGCAAACCAGATCCTCGGAACAATAGGTGAGGCAGCACACACCGCGGCAGGGAGATCCAACATCGCACGTACATCGGCGACGACCCGTAGTGTCCTTCGGCCCGCAGGTCTTGGAGGCGCAATCTTCATTCTTGCGGCAGATCTGACCGGCCGAGCGCATCCCCGCAGCATAGGACTCTCGCAAACCGACCACTCCAGCGATTGCACCGCCAACCATTCCTTTGACGACACTGCGGCGTGAAGCCAACGAGGCAATTGACTTCGCGATGTCGTCGAATCGCTTGTTATCCACGTCTTTCTCCCTAGGTCACGTTTCGGAATAGCGATCAATGCCACACTGGCAACCGGAGCCGGAATCTGTCGGGAGTCACGGCGAATGGCTCGCACATTACCCTTTTACTCTATAGCGATTCCGTCTATTGTCAACAATCGCTTTGCCATCCCTGGCAGGTGGACGTGACTTCTCCGGCTGCGAGACAAATGATGAGATTTGCAAAGAAGCGAATGAAGTTCCCAACTGTTTCGTGGTCACGGTCGAAATCAGTCGCCGCCGACCCCGGTCTTCCGTTTGTTCTCATCCTGACACCGGTGAAGAACGCCAATCCGGAGATTCCGGCGTATATCGAGCGACTTCTCAATCTCACCTATCCCCGCAATCGAATTTCACTTGGTTTGCTTGAAAGCGACAGCACGGATACGACTTTGCGGATATTTCGCCATCACCTGCCGAGGCTCGATAGGGAATTCAGAAAAGCCAATCTTTGGAAGCGGGATTTCGGCTATCAAATACCTCGTGGAATGCACCGGGGCGACGCGCGAATACAGTTGGAACGACGTACGATTCTGGCAAGGAGCCGGAATCATCTTCTCTTTCACGCACTTGACGATGAAGATTGGGTCTTGTGGCTCGACGTCGATGTCTGCGAATTTCCTCCGGATCTAATCGAACGCTTGCTTGCAACCGGTCGCGATATCGTGCAGCCGCACTGTGTCCTCGATTACGGCGGTCCCACATTTGACCAGAACGGCTGGCGGGACCGGGGCCGACTGCATCTCGATGACTTGCGCGACGAAGGGGAATTTGTCGAGCTCGACGCGGTTGGCGGCACGGTGCTCTTCATTCGCGCCGACATTCATCGCGACGGTCTCATATTCCCACCAGTTCCGTATGGCACGGGCACTCCACGGGCACGTGAGGAGCGCGGTGAACTGGAGACAGAAGGACTCGGGTTGATGGCTCATGATATGGGTCACGTCCCCTGGGGAATGCCCGGGTTCGAGGTACTCCACCGGCGCAGATAGGCCGAATCAGTTTTCAACGCTCTCTAAAGTTGCTAGTCATCATTTGAGAACAGCATCCCCGCGTCCGGCTACCAGCGAAATCGAAACCTCGCCGGTAAGAAAAATCGGCGCGGGAGGCGGGAATGGGAAAGTTCTTCGAGAATCGAAATCAATCGTGTCGTGGACCGCTCCCAGTTGAACGAGTCACGGATGCGATTCGTGGCCGGTTCAAGCGGTTGAAGTGTCTGGTCGATTACGCCTCTGATAATGCGCTGAGCTGCGCGCTCATCGGGATTCCACCATGTTTCACATCCGTAGGGAATACCACCCAGTCGTCCGGTCGGCGCGCGAACTGGTCCGATCGACGCGGGAATCAAATGGGCGTTCCTTGAGTTGAGATAGGACTGATACGCACTGTGGTCAGGAGCGATTGGCGTCAGACCTGAGGCAATTCCCTCACTCATGGGAAGATCCCACCCCTCCCCGTGCGACAAACTGATGTAATGGCTTGCTGAACAATACAGTGGGCCCATCTCTTCGTCAGTGAAACGATCGTAGATGAAATGCACCGGTGCAGCTTCTGTTCTCGACTTCTTCTGCGCCACCTGAACAAGCGAGAATACCTCTTCTGCCTCCTCAACCTGAGACTTGGTCCCGCTTAATTTGATGAGAAGTGCGGCATTGTCATCGGCAGTGGTCGAACCAAGCCAGGATCGAAGCAACCCGGTCGGGTTCTTGCGCAACTTCAATTCCGAGACGTTCAGGAACCGGAACCGGTAGTTGCTGTATGGAACGCCATTCGGAAGAACAAGTGGCAACGGAAGTTGCTCGCCGTGAAAGCAATCCGGATCGATTCCGAGTGGACAGATTCGCACACGACGTCGCGGCACGCCGCTGTCTACCCACGCCTTTCGTGACGATTCAGTCGGCACAATGGTGAGAGCCGTCTGACGTCCGACAACGACCCACTGCTTAGGAATGCGCGGGGACTCATACATTGTGAAGTTGACATCGATTGAACCGGGGTGCCATTTCATCTGATGCGGCATGCAGAATTGAAGCACAATCGGCGATTCGACAGGTTCATGCATTGAATCGAAGAGCGGGTCGCGATGATCCGATGGAATCACCGTTGAAGCCCATTCTTCCAGGTTCTCCAGTTGGATCTTCACTCCTTGCCGATGGAGTTCCTTCACAAACGATCGGACGTGACTGTCATAGCCACTGGCGCCGCGAAACGGTCCTCGAACGCGAAGTGCCGCGAGACTCATCTGCTTTCGCCTCCAGATTTGTGTAAGGACGAGCCCGACCGAGAGGACATCGGCGCAGAAACGAACATTGACTATCCCCACGTCGGCTTCAGAGCGAACCGTGCCTGAAACCGGCAACTTGCGAAACTGGTGTACACTCGAATTGTCATGGAGATTGTCGCACTGCCGACCTCCGCTCCACATCATTCTGCGCCCCGGCAGGAGTAGCACCTGTAGCCGCAAGAATGGGGTGCGACTGCAGCGCACCAGACCAGTTTGTCTTCTGGTGCCGCCCAATTTCGGGAGTTAATCATGAAATCCACACCAGAAAGCCACGCATTGCCGCAGACGGCGAACAATCGCATTTCAATGAGTGACCAGGCTCCAGTTCCGGCACACGCGCCGACAAAAATGCCAGCAGCTCCAGCCGGAGAGCCGTCCAAGAAAGCCGCGAAACCAGCCAAACCACGCAAGGTTGAAAAGAGACGGCAAGGCCGGAAGGGATAATCCGGCTGTGCAGCAGGCGGCACGATTGTGTTTATCTCACTTGCCTACGATGGCGAGAAGCTCGGCGCGGCAACGATGAGAACCGGCGCATCTTCACGGCGCGCCGGTGCATCGCTGGTCGTCATCTCCGAACCGGCATTGAGCCAGATGGCGCTCCTGCGAGCAAATCAGCACGCCCGGCCGGATCAGGGGCTTGGTCTGGTATGGGAGTCTGGCGGCAGAATCGGTCTCGTGCTGGACACGCCGGATGATAAGGACCGCGTCTTCGTGCGTGATGGTGTTCCCGTGCTCTTCATCTCTGACGAGGTGGAACGCCCGCTGCATGACCAGATGATCGACTTCGAGGGCGTGCCCGGCAACGAAAAGTTTACGATCAAGCGTAGACCGGCGGTCTCGGAGTAATCTTTTTGACGACCCCTTCCCAGTTGGTGCTCACCCACCCGGTGGGCCGATTTGCCCGGTCAATCCCTGCGTCTCTTCCGAACGTTGCAGCTACCAGACATGTGAAGTGACTGAGGGAATACACTACGCATGACATTGCGGTGGTCCCGAATGCGCGATCGCAGCCACGACACCGCCTCCGACCGGTACAAGTACCTGTTTCCGCCGGAGTTTCACAGGCAGCATGAGACGCGGACTCGCAGATTCCGCGTTTCGGGCCGTGAATCGTGGTCCGGATTTGAAGAGGAACCGTTACACGCAGTTCGGATGCAGTGGCGCGTCCGACAAACCGAACAATCGATTGAAACAAGAGGAAGACATTGACCGATCAAAATAAACCCGGCGACGGTAACCGCCCTTCGGGCGATGGTTCCCAGCAATTCCGGCGACGTCGCCGGAGACCCGCTGCCGCCGTTCCAGCAAACCAACAAGTAGACGGTGCTCAGGCGACACCGTCCGCTGCGCCAGTGCAACCAGCGAGAACGCCGAACATTACTCCGGCCGCGACCGAGGGTCAGACCAAGCCACCAGGGCGGGGTCAGCAACGCCAGCGCACCAGCGGGCAGCCACGAAATCAAGCGGCCGGCGAAGGTACGGCTCAGTCGACCTCGAATTCCGTTCCGAGTGGTCGCCTTCGTGTGATTCCCCTCGGTGGTGTTGGCGAAGTTGGCAAGAATATGACCTCTGTCGAGTATGAGCGCGATATGCTTCTGCTCGATGCCGGTGGCAAGTTTCCCGAAGAAGAGCAACGCGGGATCGACCTCGTCATCCCTGACGTCACCTACGTCAAACAGCGTCTTCGCAATCTCCGGGCGATTCTGATCACCCATGGACACGAGGATCACATTGGCGGGTTGCCTTATCTCATTCCGCAACTCAAAGGCAAGGCGCCGATTCCCATTTATGGTTCTCCACTCGCGCTGGGGTTCATCGATCACAAATTACGTGAACATCGGTTGGATAAACACGTGGTTCTCCATCCGGTCAAACCGGGCGATAGAATTCAGTTCGGCAAACTGACCGCAGAATTCATTCACGTCACCCACTCGATCCCGGACACCAACGCGATCGCCATCCACTCGCCGGTCGGGACCATTCTCGACACAGCCGACTTCAAGTTCGACCCCTCACCGGTCATGGGTGGCCAAACCGACGAGCGTCGCCTCAAGCAAATGGGCGATCAGGGTGTGCTCGCGCTCTTCTCGGATACCGTCCGCGTCGAAACCGCCGGCAGTACTCCGTCCGAGCGCGTCGTGTTGGAATCGATGGACAAGGTGATCCGCCAGTCGCGCGGTCAGGTCGTGGTGACCACCTTCGCATCCAATATCAGCCGCATTCACATGGCGCTGCTCGCAGCCAACAAATACGGTCGCAAAGTCGCCGTTGCTGGCCGGAGCATGGAACAAAACGCGAAGGTCGCGCAGGACCTTGGCTATCTCGATCCCCCGGAAGGGTTGCTCCTTCCGCTTGATGAAGTCTTGCGGCTGCCGAAACATCAGCGGGTGCTCGTGATTACGGGCAGCCAGGGTGAAGCCGCAGCAGCACTCGCTCGCATCGCCGCTGCTGAACATCAAAAAATCCGCATCAGTGCCGGTGACGTTGTCTTCGTATCGGCATCCCCGGTGCCCGGAAATGAAGAGACGGTTGCGCGAACGATTGATAATCTCTTTCGCCGCGGAGTCCAGGTCGTATACAACAATGTCGACAAAGGCGTACACGTCTCGGGTCACGCCGGGCGCGACGAACTCAAGCGCATGCTGGAACACATCCGACCCCGGTTCGCGGTACCCATCCACGGTGAGTACCGCCACATGGCGCTTTACCGCGATCTTTGCAATGAGGTCGGTATCCCGAACGAGCGGGTGATCCTGCCGGAGATCGGCGGCATCATCGAGTTCACCGCGACCAAGGTCTTCCGGCCCGGCCGCGCGCCCTCTGGCAGCGTGCTAGTCGACCGCCTCGGCGACCGCCGCGAGAATCAGGTCGTTCTCCGTGATCGCGCCCATCTGGCAGATGACGGTGTCGTGGTCGTGACTGTCGTGGTCGATCGCGAAACTGGCGAATTGATCGCCGGACCTGATGTCTCGGCGAAGGGGCTCAAACCGGACCTGCAGGATGGCGCATTACGGGAGGCCGAACAGGATCTCCGCAAGGTACTGGATCGCCGGAAAAAGGGCGAGCCGCAGTATGGCTACCTCATGCAGCAAATGAAAGAGACGATCGGCAAATCGCTCTATCGCCGCTCGAAGAGCCGCCCAATGATCCTCCCGGTCGTAACAGAACTCTAGCCTGAATCGTATCGTACCCTGGGAAACGAACCGCGGATCGACAGAAATTGAATAACAATCCTGGGATGGTGGAACCGCCTTCGGGTTGAGGATGCTACGTCTTTTCCACAAGCCAGAAGCCAG
>Ga0105047_10018874_pt1 | contig 10663 bp, 9 predicted proteins | sample MAT04_FD_78384 | JGI IMG/M metagenome (GOLD analysis project Ga0105047, IMG submission 78384) | Freshwater microbial communities from Lake Fryxell liftoff mats and glacier meltwater in Antarctica - MAT-04 (megahit assembly) | ecosystem: Environmental > Aquatic > Freshwater > Ice > Liftoff...
ATCGACGACTTCGACACCATCTCGGCGCGGACCCCCATCGTGGCCGACCTCCAGCCGGGCGGCCAGTACCGGGCCTACGAGCTATACCAGTCGGGTGGCATCGGGCTGGTCACCCGTGAGCTGCTGAAGCGCGACCTCATCGATGGCGACGCACCCACGGTCACCGGTCAGACCCTCCGGGACATCGCGGCGGCGGCCGTCGAAACCCCCGGGCAGGTCGTGGTCACGCCCATCGAGACCCCCATCAAGACCAGCGGCGGTCTGGCCATCCTGCACGGCACCCTGGCACCGGATGGCTGCGTCATCAAGCTGGCCGGGCATGAGCGCCGGTACCACCGTGGGCCGGCCAAGGTCTACGACTCCGAGACAGCCTGCTTCCAGGCAGTCAAGCGCCAGGAGATCCACGCCGGCGACGTGGTCGTCATCCGATACGAGGGACCTGTCGGCGGGCCGGGCATGCAGGAGATGCTGGCTGTGACCGGCGCGCTCGTGGGCGAGGGACTCGGTGACTCCGTCGGCCTGCTCACGGACGGTCGATTCAGTGGCGGCACCCATGGGCTGATGATCGGCCACGTGGCACCGGAGGCGGCACACGGCGGGCCCATCGCGTTCGTGCGTGAGGGGGACATGATCACCATCGACGTCGACCGGCGTGCCCTGGACCTGGAGGTCGACGCCGACGAGATCGAGCGCCGCAAGGTCGGCTGGACGAAACCCGTCCCGCACTACACGCGGGGCGTCATGGCCAAGTACGCCGCTGCAGTGTCGTCGGCCAGCACGGGCGCCGTCACGGACCTCGACCTGTAGCCGACCGGATGCCAGGGCTGTCGCCTCCGTGAGCACGGTCCTCGACCCGGACCAGCACGCGCTGCTCCACTCGGCGCGGCGGGCCACGCTGGCCACGATCGCGCCGGACGGCCGTCCCCGCCTGGTCCCCTGCTGCTTCGCGCTCGTCGAGGGCGCCTCGGGAACGACGCTCTACAGCCCCATCGATGACAAGCCCAAGCGATCGACGGACGCCCTGCAGCTCGCCCGCATCCAGGACATCCAGCGGGATGCGCGGGTCACTGTCCTCGTGGATGAGTGGGACGAGGATTGGAGGAGGCTCGCCTGGGTCCGGATCGAGGCATATGCGGACCTGGTATCCCCGGCTACCCACGCGGCTGAGCACGCGGCTGCGACGGCGGCACTCCGGGCGCGCTACCTGCAGTACGTCGGTCACGACCTGGAGGCCAGGCCCTGCATCCGGCTCACCCCCACCCGAGTCACTCACTGGGCTGCGGCAGGCCCCAGATAGGGTCAGGTGCCGAGTGGCACGCCACCCAGTTGTTCGGACAACCGCCGGGATGCCGTCAGCAACGGACCACGGAGGAGCTCCAGGTAGTCGATGGTAAAACGGCTATCCGGGCCCGAGATGCTGATACCCATCCGAACCCGGGCGTCACGCTCGAACACGGGCACCGCGATGCAGCGCATGCTGTCAGCGAGTTCATGGTCATCCACGGCGTAGCCACGCTCGCGGACAAGTCGCAGCTCGCGTCGAAGGGACTCCGGCTCGACGATCGTGTTGACGGCCAAGCGTGGTAGTCCCGCTGCGATGACAGCCTCCATCTGCTCGGGTCCCTGCCACGCCAGCAGTGCCTTGCCGATCGAGGTGCAGTGCAGCGGGCTGCGGTCGCCGACTTGAAAATCGACCGCGACCAGTTGCGTGCCCTTGACGCGCTGGACCAACACGCTCTGGTGGCCGTCCAGGACGCACAGGTGGATCGCCTCGCCAGTCGTCTGCGACAACCCGTCCAGCACCCCGCGTGTCAGTTGGAACACCTCATCATCGGCGAGCAGGTTCCGGCTGAGGGACACCACGCGATATGTCATCGCGTAACGCCGCGACTCAGCGTCCTGTCGCAGGTAGCCGGCCGCCACGAGGGTTGACAGCATGCGATAGGTGGTGCTCTTGTCCAGGCCGGCCCGGGCCGCGATATCGCCCAGGGTCATCGGTCCCGTCCCGCCGGCAGCCACCGCTTCCAGGACTCGCAGTGCCTTGAGGGCCGTGGAACTCGTCGAGACGCCAGTCGCGGTCGGCGCGGCCTCACCGTTTCGCTTTCTGGCCGTCGATTCCTGCATCTGCAAGATAGTGCCACGCACGCCAAGTTTTGTGGGCTTGACTTTCACCAGTTGGTTATCACATCATGTCAGTATCTTCAGTGGCATTTCAGTATCAGAAATGATTCGACGAAGGGACGCGCCTGATGCAGATGCTCATCGATGGCAGGTGGGTGGAGTCCCGCGCCGGGGGTCGGATGGATGTGCTGGAACCGGCGACGGGCGCACGCATCGACCAGGTGCCGATCGCGACCGATGAGGACGTCGCCGCTACGATCACTGCCGCGGTCCAGGGACGTCGCCGCATGGCAGCCCTGCCAGCTCACGAGCGGAGCGCGATCCTGATCCGTGCCGCCGACCAGATCGTGGCGCACCAGGAGGAGCTGGCCCATCTGCTGGCCCGTGAGAATGGCAAACCCGTCCGCCAGGCGCGTGAGGAGGTGGCCGCTGCCGCACGCATCTTCCGCGGCTTTGGACAGGAGGCGACTCGTCTGTTCGGACGGCAGGTGCCGATGGATGCTGTGCCGGGCATGGAACGCCACGTGGCCTTCACCATCCGGCAGCCGGTGGGCGTCGTGGCCGCGATCGTGCCGTTCAACTACCCAGTGGAGCTTTACGCGCACAAGGTCGCCGCAGGTCTGGCTGCAGGCAATGCGGTCATCGGCAAGCCGCCCAGTGACTGTCCCTTGGCCGTCCTGCGTATCGCCGAGATCCTGGAAGATGCCGGGCTACCCCGTGCTGGTCACCAGGTGCTGACCGGCCCGGGGTCGCGCATCGGGCCGCTGTTGGCTGCGGATCCGGGCGTGGACCTGGTCACACTCACGGGGAGTGTCGAGACCGGTGTGCAGCTGGGCCGCATCGCGGCGACGCATATGAAGCCCTTCCTGGCCGAGCTGGGTGGCAACGACGCCGTGATCGTGTGTGCCGATGCCGACCTGGAGCAGGCGGCCAACGCGGTGGTCCTGGGTCGGCTGGCTCGCGGCAACGGCCAGATCTGCTGTGCCGTGAAGCGGGTGTTCGTGGACCAGGTGGTCCACGAAGCGTTCGCTGCGATCCTGGTCCGGATGGCCAAGGGACTGTGGGTGGGCGACCCACTCGATGAGCGGTGCGACGTCGGTCCCCTGATTTCCGAGCAGGCGGCCATCCAGGTCCAGGCCACCATCGACGCTGCCGTGGCCGATGGCGCCAGCCTGCTCGCAGGCGGCGAGCGTCGTGGTCCCTTCGTCCAGCCCACGATCCTTGCCAACCTGCGGCCGAGCGCGACCGTCATCCGTGAGGAGACCTTTGGGCCGGTCGTGCCGCTCATCGCCTTCGCTTCCGTGGACGATGCCCTGGAGATGGCCAACGACTCGCCATACGGTCTTCAGGCAGCCGTATTCACCAACGACATCCGCACCGCCATGAACGTCGCGTATCGGCTGGAAGCTGGCGGCGTGATGGTCAACTGGTCGTCCGCGCTGCGGGCCGAGAACCTGCCCTTCGGGGGGGTCAAGATGAGCGGCCACGGACGAGAGGGGCTGCACGACTCGCTGCTCGCCATGACCCAGCAGAAGGTGATCCTGTTCCACGATGCCCTGCCCGTCGCAGGCACGGACGGGGATGACCATGCCTGACCGCGTCGAGATGCGCGGCATCGACAAGCGCTACGACGCCTCGCAAGTGCTGCACGGCGTCGACTTCTCCGCCAGTCAGGGTGAGATCCACGCGCTCGTGGGCGAGAATGGGGCGGGAAAGTCCACGCTGATGCGCATCCTCGCGGGTGTCGTGCGCCACGACGCGGGGTCGATCGCTCTCGACGGGGAGTTGGTCGATCCGGGCACGCCTCAGGCCGCCCGTCGGCTGGGTATCCGGGCGGTGCACCAGGAGCTGAGTCTCGTGCCGCACCTGAACGTTGCCGAGAACCTCCTCCTGGGCGCTTTACCCACCCGACCACGAGGGATCGTCGACTGGCCTGCCGCCCACCGGGAAGCCGAGGGGATGCTCACCGGCCTCGACTTCGGGGGTATCGACGTCCGGACGCGGGTCGATCGACTGGGCATCTCGCAGCGCCAGATGGTCGAGATCGCCAAGGCGGTCCGAGGTCAGCCGCGCGTACTCATCCTCGATGAGCCATCGGCGGTGCTATCCAGTGCGGAGCTGGAACGACTGTTCCTGGTGCTCCGGGCGATCCGCGAGGCAGGCGGCACGGTGCTCTACGTCTCGCACCGGCTGGACGAGGTCTTCCACATCGCTGACCGGATCACGGTCCTCAAGGACGGCTCCATCGTCGGTACGGTCTCGCCGCATGACGTCGACCAGCCGGGTCTGATCCGCATGATGGTGGGTCGTCCGCTGAGCGAGGTCTATCCGGCGCGTACTACCTCCGTCGGCGAGGTGGCGCTGGAGCTCGACCGCCTGACCGGTCCCGGGTTCCGCGACGTCACCCTTTCCCTGGCACGTGGCGAGGTGGTCGGGGTGTTCGGCCTCGTCGGATCCGGCCGGACCGAGCTGGCGCGGGCCATCTTTGGCGCTACTCGCGCGACCGGTGGCTCGATGCGCCTGAACGGGTCCACGTATGCGCCGCGGTCCCCGGCCGATGCGCTCAGGGCCGGTATCGCGATGCTGGCCGAGGATCGTGCCCGGGAAGGGCTGGTCCTGCCCGGCTCGGTGGTCGACAACCTGACGCTCCCGTCGTTCCCGCGGCTCCGTCGGCATGGCCTGTTGTCCCGCTCGCGCCAGCGACGCGTAGCAGACACTGAGGTCGAGACGCTCGACATCCGGCCCCGCGGTCTGGACCGCCCGGTCCGCCGGATGAGTGGCGGCAACCAGCAGAAGGTCGTGTTCGGCAAGTGGTTGCTGCACGGCGCTTCGGTCCAGATCCTGGACGAGCCGACGAGAGGCGTTGACATCGCGACCAAGGTCCAGATCTATCGGGTGATCGGGGGCCTCGCGGACGAGGGGCGCGGGGTCCTGTTGATCTCGTCGGAACTGCCCGAGATCCTGGGCATGTCGGATCGGATCCTGGTCATGCGCGACGGGGTCCTTGCGGGCGAGCTGCCGCGTGCCCAGGCCACGGAGGAGCGCCTGCTTGCCATCGCGGCAGGCGTGGTGGCCGGTGTGGCCGCGTGACAGCCTGGCGTCAGCGTGAGGACGTCAGATGGAGCCAGGTGATCGTCCCTGCGGCGCTGCTGCTGGTCGTCGCCATCGCGGCCGTGGCGTCCGAGACATTCGTCACCGAGGCCAACCTGCGGAACCTGCTGCGTCAGATCGTCACCAACGGACTCATCAGCGTGGGCATGCTGGTGGTGATCCTCGCGGGCGGCATCGATCTGTCGGTCGGTGCCGTCGTCGCCCTCAGTGGCATCGTCGCTGCCGAGCTCCAGTCAGCCATGCCGACGCCCCTGGCCATCGCCGTCGCGATCGGTGTGGCCGCGCTGGTCGGCGTGGTGAATGGCGGCATCATCGCGCACTTCGCCATCGCGCCATTCATCGTGACGCTGGGTACCTTGTCAGCCGTGCGCGGGCTCGTCTACGTCTTCTCCGAGACCCCGGTGACCCCATCCGACCCGTCATTCCTGGCCATCGGCTCCGCGTTCATCGGTCCCCTGCCCGCGATCTTCGTGTTCATGGCCATCGCCTACCTCGCCGTGAGCCTCTTCCTGGCCCGGACCACCCCGGGACGCGCGATCGTGGCCATCGGCGGCAACCAGGAGGCAGTGCGACTGGCGGGCATCGACGTGCGCGCGCACATCGTGCTGGCATACGTCATCTGTGCCTCGTTCGCGGGTGTCGCAGGTGTGGTGCTGGCATCACGGGTCGGCATCTCGCAGCCAAGCGTCGGCATCGGCGTCGAGTTGGATGCCATCGCCGCCTGCGTCATCGGCGGCGCGATCCTGGGCGGGGGCGGTGGCAGCGTCCGGGGCACGTTCATGGGCGTGGTGATCCTGGGACTCATCAGCAACCTGCTGAACCTGTTCAACGTGCAGTCGTACTACCAGCAGATCTTCAAGGGCGTGCTGATCGTGGTTGCCGTCCTGGCCCGCAGAAGGGAGCGATGACATGTGATCCGCGATGCGACGGTCATCCGACGTGACGGACGGCCGCCGCCCATCGACGCAGGCCAGTGGAGATGAGGAGTCAGGTTTCCATGCACACGTTCAAGCGAATGGCGACAGCGATGCTCGCCGCGTCCATGGTGTTCTCGACCGGAGGTGTCGCAACCGCGCAGGATGACGATACGGTCACCATCGGGATGGCCAATCTGTCGCTCTGTTGCGCGTACTTCATCGGCATGTCCGAGGCGGTCCAGGCGGAGGCCGCGAACTATGCCAACGTGGAGGTGCTGGTCACCAACGCGGACGGTGACGTCGAGAAGCTCACTGCGGACATCGAGGACCTGATCGCCAGGCAGGTCGACGGCATCGTCCTCAGTGGCGCCTTCATCGAGGCCGCTCCGGCAGCCCTGGCCGCCATCGCAGAGGCCGGTATCCCCGTGGTCATGGTCGACCGCAAGCTGAAGGGTGGCGACTACACCAGCTGGGTTGGGCCTGACAACTACGCTATCGGCGTCCAGACCGGCGAGTTCATCGCGACCAAGCTGGCCGGCGCGGGCAAGCTGGGCGTCATCAAGGGTGGCCCAGCGGACAACACCATCGGCTCCGACCGGACCGATGGCATGCTCAGCAAGGTCGAAGGCACCGGTATCGAGGTCATCGACTATCCCGACTTCGCTGGCTGGAGCACGGACGGTGGCGTGACCGCCGCCGAGGCCCTGCTGGCCCAGCATCCGGACCTCTCAGCCATCTTCTGCGAGAACGACTCCATGTGCCTCGGGGCCCAGAAGGTCGTGGAGGATCAGGGCAAGTCGGGTGATGTGTTCGTGGTCGGTGTGGACGGCCAGAAGGAAGCCCTCGTGGAGATCATGAAGGGCGGCACCTACCAGGCCACTGGCCTCAACAACTCCGACCAGATCGGGCGGGCGGGCTTCAACCGACTCATGGCGATCCTGGCGGGTGCGCAGGCGCCCAAGGACACGGTCCTGCCATCACCGCTCATCACCCTCGACAACGTCTCCCGGTACTACGACCCAGACAGCGTCTTCTAGCCTCAGTCCCTGGCCGGCCGGCATCCAGCGGGGTGCCGGCCGTTCGCGTTCTCAACCCAGCAGCGCGACGAGGCCGTAGCCGGCGAATACCACGCCGAAGCCGAAGCCGCACACGACCTCCAGCATCCGGCTGTGGGCCAGGATCGACTTGGTCGAGCGACCTCGCGGGCCATCAGCACGTCGGTTCCGATGGCGAGCCCCGTCGCCGTCCGTGTCGTGGCTGCATCTGACCATGCCGAGGCCCCGGCGCCCCCGACGAGCTCGCCGGGTGAGCCGCTACCCGGTCGTGGCCGACTTGATGAGCCGTCCGCCGCGGGTCATCGCCCTGGACGCAAGCGCCGTGACTGCCATGGCGACCATCGCGCGGTCGGCCATCGGCAGTGGCCGCACGACGGACAGGAACTGGTCCGCACGGGCCCGGTCGAAGACGGCCAGCACAGCGCCCCCCTGTGGTGTGAGCGCCAGCAGCCGCTGCCGCCGATCGGCCACTTCCTCCATCCGCCGCAGGAGGCCCCGCTGCTCCAGGCCGGTGGCGATCCGACTTGCCGCTGATGGTGAACGACCGAGCAGCTCGCCCAGGTCCGCAACGGTGAGGGTCCCGGTCCCGGCGACCGCGTAGAGCGTCGTCATCTGCAGGAAACCCAGCCCCTGGGTGCTCAGCTGGGATGCGAAACCGGTCAGGAGGTCACGCCAGATGGCGCGCAGCACCAGGATCTGGTCGCCTGGCAGGCCAGCGGCGCCAAGCTCGTCACGGGCGGCCTGGACCACCGGGTCCAGCAATCCCTGCGAGTGACGTTCGGGGCGCATCCACCGACCTCCCTGTGTCCATCCGTCCACGCCCAGCGCTGGTACACGGCCGATACATGCAATCTTGCACGTATTCCAGTCAGCACGCACTGTCGGTTTGGTACGGTTCGCACGGGACGTCCTCTGGGCGACCTGAGCGCGCCCGCCATGTGGCTCGTTCGACGTTGCACATCGAGGTGCTCATCGCGTGCGTCTGGCGCTCGTCTTTCCCGGCCAGGGCTCACAGTCGGTCGGCATGGGTCATGCGCTCACCCATGCGGCGGCAGTTGCGGTCTTCCGGACCGCCGACACCGCCCTAGGCGAGCCTCTCTCGGCGCTCATCGCGGATGGCCCCGCAGAACGACTCGACCAGACTGAGCACGCTCAGCCGGCCATCCTGGCCACATCCATGGCGATCTACCGGGTGTGGAGCGACGCGGCCGCCACGGCCGGCCTGCCGGCGCCCATCGCCTTCGCGGGCCACTCCATGGGCCAATACAGCGCCATGGTCGCCGCGGGGGTGCTGGACTTCCCGGATGCGATCCGGCTGGCACGCGTGCGGGGCACGCTGATGCAGGCCTCTCCGGACGGCGCCATGGCGGCGATCATCGGACTCGAGGATGCCCGCATCCCGGAGCTGGAGGCGATCGGCAGCGCCGAGGGCGTGTTCACGGTGGCCAACCGCAACTCGCCCGGCCAGATCGTGGTCAGTGGTGCACGCGCTGCGGTGCAGGCCGCAGCCGACGCCGCGAAGGGCCTTGGCGCCAAGCGCGGCCTGGTGCTGCCCGTGAGCGTGGCGGCCCACTCACCGCTCATGGCGGGCGCCGCGGACGCGATGCGTGGCGAGCTTGCGGACATCACCTTCCGGGATCCCATCGCGCCCCTGTTGGCCAACGCGGACGCCCGACCGCTGACCACGGGCGAAGCATGCCGGGAGGAACTCATCGAGCACCTCACCCGGGGAGTCGACTGGGTGCGCGCCATCCAGGCGCTGACCGCACATGGCGCCGACACGTTCGTGGAGATCGGGCCCGGCAAGGTCCTCACCAATCTCATCAGGCGGATCGCGCCGGATGTACGGACGCTCGCCTCCGACGACCCATCCGCCGCGACCGGCCTCGCCGATCCCGGCTCCCTGCTCGACCAGCCCGCCGCCACGGAGTAGCCCGAATGCGCAAGCCCGACTTCAGCCGCCGCGTCGCCGTGACCGGACTGGGCATCGTGAGCCCCGTTGGCGCGGACATCCCGACCGCGTGGGCGAACCTGACTGCCGGCAACTCCGGCCTGCGCGAGATCACGTACTGGGACGCCTCCAACCAGGAGTGTCGGGCGGCCGGTGAGGTCCACGACTTCGACTCCAACGCGTGGATGGACTTCAAGGCCGTTCGGCGGACCGACAAGAACGTGGTCTTTGGTGTCGCGGCAGCCAAGCAGGCAGCTGCGGACGCGGGCCTGGTCATCGACGAGTCCAACGCGGATGAGGTGGGCGTGTTCTTCGGCTCTGGCGTCGGCGGTCCGGGCCTCATGGCGGATGCCATCGAGACCATGAAGACACGGCCCCGATCGGTGAGCCCGTTCTTCATCGCCAACATGCTGCCGGATACGGCATCCGGCCAGATCGCCATCGAGCTCGGTGCGCGCGGACCCAACATGTGCATCGTGACAGCCTGTTCCACGGGTACCCACAACATCGGCGAGGCGGCCGAAGGCATCCGTCGGGGTGACTTCCACACGGTCATCACGGGCTCCACCGAGACGCCCCTGTTCGAGGTCGGCTATGTCGGCTTCAGCAACATGCGGGGCATGGGCACGCCTCGCGGTGATGAGGGCCTGACCTCCATCTCGCGACCCTTTGACAAGTCCCGCAACGGGTTCGTGCTGGGCGAGGGTGCCGGCGCGATGGTCCTCGAGGACCTGGAGATGGCCAAGGCGCGCGGCGCGCGCGTCTATGCCGAGGTGGTCGGCTATGGCTCCGCCAGCGATGCCTGGGACCTCATCCAGCCTGTGGAGAAGGGCGACGGCACCCGCCGGGCGATGGAGTTCGCGCTCTTCCGTCACGACGTGCCGCGCGACGAGGTGGACCTCATCAACCCCCATGGCACCTCGACGCCCCTGGGTGACCTGCGCGAGGCGCAGGCGATCCATTCCGTGTTCGGGGATCGCGCCACGGAGATCGCCATCAGTGGCACCAAGTCCATGACCGGACACCTCATGGGGGCGGCCGGCGCAGTCGAGGGTGTGTTCACGGTCCTGTCGGTGTTCCACCAGCTGGCGCCCGCGACCCTCAACTACGTCGAGCCCGATCCGGAGATCAGGCTCGATGTGGTCCATGGCGCCTCGCGCCCGATGGAGATCCGCTACGCCATGTCCGACAACATCGGACTTGGCGGCCACAACGGCGCGGTCATCTTCAAGCGGTACGACGGCGACTGATCCGGGTCTCCCTGCTTGGCCCTACTGGCGCCGGAAGAAGATGTGCTGCGGATCCGGTTGGCTGGTGGACTGGTCCCACGCCTCGGCATACTTGAACCTGCTGCCGACCTTGACCAGGTCGCAACGGTCCCGCCGCCGGTGTGGCTCGAAACCCTGGTGTAGCTGGCGCCGCCAATGGTGCTCCGATAGCCCAGGCCCTTGGCAACGAGTGTCTCAAGGCCGCCGATCTCCTGGCCGCCGATCTCCTGGCCGCCGATC
>Ga0105047_10018875_pt1 | contig 10663 bp, 6 predicted proteins | sample MAT04_FD_78384 | JGI IMG/M metagenome (GOLD analysis project Ga0105047, IMG submission 78384) | Freshwater microbial communities from Lake Fryxell liftoff mats and glacier meltwater in Antarctica - MAT-04 (megahit assembly) | ecosystem: Environmental > Aquatic > Freshwater > Ice > Liftoff...
ACCAACCCGACGACACGTTCGACACCCCCCGCACCCGTTCGAGGTAGGTCGGATACCACGCGAACAGCAGATTGACGCAGATCGACCCCGCCGACAGCACCCCGCACAACAGCCAGACATTTCGGCTCGCCAGAATGGGAAGGATCGGCAGTCGCCCGGCGGGGTGCGACTCGGGCGGCGGACCGATCAGGTCGCGCTCGGCCGCATCGACACCGGGATGCGTCGCGGGGTCGTCGCGGAACCAGCGGGAGAAGAGGAATGCCCACAGCACCCCGAACGAGCCGAAGATGGCGAACACCCAGCGCCAGCCGACGACTTCGATGAGGTAGGCGGTGATGGGCGGGGCGACCATCCCGCCCAGAAGCGCGGGGGCCTGGACGTACCCGCGAATCCGCCCGCGCGCCTGCGGCGGGAACCAGCGATCGACCACCCGCGACACATTCGGCAGAGCCCCGGCTTCGCCCGCCCCGAACAGAAAGCGTACGACGAGCATCGCCACGAACCCCGTGACCGCCCCCGTCATCGCGGTAAAGATCGACCACCAGACGACGATGCGGATCAGCACTCGCCGCGAACCGAAGCGGTCGCCCCAGTGCCCGGTGACGACCTCGAACAGGCCGTAGGCGATCATGAATGCCGCGTGGACGTAGCCCATCTGCCAGTCGCGCAAATCCAGATCGTCCTGGATGAATGGGGCGGCCTTACCGATGCACATGCGGTCGAGGTACAGCACCAGCGACAGACTGCAAAGATAAGCGAGTGTGACGCGGCGGGCGTTCGTCGGCGCGACGGTCGGAGGGGTCGTCACCGGCATCGGGCCATCCTGTCGCGATCGGAACGAGAAAAGCGAAACCGATGTGTGGGATCCCGATTGCGGGACGCACCTGGGGTAGCACCGAAGCGGTGCAACCCGCAGGCTGGCCGGCGGTAACGCCTTCAGCGTTACGGGACAAACACCGGAGCCCGCGATGCCTTCTGCCTTCTGTCTTTGGAACGCTGAAGGCGTTACCGCCAGCCAGCCTGCGGGTTGCACCGCTTCGGTGCTACCCCAGGTGCCAGCCGCCACCCGACGCATCACGCCACCCGGTACTTCTCGACCGTGGCGAGGTTGACTGTCACGCCCAGACCGGGTCGATCGGAGATCGTCGTATACCCGTCCACCACCTCGAAGAGTTCGTGGGTCAGATCGTGCCGCAACGGGGAATCGGCCATGCAGAACTCGACGACATCGGTGCCCGGTAGTGCCGCCATCACGTGCAGACTCGCCGCCAGGGTGATCGCGCTTTTGAACGTGTGGTTGCAGATCTTCTTGTGCCGGGCGATCGCGGCGCGGCCGACCGCGATCATCGTCGTGATCCCGCAGCGCGCGGGGTCGGGCTGAATCCAGTCGAGGTCGCCGACATCGAGCATCCGCACGAACTCGTCGAGTCGCGCCGCCAACTCCCCCGAGGCGATCGGGGTCGGACTCGCCGCCGACAGTTTGCGGTAACCTTCCAGGTCTTCGGGGTGCAGCATTTCTTCGAGCCAGTACGGGCGGAACTCGACGAACTGGTGCGAGCGGCGGATCGCGGTCCGCGCGTCGAAGCACTCGCCCGCGTCGATGAGCAGGTCCGGCGAATCCCCGAGCCCGCGCCGGGCTTCGCGCACCAGCGCGATGTCGTTGGCCTCCGACTGGCCCATCGGCCCCCAGCCGAACTTCACGGCGGTGAACCCCATGTCCGCCCAACGGCGACCGACATCGTAGGTCGCCGCCGGGGTGTCTCCGAACAGCACGCTCGAATACGCCCGCATCCGCGTCTGGAACGGACCGCCCAAAAGCTGGTAGATCGGCTTATCCGAGGCTTTCCCGGCGATGTCCCAGAGTGCCATGTCGATCCCGGCCATCGCATGGAGCGGGAGCCCGATCTCGCCGAAGTAGATCGTACCCGCCCGCATTTTCTGGTGGCAGACATCGATCGCCAACGGATCGAGGCCGACGAGCAATTGCGCGAGTCCCGTGCAGTTGCGGTGCGACATCGGGGCATCGATGACGGCTTTGACCGCACTCGGGCAGGAGTCGATTTCCCCCCACCCGCTGATCCCGGCATCGGTGTCGATGCGGACCAGACAGGTGTCCTGGGTGCCGTCGGCGGCGGCTTTGACGTGCGGCAGGCGCAGGACGATGGCTTCGACGCGGGTAATCTTCATCGGCGTTCGGCTCCGGGTTTCGGGAACGACTGCTGCTGCCAGGGCATCGGCATCGTGGGGGGCGTGCGGTGGTAATCGCGGCGGGGATCGCGGGGCCGCTCCTTCCACCACGAAATCAGGGCGACGAGTTGGCGCACGGCTTCGATGTAGGCCCGCTCGCCCTTTTCGGGAGTCGCCTTTTCGGGCTCGCCGAACACCCCGGTTTCGGAATAGCTGCTCGTCCAGGGGATAAAGCTCATCGGGCCGGAGCCGAACAGATCGACCCACATAAACGGGCTCTTATCGAGGTTGAACTTGATCGCGCCGTCGCGGATCAGGTTCCGCCGGACGTGTTCCCCTTCGAGGTACATATACAGCGAGGTTTCGAGTTCGCAGGCGTGAGCGCACCCGCCGGGGAACTGGCTTTCCCGCCAACCCGGCAGAAACTTCGGATCGACCGTCAGCAGGTTCCACCACGACAGGGCCGCGCACTCGGCATCGGTTTCGAGGTTGACCCGGCGGGCGACGATGTCGAGTACCGGGGCGTTCGACCCGTGCCCGTTGAGCAGCAGGATCTTTTTGAACCCGTGGTACGCGAGCGACCGCGCGATGTCCAGCACCGCTTCGATCATGGTGGTGTGGTGGACGTTGATCGTGCCTGGGAAGTCCATGACGTGCGCGGTGTAGCCGAACCAGTAGGGCGGCAGAACGAGCATTTTGTCGGGGATTTCGCGGCCCGCGCCGTCGGCGATGCCGCGCGGGCAAACGATATCGACATCCAGCGGCAGGTGCGGGCCGTGCTGTTCGACGCTGCCGATCGGGATCGCGCACACCGGGGCGCGATCGACCGCATCGTCGATCTCCGGCCAGGTGAGTTTTTCGTACCGATATTCCTGTCTCTTCGCGCCCGACTCTGGCATGGATGTATCCGTCAGGAAAAGGAACGGAAATTCGGATCGACCCGCAGGAAAGTCTCAGCGAACCTGCGTCGATTGTTGACAATATATATTGTTGACGATAGCATGGTCAACAGGAGTCGAAGAAAATCCGGAGATGGCATTCTCATGGCTACCAGCCGAGGCGTTTTGAGTACCCGCGAGCAGATCGCGGATCGACTTCGGGAAGACGTGTTCGCCGGTCGTCTGCCGGCGGGCGAGCGGGTGTCCGAAGCGGAACTCGCCGGGCGGTTCGGGGTGAGTCGCGGGCCGATCCGCGAAGCCCTGTCGCAACTGACCAGCGAAGGGCTGTTCGTCTCGAAACAGAATTGCGGGGTCACGGTGTCGCTTCCCGCGCCGGAGGCGATCCGGGAAGTGATCCTACCGATCCGCCGTACGCTGGAAGTGTATGCGTTCAAGCAGATTTTCGACTCGCTGACCCCGGACGACTTCCGATTCTGGGACGACGTGTTGTTCCGGATGGAGCGGGCTTGCCGACAGGGCGATTGGCCGCAGTTGCCGCAACTCGACCTCGCATTCCACCGCTACGTCCTGGAGCGAGCGGGATCGTCCGACCTCCTCGCAGTCTGGCAGACGATCGTCACCCGCCTCCGGGCCCACTTCTCGGATACCGCGCGGGGCCATCACGCCGCCGACCACCTGTTGTGGTTGCACGGGCACCACGTCGAACTCCTCGATGCCTTCCGCAACGGCCCCAAAGCCGCCGCCGTCGAGGCCCTGGAGCGACACATCGATGAAAACTGAACTCCCGCACGCGAGAGCCCGTGCGCTGCCTGCGGTTTGCGTCGCTGTGAATCGCGCCCGACTCCTGGATACCGCCGTACGACTGGTCGCCGAGCCGAGCCCGACCCGAAGCGCGGGGCCCGCCGCCGACGCACTCGCCGCGATCCTGACCGAAGACGGATTTACCGTCGAACGGGTCGTCGCGGGTCATGCAGCTTCGCCCGCAGTCGTGGTCCGCTTCGATTCGGGCCGAGCCGGGCGGACCCTCCAGTTCGACGGCCACCTCGACACCGTACACCTGCCGTTCGTGCCGCCCGCAGTCGTCGGACATCGGCTGACGGGCAGCGGGTCGGCGGATATGAAGGGCGGTATCGCCGCCGCCGTCGAAGCCCTGCGGGCGGTGCGCGATGCCGGGGGACTCGCGGGCGGTTCGATCCTGCTCACCGCGCACGACCTGCACGAATCGCCGTGGGGCGACGGCAGTCAACTCGACGCGCTCATCCGGTCGGGGTGCGTCGGGGACGCGGTGCTGATCCCCGAGTATTTCAACTCCGCGCTGCCGGTGATCGGTCGGGGCGGGTTCATCTGGGCGGCCGACATCCGCCGCCCCGGCCCGCCCGTCCACGAAGTCAACCGCCCGGACGAACCGAGTGTCATCGCGACCGGCGCGAAACTCGTCGCCCGGCTCGAACGACTCGACGGCGAACTGTCGCGGAATTCCGACCCGCTCGCGGGGGCATCGAGCGCGTTCGTCGGGACGATCCGTAGCGGGACGATCTACAACGAGTACCCGCAGTCGTGCCGTCTGGAAGGCACGCGGCGCTGGCTCCCCGGGACGAAATTCGCCGACGCGGACCGCGAATTCCGCGACCTGTGCGGGGAGGTCGCCCGCGAAACCCGCACGACGATCGATGTCGAAACCCGACTGATGCGCGATGCCTTCCTTCTGGACACCGCCGACCCGTTCGTCGGCGTATTTCAGACGACCTGTGCGACACTCTGCGGCGGGGCCCTTCTCCCGGGGGGCAAGCCGTTCGTGGACGACGGCAACACGTTCCACGCTCTCGCGGGCGTGCCGGCGATCACCCACGGGCCGACCGCCGGCGGGGCGCACACCGTCGCCGAATGGGTCGATATCGACGATCTCGTCCGCGTCGCCCGACTTTACGCTCTGATCGCCTCCATCTACTGTCCCGACACCTCCGAAAGGTCAACGCGATGAATCGACCTCCATCTCACTGCCCCGGCATCACCCGCCGGTCGTTCCTCGCCGACACCGGGCTCGGGTTCACCGGGCTCGCGCTCGGTTCGATGCTGTTCAAAGACGGTGTCGCCCGTTCGGCCGACCCGAAGGTCGGCCTCGAGAGCGGTCCGCACCACCCCGCGAAGGCGAAGTCGGTGATCTGGATCTTCCTGTGCGGGGGCGTGTCCCACGTCGAGAGCTGGGATCCCAAGCCGAAACTCAACGAGTTTGCGGGCAAATCGATCAGCGACACCCCATTCGCCGACGTGCTCAAAAAGCCGGGTGAGGCGGTCGAGAACAACCCGAATCACGGCAACCGCAAGACCGTGATGGCGATGAACTGCGGGTATCGCAGGTACGGCAAATCGGGGCTGCTCGCGGCGGACTGGTGGAAGCACACCGCCGAGATGGCCGACGACCTCGCGGTGGTCCGCTCCCTGTGGACCTCGGACAACGACCACGGGGCGATGCTCCAGTTCCACACCGGTCGGCACGTCCGCGAAGGGGCGCACCCGACCATCGGCTCGTGGGCGTGCTACGGGCTGGGTTCGATGACCGACAACCTCCCCGAGTATGTGGTGCTGGGTGTCCCGCCGGGCGACTGCTGCGGCGGGGCGTGGGCGCACGGGGCCGCGTACCTCGGGCCGGAACACGCGGGGGTTCGCCTCAATACCACCGGGGCCAGTCCATTGCCCTTCGGCCGGCGACCCGGTGGCAAAACCGCACAGGACCAGGCTGAGGAGTTCGGGCTGATCGGGCGACTCAATCGCCTCTCCGGGATCGACTACCCGCAGGATGCCGCACTCCAGGCCCGTATCAAGTCGTACGAACTCGCGTTCAAAATGCAGGCTGCGGTCCCCGAAACCCTCGACCTGGATAAGGAACCCCGCGAAGTGCAGGGGATGTACGGACTCGACCGCCCCGAGACCGCGCCGTTCGGCAAGTTGTGCCTCTCGGCCAGGCGGATGGTCGAACGCGGGGTCCGCTTCGTGCAGATTTATCACGGCGGGGGCGGTGGGGGCGCCTGGGATGCCCACGGCAGGATTAAAGAGAACCACAGCAATCTCTCGACCCAGACCGACAAGCCGATCGCCGGGCTGCTGCGAGACCTCAAACAGCGCGGGATGCTTCAGGACACTCTGGTGGTGTGGGCGACCGAGTTCGGCCGCTCGCCGGGAGCGCAGGCCGACGGACGCGACCATCACCCGCTGGCGTTCAGTGTCTGGCTCGCGGGCGGCGGGGTCAAAGGTGGTACGGTCCACGGCAAAACCGACGAACTCGGCTATCAGATTACCGAGAACCGCCACTACGTCACGGATATTCATGCCACAGTCCTGCACCAACTCGGGCTGGATGCGCGTCGGCTTGAAGTACCGGGTCGGAAACGGCTCGACATCGATTTCGGCAAACCGATCTCGGAGATCCTCACATGAACCGACTGCTCCTGAGTCTGTCTCTGATCGTCATCGGCACGCCGGGCGCGTGGGCCAAACCCGCGCACAAGCAGGCACTCGCTCTGTCCATGGGGCCGTTCCTGCCTGCCTCGCTCAACGACTGCCGATTGTGCCATGTCCCCGGCGACAACAGTGCTTCCGAGGACAAGCCGCGCAATGCGTTCGGCGAACGTCTGGAACTCGCACGCAGGGAGCTCAAACAAGCCGGGAAGCCCATCGACATTCCCGCCCGCTTTGCCCGCATCGCCGACGAGGATGCCGACGGCGACGGGGTGTCCAATCTCCTCGAGATCCTCACCGGACACTTGCCCGCAGATAAAGCCGACAAGCCGACCTCGCAGGAACTCGCGGGTGCGGCAAAGTCGCTGGAGAAGTACCGCCGATTCCTCGCCTCCTATCCGTGGAAGCCGTTCGAGCCGGTCAAACGGCCCGAAATCCCTGCCGCGACCGGGGAATGGTCGCATAACCCGATCGATGCGTTTATTTCTCAGGGGTATCGGGAACAGGAACTGACACCGCGGCCCGAAGCCGACAAACGGACCCTGTTGCGTCGAGTGAGTTTCGACCTGATCGGCCTGCCGCCGACCGCCGAAGAAGTCAAAGCCTTCCTGGAAGACACTTCGCCGGGGGCGTACGCCAAAGTGGTCGATCGGCTGCTGGCTTCGCCACGCTACGGCGAACGCTGGGGGCGGCACTGGATGGATGTCTGGCGGTATTCGGACTGGGCGGGGTGGCTCGATGGCAATCAGATCCGGGATTCCCAGCCGCACATCTGGCGCTGGCGCGACTGGATCATCGAAAGCATCAACGCCGACAAGGGTTATGACCGCATGATCCTCGAAATGCTCGCGGGGGATGAGATTGCGCCTGAAGACCCGCAGACCCTTCGGGCGACCGGGTACCTCGTACGCAATTACAAGATGCTCAGTCGGGAAAAGTGGATGACCGATTCCGTCGATCACACCTTCCTGGCGTTTCAGGGGCTGACCATCGGCTGCGCCCGCTGCCACGACCATCTGTACGACCCGATCAAACAAAGCGAATACTACCAGGTACGCGCGGTATTCGAGCCTCATAACGTCCGCATCGACAAGGTTCCCGGCCAGCCGGACACCAAAAAGGACGGGCTGGTCCGGGCACTCGACGCCAACCTCAAAGCCGTGACTTACCTGTACGAACGCGGGGACGAACGCACCCCCGACAAGTCCGCAGCGATCCTGCCGGGCATCCCGAAGATGCTCGGGGTGGACTTCCCGGCGGTCAAACCCGTCAAAGTTCCCGGGGGCGAAACCACAGGCCGACGTACCGCACTCGCGGGTTGGCTGACCGACGCGAAAAACCCGCTGACCGCGCGGGTCGCGGTCAACCACATCTGGCTGAGGCACTTCGGGCAGGCTTTAGTCCCGAGTGTGTTCGACTTCGGCAAAAACGGCCGCCGGTCGACGCACCCCGCACTGCTCGACTGGCTCGCCATCGAACTGGTCGAGCACAAGTGGTCGATGAAACACATTCACCGGCTGATGGTCACCAGTCGGGCGTACCGCATCGGCTCGACCCCGGACGCGACCAACGCCGCGATCGACAACGACAACGTATACCTGTGGCGGATGGCCCCGCGCCGACTCGAAGCCGAGGCCGTGCGCGACCAGGTTTTGTTCGTGGGCGGCAAACTGGACATCGCGATGGGCGGGCCGGACCTCGATCACGCACTGGGGCTGAGTGTATTTCGTCGCAGCGTCTACTTCCGGCATGCCCACGAAAAACAGATGGAATACCTCAAACTGTTCGACACCGCGAGTGTCAGCGAGTGTTACCAGCGCAAAGACAGCATCATCCCCCAGCAGGCCCTCGCGCTGGCGAACAGCGAACTGAGCGCGGCGATGGCTCTGGTCATCTCGAAGGAGATCTCCCGGACGGCAGGCGACGACCCGACGAAGTTCGTCGGTGCGGCATTCGAGCGGATGATCGGGCGACCGCCGACATCCGCCGAAACCACCGAGTGCGTCGCATTCCTGCAACCCGCCGCGAAGCCGCCCGAGCCGAAACGGCCCGAGCCGAAGCCGGATCGCCGGGCGGGGCTGATCCTGGTGCTGCTGAACCACCACGAGTTTTTGACGGTCCGATGACCGATTGACACCCGAGGAACGAACGCGCCCCTGTTCCGCCGCTGCGTGCGACATCCCGGATGCACTCGGCATCGCGCTCCCTGCGTGAGGTCTCTATGGGATCACTCAATCCGGTCGGTGTCGCTGCGGCACTGGCCGCGTTATTCGGCGTGTTGTTGGGGTCGGCGGCACCGCCCACCGGTCTCACCGTCGCCGACACCGGACAGATCGACCGCGACCTCTCGGCACTGGGGGACACCCTCCGAGCCCTCCGACAAAAGACTGTCGCACCGGGACGCGAAGACACGATCGCCGATGCGGAAGTGTTCTACAAGGGCGCGGTCTGGGCGTTGCGATACGAGCCGAAACTCGAACCGGCCGATGTCGCCCTCATCAGGAAGGCTCTCGCGCGGGGTGCCGAACGGGCCGCCGCACTCGACGGGGGCAAGGCCCCCTGGGCCGACCGGAAGGGGAAACTGGTTCGCGGGTACGTCTCCAGGGTGGACGGGTCGGTTCAGCCATTCGGACTGATCGTTCCCGCCGGGTACGACCCGAAACGGCCCGCGCGGCTGGACGTGGTTTTGCACGGCAGCACGAAGCCTGTCGGTTCGAGCGAACTGCGGTTCATGAACCCTTTCGACGAGGGCGACGCCCCGGCGAAGGCCGCCCCGGATGCGAACTTCATCGAGCTGCACCCGCTCGGCCGCGTCGAGAACTGCTACCGCTGGGCGGGCGAAACGGACGTGTTCGAGGCGATCGACGCGGTCTGCCGGGGGTACAATATCGACCGCGACCGGATCGTGCTTCGCGGCATGTCGATGGGCGCGTCGGGCACATGGCACCTCGGTCTGAAGCATCCGGACCGGTTCGTCGCGCTCGGCCCGTATTGCGGGTACGTCGATACCCGCGAGTTCTCCAACACGCCACTCGCGACCTTCGTGAAGGTCGGGTCTCTGCCGACGCATCAGGAGAAGGCGCTGCACATGCTCGACTCGGTCGATTACGCCGCGAACGCGGGCGCGGTCCCGGCGATCGCCTGCATGGGCGAGAAGGACGTCTTCTTCCAGGCGCACGTGCTGATGGGCAGGGCGATGGAGCGAGAGGGTTTGAAGATGGTCAACCTGATCTCGCCGGGCACGGGGCACGTCATCGACCCGAAGACGCACGCGGAGCAGATGCGGCAGATCGGGGCGTTCGCCGACAGAGGCGTGGACCGCGCGCCCAAGCACCTCCGATTCGTCACCCGGACGCTCAAATACGACCGCTGCCACTGGCTGCGACTGCTGGGGATGGAGGAACACTACACCCGCGCGGAACTGGATGCGACCGTTGCCGCAGATGGGACTGTGCAGGTGAAGGAGCCGAAGAACGCGACCCGGTTCGCACTCGTGCCGCCGGTACTTCAGGAGGCGAATCCGAAGCTCCGCGTCGGGGAGACGGAGGTCGCGCTTCCGCCGCGAGCGAAGAACGCACCCCCGGCGAGACCGGCGATCGGGCGGAAGGACGGAAAATGGGCGTACCTGGGAGAACTCGACACCGTGCCGCTCGACGGCAAGCGGCCCGGTTTGCAGGGGCCGATCGACGACGCATTCACGACACCGTTCCTTTGCGTCCGCGGCACGGGCAGGGCGTGGAACCCGGCGGTGCAGGCGTGGGCCGACGCGAACCTCAAACGCTTCGCTTACGAGTGGAACCGCTACTTCCGCGGCGAACTGCCGGTGAAGGACGATACGGCCGTCACCGACGAGGACATCGGGCGCTACAACCTGATCCTCTTCGGCGATCCCGGCAGCAACTCGCTCGTCTCCCGCGTACTGCCGAAACTGCCACTGAAGTGGACCGAAAAGGAACTGACGTTCGGCAAAGAAAAGTACCCGGCGGCCGACCACGCCCCGGTGATGATCCAGCCGAACCCGCTCGCCCCCGGTCGGTATGTGGTGCTCAACAGCGGCCACACGTTCCACGAGAAGGAACTCGCCTCGCTCAACTATCTGCTCTTTCCGCGACTCGGGGACT
>Ga0105047_10018876_pt1 | contig 10662 bp, 9 predicted proteins | sample MAT04_FD_78384 | JGI IMG/M metagenome (GOLD analysis project Ga0105047, IMG submission 78384) | Freshwater microbial communities from Lake Fryxell liftoff mats and glacier meltwater in Antarctica - MAT-04 (megahit assembly) | ecosystem: Environmental > Aquatic > Freshwater > Ice > Liftoff...
AAAACTTACCTAAAAACAAACTGTTTCCTGTAATTTTTGCTCGTTTAGTTCTTGATGGTCTTGCTGGAATTCAATTTATTTTTAAAGGAAAATTTGCTCATTGTTGGGCAATTGTCAAGGCACATATTCAGTTTTTTTATCTGATAAACAAAACGTTAAAGAAAAGAAATCAACCGCAACCCTCAGATTATTATCGTTCGAAGAGCATTGTTTACAAGTACTTCTTAAAAAACGGCACTGTATTTGAGTAGTGATTTTAACAAGAGTTTATCATTGAATAGGCTCGGAAACCTTAAAATAAACCGTATTTTTGTTAAAATTTAATCCTCTATTTATGAAAAAAGTAATTTTTGCACTTTCGTTAGTCGCGTTGACACTAACGTCGTGTGGTACTAAGAAAAAGATTGCTGCTTTAGAAGCACAAAACAAAGAATGTCAAGATTTATTGAATTCGACTACAGTGAAATTGAACTTGTGTTTAACTGAAAAAGATGCAATGTCAAAACAAAATGATTATTTGAAACAAAATAATTCAGATTTAATAAACAGCTCAAAAGAAATGACTGTTTTAACTACAAAAGGCGCTTCCAACCTTGAAAAATCCCTAGAAAGTTTAAAAGAAAAAGATCTTAAAATTACCCGTCTTCAAGATGCGTTAACTAAGAAAGACAGTGTAACATTAGCTTTGGTTACTAGTTTAAAAAGTTCAGTTGGAATTTCTGATCCCGACATTGAAATTAATGTAGAAAAAGGTGTTGTTTTCATATCTATCGCAGATAAGTTATTATTTAAAAGCGGAAGTTACGTAGTGAGCGACCGAGCTAAAGAAGTATTAGCTAAAGTAGCTAAAGTGGTTAACAGCCGTCCAACATTTGAATGTATGGTTGAAGGTCACACAGATAATGTTCCATTTACTGGAAATGCAGTTTTATTAGACAACTGGGATTTAAGTGTGAAACGTTCGACAGCAATTATCAGAGTATTGACCAAAGATTTAGGTGTAAAACCTTCTCAATTAATTGCAGCTGGTAGAGGTGAATTTGTTCCGTTAGTTGACAATACGTCTGCGGACAACAGAGCTAAAAACAGAAGAACTCGTATTGTAGTATTACCTAAAATAGATGAATTCTACGAAATGATTGAAAAAGAAATGAAGAACCAGAAAAAATAGTGATCAGTGTTCAATAAACAAAAACGTCTCGAGAAATCGAGACGTTTTTGTTTAATAGCTAGTAAACTGCCAACTGCTTTCTGAATACTAAATACTGAACACTGAACACTAAAATATATCAGGATCGCCTTTCCCTTCACGAACGACAATTGGCTCATCTCCTGATAAATCTATAATTGTAGAACCTACATTATCTCCGTAACCACCATCAATAACCAAATCAACTAAGTGCTGCCATTTTTCAAAAATTAATTCCGGATCGGTTGAATATTCCAAAACTGAATCATCATCGTGAATGGAAGTTGATACAATTGGATTTCCCAATGCTTTTACAATACAGATAGCAATGTTATTATCGGGCACACGAATTCCAACGGTTTTCTTTTTCCTAAACTCTCGCGGCAGATCATTGTTACCAGGCAGAATGAATGTGTACGGACCTGGAAGCGCTCTTTTGAGTATCTTAAATGTAGCAGTATCAATTTGTTTAACATAATCTGAAATATTGCTCAAATCGCTACAAACAAACGAAAAATTAGCTTTTTCCAATTTGATTCCTTTGATTTTCGCAATGCGTTCTAAGGCTTTAGTGTTGGTAATATCACAACCCAAACCATAAACCGTATCTGTTGGATAAATCACCAAACCGCCATTACGCAAAACATCAACCACTTTTTTGATTGCAGCTTCGCTGGGTTTGTCTTCGTATATTTTAATAAATTCAGCCATAAATATTTAACTATAAATTATAAATTTTGAATTATAAATTAATTTCCAAATTCATAATAATTATTCAATAATATCCAACTTTGCAAATCGCAACAATAGTTTCTTAATTCCGCCTACTTCAAATTTAATTTCGGCTTTTTTATCGGCACCAATGCCCTCTAAGTTCAATATTTGACCTTTACCAAACCGTTCGTGAATCACAACATTTCCAATCGTTAATTTACTGTCGAACAAATTGGTATTACTTGGCGAATTACCTGAAACGGGTTTTAATTTACGAATGTTTACCGATGAAACTGGTTCTTCTCCATACTTTTTTGGTGGCGTTCCCGCAATTGGTTTTTCGGAGCGAAATTTTGACTTATCGACATCGCCAAAAATATCTAAATCAATCGTTGGTTTGTACCGATACCCATTATCAGCTGGATTAATATATTCAAGATATTTATCTGTGATTTCTTCAATAAAACGCGAAGGTTCGCTATCAACAAGTTTTCCCCAACGATAACGCGATTGCGCATACGTTAAATACGCCTGATGTTCAGCACGAGTTAGGGCAACATAAAACAAACGGCGCTCTTCTTCCAGTTCACTACGCGTATTCATGCTCATCGCACTCGGGAACAAATCTTCTTCCATTCCAACCACGAAAACATAAGGAAATTCCAATCCTTTTGCCAAGTGAATTGTCATCAGCGCCACTCTGTCATCATCTCCAGTATCTTTGTCTAAATCGGTTGCTAAAGCTACGTCTTCAAGGAATTCGGATAGAGCGCCACGTGCACCGTCAATTTCTCTTTGTCCTTCAATAAAATCTTTGATACCACCCATTAACGTTTCTATATTCTCAACTCGAGCAATACCTTCGGGCGTTCCATCTTTCTTTAGCTCCTGAATTAAACCGGTTTTCTTAGCAACATGTTCGGTTAAAACAAACGCATCTTGTTGTTGATTGATGACTTGAAAACTCTTGATCATCGTAACAAAATCTTCCAGTTTTTGCTTGGTTGCCGAATTCAATTTCAAGTCTATTTTATCAATGTGTTCCATTATTTCAAAAATAGAACGTTTGTAATGATTGGCTGCAACCGTCAATTTCTCTACTGTTGTATTTCCAATTCCACGTGCCGGATAATTGATAACCCTAATCAAGGCTTCTTCATCTTTTGGATTGATGACCAACCTTAAATAACAAAGTACATCCTTGATTTCTTTTCGTTGATAGAACGACAATCCACCATAAATTCGATACGGAATATCACGTTTGCGCAACGCATCTTCCATGGCACGCGATTGTGCGTTGGTACGATATAAAATGGCAAAATTTCCGTTCATCATTTGATTTCGCATCTTTTGTTCGAATATTTCTCCGGCAACAAAACGGCCTTCTTCACCATCGGTAACACTGCGGTGAACTTTTATTTTGGCACCATAATCATTTGCCGTCCACACCACTTTATCTAATTTGGTTTTATTTTTATCGATAATCGAATTAGCTGCTTCAACAATGTTTTTTGTCGAACGATAATTTTGTTCCAAGCGATACATTTTCACATTTTCATAATCCTTTTGGAAGTTCAAAATGTTACTGATATTGGCACCACGAAACGCGTAAATACTCTGCGCATCATCGCCAACGACGCAAATATTTTGAAATCGATCCGACAATGCTTTTACGATTAAATACTGCGAATGGTTGGTATCTTGGTACTCATCAACCAATATGTATCTAAATCGATCTTGATATTTTGCCAAAACATCCGGAAAACGGTTGATTAATTCGTTGGTTTTCAATAACAAATCGTCAAAATCCATCGCGCCTGCTTTGAAACATCGTTCTACGTAATTTTGATAGATTTCTCCCAAACGCGGCTTTTTGCTCATGGCATCCGCTTCTTGCAATTCGGGATTATTGAAATACGCTTTTACTGTAATTAAGGAGTTTTTATAAGATGAAATTCGGCTGAAAACTTGTTTTGGTTTGTAGATGTCTTTGTCTAACTGCATTTCCTTAATAATGGATGAAATCAGCCGGACACTATCTTGAGAATCATATATGGAAAAATTGGACGGATAACCCAATTTATCAGCTTCACTTCTTAGGATTCTGGCAAAAACCGAATGAAATGTTCCCATCCACAGGTTCTTAGCTTCATTTGTTCCAACAATATCTGAAATACGTTTTTTCATTTCACGGGCAGCCTTGTTGGTAAAGGTTAGTGCCAAAATATTAAACGCATCAACGCCCAAACTCATCAAATAAGAAATACGCACCGTTAACACACGCGTTTTTCCCGATCCTGCGCCAGCAATAATAATCATTGGGCCGTCTTTTTGAAAAACAGGTTCTTGCTGGGCTTCGTTAAGCTGAGAAATGTAGTGTTGCATTTTGAAAAAAGTCGCTTAGTTATCCCGAAACTTCGGGAATGCATAGTTGCAGGGTAATTATTATCTGTGACAACAAATTTAATGTTACTAAAGATTAAAACCAATAAATTTTCAGGTGTATTTCTACTATATTTGTCAACAATTTTAGTCAACAATAAAGATGAGTCCAGATAAAATTATAGAAGTTCTTTTATACGCAGTTCCTTCACTAATTACGGGCGGTGTAGCCTATTATTTATTCGATAGTTATTTTAAAGACCAGCAAAACACCCGACGTTGGTTGCTGCAAAAAGACAACCAAAAAGAGGCATTACCGCTGCGTTTGCAAGCTTATGAACGATTAGCTTTGCTTTTAGAGCGCATTAATCCGGCGAAGTTACTGGTTCGTGTTTCGCCTACAAATAATGATAAAGTAGCTTATCAAAATTTATTAATTCAACATATCGAACAAGAATTTGAACACAACATTACGCAGCAGGTTTATGTTACGGATGATCTGTGGACCATGCTGTTAACGGCTAAAAATACCATCGTACAGAACATCAGAAAAACAACCTTAGATGAGTCTGTTACTAGTGCAGATCAATTAAGAGAAAAGATTTTAAGCAATCTTCTTGATGGGCAATCTGCCAGTTCGTTAGCGTTAAGTTTCTTAAAATCAGAAGTTGGCGAAATATTAGGATAGAATTTTAAACGCTTTAAATAAGAATTCAATTGTAAAAACGTATCATTTACAAACAAATTTGTAGTATTCAAATATAAAATGTAAGAATTAATAAATCAATTCGTGACATTGATGAATCAATTCGTAACATTGATGAACCAATTCGTAACATTTAGCTATTATTGGAGCTTAATCATTTAAATAAGACGAATAGTTCTATATCTTAAACTTAGAAATCCCATCTTTTAGCCACATAAAATAGTCATTTATATTTGGCGTATAGCTTATTGGTGCGTTTAGTTGCTGCTCTTTCAAATCAATTAGTACATAGAAAGGTTGCGTGTTGGTTTTATATTTAGTGATCATAAATTCGGTCCATTTATCACCCGTTGTTTCAATATCATTTCCGGTTTCTTTTGAAACGGTTTGCTCATTTGTAGGCAATTTTCTTTTATCATCCACATAAAGTGAAATTAGCACCACATCGTTTTTCAATATGTTTAAAACCTTTTCATCCGACCACACATTGTTTTCCATCTTCCTACAATTCACACAGGCATAACCTGTAAAATCTAGCATAATTGGTTTGTTTACGGTTGTAGCATACGCCAAACCCGTAGCATAATCAGTAAAAACTGTTAATCCGTGCGGACCAATTTCTGCACCTTCGGGCAAACCGCCTTTTTCAGATGTTGTGCTGTTTCCAAAGAATCCTGTTGGACTTTCGCTATAGGTTTGTGGAGGAGGAAATGCACTGATTAACTTTAATGGTGCTCCAAACAATCCTGGAATCATATAAATTGTGAAGGCCAAAACTAACAATCCTAATGACAATCTTCCAACAGAAATATGGGTTACTGGGCTATCATGTGGTGTCATTATTTTGCCAAATAAATACAGTGCCCACGTTCCAAAAATCGCAATCCATATCGCTAAGAAAACTTCTCTTTCTAGTAAATGTAATTGCAATACCAGATCAGCATTTGATAAAAATTTGAATGCAAAAGCCAGTTCTAAAAATCCTAAAGAAACCTTTACGGTGTTCAACCATCCGCCAGATTTAGGTAAAGATTGCATCCAACTTGGGAACATGGCAAACAACATAAAGGGTAACGCTAAAGCGGATGAAAATCCCAGCATTCCAATTATTGGTGCGATTCCACCTTTTGAAGCAGATTCGACCAGAAGTGTTCCAACGATTGGTCCGGTGCACGAAAAAGATACAATTGCCAAAGCCAAAGCCATGAATAGTATTCCGATAATACCTCCTCTATCTGCCTGTTTGTCTACTTTATTTGCCCAAGAATTGGGTAACATTATCTCAAATGCTCCAAGAAAAGAAACTGCAAAAACCACTAATAATAAGAAGAAAATCACATTGAACCACGGATTAGTTGACAAAGCATTCAAAGCATCTGCACCAAAAACTCCGGTAATGGCTAAACCTAAAACTACATAAATTGCAATAATCGAAATTCCGTACAAAATTGCGTTTCGTTTTCCTTGCCCTGGATTCTTACTTTGTTTGGTAAAAAAACTTACTGTCATTGGAATCATTGGAAACACGCATGGTGTTAACAAGGCAGCAAATCCGCCAAGAAATGCTAGGAAGAAAATGGTTAGTAAACCTCTGTCTTCTTCTTTTTCTGGCGTTTTTATTTTTGTATTTGAAGCAGCTATTACTTCGTCTTCTATAGTTTGAAAAACTGAATCTTGTAGTTGCGAATTGGCGTCAGTTGGAATAGGAGCAATTCCGCCTTCAACAATTTTTTCATTAGTAGGCAATTCAAATTTGAACTTAAAATCATCGTTGATACACGCTGTTTTACAAACCTGATAGTCAATTTTGGCTTTTATAAAAGTAAGTTTAGCGGTAATAATTTTGACTTTTTGGGTAAAGGTCACTTTATTTTCAAAGTAGTATTCATCTATTTCAAAAACGTCGCTGTACTGCTTTTTGTATGGGCTTTCTTTTACTTTTCCAATCAATTCGTAATTGCCTTTTGCGTCTTCAAACTTAAATTCGGCTGGCAGTGCGGAACCCAAATCAGCTTGCGGCGTATATTGCGAATACAAATGCCATTCAGGATCAATTTTTCCTTCCATAACCAAATTGAATTCGGTTTCGGATATTTTCTCCACTTTAGAAGTCCATTTTACTGGTTTGATGATTTGCGCATTGGCACTGGCAAAAGCCAAAAGAAGTAAAAGTAAAATTAGTATTCGTTTCATTATTGAAGTTGTATTTGTATGATTGTAGTTGTTTGTTGTGTAACTTTAAATCTATCGTCTTGCCGTTTTCCGATAATCCAAACAATTTGATTGTGTGAACACAGCAGCCAAATTTTTGATTTATCAACCAAAGAAATTTTATCATCCTTGAAATATTTACTGAGCTTTTTTGAACCGCTCATCCCAAACGGATAAAACAAATCACCTTTTCTCCATTTTCTTAATAATAAAGGAAACTGTAATTTTTCTTGGTCGACAAATATAGTATTAGTTAACTGAACCGAAATGTCATCTACTTTGATGAAGCTAAGTTTTAAGGGAAATTTAATTAGTTCTTGATTTTTTGCAATTAGAAATTCTTCGGTTTCCGCCAATTCTTGCTTTTGATATATAATAAGTTCGTTTCTATCTTTAAGTATCGTGTGATTATGCGAATGAATTTGCTTGCCAGATTGTGCCGAAACTAAATCAGTAATCGAATTCCAGTCGCTAAAACCAAAAGGCTCGAGCCATTGATATAAATACGCCTGATAATTTGGCAATTGCATTAATTCAGAAAGGTTGATTTTTTTTTGAAAATTTACATCTTCCACTACTTTTCTATACACAATTCGCGAGGCATCATCGACCAACGTTTGTGCCTGTCGCAGGTTGGAAATTGTATTTTCAAAGGATGATAGTAAACTTGGATTGAGTTCTTTTAAAACCGGAATCACATTGTGCCGCACTTTATTTCTAAAATACTTATCGGAAGCATTGCTGCTATCTTCTCTCCATTTGATATTATTTTCTTTAGCAAACAGTTCAATTTCATTTCTTGAAAATAGTAATAGCGGGCGAATTATGGTTCCATTTTGTTGCGGAATTCCAGTCAAACCATCTAAACCTGAACCGCGGGCGAAATTGATTAAAAAAGTTTCTAAACTGTCATCTAAATGATGTGCCGTCAGAATATAATCGTATTCATTATTGATCAAAAGTGTGTTGAACCATTCGTATCTAAGATTTCGTGCAACCACTTGAATAGATAACTTGTGCTCTTCTGCAAATTTTTTGGTATCAAAATGATTTACAAAAAGCAAAACATCGAGTTTTTCGCATTGGATTTTGACAAATTCTTCATCTGCATCACTTTCATCGCCGCGTAACTGAAAATTGCAATGTGCTACTCTTATATCAAGTTTCAATTGGTGACATAATTGCAATAAAACCATACTGTCAATACCTCCGCTTATTGCCAAAAGGAGTTTCTTTTCGTTTAAAAAAGAAAGGTTTTTATTGATGTGATTTTGGAATTTTGTAAGCATTATATTAGGGATAAGGGAAAAGTAATAACGGAAAAGTTTATTCTTCCAGCTTTTTAATTAACGAATTTAGCATTTTTTCAACTTCTAAAGAAAGTTCTTTAATTTCTTTTAAATCATCAGTATTAATGAAGCATAAATTGACTGCAATTTCTAATTGTGTTTGACTTTCATATAAAGACCCTCGTGCTATTTGTAAAAACCGGGAATAATCCTTTCTGTAATTTCTTCCATAACCTTCTGCGATATTCGAAGGAATAGAAACTGCACTTCGTTTAATTTGAGAAGTTATTCCAAATTTTTCATCATCTGGAAATTTAGCAATTAGCTTATAAATTATTGTTACCAAATTCATTGACTTTTGCCAAACTATCAAATCCCTATAACTATTCATAACTTCATGATTATACTTATTACGTTTCCCTCTTCACTCTTCCCTTTTCTCTTTTCTCTTTTCCCTCTTCCCTTTTCCCTCTTCACTCTTCCCTTTTCCTTTTCCCTTTTCCCTTTTCCCTTTTCCTTTTTCCCTCTTCCCTTTTCCTTTTCCCTTTTCCCTTTTCCCTTTTCCCTTTTCTCTTTTCCTTTTCCCTTTTCCCTTTTCCCTTTTCCCTTTTCCCTTTTCTCTTTTCCCTTTTCTCTTTTCCCTTTTCCTTTTCCCTTTTCCCTCAAATTCAACTCAAAACTTCAAACATCGCTTTGGCTTTCAGCAAACATTCTTCGTATTCTTGTTCGGGCACTGATAATGATGTAATGGCACTTCCGACAGAAAACGACACGTATTTTTCTTTGGCATTATATAAAATGCTTCGAATTACCACATTAAAATCGAAATCGCTTTCTGGAGTAAAATAGCCAATTGTTCCGCTATATAAGCCGCGTTTGGTTTCTTCAAGTTCTTCTATTATTGTCATTGCAGATATTTTTGGCGCTCCTGTCATACTTCCCATTGGAAAAGTGGTTTTGATAATATCGACTGGTGAAGTTGTAGCATCTACATTGGAAACAATTGTCGAAATCATTTGGTGTACTTGTTCGAAAGTATAAATTTTACACAATTCCTCCACTTGTACAGAACCTTTTGTGGCGGTATGCGATAAGTCATTGCGGACCAAATCGACAATCATTATATTTTCTGAGCGTTCTTTTGGATTTTTTTCTAATGCAATTTTGGAATTATAATCTAATTTTTCATCCAAAAAACGTTTGGCTGTTCCTTTTATAGGTTGTGAAATTATTTTATTTCCTTTTTTTTTCAGATACCGTTCTGGTGAAGCACAAAGTAAATACTGCGAATCGTTTTTAAAGAATGTTGCAAATGGAGGTTTTGAAATGGCATTAAGTTTTTGATAAATCTTAAAAGGCTCAATTTTAGTGTTTTCCGAATAAAATTCCATGCAAAAATTAGCTTCATAAATAGACCCGCGACGGATGTGTTCCAACGTTTTAGTAATTTTAGCAATATAGTTTTCTTTGGAAACTCGTTGCTGCACCTTTACTGTGCTTGAAGTGACAGTTTCTTTGCTGCTGTCTGCATTCTGCTGATATATTTTTTCAAAATCGCTTTCAACTTCATCATCAACCATATTCAGATATTGAATTTCTAACTGATTGCCGTTTAATAAAAATAATTTTTTTGGCTGAAAGAAAAACAAATCCGCAAAATGAACTCCATCAAATTTATTAGAATGTAAATCTTCAGTACTATTTTTTAAATCATAAGACAAATAGCCAAAAAGCCAATCTTTACTTTGTTGCTGATAGTGTTTCAGTTCGTCAAAAGCATTGTAGTAATCTGTTTTTATCGAAGTAAAAGCATCCACAGCAAGAACAGCTTCATAACTTGTATAGTTTTGGTTATGTTCATTAGAATCCAAAAAAACAACTTCTTGAAATTGCTGGGACCATTGCAAAAGCTGCTTCTTAAACAGCATTGGATTTTCAATTGTTCTAATAATTTTTGTTCTCAAATGTGACCGGTTTTTATGCTGTTAAAATTACGATAAAAATACGGATTCAATAAAGCTTTAAAATAACTGTTAGCAACTTGATTACTAATTAAATGACATCGAACATAATTTTATTTAACTTTGGTAAACGGACCAAAAAACACTGAAATATTATGAAAATTGCTACCCTTATTATTCGAATATTGATAGGCCTTTTGTTGCTATTTG
>Ga0105047_10018877_pt1 | contig 10662 bp, 9 predicted proteins | sample MAT04_FD_78384 | JGI IMG/M metagenome (GOLD analysis project Ga0105047, IMG submission 78384) | Freshwater microbial communities from Lake Fryxell liftoff mats and glacier meltwater in Antarctica - MAT-04 (megahit assembly) | ecosystem: Environmental > Aquatic > Freshwater > Ice > Liftoff...
CGCTTGGGAGCCTCCCTGTGTGCCTGCGCACAAGAGGTTCACCGGCGATATAGTCACCTTGGGATAACCCCTTCCGGCTGCGCCGCCCCGGTAGAGTCCAAAGCGACTCAACCGGGGCCACCCCGCGGACATAGGGGTCCAGACTACGTCGTGGGCTATTCCCGCTCGCATCATCGAGCGTGATGCTGCCGCGGCCTGGGTGACCGGGTCTGGAGGCTTTGCGGAAGGCCCGGAAGCGTGAGCTTGTCACGCGGGTTGTTGTCAGGTACATCCGTTTCGCTGCTGCCCCGCCCACCGTGCCACTCACCTGAAGCCCTCACGGCAAGGTTACCAAAAGCCGGCCTGAGCCAGCATGCGAACTCGGATCGTGTGACTGGTGTCTTGTTCGAGAACTCACAACCAAGGAGCAGAGCATGTCGAACTACAGCAATTTTATCCAAGACTTTCCGGGACGATGTCTTAAGATTCTTGAACAGTATTTCATTGAAGCGGAGCAAAATGAGCTCGAAGTTACGCTCTTGCTGACTATCGCATCTTCTGGGTTGATTGTTCCTTTTGAGAGATTGAAAACAGGGACGACTAAGCGCCCAACTCAACATCCGTTGGGTGACGTTCAGCGATATTCGGACGCAAGTCTTCGACTAGACGCCCTACTTAACGACGAATTTTTAGGTTCTGAGCTTCACCAAGGCGAGAATTCAGGAAGTTGGGAAATTGGGAAGTCCTTAGACATTTCTGGCGAACCTGACACATGGGATTGGAAAAAGTTTGAGCCCATTACGAAAAAAGAGAAAACGGAATCAATTCTGAAGATACTTCGGAACGCTCTTGCACATGGCAACATAGTCACGCGTGGTCATGAGCAGGTAGAACAACTCGTCTTTCTTTCGATATGTGTCTGCAACATACCTGAAAGAGGATTTGACTGCATCCGTGTGCAGCCAAGTGAATTCAAAGATTTTGTATCCAACTGGCTTCAGTTCCTAGCAGATGCGAGAATCCCTAGTGGTGTTGTCATGGAGTCAATCGCCTTCGCAGAAGTTTTGTCAGCGGAGTAGCTCTGGATGCCGGTAACTTGGCGGGTCGCAGGGTCAGCAGCGTAGCGAATGGCTTTGACAGGAAACCGCGTGACACGCCCGCTCGCCACGCCCTTCGAAGACTCAGGGACGTGGCACACTGCTGCTTCCCCCCCCTACTGCTGCTTCCCCATGGTGAGCATCATGAATGCCGTTTCGAGGTTGAGTTCTTCCTCGCGGAACAGCTTCAGCTTGAACCCGCGCTCGATCAGAGCTGACGGGATCGAGCTGTAGTCTTCGATGCCGGATTTGAGGGTGACATCGATTCGCTGACCCACCATTTCAACTTTGGCAACCTCGGGGAGTTGCTGAATGAGTGCTGCGGCTTTCTCATGGTCGGCGGTGACCTCGATTTGCAGGATGATCGCTTCGCGGGCCCTCTTCATCACCTCGGCCACATACCCATCGATGACCATAATTCCTTTTTCGATCATCCCCACGCGGGTACACACATCGGCCAATTCGGGAAGAATGTGGCTCGACACGATGACTGTCTTTTTCATGTCACCGAGTCGCTTGAGCAGCTGCCGCATCTCGATCCGGGCGCGGGGGTCGAGGCCACCGGCGGGCTCGTCGAGGAGCAGCACTTGCGGGTCATGTAGCAGCGTCCGCGCGAGGCCGACACGCTGCGTCTGACCGAGTGAGAGCTGGTTGACCATGGCATCGCGCTTGAACGCCATGTCGACGAGTTCGAGCTTCTCTTCGCACACCTTGCGCCGGGCCGGGCCGTTGATACGGTAGGTGGCGGCGAAGAATTCGAGGTACTCGATGATCGTCATGTCGTCGTAGACCCCGAACCGGTCGGGCATGTATCCCACCAGTCGCCGGATCTCCTGCGGGTCGGTGTAGATCGACTTGCCGCAGACGTAGCACTCGCCGTAGTCGGGGTTCAGCAGCGTGGCGATCATGCGCATCGTGGTCGTCTTCCCTGACCCGTTGGGACCGATGAAACCGAACACATCCCCTTCCTTGAGGCTAATGGTGATCTCATTGGCGGCGACCAGATTGCCGTAGCGCTTGGTGAGTTTCTTGGTCTCGATCACGGGGGGGCTCACAAACAGCAGAGGGAAAAAGACAATCCAACACACACGCATCAATCGACAGCATCACGGGGCGGAGGATGTCCGCGGCGATTGCTTCACGGGTAGAATCCACCGTACAAAGCATTCTCGATAGCGTGGCGAAACTGGCTGGCCATCCAGGCGGAACTGGGCCGCGAGAGGTTCACGGGATCCGCCGATCGTCTCCACAGCTTCTTCCGAATCGTGGTAGGCAGCATTCTGCCAGCGACCGAAAAGCACTGCTCGGTGTGAACTGATCAATTGAGTCATATCCTCGTTCTGGAGGGTCGAATTCGAAAGCCCTGTATAGGCGGCACCATTGACGACTTCGTGAAAGGAGGCGGTCCGGAGGAGGGTATACAGATCCCGGCTCAACGGGTCGTACACGGCGCGGCCCACTGAGTAGTCCGAGGATTTGCCATCCCGTCGCAAGACCGACCGAGTGCTCAGTCGCACCAGATAGTCGGCCAAGAGACGACTAGGAACTTGGTCGGCGCGAATCGTCTGTCCCGACTTCAATGGAGCCTCGACACCCTCGTCACTGCGTGGGGGAAGATGGGCGAAGCTTCCGTAGGCCAGCACCCAGTCGACCAGTTCCCCGTCAAACTGATGCGAGAATGTACCCTTCAGGTGGCCGTCACCCGTGTCGAACAGCTCGTTGGTCAGTGGTGGTACGCTGTTCCATTTCGACTTGGCCTCCAGAACCGTGCTGGCTCCATGTCGAATGGGGAGTGACTGGATCGCAAGGCCATCTGTGGTCTGTTCGACAGTCGCTCCTCCGTGGATACCAGTGGGGCGATAGAGCCCCCGGAAACCCGCTTCGGGACGACCGGCCCAGCGGAGATGCGTGTCGGCCTGGACAACATCGGAATGCATGAGACCCGGCTCGCAAGTGACCTCATAGCGGTGATGGCCGGGGCTGTAGATCGTGAGCCAGCTGTCGAGCTGAGCCTCTCCTTGCTGGGCGTCCCACGTCACCAGATCGAGCTGCCGCGTCAACTCCCGCGTCCCCCCCGTGCGAGATGCGGCGGAGAGTCCCACCACTCCTCCCAGAGCGATCCAGATCGGGAGCGTTAGCCAGGTCCAGTGAGGTCTTTTCAACAGCCGGTGGACCAACAGATAATCAATCGGCCCCACGATCAGCAAAAACAACAGTGTCGTCCCGAGTACGACCCAGTAGCTGGGCCGCGTCACTTCGGGGAACCGGTCGAGCGTGTTCACCAACTGTGTCTGGAGATCCGAGACGCCAGTCGGATTCAGGTCGGATTGAGGACGCTGGGATCCTTCCTCCAGCTTTGGGATCAATTTCAGCCCGGCTAGCCAACGACAGAGGTCTGGCAGCGATTCCCAGGAAATACTGGTCCGTTCGCCCATCGTACTCACGAACGGGGGAGCGTTAAGATCCAGAGCGATCGCGGTCACGGTTCCCTGGAATTCGCCAGCTCGCACGACGAGCGGGCCATCAAGGCTCGATGACAAAACGGCACCTGATTCCGCGGCCCACTGCATGGTCCGCAGGCTCCCCTCACGCAAGCGGAGTGTCGCACTTCCGGGGATCGACGTATTCAGCGACGTGATATCGCGGAGCGTGACCGCTCCGCTCCGCCGAACCGGCAACCAGCTGGAAAGACCGGGAGACGAGTCTGAAGTGACCTGCTCTCCGCCGATCAGCACAAGTCGCCCCCCTTGGCGAACCCACTCCTGAAGCAGGCTTCCCAGGGCCTCGGGGATGATGCACTCCGAAGTGATTACACACACGTCCACAGCTTCCCAACCCCGCGCATCGGGGGGAAGATCTTTCCACTGGTCAAGGGAATAGTTCTGCACCAGTAATGGAGAAACCCGGTCAGGTCGTGCCCTGCGAATATCCCTGGCCTGTTGAGCCGCACGTTCAAATCCCATGAGCGGTTGCCCCAGGCACAGGACAAAATCGGTCAGCTGCGTCACCGTCTGCAATTGTTGGCTTTCCCCCCCCGAATGCAGAGTGCTTTCATCCAGGATGGAATCCCCCTGGAGCAGTTCTACCACGACTGGGCTGTCGATCGGTCCGTGCTGATAGACCATCGAGATGACTGCAGGAGACTCCCCCAGAACTACTGGAGGGCCTGGCTGGCGTAGCGGGCGGCCTTCCGCGTCGGCTGTGGTGACACGTGGGATGATCTGTGTTCCGGGGTTCCCAGAGACGCTGATGGTAATCGGGCTCCAGCGTCCGACCTCGACGACCCCACGAAAACCGACCTGCGCCGATTCAATCCGTGCCAAGCGTTCGGCAGCCGCGAGAGGAGATACCATGCACAACAGGGACCAGATCCCGGCGAGCAACCACCATTTCAGCGACGGCCTGGGCTTCGCGGACGCGAAAGCACCGGTCTGGCAGTGGGACATGCAACTGTTCCGTAGAGGGCGGCGTGAAGAGGGGCGGAAGGAAGGTGAAATGAATCGGGAAATCAGAATGATTCCCAGCCCGGACCTCGGCGAAGAAATTCTATCGGGCCACGGCCTCGACTGCACCAGTAACCTTTCGCGCCTCAGGCCAAGAGTGTGCATCGCAAACGTCGGTGCTGGTCGAATTCTGCTCCCTCTCCCCCACTGGTGACGCGGTTTTCGGCGCAGACTTGGCTGTGGGGGAGGAGGGCCGGGGTGAGGGGGGCGAGGCGAATCACGATCTGGCCCTCTCACCCCGGCCCTCCTCCTCCGCAGTGACGAACACATAGGAACTCACGCCGATTACGGGGGAGAGAGCCGGAAAGTCGCCACCGACGATTGGGATGCACACACATCTTTGAGCCCTTGCGCCTGGGCGACTTTGCGTGAGCCCCCCCTTCACTCGGGTTCCCAGACCTCCATCGTGTGGGGCGGAACGGAGCGGTCAAACCCCGGCCATTTTGAGAGTTCGACGATCGCCAGACCGGCTGTCGGCATGGGCGTTCTTCTGCAACTCAGGGAGGAGACGAGATCCTCCAACCCGTCGTTATGTCCGATGCAAAGTACACAGTTCCAAGCCTCGGGAAGTCGGTGGACCAAGTCTTCCCAAACGGAGACCGGGCAGAGATAGAGTTCCGGTTTGCTCTGGATCTGATCGACCAGCCCCAACTCGGCGGCGACCAGTTCCGCCGTTTGGCGGGTCCGTCGAGCACTGGAGCAGAGGATCACATCGGGCTTCAGATCGGCTTGAACCAACCGCCGTCCCATCCGAGGTGCATCGGCTTCGCCGCTGGGGTTGAGCGGGCGTTCAAAATCGGGCCACTGGTCGTGGTCCCACGTCGCCTTCGCATGCCGCATCAAGAGGAGTGTCTTCATCGCCGGTTGTTCCTTCGAGCACTGGTCGGCCTTGTGCGGCCCCGCAGAATATATCAATCGGCCGGCACAATTCCTGACACCTACAGGCGTCAACAGAAGCGGTTTTCTCAAGAAATCGTTCGGTGCCATTTTGACAGAGGCCCTGGACATATGCCGATTGAGTGACCGCCAAAACGAACTTGCGAGCGACTTACGATTCGCCGCAACCCGTTTTATGAATGATACTTGAGGACAGGCGATGGATTTGGAACGCAATTCGCTATTCCTCGCGAGTGGAAATATCACGTCCCTTGGGTTGTGAGCGGGAGAGATCCTGCCCAGCCTGCATTTGCTCAGCGTGCTGAGGAGTCCCTGAAATATGTCGAAGAAGGCCAAATCGAGCGGCGGCACCAAGATCGTGCCACTCGGGGACAAGGTCGTCCTCAAGCGGCAGGAAGCGGAATCGAAGACAGCGGGCGGGATCGTTCTGCCCGATTCGGCGAAGGACAAGCCCCAGAAGGGCGAAGTCATCGCCATCGGTGACGGCCATGTCCGCCGTGACGGAGCGCGGATTCCCCTGACCGTCAAGGAAGGCGACAAGGTGATTTTCTCCTCCTATGCGGGGGACGAGATCAAGATTGGCGAAGAGGAGTATCTGCTCCTCCGCGAGAGCGACATCCTCGCTGTGTACTAGTAGCAGATCTCGTAAGAGATCTGCCGAATCCACTCCCTTCGATTCACACGGCAGAAGTCTGACGACTTCTGCTACCACACAAGTCAACCAGGAGAACGCCCATGGGCGCGAAGATCATTGCTTTCGACCAGGAAGCTCAAGAAGCGATGCGGCGTGGCGTCAGTAAGCTGGCCCGTGCCGTCCGCGTGACCCTCGGTCCCAAGGGCCGGAACGTCATCATCGAGAAGAGCTTTGGCTCTCCCACGGTGACCAAGGACGGCATGACTGTCGCTCGTGAAATCGAACTCAGTGATAAGTTCGAAAACATGGGTGCCAGCATGGTCAAGGAAGTCGCCAGCAAGACTTCCGACAACGCCGGAGACGGCACCACCACCGCGACCATCATGGCCGAAGCGATCTTCGTCGAAGGCTTGAAGTCGGTCGTGGCTGGAGTCAGCCCGCTGGAGATGAAGCGTGGTATGGAGAAGGCCGTCACCGATATCATCGACAAGCTGAAGTCGATGGCCATCCCTTGTAAGGATAAGAAGGCGATCGCTCAAGTCGGCACCGTGGCGGCCAATGGCGACGACACGATCGGCAAGATCCTGGCCGATGCCATGGAGCAAGTCGGTAAGGACGGCGTCATCACCGTCGAAGAAGGCAAGAGCCTGCAGACGGAATTTAACGTCGTGGAAGGGATGCAGTTCGACCGCGGCTACCTGTCGCCGTACTTCGTCACCGACACCGCCAGCATGGAGTGCGTCTTCGAAGACTGCTACGTGCTGATCCACGAGAAGAAGATCACCAACATCAAGGACCTCGTCCCGGTCCTGGAGAAGGTCGTCAACTCCGGCAAGCCGCTGCTGATCATCGCGGAAGAAGTCGAAGGTGAAGCGCTCGCCACCCTCGTCATTAATAAGATGCGGGGCGTGTTCCGCTGCGTCGCCGTCAAGGCGCCCGGCTACGGCGATCGCCGCAAGGCTCTCTTGCAAGATGTCGCCATCATGTGCGGCGGCCAGGCGATTTTTGAAGACCTCGGCGTCAAGCTGGAAAACGTTCAGCTAAGCGACCTCGGTCGCGCCAAGAAGCTGGTGGTCGACAAGGACAACACGACGATCATCGAAGGGGCTGGCAAGAGCGCTGACATCAAGGCTCGCATCGAGCAAATCAAGCGCGAACTCGACGCCAGCTCCAGCGATTACGATCGCGAAAAGCTCGAAGAGCGGATCGCCAAGCTCTCCGGCGGTGTGGCCCAGATTAACGTCGGGGCAGCCACCGAATCCGAAATGAAAGAGAAGAAGGCCCGCGTCGAAGACGCCCTGCACGCGACCCGTGCAGCTGTCGAAGAAGGCATTCTTCCCGGCGGCGGTGTCGCACTGCTGCGGGCTTCGATGTCCGTCGATGGCGGCAAAATGACCCACGACGAAGAAGTCGGCTACAACATCATTCGTCGGGCCTGTCGGGCTCCACTGACTCAGATCGCTGACAATGCCGGTGTCGATGGCGGCGTCGTGTGCGAGAAGGTCTCGGAGCTCAAAGGTAACAACGGCTACAACGCTGCGACCGGGGCTTACGAAGACATGGTCAAGATTGGTGTGATCGACCCGGTCAAGGTGACCCGTTCGGCCCTCACCAACGCCGCCAGTGTCGCGACCCTCCTGCTGACCAGCGATGCCCTTATCGCCGAAAAGCCGAAGGCCAACGCCAAGGACAGCCACGACGACCACGGCGATATGTAATCGCCTGTCGAGCAGACATTCTTGTCTGCTTTCGTCCAGTAGTGCAGACACTCCTGTCTACACTCATCGAGTGCAACCTCACAAGCCCCCGGATCATTCCGGGGGCTTGTTGCATGGGCAGGACGGCCTTTCCCGGCCGCCCTGCGTCAAGACTTACGGACCACGAAATCGTGCAGATGTCCAGCAGAATCGCTGGGCAATCGTCTGACTCGACGTGATAGACCACTTGGTATCCCCGGTAGCGAATATAATGGTGGTCTAGAGCATCACGAGTTTGGCGATGGGTGATAGTCGCGTGAGTTTCAACCCACGCGAATAAAGTGGCCGCGAAATTCGCGTGGGTGGAAACCCGCACCGCTTCGAAAATGCCGATCACGGCGACTCGCCCATACGCCGAAACACGAGCGGCATCCGCAGCTCCTCCAACTCTCGAAACCCGAATTGCTTGTAGAGTCGGATCGCGGGCACATTCCGCTGGTCGGTGAAGACCGAGGCTTTCATCACGCCGTCGGCATGGGCCAGTCTTAAGAACTGCTTTAGTAGCCGCGCCCCCCAACCTTGACGGCGGTGGTTGGCGGCAACGCCGAGGTAGTTAATGTGGTACTCAGCCTCGCTCTTCGAGGCAACGAGGAGACCGACAGGTTCGTTTCCCGGTTGAGCGATCAACGTCAGTTGTCCCGCTTTCGGCCCGCTCATCCAGTCTCGGATCATTAACTCCGAGGTCCTGAAAGGCAGCACTTCTGGCAAGTCCAGGGAGTTACTGAGGGTCGCTGGGACGAGAGTCGTCAGAACTCCATGTATCCGATCGAAATTGGGCGACAAGATCGCATCGTCGTCGAATCCCGTCACGCGGAGTTGGCTGCATTTGAACCAGCAAATGTCGGTGAGAATTGGCATTCCCATGTCCGCCAATAGGGTGCCGTCATTGTCCCTGTGACAAGATATCTGAACGGTAGCGACTCCTCTCTCTCGTGCCCATTCAATTCCAGCGAGCCAGATGGCTCGTCGGAGTTGAGCACTGGCCTGGATCATGATCGGGCCGAGTCGAGCGATTCCATCCGCGCCCACACTGGCTGTCATGCAGGCAGACTTACCTTCCGGATACTCCAAGCAGACGACGAACTCAGAAGGGCTCTGACTATCTAATCTTTCCAGCCCAGCCCACACCATGAGCTGCATCATGAGGTCCCCACAGGGTTGGCCGCGAAGGGACTCGACGGAGCAGATCCGGATCAGAGAATCATGGGTCATGAGAAGACCTCTCGTATCGGCCCAGTTCATTGGCCATCGACACAATGTTCGGCCATCGTCCGGCGGTCGATTTACCGATCGCCCGCATCACGACAGAACTGACAGCTGGGGGGATGCCAAATGATTGGAGGTCGCGCGCCCAGCTGGTATGCGATCGGCGTGAACGAAGTGTTTGAGCAACACGCTGGTTACCGCTACCTGCGGAAATACACGCCCGTGGGTCGTGTGGGGTACTCGATCTGGATCTATCACATCCCGCCTCGACCAGTCCCTTCACCGAACAGTGGATAGTCACCAGTCCGAATGGGGGCGGATCTGGAGGCGCGGTCCTTTGTGATGCAACGTCTCTTGAATTCTCGCGGTCAGCCTGGCCTCACTCTTCAGAATTCCCCGACGACTTGACTGTCGTTTCTGGCGCAGAGTCTTTCGAGGGTGCTGTCGATCCAGGCACCGTTGGTATAGGCGCCTGAAGCATTTGTTGTTGAGTTGTATTGAATATTCTCGCTGACGAACCGGACTGACCCGTCACAGAACAGGAAATGTGCGCCGCCGGGATGCAGGCTGTGGAAGGCTCGGGCTTGATGTACTCGGAGGTCGGAGGTCCAGTTGATCCCGCTGTGGGGGATGCCGAGAACACATATGCCTCCGGTCTTGATCCCTCCCCTCGATCCGGGCGTGTTGGTCTGCGAACTGAACCCCAAAGCGTTGGCTGATCCCACGTTCAGATTACCAAAACGGAAGCACCGTTCTCCCACTAGCAAGGTATTGCTGGCTCCGTCAGTAACATCACTGAATTTGATGAACGAATTCTGGAACCCAACGCCCGTCGCAGGACCATAGGCGGTGAAATCGACAATCGGGGTGGTGCTGATACTGCTGCACGCGACCATCACATAGTTGGAAGTCGCAATGGCAATCCGATCGGTCCCGTCCGAAGTGACATGCCGATTGTACCAAGCGGCCTCTGGATCGGCGGGGTTGTCGGAAATGGTAGCGTCGAAGTTATTCAGTGCGGGACCGGTGTCGGACGCACAGCGAAAAGCGGGCATGGGAGTCGTAAGCGCAGCCAACCCTTCCGGCGTCGCGAGATTCTCATGCAGCGACTTCTTTCCGATCTCCAGCTGATTGTAGAGAGCGGATTGCTCGAGCTGCGGCAGGATCATCGCTCCCCACCCCCAGTGGGATCGCTCTGACGCGTTAACATCCTGTGGCAGGTTTGTGATGTACCCTGGAGGAAGAGAAGAGTGAGCGTCATGGTAGTTATGCATCGCCAGGCCGATCTGCTTCAAACTGTTGATGCATTGAACGCGACGAGCGCTGGCACGCGACTGCTGAATGGACGGCAGCAGGAGTGCCACCAAAAGTCCGATGATGGCAATGACCACCAGAACTTCAACCAGCGTGAACCCGCGATACCGCTGTGATTGGAGACGGTCTGGCCGCATAATGAACTCGATCCGTGTGGGTTTGGGGGGGAATGTCTAGAGCTTCAGAAGAGCGGACTTTCGTTGTTTCCTGAAGGCTCTACTTTACTCTGCCCCGTCTCCACCACAGTAGCAAACTCCCAACGATTAGGACATCCA
>Ga0105047_10018880_pt1 | contig 10660 bp, 9 predicted proteins | sample MAT04_FD_78384 | JGI IMG/M metagenome (GOLD analysis project Ga0105047, IMG submission 78384) | Freshwater microbial communities from Lake Fryxell liftoff mats and glacier meltwater in Antarctica - MAT-04 (megahit assembly) | ecosystem: Environmental > Aquatic > Freshwater > Ice > Liftoff...
CACGATCTTGTCCATGATCTGGAGGCCGCTCAGCCCAACGAGATCGGCATTCTTGTTGAAGTCGATGCTGTTCGGCGTGCTGTTCGCCGCGAAGAGCTGGTCCGAGTACGGCAAGCGGATCGTGTTGAAGCCTTGCGTCTTCATCTGGTCCATCATGCTCTTGTAGCCGCGCGTCCAGAGCCCGTGAGGGGCGAAGTTACCGCTCTCGAATCCGAACCAGTTCACACCCGCGAGGCGAACCGGCACGTTGTTCGAGTCCACGATCTGGCTGCCGACCGTGTGAAGCCAGCCGGTCACAGTGGAGGTCTGTTGTGTGGGTTCCGTTACGGCTACATTCGCGACCGTGATGGTTGGCGGGGTGGGTGGCGTGACTGGTGGGGTCACCGGTGGCGAGGTCGGCGGACTGGTGACGGTGCCGTTCAGAACGAAGTTGGTGGGAGCGGTCGCCGTGCCGCTCGCCTGGAAGCCGAACGCGACGGTTTGCCCGGGCGCGATGGTTTTGTTGTACCCGACATCACGGATCGAGTACCGCGTACCGGTGTGGCTCGTGACGCTCGCGTTCCAGATGTTCGTGACGTTGAACCCGGCGTCGAATGTCAGCGACCACCCGGAAATCGCTGTCGTGCCGTTGTTCTTGATGCTGACGGTCGCCGTGAAACCGGTGTTCCACTTGCTGTCGAACGCCATACTCACAGCGACGCCTGTTGCCGGGGGTGTCACCGGTGGCGTGACGGGTGGTGTCACGGGTGGCGTGACGGGAGGTGTCACTGGCGGCGATGTCGGGGGCGACGGCGGGGAGACGATGCCATCGTCCCAGCTCAGGGTGTAGCCTGTGGGCTGCACTGCGGAGGTGCCGCCGGTGCCGAGGAAGCCGATCGAAACCATGCCGCCGGCCCCGAGCGTCGTGTTGTAAGCCGCCGGCCCGATGACGTAGTGAGTTCCGCTCTTGCTCACGACCGTCGCATCCCAGATCTGACCAATGTCTCGCCCGAAGTCGAACGACAACCGCCAGTCCTTGATGCTGGTGGACTGATCGTTCACCAGCGAGATCGCGGCCTGATAGCCGCTGCCCCAGTCGTTCGTGACGGAGTAGCTGGCCATCGGGGTCAGGTCGAGGCCAGCGGGCATGATTCGGTCGTCGAGCTGTGAGACAGCGAGCCGTGTGCGAGACATGGTGAATCACTCGTGTGATGAGTTGCGGCGAGGGTGCCGTACACCACATTGCGAGGCTGCCGGCCGGGCATAACAGCAGAAGCGCGAAAAAAGCTCCGTGAGTCGCGGGTTTACTGCGAGCGGTTGGAAGTGATCCGTTTTGGCGAGCCGGGAGCGTTTATCTGCTTCACGACCGGAGTTCACGCGAAGGCGAAACCTCCGGTCGCTAACGCTCCCGGCTCGCCAAAAGACAATATCTCAATCCCCGGCGGTCGCAGTATAATCCCCCGATCGCATCACCCCTCAAAACCTGCGCCCCGCATGAGTGAACTGGACGACGAAATCAGCACCAGCACCACGCTCTTGCGACGTGTGGCCGCCGAACCGACCGACGATGCCGCGTGGGACTCGTTCGTGGATCGCTACGGACGCATGATCTTCGGCTGGTGCCGTCGGTGGAACCTCCAGGACGCCGACGCCGAAGACCTCACGCAGGGCGTGCTGCTGCAACTCGCCCGGCAGATGCGTGGCTTCCGCTACGATCCCGACGGCCGCTTCCGTGCGTGGCTCCGCACGGTCGCATACCGGGCCTGGACACGCTTCCTCGAAACACGCAAGAAACCGGGAGGCGGCACCGGCGACAGTGGCGTGTGGCACTTACTCGAATCGGCTCCCGCTCGCGATGAGTTCGTGCGTCGAATCGAGGAAGAAGCCGACCGCGAGTTGTTGGAACGAGCAGCCGTGAAGGTGCGTGCGCGAGTGATGCCACACACCTGGGAAGCGTTCCGCTTGCTGGCCGTCGAAGGGCTGTCCGGCAAAGAGACCGCCGAACGCCTCGGAATGGCGGTCGGTGCAGCGATCGTCGCACGCTCGAAGGTGTCACGAATGATCCGCGAGGAACTCGCCAAGCTCGCCCCGGCAGGAGGCACCGAATGAATCCCTGCCCCGAACCCGATGCCCTCGCAAGAGCGGTTGCAGACCCAGACACAGCCCCCGCCGATATTCTCGAACACCTTGCCGGTTGTGCCCGTTGTCGCGACTTACTCGAGCAGAATGATCCCCCGACGAAATGGGATTGGCTCGGGGAAACGGAGCGGAAGCACGAACCGAAGACGTGGTTTCTCGACCGCCTGAAAGCAGCCGTGCGGTACACCGTGAGTGGCCCAGTAGAGGTGAGTGAAAGCCCCCCCGACGTGCCCGGCTACGCGATCGAAGCCGAGATCGCTCGCGGCGGGATGGGTGTCGTTTACCGTGCGCGAGACGTTGCACTCGGTCGCACGGTGGCGATCAAAGTCCTGCGTTCCGATCTCGTTTCGCACCCCCGACAGCTCGCGAGATTTCTTGGCGAAGCGAAGGCGCTCGCGGCACTTTCACACCCGAACGTTGTGCAGCTTTACCAGGCGGGTGAGGCGGATGGGAAGCCGTATCTCGTGATGGAATACGTCGCGGACGGAACCCTCCGGCACGCCTTGCAAACGGGGTCGTGGGAGCCATTCGCCGCGGCTCAACTCGTTTGCACCCTCGCCGACGCCACCGCTGCCGTGCACCGTATCGGGGTCATCCACCGTGACCTGAAACCGGGTAACGTGCTGATGTGCGCCGACCACCAGCGGCACCCCACCGATGGCTCCTCGCTGCGACCGAAGATCGCCGACTTCGGGCTGGCGCGATTCCTCGAATCGGCGGATCGTCTAACGCGCTCGGGGGATGTCTTCGGCACGCCCGAGTTCATGGCTCCCGAACAGGCACGCGGCGACAACGCCGTGATCGGTCCCGAGGCAGACATCTGGAGTCTTGGAGTCATTCTCTACGAACTGCTCACGGGTCGCCCGCCGTTCGTGGGCCCGACGTCGGTCGATACCCTTGAACTGGTGAAATCGAGCGTGCCAATTTCGCCAGAACTCGTTCGTCCGGGCATCCCGCCCGACCTCGTCGCGGTCTGCTTGAAGTGCCTGGAGAAGAACCCGGCGCGGCGGTACCGCACTGCCGAGGCACTTCGCGACGATCTGGACCGCTTCCTCGCCGATCAACCGGTGTTGGCGTTGCCGCGTTCCTGGTTGGGCCGAATCGCTTTGTCCATCCGGCGTCAACCGGCTGCGTTTGTGACTCGACTTGTGCTTCTGGTTATTGTGTTCGCGGCGATCGTTTCGGTGCATTACGAACGGCAGGCGGCTCGCAAGGCGGCAGGGGAAAGTGCGGCGGAAATCGCTCGCTTATACCAACAGCACGAGACCGCGATCCGCGAGTTGTACGCAGTGCGGATCATGCTTGCGGGGAAGGCGATTGCGGAAGGCGATCTCATGGACGCACAGGCGTGGCTTGCGATCTGCCGACCGGAAACTGGCGAGCCTGACCCGCGGGGGTGGGAGTGGTCCTACCTGTCGAACCGACTCCGGGGGCCGGCACGAATCGAACTCCGACTCGGCGAAACCGACCCGCACGGCTTCGAGGACGTGAAGCTCTTCCCGAGCAATGAATCGATCAGTCCCGACCAGCGCCGACGCGCGACAATCGACCCCGCAGGACGACTCTTGGTTCACGACCAGGACGGGCGGTTGTTGCTTCAACTGCCCCCGATATCCGGGAAGCTGATCGGCTTGAAGTTCAGCAAAGACGGTCGGTGGTTGGCCGTCCGCACGGCCGAGGAGATGCTGATCGTGTTCGATGGGCTTCCTCAGTGAGAAGGCGATGGCTTAGCATCACGGGATCAATAACTTCCCGGCTTGTTGGGTCAGCCTTGCTATTGCCCTCTCCCCTTGCGGGAGAGGGTGGCCGCGCTTCGCGGCCGGGTGAGGTGTGAAACTTCAACACTTGTGAAAGCTTGACCCCTCACCCGCTCGCAAAGCCTCGCTGCCCTCTCCCGCAAGGGGAGAGGGCGAATACCAAAACACAACACGGGAAGTTCTTGATCGGGCCATCCTTACTTCGGCTTCACGAATGATTTCGCCGCGAGATCGAACTTCAGTTCATTGTCCCCATCGACCACCTCCGCTTCCCGCACCTCGGGCTGTCCTCCGGGTGGCGGGTAGAAGATCAGGTCGTCGACCATGACACCTTTGGGTGCAGGCGGAGATGCCTGCACTTGCTTCCCGGTTTTCATCGACCCGCGAATCGTCACCTTCTTCTTTCCGGCGGTGATGTTCGAAGACACGGGGATGTCAAAGGTCCCGTCGGTGATCTTCGTTCCGATCGTTGGACTCGCGCCATCGAGCGATTCAAAGGTCACGCTGCCATCCGACAACGGCTTGCCATCAACTGTAACTGTGCCACGAACGATCGGGACCGGTTTGCCACAGCCCGCAACCAGTTCCCGCGCGTCCACGATCCGTAGACCATCGTCGTTTCAGGCAGGTCTGACGGGCACACCATGGTCGGGAGAGCAGTTCTCGCCACGAGCGAGTTGTCGAAGGCTCCGTTTGCCGGCGACGGTTCGCCCATGTTCCGGTTCCAGTCAACCTTGGCGTAGAGCCCTCCCTGTTCGAGGTACGGGAGCAGGAACGTGACCCAGGTCATTTCGTTGCTGGTTGCGGTAAAAACATAGGGAGAAAACCCACCACCCGCGTAGAGAGTCCCCGAGGGAAACGTCCCATACGACGAGTGATAGTTGTGCATGCCGATGGCGACTTGTTTCAGATTGTTGGAACACTTCATCCGGGCGGCTGCTTCACGAACTTTCTGGACTGCCGGCAGCAGCAGGCCGATGAGAATTGCAATGATGGCGATGACCACGAGCAGTTCAATGAGGGTAAACCCGCGGCGCGCGGTCGCCGGAAACGTCTTGAATCGAGGCATAACCTGCTCTCCTAAATGGAATTGAATTGAGCGGAGAGTCGAAACGAAGAGACGTGTCTATCCAACCACCAAACCGACCCGTCAGCAAGTGGATTCCGAGAGGTTTTTGTGTCGCGAACAAATCAAGGTGCCGCCAAATCGTTACTTGGCGGCACCTCGGTGGACTCACACCATCGCGAGTTCGAGGCTCAACTTCTTGGCTTCGTCGGCGAGCTTGCGGACGTCCTGCGTGATTCGCATGGAGCAGAACTTCGGGCCACACATCGAGCAGAACTTCGCGCTCTTGAACACGTCCTGCGGCAGCGTCTCGTCGTGCATCCTGCGAGCGGTTTCGGGGTCAAGGCTTAACTCGAACTGCTTGTTCCAGTCGAACTCGAACCGTGCCTTCGAGAGTGCGTCGTCGCGCTGGCGGACGTTCTTCCGACCGCGGGCGATGTCGCCGGCGTGGGCCGCGATCTTGTACGCGATCACGCCTTGCCGCACGTCGTCCTTGTTCGGCAGTCCGAGGTGTTCCTTCGGCGTCACGTAGCAGAGCATTGCGGCCCCTGCTTCCGCCGCGAGTGCTGCGCCGATCGCGCTGGTGATGTGGTCGTAACCGGGTGCCACGTCGGTGACGAGCGGCCCCAGCACGTAGAACGGGGCGTCGTGGCACAGTTCGCGTTCCTTCTCGACGTTCATCTTCACGAGGTGCAGCGGAATGTGCCCCGGCCCCTCGATCATCACCTGACAGCCGTGATCCCATGCCTTCTTGGTGAGCTCGCCGAGCGTCTTGAGTTCGGCGAACTGTGCCTTGTCGTTGGCGTCCGCGAGGCAGCCCGGACGCAAACCGTCGCCGAGCGAAAACGTCACGTCGTAGGCACGCATGATTTCGCACAGTTCGTCGAAGTGCGTGTACCACGGGTTCTGCTTGTGATGCGCGACCATCCAGCCCGCCATCAGCGAGCCGCCACGACTCACGATGCCAGTGACGCGATCGGACGTGAGCGCGACGTATTCCAGCAGCACGCCAGCGTGGATCGTCATGTAATCGACGCCCTGCTTCGCCTGGTGCTCGACCATGTCGAGGAGCATTCGCGGCGTGATGTCCTTCGGCTCCTTCACCTGCTGAATGATCTGGTACGCGGGCACCGTGCCGATCGGCACCGGCGACGCTTCGATGAGCGCCTGGCGGATGCCGTCGATGTTGCCGCCGGTCGAAAGATCCATGACCGTGTCGGCACCGAGGTTCACGGCGGTGTGCAGTTTCTCCAGCTCGTCGTCGACCTTGCCTGTGACGGCGGAGTTGCCGATGTTCGCATTGATCTTGCACTTCGACGCGACGCCGATGCACATCGGCTGCAGGCTCTTGGCGAGGTGAACGATGTTCGCGGGGATGACCATGCGACCGCGAGCGACTTCGTAGCGAATGAGTTCGGGGTCGAGGTCTTCGCGCTTGGCAACGAATTCCATCGCGGGGGTGACGATGCCTTTGCGGGCGGATTCGAGTTGTGTCATATCAGGGAACGCTCACGGGTGGCGAGAAAGGCCACCGGATGCCGAACGATGAATGATGAACGATGAACGGTGAATCAAAACCCGAAGACAATGCCTCGTTTTTCATTCATCGTTTTTCATTCATCGTTCATCGTTCGTGATGGGTCGCCTTCCTGCCCGGCATGACCCGGACAGGTTCGAGGGTGTACTCTCAGCCCACGCACCCGGCGCGGGCACCCCTGGCGATACAGTAGTTCTACGCGGTGCAATGGGCTAATGTCAACGAGATCGCTTACCAGTCGTTTGCCAAAACCTCGCCACCCTGCGAGGTACTCAGCGCTCGCCAGGTCGCAAGACTGATCCCATTCGGCACCAACTTGACGCTACCATCGCAAAGCGCCACGACCACGCCGCCAACGTGCCGACTCCGAGCGACTTGCATCCGCGGTCGCGTGGCGGTCGAACTCGTCGTGCAGGGGGCGTTCGGGGGATTGGAATTGCACCCCGCACCCGTGAGCACATCCGGGTCGGTGCTGTTCGGCAAACTGTAGCCCGTGAAGCCTGCCGCACCACCCCACCACGAGAAGCCGCGGTAGTCACTTCCGTCTTGCCCTTGATTCACCTCGGTCGCCATCAGCGTATTGCTCGTTCCGTCGCTGATATCGCCGATCTTTCGGGGGCGGCCCATCAACCCGGCAGCTGCGTCCGGGCCGGCTGGCGGGGCAGGGTTGCCGTAGGGTTGCGTTGAGTCGCCACCGGCGGCGAGACAGGCCGGGTCCGCGTACCAGCCGAATGGCGCTCCGCCGAACGTCGTGCAGGTTGTACTCGTGACGGACCCGCCCGTGCAACCGATCGGAATCTCGACCTGATAGAAGCTGGTGTTACCGGCGTTCAGAACATAGTTCTGGTTGAGTGTTGAACCGACTCCGCTGGGCGTGTCGCTCGGGCACAGGAACGTTTTGATCCGCGTGCTGCTCACGGTGGCGTTAGCTCCCCCGTTGTAGCGCGGGCCACCGTAATCCAACCCACTAAAATTCACATACATGTTGTACAGCGATGGCTGCTCGATGTACGGAAGGATCGGCACTTGCCAGGTTCCCCAACAGCAGCCGTTCTTGCCGACGCCGGGAAGGAACGTGCCCTGCGAGTTCTCGTAACTCATGTTCGCGAGGGCGATTTGCTTGAGGTTGTTCGAACACTTCATGCGGGCTGCCGCCTCGCGAACCTTCTGGACAGCGGGCAGGAGCAACCCAATCAGGATTGCGATGATGGCGATCACGACTAGCAACTCAATCAACGTGAACCCGGGGCGAATGCGGGGGCGCATGGCACCCTCCTTCTGGAGGAGCGAGTGAGAGGGAAAAATGGGTCAGAAATAAACCTCACGGAGAGCAGGCGAAAAACTCACGGGATCGAAAGCTCAATTCGATTCGAGCCGTCCTTGCTAACGGTGCGTTCCTGTTTCGACTTCACATTCCAATCAGCGGGGACGAGTTCTTTGGAGATCACGTTTGTCCCACCACCGGGGCCGGGTGGGTGGTCGGCATCCACGGGATTGACGGCAGTCTTTTGATCGCCTGCCGAGACGCGAATGAGGTAATTTCCGGGACGCAGGCCGCTCGCTTTGGGAATGCTGTACTCCCCGGCGACGATCATTGCAGTCGCTCGCGTGTCCTGTCCCTCAAGCGGCTCAAACGAGATGGTGCCGTCCTTGACCGGAACGCCCTTCAACTTCACGGTTCCGGAAACATCCACGCGGCCGCCGTCGGAGTCGGAACACCCCGTCAGAAGGAACCCCAAGAACGCCAGCCCGAAAGCATTAAGTCGGCAGGAGGACATTCGGACCCCACGGGAGAGTGGGTTTCAGCGTGATTTTAAGATGAAGAAGTTATGATGCTCTCACATTACTCACCCTAGCTCAAGCGGAATCCGAAATGGAAAAAGGTGACCGGGTCTCCCCGTATCACCTTTATGGCTTGAGCCGTTCCGCAAGAGTTCCGGTCAATCCTTGTTGTCAGGTTCCGCAACCGACCGACCGTAGCGTGCCAGGAGCATCTGAACGGCCTGAACCGTTTGCCATTCCGTGAACCCGATGCGGACTTCGGTGCCATCCTCGTTCGCGTCGATGTTTTCGACTGCGATCGTCAGACCACGGTGGAGATAATCGAGGATTTCCGCAAGGCGTGCGGCTTGTGCCGGGGTCAACTTCTGCGGGAGCGGGGGAATGTCGTCGTCGAGTGCGCTCCAGTTCGGTGTGCCACCCGGGCCGACCGTTCGATCGCTGGAAGTTTGGGAGGGTGCTGGGGCAGGAGCAGCGAGTCGTCCGGAAGCGGCTGCGAGTTCGTCGGCTCGTACAGTCTGAGCCTGACCGCCCAGGTTCGCGGGAGCAGTCGCGCGACGGGCTGCGATTTCTTCCATCGTCCCGAAGAGGAGCATCGTTCGACCAATCGACAATTGATCGCCGGCTCGCAGTCGCCGAATCTGAATCGCGGTGCCGTTGACTCGTGTGCCGTTGGTGCTGTCGAGGTCGGTCAGAATGATGTCGCCATCCTCGACCTGTACCTTGGCGTGGAACCGGCTTACTCGCTCGTCGTTGAGTCGCAATCCGTTGCCTTCTTCGCGACCAATAGTTACTGGAATCGGGAGGTCTTTGTAGACCCGCCCTTTATCGACCCCTTCGAGAACCAGGAACGTCACGGTTCGCATGGCAAAATTCCGTAGCAGGGTATGCACCCGCGCGTGAGAGAGGACTGCTAAATTTGGTATAGCACAACTGACGTTGCAGGGTCGGAAAAAACCGACACCGCAGAACCCACTCACAACAAAATATCATCCCCGGTTCAGGCGTGAGTGTCAATTTCTCCTGCGTGGGATTTGCCGGTAAAGTCGGATTGGAACGTCGTTAAGATCTGCACCAATACGTTTGGGGCATCCGACGGAACGGGAATGAGCTGCGTCAGGTGGCGGAACCAAGTCAATTGCCGTTTCGCGAACTGCCTCGTGTGGATGCGAATCAGTTCGACCGTCGCCTCCCAATCGGGACCACCGTCGAGGTGAGCCAACAATTCTCGATACCCCAGGGCCTGTCGGCTTTCCCGACTCAACGGGCGAGGCAACGTTCGCAGGCGCTGCACCTCTTCGAGCCATCCGGACGCCAGCATCGTCTCGACTCGCCGATTTATTCGCTCATAAAGCACTTCGCGCGGCAACTCGAGTACGACAGCCGGAATGCGGATGGGTGCAGGGGCAAGTTCTGGGTTCTCGGCGAATGCGGGGGTGTCCCACGTCTGCTGCCATGCCGAGATCGGCTTGCCGGTCAGGGCGTGAACTTCGAGGGCACGCACGACTCGCCGCACATCGTTGGGGTGTAGCCGAGTCGCGGTCTTTGGATCGACCGTTGCCAGGCGAGCGTGAAGGGCTTCCTTTCCGACTTGCTCCGCTTCTGTTTCAAGCACGCGCCGAAGTTCCTCGTCGGCGGGCGGGCCGTCGAACAATCCGTGCAAAAGCGCCTTCAGATAGAACGGCGTGCCGCCGACGAAGAGTGGCCGCTTGCCGCGAGCCGTGATATCCCGGCACGCCTCGGCAGCGCGATCGAGCCACCACGCGACCGACAGGGATTCCCAGGGGTCGAGAACGTCGATGAGGTGGTGCGGAACGCGGGCTCGCTCGGCGAGCGTGGGTTTCGCGGTCCCGATGTCCATGCCGCGGTACACGGTCATGGAATCGAGCGCGATAATCTCGGCACCGATTCGCTCGGCGACTTCCAGCGCGAGGGCGGTTTTCCCGCACGCTGTCGGGCCTGTCAGAATCAAGGCATTCGCGAACGCGGACATGCCCGTATCTTACAATTGTGAACACAGGGCTTCCGCTCTGTTTTTCCCACGAGATTCCCATGCTCGCGCCGGCCGAACTCATCAATCCGTCTGTTCGCCGCGGACCGTTCCGGGCGGTCCTCTTCGATTTTGATGGCACGCTGTCGCTGATCCGCGAAGGTTGGCCGCGTGTCATGGTTGGCATGATGCTGGAACGGTTGCGTGAGGCGTCGCTGCTCCGCGAACCGGAAGCCGAGGAGTGGACCACAATTGACCGACTCGTGATGGCTCAAAACGGAGCACCAACGATTCGTCAGATGGAAGTGTTTGTCGAGGAAGTTCAGCGTCGTGGGGGCACGCCAGCCGACTCGTGGGACTACCTTCGCGAGTACATCGACCGACTCATGACGGACGTTCGCGGGCGCTGGGCG
>Ga0105047_10018883_pt1 | contig 10658 bp, 5 predicted proteins | sample MAT04_FD_78384 | JGI IMG/M metagenome (GOLD analysis project Ga0105047, IMG submission 78384) | Freshwater microbial communities from Lake Fryxell liftoff mats and glacier meltwater in Antarctica - MAT-04 (megahit assembly) | ecosystem: Environmental > Aquatic > Freshwater > Ice > Liftoff...
GACTAGCAGGGCTAATTCGAGCATTTTTGCCAGATCAATCGTTTAAAGATGGGTGCAAGACAAGATGCCAACACCAAGATTTAATGTTGACAAGGCACTAGTATGCGAACAATCAACCCCGCCGTTATTTCTCTATAACATTCCCACTAAAAGCCCGATTCCTCTTTGATTAAATTAATGATCAAATCAACCATAATTTCTTTTTGATTTGGTTCACTTTGAGCAACGAGTAATGTAATGGCAACCAATGCATTATCATTGATTTTAGGTTCCTCAGTTTTTTTCAGTATGAAACTCAACTTAATGGCAGTGGTTGCAAGGATGTAGGCCAAGGCTTTTGTAAATTGCAATGACTCGTTTGGATTGCTCAGAAGCGGCAATGATTTCGGCAGATTGTGCCTGAAATAATAGTGATTCACTCTGGGTGACATTGTTAAAAGCAGATAAGCCTTTTTTATAGCGCTCCAGTGAGAAATGTAAGGCCAACTGATTAGAGGAGGTTGATTGTCTTAGAAATTGTTTACGCTGTTTAATATTAACATAATTGCTTATTTGATTTTCAACATCCTCAAGAGCACTGAGAATAGCTTTTTTATATTGAAAAAATGCCTCACATTCATGAGCTTTAGCCAGATTAATCTGTGACTGCACCCTGCCAAAATTTAATAAAGGGATATAAACTCTTGGCACAATTCCCCATATTTCGCTTCCTGGTATCAAGGTGGTTGATTGTTTGCCATAAAACCCTCCCAGACTCACATCGGGAAACAATTGGGCAACTGCTTCGCCGATTAATGCGGTTTGTCCCGCAAGATTGCGTTCTGCTTTACGAATATCAGGACGCTGCCTTATCACGTCGGCAGGCGTTGCTAATAACACCGGCTCATCAAAACCCGGAATTACCGGTGAGTGAGTAGCCAGTAATTTATCCAGAGAACCTGGAAATAAACCCAAAAGCGTCGTTAATCTGTTTTTTGCGGCAATTAATGCGATTTGTTGCAATGAAATCTCTGATTCAAAATTTTGATACTGTGATCGTGCCTGTGTGACATCCAACTCATTGGATATTCCCGCTCTTTGCAGGGAGCGTGTCATCATGAAATTTGAATTAGCGGCCTGTATATTTTTTTGGGTCACTTGCATCAATCGTTGATTTTTACGCACTTCAATATAATTGCTTGCCACCTCGGCTACGAGAGAAATCAGCACATCATTTTTTTCTTCGATGTTAACCGCAACAAAATCCCTTTCTGCCTCTAATTTTCTTCGTTTACCGCCAAACAAATCCAATTCCCAACTGGCATCAAAATCACCTTGTACGAGGCCAAACTCCCTGTTCAAAGTGATAAAGCCAGGCTGTATACGGGCAGCAACAACATTTGCTCCGATATCTGGAAACAGTTTTGCAAAAGCATTGAGTTGATTAGCTCTTGCTTGCAAGATCCTCGTTTTAGATATCTTTAAATCGAGATTGTTGGCAACACTCATTGCAATCAATTGATTTAAAACGGGATCATGAAAAGATTTCCACCAGGTATTTTGTGGAGAACTTTTGTTCGTAACCACCTTGGTCGAACCAAGACTGGTCGACCATTTAGCCGGTGCTTTAATGATAGGCGGAGCATAGTTTGGACCCACAGTGCAGCTTGCCAGCAGGCTCAGCATCACGGCCATTAAGTTAAGCAAAATAATGTCTAAAAAAACAGGCCTACGTTCCGCGGCTTGTCCGCAAAATCCCGTGCTAGCAAGAGATCTCTGGATCCCGCGGACAAGCCGCGGGACGTAGATATTGCTTAGCTTAATGGCAGTGGGACTCAGCATGAGTCCGACTAAAATGGTGCTAATCGTGTTATTTCGGTGCATTATTCTTTTCATAGTCTATGTACACATCCATTTGTTGACCAATGTAAGCACCAATTTTCTCATTATTAAAGGAGTAAATAATGACCAGAACACGCGTATCCACCAACTCGCTGCCCTGATTGGACAAGGATTTTTTAGAAGCGAGCAACGGCTCAGTCCGTATATAATAGAGTGGTATCGCCCCACTACCAATCCCACGTAAAAAACCTACCGCCTTTGCCTGAGGTGACAGACCTTGTGAATTGGTTTCGTCTACCTCTACCCGTACATGCATAACATTGGTATTTCCCACAATAATCAACGGTTCGGCAAGTACACCTGCAGGCGCATACTCTCCTAAACGTGCTGAGACTTTTAATACACTTCCAATGATTGGTGATTTTACAGTCAGGCGTTCAATTTCAGTCGCAACAACTTCTAATGCGGCCTTTGCGTCTTCGATATTAGCTTCATCAAGAGCTGCTTTATCTCGGCGCCGAGTTAACTCCTCAACACTGATTGCACGCTTGTCATCGACACTTTCATAAAGTTTAAGTTGATTTTTTGATTCTCGTGCTACAGCGATTGCATAGGCAAGTTTTGCTCTTTGAGCCGCTAATCGCGCCTCTGCATCCCGGGTATCAATGGTAAATAGAGGATCGTTAAGTTTTACCTTTTGACCCACACGAACATACACCTTTGTAATAATTCCCGGGAGAGAGGTGCCAATGGCAATATTTTCTGACTGCGGCTCAATAACCCCAATGCCGGCAATGTAGTTTTTAAAAGGCGAGGTAGCAACAGGCAATGAAGGCTCAGCAAGCTCAGGCTTTGGATGGCGAAAAACAGAAATTAAGGTATAAGCAAGCATGATTAAAGCAATAAAGATTAGCAAATAACGGTTGATAATTGATTTCTTGTTCATGAAATGCCCTCTTCCTGAGTCTCATCCTTATCGATTTTACCATCGTTAAGATGAATAATTCGGTCGGAAAAGTGATAAATTCTAGTATCGTGGGTAACAACAAGAACCACACGGTCTGCCTGTAGCGCATTTTCGCGCAATATTGTCATGACTGTTTGCCCAGTATGCGCATCCAATGCCGCTGTTGGTTCATCACAAATAATAATATCGGGGTTATGAATCAGTGCGCGTGCAATGGCAACACGCTGCTGTTGTCCACCCGAGAGTTGCTTGGGTAATTTATTGACATTACTGGCCATACCCAACTTTTCTAAAATCTGATTGCCTTGAGGTATAGCGATATTCAAATCGACACCTCTTGCCACCAACGGAATCGCTACATTTTCAGCAACGGTCAGTGTTGGAATTAAATTAAACTGTTGAAAAATGAAGCCTATGTGTTGGCGACGAAACAACACTTTATCGTTGTCTGGAAGGGTTGTAATATTTAAACCATTAATAATAACCTCACCTTGGGTCGGCGTTAAAATGCCTGCAAGAATAGAGAGCAGCGTTGTTTTACCGCTGCCGCTTGGACCCACAAGCATGGTAAGCTTCCCCGCTGCAATGGCAATATCGATACCGTGCAAGATACGTATATTTTTATCGCCCGTAAGGAAATCCATAATGATGTTATGGGTAATAATACCCTGGTGATTATCAGTCATTATTGTAACCATTCACCATATTTTGAATGCTTTAGGGGAAAGCTCAACCTGCGCCAAATAGGGCTTTTCGGTGAATGTGGTGAATAGTTACCCATTATTTATCCTCTAAACACAATAGCCGGATCAAGTACCAGTACTTTACGAATACTGATTACGCTTGATAGAAACATAATAACAACAACCGAAATTGCGGTACCCAAAACAACGGGCCACGTTAAAAATATACCACGCAGGGGTAAAATATTCGATGTTAAATCAAAAAACAGGGTGCACAAACCGATTCCCAGACTAAAGCCAATGAAGGCGACATAAGCCGCCTGAGTGAGCACCATGCCAAGAATTTGTCGGTTAGTGACACCAAAGGCTTTAAGACCACCAAAATGGCGAAGATTTTCAAGCACAAAGATAAAAAATGTCTGCCCGGCAATGGCAGCACCTATGATAAAACCTAAAACGATAGTGATCCCAAAATTGACTGGAATACCCGTATTATGCATGTAGTAATCTTTGGTTTGCTTCTGAAATTCGACATTGGTTAATGCTTTCAATCCCGTCGTTTTATTAATAAGTTGTGCTGTTTGTTCGGGTGTGGCTGAACGAGCAAGGATAAAAGGCATTCTTGAACGCCCAGGCATGGTCACTCGATTGGCAATACTGTACCTTGTATAAGCAATCGGAAATGTTGCAAAAGGAGCTGCCGAATTACTTACGCCCACGACAATAAGACGAATATCATTAATTTCAACGACTTTACCATATTTATAGGGTTCGTTACCCCAGATCAAATCCCATCCGGCTCTATCAATAATGATTGAATCGGGTAATTTTAAATCTTCCCATTGACCAAAACTCATAAGGGGTGGTCTGCCGATAAGAGTTGCATCGTCAACACCGAGCAACAGCACTTGTTTCACCGATAAACCAGGGGTATTCATGATGGCAAATCCCTTAAAGAAAGGAACAGCCCACTGCACACCTTGCACACTGCGTACACGTTGCAAATCAATATCGCGTAATGGTTTCACCTCATCGACGTATTCTACAAGAGGATCCATTACCCAAATATTTGCTTCATGAACGTCGATAATCTGGTTAGCGGTTCTATCCATAATACCAAAAAAAATGGATACCTGTTGAGCCATTAAAAATGTCGCAAACACAATTCCAAACACCAAGCCATAAAACTTTGCCCTGTCTCCAGTCAGCATTTTTATGGCAATTTTTTGCATGGGTTGAATCATGTTTTTTCAGGGCTTTTAGCGGGCAAAAACAGTTCATCCAATGATAATCGGGTTGAACGCACCGAACTTTTACCTGTTTTTGGATAGCCTAAACGAGCAATGAAAATCGTTTTATCACTAAATCCTATCGTATTAAACTCAGCGGCAGCCTGGTTAATTTTATTACTTATTCGTTTATTATCCGTTAATTTGATTTTATTTCTGACATAATAATCTAATATAATGGGTGTATAACAAGGCTGGGCAACCAAATTCATTCGCGTCAGAACTAACCAGATACGTTGAATTTGCATTCCTGCGACTATTAACTCACTGTCAGACATCGACTCAATTGATTTTGGCGCATTAATCGCAAAAAAACCGGCTGAATTTTTGCCCGGTAGATAGTCAAGCTCAATACTGGCCGCAACAGCGCCGCCAAGAGTGTAATTAATAAAATACATTGCATCCCAATGATTCATCAATTTTTTAATCAGCACCAAACTAAACCTGTTCAAACCGGTTGCAGTATAAGGAATGCCATAGTCGGTCTTGTTTTTGTCCCACTGGATAACATGTTGGTGGACTTCATGGGCGGCTTTTAATACAAGCCTGACTTGAGTCCCCAACCTATTCATTTTAATTATTTGACGAGTCGATTGACTCTCAGTAAAGCAGGAAACCTGAAAGCCCTCATCTAACACTGAGTTCATACGCTCTTGAGTATTGTCAGGAAGCCCGGTTTTTTGATATTTAAAACGATCCACACTGCGAAACATAAGATAATCAACCAATTTATCCGGATCGCTATCCCCATCTGTTTTGGTCAATTTGACACGAATACAGGGTTTTCCATCGGCATGAGTCACGGTCCAGCTTATAGCCTTACCCCATTTATTAGCAGCCAAACGAATAGACTCAATCAAGCAACCAATGGATTGCAATGTTGGTTTGCCATCAAAATCATACCAATCATTTTTTAAAGGATTTTCAACAATGATAGAAAATTCATCGGTTGAGTGCACTATAAAACGCCAGGGTTGCGTGTTATCTCCACTGGGTGACCAACGAGCCAAATTAATGATTTCTTCAATTTCAGTCAATGGCCTGTCTGAAGATTCCCCTAGTGTATTCTTTCTCTTCGCAGCGAGTGTTTTATCGACGATGACATGCTTTAAACGTTGAATTGGGTTTTTATTACCCCAAGGCATATAACCTCTTTTGTATTTATTACGATAAGGGTCAAAAACCTGATAATGAGGTGCTGTATAAACTTTACCTCTGTTTAAAAGAATCTTTAATGATTGGATACCCGTCACACCGGCGCACAGCATGCAGGACATGATGGTGGAAGGCCCTTTCTTTTTATCAAAATCGACTGTGGACGGATCGATTAGATAGGATAAATGTAAAGGCTTGGGTGCAAGACCCAGTGCAAAATTAATCAGCTTTTGTCGTTCTGTTTTATTTTCCCATTGAAAATAATCCATAAAACTCATGCTATTGCGATCAAAAATTAAATAGTTGACGCCCATACCGATGGGCGCTGCGGTAATTGCAGGTATTTTAAGCTTTTCACAGGTAACAAAGAGCATTTCACGCGTATCAACCGCAAAGAAATCCATGCCATCGACATAGAGATCACAACCGGTTAAAAAGTCATTGACGTTCTCTTGAGAGACTCTCTCGTATATTTTTATATTGACTTGTGGATTTATATTTTTTGCCAAATCAGCCAGGGTCTGGTTTTTGGCCTGATGCAAGCTGGACATCGTCGCCCCGACCTGTCTGTTGAAATTGGCTAATTCAAAATGATCAGGATCAGCAATATGAAAATTTTGTACTCCCAGACGACATAAAGTAAGTAGATGGAACCCCCCAACCCCGCCCATACCCGCAATAGCCACTGTTTTATTTTGGAGTATCAGTTGTTCTTTTTTACTGACCCACCCAATGTTTCTGGAAAAAGCTTCATCATAATTAAATTGGTCCACAACAACTCCTTTTGCTCAAATGATAAATAAATACGAAAAGTAATGCTATATTGTATTAACAGTCTATTTGTAACGGGCCATTTAGATGAAATTATATCACGGCAAAAAAATCAATACTATCTTAGACTTATTAGAGTTACGTAATGAAACCCAACCGACTGACAAAGCTTATGAATTTTTCACAGATGCCGATTTAAACAGCGAGACCATCGATTATCAGACCCTGCGACTCAAAGCCTGTAGGATAGCTTCCACCCTTAAAGCCCGTGGTATCGCAATGGGTGATCGCGCTTTGCTAATCTATCCACCTGGATTGGAGTTGATAGCGGCTTATTATGGGTGTTTGTATGCAGGAGTCATTGCTGTACCTGTTTATCCACCAATGAATGCAAAATTAATCAGTAAGCTCGGATACATTGCCAATGATTCTAAACCGGCAGCCTTACTCACCATCGGCGACTTTAAACCGCATGTCATTCCCATGAGCAAGGCTCTTCCAGGAACTATGGCTTTTTTGTTCACAAACGAGCTGGAGGAAACATTTGATCCCTCATGGATTTCCCCAGAGATCAATGGCGAAACATTGGCTTTCCTGCAATATACTTCAGGCTCAACCAGCCAACCTAAAGGCGTTAAAGTAAGCCAGAAAAATTTAGTTCATAATATTGAACTAATCTATGAGGCCTATCATTATAGCGTTCTTAAAAATTTCGTATGCTGGCTTCCTCCCTATCACGATATGGGGCTTATATCCGGCATTCTTTCCCCTCTCACAAAAGGCATCCCCGCATTATTGATGTCACCGATGGATTTTTTAAAAGAACCGGTAATGTGGTTAAACATTATTAGTCAGCATGAGGATGTGATCTCTGGTGCTCCAAATTTTGCTTATAATTATTGTGCAGCCAGGATATCGGATAAACAAAAAGAGACTATGGATTTGAGTCATTGGAAGGTCTGTTACAATGGAGCTGAGCCTATACGCCGCGAGACATTGGAAAAATTTCACTCCGCATTTAAACACTGCGGCTTAACCAAAAATGCCTTTTACCCCAGTTATGGTTTAGCAGAAGCCACGCTTTTTGTCAGTGTCAATAATGAATTTGACAAACATGAACACATTGAAATTTCTTCTGAGGCCTTGAAAGAGAATAAAATCAGTTTTGAACTCAAAAATGCAGACGACTCCACATCAATAACAAGCTGCGGCAAAATGTATCAGAATATACAAATTGTAAATCCTGAAAGTCGCGAGGTTTGTTTAGAAGAGAATTGTCTCGGTGAAATATGGGTTCAAAGTGACAGTGTATGTAAAGGCTACTGGAATAAACCTGAGCTATCCGAAACCGTATTTCACGCTCAAATTGCAAACAGCCCTGATCAAAGAGAGTATTTACGCACGGGCGATATGGGACTCATCCACAATAATCAACTGTACGTTACTGGAAGGATCAAAGATCTTATCATTGTTCATGGCAAAAACTATTATCCGCAAGATATTGAGTATACCGTTGAACACGCACACCCCTTTATACGAAAAAGCTGTTCGATTGCTTTCTCAACGGAAGTAAACAGCGAAGAGCATCTAGTCATTGTGTGTGAAACTGAAAAACCTGACGAAACGACGCCTTGGCAAAGCATAGTCGATGCTATTTGTGACGCCCTTGCTCAGGAAGTCGAATTGGTGGCTCATGCTATTATTTTTATCCCACCCCATACACTGCCTAAAACAACCAGCGGCAAAGTACAAAGACAGCCCTGCAAACGCGCTTTTCTGGACGGGAAATTAACCGTCAATTACCACTGGGAAGCACCCTCTTTTTCAGATGAAGAAGATATTGCGTTGCAATCCTCAACGCTGGATGAGGACTTTTCCGAGCTTACTGATTGGATAATGACCTGGATATCAAGCCACAATCACCAACCCAAGGCAGGGTTATCCCCTTCTCGTCCCTTTATTGAGTATGGACTTGACTCGATAGCCATTATCCATTTTGTTCATGATTTGAATGAATACACTGGCTTGATAATTGACCCCTTATTAGCCTGGGAGTATCAAAGCCCAGATAAACTGGCGCAATACATCAATCTGAACATTGAAAAATTACCGAAATTAGCCCACACAGACATTCTACCCTCTGAGCTCATTCGCTTATCTCCAGGACAAGAGCGTCTGTGGTTTCTGCAACAATTAGCACCGCAATCAACCGCTTATAATATTGGTTGTGCATTCAAATTACAGGGCGAAATCGATGTTAAACAATTTGAAGAGTCTTGCCTGGCACTCATTAAAAAACATCAAGTTCTGCTAACCTCTGTGCCAATGATAGAGGGCAGGCCTGTTCCCATCATTCAAACAGAGTTGAACAAAGTATTTTTATTTACTGAATTAACCAATCCTGAACCCACAACCCTTGATAATCTGTTAACTACAGAAACCATGAAGCCTTATGATTTAACTAAAGGTAATCTTTTAAGACTTCATTTATACCGCCTGAATAACAACGAATCCATTTTTCTTATTGCCGCACATCATCTGGTTTGTGATGGCTGGTCTGTGGCTGTTTTTATGAAGGAACTCATTCATCACTATGAAAATGAAAGTGAGACGCTGGTAACAAAGACTCTACAATATTATGATTTTTCAAATTGGCAACATCAACAATTGAATAATGGGTCAATGAATGATGTTCTCTCATACTGGATTGATTATTTAAAGGATACACCCACCTACCTGCCTCTGCCCTTGGATACACCCCGCACACCAGAACTCGCGCCCAGCATTTTATCGCATCCTTTTTCCTTACCTGAAGGAATGGCTGACAAGGTGGATTCCTTTTGCCAAAAAGAAGGCATCACGCCCTTTGTTTTATTTTTTACAGCCTACGAATTATTACTGGCACACTACAGCAACCAGAAAGATTTGGTGATTGGAGTGCCTGTCAATGGCCGAACCCATACAGGTACAAGGCACTTGATTGGTTTTTTTGTTAATACGCTTCCGGTTCGTTTGATGATTGAATCTGAAAACATCATCGACCTGCTTCATAAAAATAACAAAACGTTAAATGCCTGTTATCATCATCAGAACATCCCCCTGATGAAGTTATTTTCACACCTTAATATCGAAAGAGATTTATCACACGAGCCTCTATTTCAAGTTTTGTTTATTATGCAAAATATGTATCCCGAGACAATTCATGGCGATACGCTCAACGCTAAGTTACTATGGACTGAATCCGGTCGATTAGCTTACGATTTAACCCTTGAAATTATTCCTCAAAAAACTGCCTCAGGTCGGGATTATCAATTATCGATCAAATACAACGAACATTTGTTCAATCGTTCTACGATAAATAATTGTGCCGCACATTTTCAATCATTGCTGTCGGGCATCATGAATAAAACATCGACTCAGGCGTTGCAAATTCCTATGATCACCGAAGCTGAAAAAGATAAAATTCTCATCAAATGGAATGAAAAATCGAGCGACCATCTCATGCATGGCCTGTTTGAAAAACAAGTGATGCGCACCCCGGAGAACAAAGCGATCGTGGTTGATGGAAAATCCATTACTTACAATGAGTTAAACAGGAAAGCGAATAAACTGGCACACTATCTATGCACGCTTGATAAGGGCACTATAGTGGCCCTATCATTACCACGCTCTATTGATTTGGTCATTAGCATACTGGCCGTCCTTAAATCGGGACAAGCTTATGTTTATATCGACCCAACCCACCCCACAGCACGATCACAAGAAATGCTAGCAGATTGTGCTGCTGGAGTGGTATTGCGCAAACTGGATTGGGAATTATATCAGTCTTTTCCTGATAACAATTTATCACTGGCAATTGACAAAAAATCACTGGCTTACGTGCTCTATACTTCAGGCTCCACAGGGAAACCTAAAGGGGTATTAATTGAACATGAAAGCATTTGTAATCATTTGTACTGGTATGCCAGCACC
>Ga0105047_10018884_pt1 | contig 10658 bp, 5 predicted proteins | sample MAT04_FD_78384 | JGI IMG/M metagenome (GOLD analysis project Ga0105047, IMG submission 78384) | Freshwater microbial communities from Lake Fryxell liftoff mats and glacier meltwater in Antarctica - MAT-04 (megahit assembly) | ecosystem: Environmental > Aquatic > Freshwater > Ice > Liftoff...
CCATTCCGGCGGCTCGTCCGATGAAAAGCCGATCAGCGTTTCGCCAGCGGCAAGGTCACCGGCTGAGAGTTCACTTTCATTGTGATCATCCGCGAGATCGCCGCTTGCCGAATCATCCGAAGTGTCGTTTGCCAGCCCATCCTCAAGCAGCCAATCAGGCGTGCTGGTGTTCGATTCCAAATCGGTTCCCGTTGCTAAAGAATCGGCCCAGACAATCGCGACACGACCGTCTGACAAACCATCAGGACGGAAGCCGCGAATCGAAAATACAACGATCGAAATGGTGGCCGCGAGCGTCAGTAAGCCGATGACGAAACGTAGGTTAAACCGACTCGCACGGCGATCAGAAACAACTAACTCACGGGCTAGATGTGACGTTTCATCGCCACCATTGGTCGCAAAAGCAGCCTCCGATACAGCCAGCATGACCGATGCAAACTGACCGAGCCGATCACCGTGACCAGCATCAGCGGCTAACCAAGCTTCGAGTTTCAAACGAACCGCGGCCGAAGAAGATCCAAGCAGATAGCCAATCAAGTCATCATCGCTTGGTACAAAACTGGTTGCCTTCTCGTTCTTGTTATCGCTGTGCTGCATCATGTTCTATCTCAACGACGTTTCGTTTGATCGTCGTTGTCCTCTGCTAAAATTTTTCGTAGTCGTTTCAGTGCCGCGTGAACTCGAGTCAATGCCGTGCCCAGCGGCAGGTTTAATTCTTCGGCGATCTCTCGAAAGGAAAGATCGTCGAAAAATCGCTTGCGAAGTATCACGCGTTGATCGTGAGGCAATGTTTCGGTCGCTTGCCTGAGTCGCTCCGCAGTTTCCGCACTTAGCAGCGAGTCCGCTGGCGATTCGCCTTCGCTTGTCTCTGAAGTGCCACGTGCGAGTTCTTCAACAATCGCTTCGGACCGTTTTTGTTTTCGCCAGTGAAGTGCTGCTTCTCGCCTCGCCACGACAAACAGCCACGCCCCTCGCGCTGCCGGATTCACGCTGTCGCCGTGGATCCAAAGTTTTTCGAACACCCGGCTAGAGCAATCTTCGACATCCGCTTCGTTCGCCAGTTTTGACCCCAAGAATGCACGAACACCACCCGAGAACTGGTTGAAACAATCATCGAATGCGTCAGGGCTGAGGCGACGTTTCGCCTCGTCGTTAGGGCTGGACTGGCGAGCCACGGTTCAAAGATGCGCGTCGTCGGGAGTTTATTCGCAAGCCATCGTCATGTTTTTGTTCACGCAAACGGATTTCCGCAAAGTATACGGCTCATTACGTGTCTGCGGGCGGACGCGAGGTCGCTTCGGAGGCGTCCACGGGCAGTTTCCTTGCCCCTGGTGAGCAGAGAGCCTGGAATTTATGCTGCTCACGCTGCAAACATGAGGGCCAAGGCGTATCGCCTCTAAAAGCTTGTTTTGCCTTCCTTTCTTCGACCGCGAACAGCGTGTGCAAACCCGCTGGAGATTGAACAATATATGAGCGATGAAACCGGAAGAGTCTGGGCTGGATTCGATCTTGGCGGGACGAAAATGCTGGTCGTTCTCTACGATGACGACTTCAAGCCACTTGGCCGCAAACGCCGCAAGACACGCGGCAGCGAAGGCGCCGAAAGCGGAATGGCCCGCGTGATGTCCACCATCGAACGCGCTTTTCAAGAATCCGACGTCGCCCTCGGTCGCTTGGCGGGCATTGGCATTGGCTGCCCTGGGCCGATCGATACTGTCAACGGGAAATTCCTTTCCGCCCCCAATCTCGGCTGGAGCGACGTGAATGTTGCCGAGCAGCTTGGCAATCGCTTTGGTTGCCCCGTCGTGGTCCTCAATGACGTCGATGCGGGCGTTTATGGCGAATATCGATTTGGGGCCGCTGTCGGCTCACGCTGCTCCGTCGGCATTTTTCCCGGCACAGGAATTGGCGGCGGATGTGTTTATGAGGGCAACATTTTGCAAGGTGCAGGAATCTCCTGCATGGAAATCGGCCACACGCGAATTAGCAGCAGTTCGCGGATCAGCGGCTTTGGCTTATCTGGCACGCTGGAAGCCGAGGCCAGCCGCTTAACCATTGCGGCCGAAGCGGTCAAAGCCGCTTTTCGCGGTGATGCTCCCTACTTACAAGCCAACGGCGGCACGGACCTTGCCGACATTCGCAGCGGGACGTTGGCGGCGTCGATTGCGAATGGGGACAAATCGATCAAGAGATTAGTGGAAAATGCGTCGGAGACAATCGGCTTTGCGGTCGTCAACATCGTCCACTTGCTCGCGCCCGACAAGATCATTCTAGGTGGCGGATTGGTGGAAGCGATGGAAGATCTGATTGTCAGTACTGTCAAGAAGACGGCTAGGAACAATGTCATGGAACCGTATCGCGACCGCTTCGATGTCGTCGCCGCAAAACTTGGCGACGACGCAGGAGCGATCGGCGCTGCGGCGTGGATCAAAAGGAAAGTGCTGGGTTAGACGCGGTCGACGAATTTAGTGATCAACGCTTCGATCATTTCTTGACGTCCGCTCGCGTTCGGTTCAACTTCGCCTTTTTTGAGCATGTAGGACTCGAGGTCTGCGAACGAAGTTTGGCCGGCCTCGATCTTAGCACCAATGCCTTCGTCCCAACTGCTGTAACGCTTGCGAACAATTTCCTGCAAACCGCCATCAGCTCGAATGGCGGCCGCGATCTTCAGGCCCTTGGCGAACGCGTCCATGCCGCCGATGTGGGCGTAGAATAAGTCGATAGGTTCAAACGACTCGCGACGGACTTTCGCATCAAAGTTCACGCCACCGGGAGCGATCCCGCCGTGCTTCAAAATCGCCAGCATCGATTGCGTTGTCAGATAATAATCAGTCGGGAATTGATCCGTATCCCAACCGAGCAACAAGTCCCCAGTGTTCGCATCAATGCTGCCCAAAGCACCTTGAATACCGGCATAATCTAGCTCGTGCATCATCGTGTGACCTGCCAACGTTGCGTGGTTGGTCTCGATATTGAGCTTGAAGTGATCTTGTAGGCCGTAAGCCCTCAAAAAGTTGATGCAAGCCGCCGCGTCGCTGTCATATTGATGTTTCGTCGGCTCCTTTGGCTTGGGCTCGATCAAGAATTGACCGGTGAATCCGATTTTCTTTGCATAGTCGACAGCCATATGAAAGAACTTGGCCAAATGGTCCAACTCGCGTTTCATGTCGGTGTTGTAGAGGTTCTGGTACCCTTCGCGACCGCCCCAAAAAACATAGTTCTCGCCGCCCAGTCGATTGGTAACTTCCAGTGCTTTCTTGACCTGGGCAGCACCATACGCAAACACATCCGCGTTGCAGCTCGTTGCCGCACCATGCATGAATCGTGGATTGCTGAACATGTTGGCCGTTCCCCATAGCAGCTTGACTCCCGAGCGTTTTTGCTCTTCTTCGAGCACGTCGGCAACGGCGTCAAAGTTTTTGTGGGATTCACGAAGTGTGTCACCTTCGGGGGCAACATCGCGATCGTGAAACGCGTAGTAGGGAGCTTGCAGTTTCTCGAAAAGCTCAAACGCGACGCGTGCTCGAACGCAGGCGTTTTTCACGCTGTTGGAACCATCGTCCCAAGGCCGAATCGCCGTCCCTGGGCCAAACGGATCGCTGCCGGTTCCGCGAAACGTGTGCCAGTAGACGATTGAGAATCGCAGGTGGTCCCGCATGGTTTTTCCCTCGATCAACTCATCGGGGTTGTACCAACGGAAGGCGAGCGGATTGTCGCTTTGGGGGCCTTCGTATTGGATCTTCGGGATATCAGGAAAAGCAGACATGCGATGGTTCACAAAATGCGGAAATGGGGTCCCAGTTGTGCGAGATAATATCGACGCCGGAACTTCAGTCGGCAACCCGGCACGGCACTGTCCAATGCAGCAAAATTTCACGCTTCAGCATTTTTTTCTTACTAACTCACGACGGCGTGTCGAAAACGCACAGCCGTCCGTTATGCCGCAGATGCCTACCGACGCTTGATTTACCGGTAAAATCGGAAGACTTTAAGGCGATGTGACGGGACCGAAAGCCGATTAACGCTTGACGATAGCGGGTGTGGCGGCGAACATCATCTAGCTAGGAAATGTTGCCAGTTCCAAGAATACCCGGCAGGAATAGATTTCATGTCCTATCATTTTCTATGCTTGTCGATCTCGAATGTCGTTTTTGGACGCTAAATCAATGAAATCAGAACTTACACCAGCCCATCCGAACCGTCAGCAGGTTTTGGACGACTCTGAAACAACCCTGGACATTATCCAGATTTTGAGTCGCCAACGGTGGATCATTGTGTTCTGCGTCGCTCTGGGACTCGCTTTGGGTGTTTTGTATGCGATCAAGGCGAAGGTTTGGTATCAGTCAAACGCGTTAGTCCTGATCAATTCCAAGAGTCCAACGCAAGGCTCCGGCAACGAATCAGGCGTTCTTGAGGAAGATATTCTTGCCAATCACATGGAGATCCTGCGTAGTCGCAAAATCGTTGAGGGTGCGCTCACCAAAGATGGGTTGATGACGCTGCCGTCGATCCAACCCATGTTGTCGGTGTCCCAAGGCGAAGACGCTGCGGACTACGTGATTGAGCGGCTTGAGATTGTCAAAGGTGGCAGCGGTGCAGCCAAAAACGCCCGCAGTCTAAACATTGCTTTTTCGCATACTGACAGCGAAGAGTCTCGGCGAATCCTGGAATCGGTTCTGGTCGAATATCAGCACTTTATTACCGGTCAACTTGAGTCGGTAATGGCGAAGGCGAATGAGTTTATCAATCAAGCTAAGGACAACGTTGAGTCCGACCTGCGGTTGGTCGAACAGGAATATATCGCTGCTCGCAAGGCGGCCCCGATCCTGTTTCAAGGGGAAGGCAGCAGCAACGTTTACCAAGACAAGTATCGTCGGCTTGAAGAAGAGCTGCTGACTGTCGACATCGAAGAATCCGCCCTCACGGCTCGATTAGATCGTGTCCAGGAAACGCTTGCGACAATGGACAAAAATGGGCAACTGACAGACAATTTAGATAAACTGGCGCTGATCGATAGCGACAGCCTTACGCGCTTAGGTTTGTTTGCGTCACTGCAAACCAATGGCGCAAACACTGCTGACTTTGTCGCCGGTCAGCCTGCCCGAGTCGCCGAGGCGCAGGCCCAATTCAAAAACGTCTTAGAGTTGATGAGTGAAAAACAACGTCTGACGACCGTTTTTGGCCCCGGACATCCGAAGGTACAGGACGTCGACGATCAGATTACGCTCGTCAAAAAATTCTTGGCTGAGAACGATGACAGCGTGCCGACCGACATGGGGCCAAGCCTGCTTAGCGCTGAAACGCTCCTGAAGGCTTACGTTGGATTTCTCTTGCACGACGGTGCAGCGCTTCGTGAACGCAAGCGTGAACTGCAGATTCTCGCCAAAGATGCCGAAGAGCAAGCCAAGTCGTTGATCGATTTTGAACTGCAAGATTCTGTGTTTCGCACCAAGATCGCTCGCCAGGAAGCGTTGTTTGATGGCGTTGTTTTACAATTGCGTGAACTTGATACGGCCAGTGGCCTCAGCGGTTACGTTTACGAACTGCTCGAAACACCACGCGTGGGAATCAAGTCCTGGCCAAGCATTCCACTGTGCGGCCTCGGTGGATTGATGCTTGGATTGTTCGGCGGTCTGTTCTTCGCCGTTGCCAATGATCTCCGCGATGGTCGATTCCGTTCGGCTGCCGAGGTGGAAAGCTTTGTCAAGATTCCGATGCTTGGACGACTTGGAAAAGTCAATTCGATCAATCGCGGAATCCAGGGCCTGATCGCGGCGGAGTTGACTCCCGATGCCGAAGCGATCCGTATGGTTCGCACATTCTTGTTGCCGGATATCCGCTCTGGCAAGCTTCGTACCATCGGCATGTCCAGCCCGATGCAAGGCGATGGTAAATCCACGGTCGTTTCCAACCTTGCGGTTTCATTTTCACAGCTCGGTCTGTCGGTCTTGGCCATCGACGCGGACTTGCGTCGCCCCAGCCTGCATCGCTATTTCAGTGTCAAGAACGACACTGGCGTCAGCGACCTGCTGTCCACCGACGCCGAACCGCTGGAAGCGATCCAGAGCACCGAGATACCCAACCTTTCGATTTTGCCAGCGGGCAAGTCGACGGCGGTTCCTGCCGAATTGCTGCAGTCCGAAAAATTTGATCGCTTGCTTGAATTGGCAAAGGAACGATTTGACATCGTGCTTGTCGACCTGCCGCCGGTCTTGGCCGTTTCCGATCCGTTGATCGTCGCACCGAAGCTGGGCGGCGTCGTGATTGTCGTCAAAGCGTCCACCGCTCGACGAAGCGAAGTCATGAACTCGCTCGGCCGACTCGAATCAGCCGGTGGCACGATGGTCGGTTGTATCCTCAATTCATTCGGTGCTGGTAAGAACTTCAGTTCTGACGGTGGCTACTTCGGCTATTACGACACCAGCTACACGCAGTCGTCGTCGACGCCGAAGCACCATGCTGCCGGAACTAACGGCAGGAGCAGCCGAATCACCACGGCACAACCTGAGGGTGTTGTTCAATCTAAAGAAGGTGAAACAAACGGTCGTATCTAGCGAAATAGAATACCTAGGTATGGCCTCAGGCTCAAGTCTAGCTGTGCTCGGCTTCAAGCTGAGCGTTTTCGGCTGCGACTTGTTTGCGATCGAGAGGTGCCACTTAGATCGTCATCCGTCGCTTGATGCATGGAAGGTTGCGGAGGCTGTGCCGCGACTAATAAATCGTTCTCTCGCAAGTACTTCGTGACTGTTTTCAGCAGCAAATCGCGAAATCGAGAAGCATCTTGACCCTCTTCGATCCACGCGCGGACCTCGATCCGCTGAAAGTTTTTGCCGACGCAGATTAAGGTGGCTTGCGGAGCCGGTGTCAGCAAAACGTCCGGTTGTTCAATCGCGAGTTCCTGAAGCGAGCGGCAAATGTCTGCCGAACGCTCGTCGCGTTTGACCGCGACCTCGATCGGGATCACATTCAAACGTCCTGCTCCCATCCAATTGATAACTTCCTCGCTGACGAAATTCTTGTTGGGGACGATCACTTCGCGGCCCTCGTCATCCGTCAACACGGTCGTGCGAAACGTCTGTGCGGCGACGCGCCCTGTCACTCGGCCTACGGTAACCAAGTCGCCCAATCTTGCCGGCTTTTCAAACAGCACAATAAGGCCGCCAAACAAGTTGCGAACCATGTCCTGCAATCCAAATCCAAGGCCGATGGCCAAACCCACAGCCAACCACTGAATCGTTTGCCAACGGACGCCCAACAACGCACAAGCGATGTAACATCCAGCGCCGAACAACAGACAGCGCCCGAGCACCAATGAAAAATGTTCCATCCCTTCATCGAACGAAACTCGCTGGAGCACTACAGCGTCAAACAGCGCCGGCAATAACTTAGCAAGTTGAAACGCGACAAACAAAGTCGCTCCAGCAATTACGAGATGCAGCGCCGTCACGGGCGTCGTTTCCACGACATTGCCCGCGATGGCTGGCAAGCTGTAATTGCTGGAAATTGCACTGACACCAGACTGTGCAACCGTTTCCTGCACGGTCCACAGAACTGGATTTCCCATGCGGACATTAGGAAAGAGGTCGATCCAAAGCCAACCAAAACAAACGATCGCTCCCAAGACGAGTGCGCATTGACACAAAAATGCCAAGTGATGCTTCAGCTCCAGGTAGTGCTCAGCCAGAATGCCATTGACCGAATCGCTTTCGACTTCTCCGTACTCATCAAATCGTCGCTCCGGCGTTGAGCCTGTCAGCATCTGCCAAACTCCGGCGGACAAAATCTTTACTGCTGACCACAACGTTGCCGCAACCAATAGGCTGACCAACGTGACAATCGCCCGACCTATAAACACATTTGCTGTAAAGCCGAAACCAACAGCCGACAGAGCAGCCATCGCCAAAGGAAAGCCAATGGCGGCTGAGTAGAACACGAACCGCAATCGATGGATCACGCTGCCGCCAAACTTCGCGATCAAGGGTTCCAGAAAACCGCCGGTCGGTCGCAGCGAAAGATGGGCGGTCCAAGCAACAAGTATTAGCGTGGCAATGAATCCAATCCGCGCCGCAGAGTCGCGCCACATGCCATGGTCGATTGTTCCGGACACTGTGATCACGTATGCGGCCAATACCAAACCGAAACCGATCAGCGTCAAGTAGGCGGTCGCACGCTGTCGCCGAGGAAGTTCTACGTCGACATGCTTGTCCAAGTATCCGTAATTACAGAGCAATTGCCGAGGAACTTCGATCAGTAACGCCACTAAGCTAGCCGCATAGAATCCGCTCGCGGACTGCAGCGATGTTTCGGAAACGACGCCACTGCTTAACCAACGTGCAATCGCATAAAGAACACTTGGATAAGCCGCCGAGATCAGTACTGTCAAAATGCCCGCCACCACTTTGCGTGAATTGGCGGTTGAATCAAGCATCTCTTTCCTGCTGCCGATGCCAACCAACCACGACTTGGCTCGCCAACGCGCGATCATGATCAACGCCAAGCAAACGAGAAGTCCAATTCCGCCGTATCGATTCGCATCCCATTTGATTTTCAGCGAGTAGCCGAGATCGCCACTGCGACGCGAATCGAACAACGATGTCATGCCAAGCTTCGCCTTTTGCAGGTCGACGATGCTCAGCGGTTTGCCGCTGCGGATCCAAGTGATGTGGCGACTGATCAGTGCACCGTAGTCACTTGATAGTTGTGCAGCAGCCGTGGTTGTTGAATCGAGTTGGCTCAGTTTTTGTTGGTAGTCGTGGTAGCCCTGTTGCAGCGCACCAACCCATTGCCGACGCTGATAAAGCAGACCTTGAATCTGTGATACCAGAGCTGTGTTTTGAAAACTCTTGGGGTCGATGCCCGCTTCGGCTAACAGTTCGGCAGTTTGTTTTACCGAATCCCTGCCGTCGAAACGCACCATCTCAAGTTCAAGTTGATGTTGGCGCGATTGCGCAAGCTCTTGTGTCGCGAACAGCGATAACGAGTCATCAACATTCCAGATCTCGAGCTGCTCCTGTTTGTGTTGCAGCAGCAGTCCGACGGTGGGCGTCAGGCCATATTGAGAGATTTTTGAACGAACGTCTTCGAAATCTCGCGTCGTCATATTCAGTTTGGTCGTGGCATCGAAAAGACGGTCGGACAGCCCGTCATAGTTCTCTGCCAGATTCGCCCACTGATCAGCGAAGTTGGCGTTCTCATCCGCAATACGAGTTGCGATGGAAGTGGTCGAGCGGGCGATGGTCCTGAACTGCTCGGCGCTCTGCCGCGCCGATTGAATCAAGGCTGGACGATACGGCGAGGTGTTATCATAGGACGGGTGCTGCGGGTCGCTATAACTCGCCTGCGAAAACGTAGGATGAGAACTGTACGTCTTGTTGCTCGCCGGGCGCGCGGTAGTGCCCCCTAGAGAGGTCGGTGCTTCGTTGATCGTATCGAACCAATCGTGATCAACGCTCGATGAGGATTGAAATGCAGATGTTGGATTGGCGATCGTTGAGCGGGGAAATGTGAGATTTTGAGCTGTACAAAAGTTGCAGGCCAAAACGATCAAGCTCACTGACCAGATTACAATCTTGGAAAGCGTAGTATTGGAAAGCATGATGCCGTTGTCACTTGCGTGATATCGATTCAGTTGGGAGGTCATGTCGACCACAGCCTGATGAGGTGACGTGGAAAAACTGGGGAGGCAACCAGCCGCGCTGGAGCGCACCTATGCGAAGTCTGAAATACGCAAATTGCCCGATCGGCTCTACACCGATCCCGTTGCGCAGAATAGAAAACGCGTGAATTCAAAGAAAAAACCTTGTTTAACGTTGTCGGATGAACGAAACCGTTGCTCTCTGGCTCGCAAGCAATGCTTGCAACTACGGAGCTGCGTTCGCTAGCAATGTTGTCTGAAGGCAAATAGGCCGGGCTCCAAAACGGTCGCAAATCCACTAAAACTGTTACCGAGCCAAGATTTGGCAACCCAATCGTTATCGTTACAAATAACTGCAGCTTCCAGTCGCCAACCGCGAACCAAACCACATGCGAATTGCAGTCACCGGCGGTATAAACAACGATGCATGATTCAAGGCAAGGTTATGAAGTCGTTTCTCGAACTAGGCATCGAAAAGAGTGCGCTGAGTTGCAGTTAGTGCTTACCGCGATCGGAATTCACACCGAGACGGTTCATCAAGACGGCCAGTGGTTGCTGACCGTAAGACATGGCGATTTGCCGCATGCGATGGTGGAGCTGGAGTCCTATCGCCGCGAGAACCCCGAATCTGCGGATGGTGGTCAAAGCGATGAGAGCAAACCTGTGCCGCTGTACGGGGGTGCAGCGATGGCGGTCATTGTTTATGCGGGAACCGTTATTTTGATCGACGTATTTGCCCATCAGAACGTCTTCGGTTTGAATTGGTATCAGGCCGGACAAATGCATGCAGGCAGGGTGCTGGCGGGACAGTGGTGGCGGGTCGTTACAGCGCTGACGCTGCATTCTGATTTAGAGCATGTTCTATCGAATCTGCTGTTTGGTTCGGTGTTCGGTTTTCTTGCCGGTCGAATCTTGGGCGGTGGTGTCGCTTGGTTGGGAATCGTGCTCGCCGGTGCTCTTGGCAACTTCATCAATGCGCTTGTGCAACCCCCGGCGCATTTGTCGATCGGCGCATCGACAGCAG
>Ga0105047_10018885_pt1 | contig 10657 bp, 15 predicted proteins | sample MAT04_FD_78384 | JGI IMG/M metagenome (GOLD analysis project Ga0105047, IMG submission 78384) | Freshwater microbial communities from Lake Fryxell liftoff mats and glacier meltwater in Antarctica - MAT-04 (megahit assembly) | ecosystem: Environmental > Aquatic > Freshwater > Ice > Liftoff...
ATCTTGCAGGCCGCATACGGCAGCGCCGACCAATGGAGCGTCGGAGAGATCGCCGTACCCGACATCACCGACAAAGAAGTCCTCGTGAAGATCACCGCTGCGGGCCTCGACCGCGGCACATGGCACCTCATGACAGGCCTGCCGTCCTCTCCGGGAAACGCGTCGCCGCCGAAATCCTCGCGATTGGCCGACCAGCCGAATGATAGATCCTGTCCCGCGCCGGGCGAGCTGCGAGTCCTCGGGCGTCACGAACACCGAACTGATTTCTACCTCCGACCGAAAGGATGCAAGTCATGAAGATAACGCAGATTCGAAACGCGACTCTCGTAATCGAGTATGGCGGGGTGAAATTCCTCATTGACCCTTGGTTGGCTCCCAAGGACTCGATGCCTGGATTTCCTGGATGCGTGAATGGGCATCTTCGCCAGCCCACTACGCCACTTCCCGAGACGATAGACAAAATCCTGGACGCGGACGCTGTCATTCTCACCCACGTTCACACTGACCATTGGGATCACACGGCCGCCGAGAGCCTCCCGGCCAACATGCCCATTTTTGTTCAACACTCGGCTGACCAAGCCCTCGTCAGGCAAGCTGGCTCGATCGATCTGGAGGGCGGTATGCACCCCAGGTTTGTCGAAGGCAAGACCTTCAACGATGTGCGCGTACTGACCGGAAATCCTCAGTTCAACGGCGTCAAGCTCAAGAAGGTTCCAGGCCAGCACGGCTCAGACGAGACGCTCGGATTCGCATATGACGGCCTGCAGGAAGTATGCGGCGTTGTGTTCAGCCACCCCGACGAGAAGACCCTCTATCTGGCCGGTGACACCGTTTGGAACGAGTACGTCCAAGCAAATATCACCCAGTACAAGCCAGACGCGATCATCGTGAATGCTGGCGATGCGCAAGTGACTGGCCTCGGCAGCATCATCATGAACAACGAAGACGTGAGCCTCGTTTGTGCTGCGGCACCCTCCGCGACGATCATCGCCAGCCATTTAGAAGCCGCGCACCACGCACTGAACACGCGGGCGACGCTTCGCCAACACCTCGCAGCAGAAGGTCTACTCGATCGAGTTCTCATCCCTGCCGATGGCGAAACCTGCACGATCTAAGTGACGCACACGAGAGAACCCGATTCGACCGATCCCACGGTGACGGGCGCAATGCAACCACCTCGAAAGGGAGGGCAAATGTCAGCGCGTATGGCCGCTTGCTCACCGACACCTACCCGACGTTCACACTCGCAGCCCCCCGCCAATAGGACCGACCAACCGGCCTTTCGCACCAACCAAAGGATCAGAACATGACACCACCAACCACAACCACGATGCGCGCCATCCTGCAGGCCGCATACGGCAGCGCCGACCAATGGAGCGTCGGAGAGATCGCCGTACCCGACATCAAGGACAAAGAGGTCCTAGTGAAGATCACCGCTGCGGGCCTGGATCGGGGCACATGGCATCTCATGACAGGGCTGCCGTACCTCGGCCGCCTCGCGTTCGGGATCCGCAAACCCAAGAACCCGGTACCCGGTCGCGACCTCGCCGGCACGATCGTTGCCATCGGCTCATCGGTGACCAGGTTCGCGGTGGGCGACACCGTGTTCGGCATCGGTAGTGGTTCCTTCGCCGAGTACGCGTCCGCACGCGAAGACAAGCTCGCCCACACCCCCACCAACCTCACCCTGAGCAGGCCGCGGTCGTCCCGATCTCGGGGCTCACCGCCCTCCATGCCCTGCGCGACGCCGGCCGTGTCGAGGCCGGACAGAAGGTGCTGATCGTCGGCGCATCAGGTGGCGTCGGCAGCTACGCGGTGCAGATTGCCAAGTCATTCGGAGCCAACGTCACCGGGGTGTGCAGCACCGCCAAGATCGATCTGGTGCGCTCGCTCGGCGCCGATCAGGTCATCGACTACACCCAGGCCGACTTCGCCGACGGCACCAACCACTACGACGTGATCATCGATATCGGAGGCAGCTCGCGGCTTTCCCGGCTACGACGCGCGTTGACTAACACGGGCACCCTCGTGATCGTCGGCGGCGAGGGTGGCGGGAAGCTGACCGGGATGGGCCGGCAACTCCGGGCCGCGGCGCTCTCGCCATTCGTATCGCAACGCCTCACCATGCTCATCCCCAAGGAGCGCTACGCCGACCTCGACAAGCTGACCGAGCTCATCGAAGCCGGCACGGTGACACCGAGTGTCGGCTGCACCTACCCGCTCGATCAAGCAGCCGACGCAATGCGTCAACTCGTCGCCGGCAACGTGCACGGCAAGATCGCCATCACCGTCTGACCACGCCAGTCAATTGCGTGACACAGGCACACGACACTGGCTCGGCAAGCTGACGCTCCGTCCCAGCACATGCGTGCCTGGACGAGCACCCGCCGCAGGTCTCGAGGCTAGTGCTGTCGGGTTTGGAGCCGCCACTGATGCCGGCGTCGAACTCGTGGATCCGTTCGAGTTCGGCGTCGCTGAGTTCGAGATCGAAGGTGTCGCCGTCAAGCCTCAGTGAGGTCGACGTTGCCGCGCTCGGTGGTTGTCACGGTGCGTCGTCGACATCCTCGGGAGCCTCGGGTGGTGAGCCAGACCGCTAGGAGGAACTCGCCGAAGAACGTGTACGAGCTGACCTCCGGCGACGAGCCGGTGAGAGCGGCGGCGAAGCTGTCGAACAGGTACCCGAGCCCGGCGACGGCGAGCAGAACGGCTACGAGCTTCGGGACGGTACGCGACCGGTATGCGATGACGAGCAGATGGGCACCGAACAGGACGAGTCCGGCGTGCCAGATGTCGTTGAACGCATCGATTCGTGCGAGCACCAGGGCTGGCTTAAACACGGCGAGAGGGCGATCGTTCTCCAGTAGCTGGGGTACTTCGAGGAGCTGAACGATGGCGATCAGGAAGACAGCCGCGTAGGCCACTCGCAACCACGCCGCGAGCATGGACAAGTTGTCGCTCACCGGCCGAAACACGTGATACAGCGCCCACGCCACGACGACATCGAGGACGGCGACGACGAACAAGGCGACGATGCCGAACCGGAACAGCGTCTCCGATCCCTTGATCGCGGCTGCGGTGCGTGCAGCATCTCCGGGCGTCACCAGACCCTTGACAGCGACGAAGTAGCCGAAACCGGATAGCGCGGCCATGAGCAGGAGACCGACGCCGGCGATGAGTCCGGCGTGGCGGATCGCACCGCGTGAGTCTCTGCCCGACGATGGAGTTGGCGGCATGGCGGGTCCGTCTTGCCCGGTCGGGCGTTCGGTGCCGGTATCTCTGGCGAGGTCGGTGGTGCTTCGAGCGTGGTGTTGGGTGGAATCCGACGGGATCGTGATCATTGGTGTGTGCTCCGTAGGTGGTGATCCCGAGTCGGGATCCGTGATCGAAGAAGTTGCTCGCCGCCAAAGGTGTGACCGTTCGTTCTGTGGCCGAGAGGACTTGGCGTGAGCTGAGCCGAGTTGGCTACAGATCCGGTTGGGGCCGGCGGCCGATCCAACCGAGGTGGGTGTGCTGGAAGTGGTCGTCGTACTTGAGGCCGTAGCCCATCAACCTGTCGAGACCGATGTGAGCGAGCCAGACCAGTCCGATCGCGAGAAGTGATGACCGCTGCTGCCACCAGCCGACCCAGACCAGCACTGCCGGGACCGACGTGGCATGAGCCACGTTGTAGAGCACAGCGCCGACGCGTGTGCCCCCGAGGTACCCGACCATGAACAGATCGGGGAGCAGCACGACGATGGCGACGAGCCACCAGCTCTGTCCGGTCGCCAGGTACGCACCGAGCGTGCCGACGAGCAGTGTCAACCCTTCGAGCCGCAACCACAGTCGGGGAGCGCCGTGGACGGTTCCGCAACCTTTCGAGGTCGGCTCCGCGGGGCGCGCTGCGATGGTCATCAGCGGGCCCAGTCGGCGAGCCCGACGACGAGGCCGGCGAGGAGTCGGTCGAAGCTGCGATCGATGTCTGCCGGCAACCCGAACCCACCTTGGGCCTCCAGCGTCACGAAGCCGTGGAGCACCGCTCGCAGGGCGCGGATTGCGTCGACTGCGTCGTCGCCGTTCAGCCCAAGGCCGGACATGATCTCGAAGGCAATCTTGGTGAGCTCGAGGCTTGCCGCTTCATCATCTGCGTCTCCAGAGTCGGGGGCCCGAACGGTGGCGGCATAGCGACCAGGATGGGCAGCTGCCCACTTCCGGTAGCTGACCGACATCGCCGTGATCGCGTCGCCGCCGGCCTTGCCGACCGCCGAACGGCCCATCACGCTGGCGAGTTCGAGCTTGGCTCGCACCGCGATGCTGCGACGCAGATCGTCCATACCTTCGATGTGCTTGTACAGCGATGGCTGCCTGACGCCGAGTCGTGCGGCGAGGGCTGCGAGGGTGAGCGGCGCGGCATCGGTTTGGTCGATCATCCTTTCGGCTTCTTCGACCACGACGGTGTTCGTGAGCCCCGCCCTAGGCACGAGCGTTCATCGCGTTCAGGAAGGTCACGACCGCGGGGCTTACGACGCCCGGCTGCTGGGCGTGCGGGTAGTGCCCAGCGTCGGCCACCATCGCAACCTGGCCGTTCAGGGCGTCGGCGACCCACGATGCCTCCGCCGCGGGATCCGGGAAGTCCGGATCCTGGGCCCCCATCACGACGAGCGTCGGCGCGGACACCATCGGCAGGCACGCCTCGGCCGCATCGTGGTCAGCGCGGGTGGTGAGCGAGAAGGCCTTCGCGTATCCGTGGCGTCGAAGGCTCGCGACCACATGACCGCGGTGCTCGTCGAAGTCGACCGGACGTTGCCCGGCGTACAGCTTGGGCATGTATGCCTTCCACGTGGTCGCTGCCCACAGCGGCGCCATCGCAACGCGGAGGATGATCCGCTGCATCGCGCTCACCGCTCCGTTGCGAACAAAGGGCCCGACCAGCACCAGTCCGCTGATCAACTCGGGACGATGCGCTGCCGCTATCACCGCTGACCCGGCGCTCATCGAGTTGCCGACCACGACTGCCGGACCGCCGAGCTCCTCGATGAGCGCAATCACGTCGCACGATGTCTCCGCGTCGCCGTACGTCGTGAACGTCGTGTCGCTCTCGCCGTGGCCGCGCAAGTCCACCGACGCAACTCGGAACCCCGCCGCGACCAGCGCAGGAGCGAGGAAACGATAGGTCGAGCGAAGGTCGCCCATTCCAGGCACCAGCACAACCAACGGGCCGTGGCCGGCCACCTCGTAGCCGATCCTTCCCTCAGGCCGGATGAGGAAGAGCGTCTCGAGCGTGGTGGGGGAAGCGGTCGTGGCCATGTGGCTATTCTACATAGCTATTTGGCTACTGTCAATAGCTTTCTAGTGGGAACGTTTGTCTCCATGCGCCTGAGGTCTTCATTTCCGATCAGTGGTCAGCTGCTGACGTCCTTGACAACTACTGCAGCGGCCAACGGGCGAACTCTCTGAGTTGTCCAAAGCTGACCTTCGGGTTCCGTGCGAACGATTGCTGCGTACCTGGTAGAAGGCTTTTCGCCTGCTCAGGACACATTTCGTGTTGACCCCTGTTCCCCTTTGGATACCGCTGTTTACCGTTGCGTTGGTACATGGATGGTACATATTCCGTGAGGCCCGGTGGTCAGGCTGCGGAGGGCTTCAGTTCGCCATGTTGGGCCACGGTGACGCCGAGGGCGTTCGCAATGTCGCACAGGCGGGCGAGGCTGGTCGAGCGGTAATCGTTGGCCTCGTAGCGCTGGATCTGCTGCTCGGCCGCTGCCAACGCGGAATAAGGACGGAGAAGATGAGTGGGTGCGCGACGTACTCCCACATCCAGATCAGCATCGCGATCGTAAGCCACACCGCAGCGACGAGGACCATCCAGACGAGCCAGAGCAGCACTGGCCAACAAGACCGTCGACATCGCCGTCCGATCATCGCTCGGCGACGGCCACGATGTCGTCACAGCAGCCGCAAGACGGCCCGCCATGAAGACCTATAGTCGGTCCATGGACGTGCTGCGCTACGCCGCCTTCACCGACGACCCTCGCGGTGGCAACCCGGCGGGAGTGGTGCTCGACGCGTCGGGCGCGTCCGATGCCGGTATGCAGGCGTTGGCGGCACGGGTGGGCTACTCGGAAACGGCGTTCGTCGTCGCCCGCGACGGGGCGCGCCTCGAGGTGCGCTACTTCAGCCCGCTGGCCGAGGTGCCGTTCTGCGGTCACGCCACGATCGCTGCGGCCGTGGCCGACGCCGAGCGACATGGAACGCGCACGCTCGAGATCTCCACTCGAGCGGGAACGATCCAGGTGACCACCGGCAAGGTCGGCACGACGACGACCGCCACGTTGACGAGCGTCCCACCGACGACGGTTTCGCTCGCCACAGCTGACCTTGCCTCGATCCTCGCCACACTCGGCTGGGATGAATCTGATCTGGCGGCCGGACTGCCGCCGAGGGTTGCCTACGGCGGGGCGTGGCACCCAGTGCTCGGCGTGTCGTCGCGTAGTCGACTGGCAGAACTCGACTACGACATGCCGACGTTGGCTTCGCTGATGGCGGAACGTGGCTGGACCACGCTCGACCTCGTGTGGCGCGAGTCGGACACGGTGTTCCATTGTCGTAACCCATTCCCGCCGGGCGGGGTCTTCGAGGATCCAGCGACCGGCGCAGCGGCCGCCGCGTTCGGCGGCTACCTACGAGACCTGGGACTCGTCGAGACACCCACCACCCTCACCATCCACCAAGGCGACGACATGGGTCGTCCCGGCGTCCTGACCGTGCACATTCCGTCCGAGCCCGGGAGCGGCATCCGTGTCAGCGGGAGCGCAATCGCGCTGCCACCCGGCAACCGGTCTATGGCGCCGTGAGCACATAGCGGGTGCCAAGTACCCGGGCGCGACCTCGCCGGTACGATCGTTGCAGTCGGCAAATCGGTGACCAGGTTCGCGGTGGGCGACACCGTGTTCGGAATCGGCAGCCGTTCCTTCGCCGGGTACGCAGCCGCACGCGACGACAAGCTCGCCCACACCCCCACCAACCTCACCCTCAAGCAGGCCGCGGTCGTCCCGATCTCGGGGCTCACCGCCCTCCACGCCCTGCGCGACGCCGGCCATGTCGAGGCCGGCCAGAACGTGCTGATCGTCGGAGCATCAGGGGGCGTCGGCAGCTACGCAGTGCAGATCGCCAAAGCATTCGGAGCCAACGTCACCGGGGTCTGCAGCACCGCCAAGATCGATCTGGTCCGCTCGCTCGGCGCCGACCAGATCATCGACTACACCCAGGGCGACTTCGCCGACGGCACCGAGCACTACGACCTAATCATCGACATCGGCGGCAGCTCACCGAGCTCATCGAGGCCGGCACGGTGACACCGAGTCTCGGCTGCACCTACCCGCTCGACCAAGCGGCAGTCGCGATGTGCCAGTTGGTCGCCGGCAAGGTGCACGGCAAGATCGCCATCGCTCACCTTCTCAGACCAGATCCCGACGACGCCCCCTCAGCAGCGATCGTCGCCGGACACAACCCGACCTCGAACGTCGTCGCCGGCCTCGACGAGCACGGTCTTGGCAATTTCTCGTTGCGCGTGGAGTAGGCGTATGCCCGAGCAGCGGTCAGTCGTCACCGAGACCATCGAGGAAACTGATGAGCGCCGCGTTGACGAGTTCTGGCCGTTCTTGCTGGAGCCAGTGCCCGGCTCCTTCGACGATTTCGAGGTGTCGCAGGTCGTCAAGAGCAAGTTTCATTCCCTCGATCGCGTCCGGAGTGTTTCCGGCGATCATGTCTGTCGAGCCGCCCATGTAGAAGGACGGCTGGCGAATGGTCGTCCCGACCCACGGCGCCAGCAAGCCGGGGATTCGGTACAAGTTGCGGTACCAGTTCAAGCCGCCACGGAAACCCGTACGGACCAGTTCGGCGACATAGAAGTCCAGGTCGTTTTGGGTCAGCCAGGACGGCAGCGTGTTTGGGAAGATGAATTGGTCGGTCATCGTCTCACCCATCGGGAAGTGACCATCCCATCCGGCATCGAGATCCCCATTCATCACTGCGTCGCCGGAGACTGTGTAGAGCAGGCCCAGCATCGACCGCACAACATCGGCCTCAAGATCGGCCTCCGCGACACCCGGATCCTGGAAGAAGAGTCGGTAGGAGTCGCGCCCCTCGCCAGCTCCCATGCGCATGAGGTCGTTCAGGTTGATGCCCTCCGGCAATTCACCGATGGCTGGGGTGAGCGGGACACTCAGGCACGCAACAGCGCGAAACATGTCGGGTCTGGTGAGCGCCGAATACCAGGCAACGGGTGCACCCCAGTCGTGGCCGACCACCACAGCAGATGATTCACCCAAGCCGTTGACTGCGCCGACAACGTCCCCGATCAGGTGCATGATCGAATAGGCATCGATGTCCTGAGGCGCGCCGCTGTGCCCGTAACCGCGCATCGACAAGGCAACGGCGCGGTACCCGGCGTTGGCGACTGCCGGCAGTTGATGACGCCAGGAGTACCACGACTCGGGCCAGCCATGACAGAACACCACGAGCGGACCCTCTCCCGCCTCTACATAGTGGATGTTGATTCCGTTGGTCTCAATGTTTCCGTGCGTGAACTCGACCACGCAATGGGCGAGTTGGCGGATCGGTGTATGTCGTGTTTGCGAAGAGGTCATGCTGCTCAGGGTGAGGCGGGCCGCTGATGGTCTGCTGACAGTCGCCTGACGACACTGCCGTCAGATGTGGTGAGACAGACATGGCCGAACGGTTCTTCGCTGCTGACGGTCGACCCAACGGGTTGGCGAACTGCGCGGCGACAGTGTCGCGAGCGCATTGGTGATCGCGCCGTGTTGGAACATGCACAACGAATTGATGCACCAATTTGTGTCGGGTTCGGTCAGTGGAAGGACATTCCGTATGCAAACTCGAAGGCGAGGATCGTCGCCACGAGGAAGTTGATGGTCGCGCAGAATGGAGGCCACCACCGAGTGCCTGCTACGAACTGGGTTCGGTGTTGCCAGAGGTCTTTCACGCCGTGGGCTGCGTAGCCGGTGATCAGCAGCCAAGCTGATCCGGTGACGCCTAGACCAGCGAGGACAACGAACGCGGCGGTGATCGTGCTCTGGACGGCGATGACTATTGTTCTGCCGTCGGCCACAGCGAAGCCGATGTAAGCGGCTGCGATGAACGCGATGTGCAACGCGTGAAGGGTGGCGGGCTGAAGCCACTGGACGGCGACCGGCGAGGCGGCTTGGATGGCTCCGACCAGTAAGCCATACATGCCGGCCTGGTCGAGTGAAAATGCGCATCGGTCATGATGAGCCTCGGACCGCGGGCGGCCCACACAAGCAGATCCCTGGTTGCGCCGGCTTCGTTGATCGGGCGGGCCAGTAGAGGCCGCTGACGCAGCCAGTGGCGGCGTTGGCGGGTCGTGTGGAGCAGCCGGTGCGCCGACGCGGAGCTTTTCGGTTCGATCGTTGGCGAGTGCCATGGCGAGGTAGGGGTGCGTCAACATGATGTTTGCTTCTTGGTGCGAGTACTTGGTCGAGGTGGTTGTGTCGCGAGTGCGAAGTGGCATGTCGCTCAGGGTGCGCCCTGCCGATGATGGTCCGCTGACGGCCACGGCGGCATCGCAGACTCGTGTGTCGTAAGTAGGTGAGCGATCAGGATGTCGCTGGGGAACTCGTTGAGGTGCTCCCACCCGAGCAGGGCAGCTCGTTCTCGTTCACCGCTGAGCAGCAGCCGTACCACCTCGATGTGTTGGCGTTCCCGCCGCGTGGAGGCACAACATGACCGCGGCGGGCAGTCACACCGTGCCGCCTCAACAGGCATGCCAGCCGCTGCGAGTGCGCAGGCAAGGGCGACCCGAGCGAGCTCAAAGTGCGGATCGGATTCGACTGCCGTGCGGAGCGCCGGTATGGCGTCGGATGACAAACCAATCAGCAGCTCGAGTCCCTGGGCGTAGGAGTCCGCCGATACGACCGAACGTGTGGACACAGGGAGCCCTCGGCCATCGGTCAGATGGTCAGATGTCACTTCCGCGGCCCACTCGGATCGTTCGTGGAACGACGCCGACGTTCTAGCAGCCAGAACCTGACATCCATCGTCGTGGTCACGGTGAAGACCAAAAGGAAGGTGATGCATACCGCTGCGGTGACGTCGACGCCAACCAGCACGAGCAGACCGAGGATCGCCATCGGCGCCGGGATCGCGACCATCACTGCGAGGTCGACGCGCGACATCGCACGAGACCTCGGACCGACTGGCACAGCGTGGTCAGACGAGCTTCTCTCAGTTTCTGAACGGGACGAGACGTCCTGCATGGGGAACTCCTTGGCGGCTTCTCGGATGGTTGTCCCCAATCTGGTCGGGAGTACTGACGCGCTGCTGACGAGCGCTCAGCTCGCTGTCGTCAGCGTCGCGTCATTGGACGGGCGCAACGTGGGGGTCAGGCCGTGAGTCGGCCAGCGAACCAACACAACAGGAACCTCATGAGCACTCGACACGACTTCTTCACACTCATCCACAAGGGACAACGCAAGGAGTTGTTCGCAGCCACTGTCTTGGCTGGCACCACCAACTGGGAAGACGCCTCCTCCGCGAACGACTTCGTTTTGCTGTGGTCGAAGGTTGCCTCGATGCTCGAGGCGCATGCCGCGCACGAGCACAACCATGTGTTTCCACTGCTCGCCCAACACGCACCGGA
>Ga0105047_10018886_pt1 | contig 10656 bp, 10 predicted proteins | sample MAT04_FD_78384 | JGI IMG/M metagenome (GOLD analysis project Ga0105047, IMG submission 78384) | Freshwater microbial communities from Lake Fryxell liftoff mats and glacier meltwater in Antarctica - MAT-04 (megahit assembly) | ecosystem: Environmental > Aquatic > Freshwater > Ice > Liftoff...
CTAAATATTTGTACAACGTGCTGGCATCTTCACTGATTAAATGACTGATGGCTTCACAGTCACACTGCGCCAAAAGCTTGTAGTCATCTTTGACCCGCACGCGGTCATCTTCCGGGTCACGCGGGCCCTTCGTCGTTTCGTGTGGAACTTGCCCTGAAAAATACAATGCAGTAGTAGGGTCCGGTGGGGCTTGTGGGCAACGCGCGCAGCGGGTTGTCCACAAATCCACCGGGCGGATGTTTAACCAACACAAGCCATATAGAAATGGGAATTGGAATCGAATCCTTGTTCACCAGTGCGCTGGGCTTAGCTGCACCCTGGCGTGTCGAAAAAGTTGAACTAGACACCGCTCACCGGCGCATCGACTTTGAGCTCACCTGTGATGGCATGCGACTGATTTGCCCGGCCTGTGGACTCAGCGACCAAGGCATTTGTGACCGACAAAAGCGAGACTGGCGACATCTGGACTTCTTTCAGTACGAGGCATGGCTGCACGCTCAAGTACCTCGCATTACCTGCAGTGGTTGCGCCAAGACCACGCAGATGCCAGGGCCCTGGGCGCGCGAAGGAAGTGGCTTCTACGCACTGTTTGAAGCCCTGGCGCTGTCGCTGTGTCAGGAACTGCCGGTGCGCCAAGCCGCAGCATTGCTGCGCTGCGCGGACAAACAGCTATGGCGGCGTATTGAACACTATGTAGGGGCGCCCGCAAGCTCGACGACATGTCTGAGGTGAAGATTGTCGGCATTGATGAGACCAGCCTGCGCAAAGGTCAGAACGACATCACTGTGGTGCATGACCTTCAAGCAAAACGTCTGCTCTTTGCCTGCGAGGGACGCGACCACCAAACAGTGGTGGACTTCTGCGCAGAGCTCAAGCTGCTGGCCAGAAAGTCGGGCAACTGCGCGGCACCCATAAAGGTGCGCACACCGTGCAGCGCCTTGGGCGAGCGGCTCCAGCCGCTGACCGGGAACTCAAACTGCTGCAGCGCCTGCGCCACCCGCGCGCCCAACACACCCAGCCCCATCACCCCGACGGAAAAGTCGCTGCGCTGGCGCGGTTTGTAACAGGTCCAGTGCCCGGCGCGAATATCGCCGGCGTAGGCGTTCAGGTCACGAAAGTACCGGATCACTGCCTGGCACACATACTCAGCCATTTGCACGGCCATGCCAGCGTCTTCGAGGCGCACCACCACCGCGTTTGGCGGCAGGCGTAGTTTCATCAACGCATCCACGCCCGCGCCGATGTTGAAAATGCCTTTGAGCTGCAGCTGCTCGTCCATAAATTGCTGCGGCGGTGCCCAGACCACGGCGTAGTCAGCAAGCGCTGCGCCACTTTGCCAAACCGACACCTGCGCCTTTAGCAGCGCGGCGCGCAAGCCCTCCAGCCACGGCTCTGGTTCGGTGTTGCTGCAGCAGAAGGTGATGTGGAAGGCACCCATAGTACTTTTAAGTTAATAGCTACTCACCCTTTAAATATAAGGGCTAGAGGCCTAAAAAGCTTATAAGTTCGGGTTAAACCGGCAGGCTGTTGAGCTTGAGCAACTCAGCCCCTTCGGGCACCTGATCGCCCGGCGCGTAGAGCAGCTCGGCCACCACACCGTCCATCGGCGCGGCAATGGTGTGCTCCATTTTCATGGCATCCATCACCGCCAGCGGCTGGCCTTTTTTGACCGTATCACCGGCCTGCACCGAAAACGACACCACCTTACCCGGCATCGGCGCGGTCAGGCGGCCACCTTCGGCGGGGGCTTCACCGGCGTGCAACAGCAAATCAACCGCAATGATTTGTGTAGCACCTTGCGCAGTGTGGATATGGGCTACCTCGCCTTTTCGATACACATTCACCAAGGCGCGCTGGCCGGCATATTGCACGTCAATGCCCTGCGGCGTGGCGGCAAAACTCAGCACGCCAGCAGTGTCACCGACCTTGAAGGACAGCGCACCGTCGTGCAAGTAGGTCAGGTCCGCCTGCACTTGTTCACCGCCAAATTCAAACGCGAAACGCCGGGTAAAAACACCGTGGCTGCGCCAGCCGTCGGTTTTACTGAACGGATCGGTAGTTTGCGTGCTGCCCTCGTCGAGCAGGGTTTGCGCTACGTCAGCGGCCGCAGCCAGCGCCAGGCCCACGCGCTCCTGGTTGAACAGCACGGCGGCTTCGCGCGGGATCAGGCCGGTGTCCAGATTGCCCTGGGCAAACGATTCGCTTTGTGCCACGTAGCGCAAAAACTGCACATTGGTGGTCAGGCCGACGATGTGGGTTTGTGCCAGCGCGGTGTCCAGCCGGGCCAGCGCCTGTGCGCGCGTGTCGCCATGGACGATGAGCTTGGCCACCATCGAGTCGTAAAACGGGCTGATAGCGTCACCCTGGCGCACACCGTCGTCAAAGCGGATGGGCTGGTTGCGAAGCGCGCTGGTGTTGTCAGCAACATCCACAGGCGGCTGAAACGACACATGCACGGGCTTGGCGTACACCTCCAAGGTGCCGGTGGCGGGCAGGAAATTGTTGTCGGGGTTCTCGGCGCAGATGCGTGCCTCTATGGCGTGGCCGGTGATGCTGAGCTGCTCTTGTTTGAGCGGCAGCGGCTCGCCGCTGGCCACGCGCAGTTGCCACTCCACCAGGTCTTGTCCGGTGATCGCTTCAGTCACCGGGTGCTCCACCTGCAGGCGCGTGTTCATCTCCATGAAGTAAAACTTCATGTCTTCGGGGCGCTCGTAGCCACCGGGCTGCTCGACGATGAACTCCACCGTGCCCGCACCCACGTAGTTCACGGCGCGCGCAGCGGCCACCGCCACTTCGCCCATGGCGCGGCGCAGCTCGGGGGTCATGCCTGGCGCGGGCGCTTCTTCCAACACTTTCTGGTGGCGCCGTTGCACCGAGCAGTCGCGCTCGAACAAATAGACATAGTTGCCCTGCGTGTCGCCAAACACCTGAATTTCAATGTGGCGCGGGCGCTGCACGTATTTTTCAATCAACACTGCGTCGCTACCAAAGCTGTTGATAGCTTCGCGCTTACATGACTCCAGCGCGGCCAGAAAGTCTTCAGCTTTGTCCACCGCACGCATGCCCTTGCCGCCGCCACCCGCGCTGGCTTTGATCAGCACCGGGTAACCGATGCGGTCGGCTTCCTGCTGCAGCAGCGCCTCGCCCTGGGCCGCGCCGTGGTAACCGGGCACCAGCGGCACACCGGCGCGCTCCATCAGCTGTTTCGATTCCGCCTTCAAACCCATCGCCCGAATGCTTGACGCCGGTGGGCCGATAAACACCAGTCCGGCGGCTGCGCAGGCTTTGGCAAAGTCTTCGTTTTCGCTCAAAAACCCGTAGCCGGGGTGCACCGCCTGCGCACCCGTGGCTTGGGCCGCTTCAATGATGCGTTCCCAGCGCAAATAGCTGTCTTTGGGGGCGCTACCGCCAATAAACACAGATTCGTCGCAGGCGGCCACGTGTTTGGCAGAGGCGTCCGCGTCGGAATACACCGCCACGGTTTTGATGCCGATGCGGCGCGCGGTGGCGGCTACGCGGCAGGCGATCTCGCCTCTGTTAGCGATGAGGATTTTGGTAAACATTCAAACCACCTTCTGGGAATTGTCAAAAAGTGCCGTCAAGCGGCGTAGCGCAGCGCGCAGAAACCTGAAAAGTGAAACGGTCACCAGCCACATCAGCACCACGGTGACGGCCAGCACCACGCCAAAAATCAGCGGGTGCGTGGTGGCTAGCCAGACGGCGCCCAGCACCAGGCCGTCTTCCGCCAGACTGGCCAGAATGTTGGAAAACGGCTCGGGTGAGGTGTTGATGGCCGCGCGCGTGGTGGTCTTGGTGGCCTGGCTGGTGGCCGCCAGCGATCCGCCCAGCAACGCGGCGACCAGCCCCATGGTGGCGCTGTCCGCGCCCAAGGCGCCAGCGGCCAGCACGGCACCGGCAGGAATGCGCAGCACGCTGTTGAGCATGTCCCAGAGTGCGTCCAGCCCCGGAATCTTGTCGGCGAAAAACTCGACGCAAAGCATGAAGCCGCTGGCGGCCAACATGGCCGGATGTTGCAGCACCATCAGCCCCTGGGGCAGCGCGATCCAGCCCAGCGCACCCGCCATGCCCACCAGAAACACCGCGGCGTACAGCCGAAAACCACTGGCCCAGCCCAGCGCGGCGGCTAGCGCCAGCAAGCCGGGCATATCCATCTTGTCTGCCGCCTGAGCCGCCACCGGCCCAACCAGCCCGAGCGGGCTGTCGCCCAGCGACAAGCCCATGGCGTGCAGCCAGCCGGTCAGGGTTTGCCAAAGTGCGTCCATAGAGGTCAGTGCGCACGTTGCGCTCAGCTTTGGGCAAGCCAGTTGGGCTTGCGCTTTTGCAGGAACGACTGCACGCCCTCCTTGCCCTCGGCGCTGGCACGAATGCTGGCGATGCCCTCAACCGTGTGCGCGATCAGCTTGGCGTTGATGTCTTGCCCGGCCACGTCGTGCAGCAGGGTTTTGCATTGTTTGACCGCATTCGGGCTGGCATTGACCAGCGCGCGGGTGATCTCATCGACCTTGGCGTCGAGTTGCTCAGCGCCCACCACCGCATGCACAAAACCGATGCGCAAGCCCTCCACCGCGTCAAAACGCTCGGCGGTCAAAAAGTAGCGGTGCGCCGCACGCGCGCCCATGGCGCGGATCACATACGGGCTGATGGTGGCCGGGTACAAGCCCAGCTTGACCTCGCTCAGGCAATAGTTGGCCGTGTCCACGCTAACGGCCATGTCGCACGCAGCTACCAAGCCCATGCCACCGGCATACACGTCGCCCTGAATGCGCGCCACGGTGGGTTTGGGGCAGGTGTAGATCACGCGCAGCATCTCGGCCAGCTGCGCGGCGTCAAGCAGGTTTTCGGCATGGGTGTAGTCGGCCATGCGGCGCATCCAGTTCAGGTCCGCCCCGGCGCAGAAGGCCGGGCCGTCAGCGGCAAGAACGATGGTGCGCACCTGTGCGTTTTGGCCCAGTGCGGCAAAAGCCTGAGTCAGTTCAGCAATCACCTCGTCGTTGAAGGCGTTGCGCACCTCGGGGCGGTTCAGGGTGACGGTGGCGACAACGTCGGTCTCAATAGTCAATGCGGCCATGTTTTCAAACCTCTGAGAATTTCCATCACATCAAAATCGGCATCGCGGTGCAGCAAATGGTGGCCGTGGGTGATGCAGTAACTGGCCAGCAGCACGTCGATGGGGCTGCGGATGGTGTAGCCACGCTGACGCAGCGCGTGGTAGTGCTCTGCAGCGATGAGCGCGTTGTCAAGCCCGCCGATTTCAACCACGGTTAGCGACAGCAGCAACTGCTTGGCGCGAACCTGATCTTTGGGCAGCAAAAAACCGCGCATGACCTCAAAAATGACCAAATCGGCCACAGCCAGTTCTATGTCATTGCCTTGTAGCCACTTGACCAATTGCAGGGTGTGCTTGTTTTGCGTCTCCCGAAAGAAGTCAATCCACACACTGGAGTCCACCAGAATCATTTGGTGTTGTCCTTAGTAACGGTGTAAGCCGCTGAGGGCTGCTGCACCATGTCTGACATGGAAATTTCGAAAAGCGGGTCAAGCTCACCCGTTATGGGCTCGCCAGCCGCCCGGGCCTTGGCCATAGCTGTTTGCTCGGCACGGTATTTGGCCCAGGCTTCGTCGGAGTCATCCCAGTGCAAGGTGCCACGGGCGGCCAAAAGAGCGTCATAAACCTTGCGCCGCTTGATCAACTTCAAGCCCTCTTCCACCGCCTCGCGCTTGGTTTTGAACTCGCCGGTGGCCATGACAAAGTCCATGAGCTTGTCGTCAATTTCGATATTGGTTCGCATGATTTAGCCTTTGATGTGTATGAATTTAACAAATCATACACATCACATGCGAAAAAGTCCAAACCGCGTGTCTTCCACCGGCGCATTGCGGGCTGCGCTCAAGCCCAGCGCCAGCACCCGGCGGGTGTCGGCGGGGTCGATGATGCCGTCGTCCCACAGGCGCGCGGTGGCGAAATACGGGTGGCCTTGTTCTTCGTATTGGCGGCGGATGGGGGCTTTGAAGACTTCTTCTTCCTCCATGCTCCAGGTGCCACCCTTGAGCTCAATGCCATCGCGGCGCACCGTGGCCAACACGCTGGCCGCCTGCTCGCCACCCATGACACTGATGCGCGCGTTCGGCCACATCCACAAAAAGCGCGGGCTAAACGCCCGGCCACACATGCCGTAATTGCCCGCGCCAAAACTGCCGCCGATGATGATGGTGAATTTGGGCACAGCAGCAGTGGCCACCGCAGTAACCATCTTCGCGCCGTTGCGGGCAATGCCTTCGTTTTCGTACTTGCGCCCGACCATGAAGCCGGTGATGTTCTGCAAAAACACCAGCGGAATCTTGCGCTGGCAGCACAGCTCGATGAAGTGCGTGCCTTTCAGGGCCGACTCGCTGAACAAGATACCGTTGTTGGCGATGATGCCCACCGGCATGCCTTCCACCCGCGCAAAGCCGCACACCAGCGTGATGCCAAAGCGCGACTTGAACTCGTCAAAGTCTGAGTCGTCAACGATGCGGGCAATGATTTCGCGCACGTCAAAAGGCTTGCGGGTGTCCACCGGGATCACGCCGTAAAGCTCTTCTGCTACGTATTTAGGAGCTGCTGGCGCATGATCCATAAGGGCTAGAGGCTTATTTTTATATAAATTCTTAACTGATTGCCGCGCCAGCGCCAGCGCATGCATGTCGTTTTGTGCCAGATGGTCAGCCACGCCTGAGAGGCGGGTGTGCACGTCGCCGCCGCCCAAATCTTCCGCCGTCACCACCTCGCCCGTGGCAGCTTTCACCAGCGGTGGGCCGCCCAAAAAGATGGTGCCCTGGTTCTTGACGATGATGGCCTCATCACTCATGGCCGGCACATAAGCGCCACCCGCCGTGCAACTGCCCATGACCACCGCGATCTGCGCAATGCCCAGCGAGCTCATGGTGGCCTGGTTGAAGAAAATGCGCCCGAAATGGTCACGGTCTGGAAACACCTCATCCTGATTGGGCAAATTGGCACCGCCCGAGTCCACCAGGTAGATGCAAGGCAAACGGTTTTGCTGGGCGATCTCTTGCGCGCGCAGGTGTTTCTTGACCGTCAGCGGGTAGTAGGTGCCGCCTTTGACGGTGGCGTCGTTGCAGACGATCATGCAATCCACCCCGCTGACACGGCCGATGCCGGCGACGATGCCCGCGCCGGGCGCGCTGTCGGTGCCATCGCGGTCGGGGTACATGCCGAGTGCTGCCAGTGGCGAGAGTTCCAGAAACGGTGTGCCGGGGTCGAGCAGCATTTGCACGCGGTCGCGTGGCAGCAGTTTGCCGCGCGCGGTGTGTTTGGCGCGGGCGGCTTCGCCACCGCCAAGCTCCACTTGCGTGACCTGGGCGTTCAGGTCATCCACCAGACCGCGCATGGCATGGGCGTTGATCTGGAAATCGGCAGAGCGGGCGTTGAGTTTCGAGTCGAGTGCGGGCATGGCAGTCTTTCTGTATCGGGTTGACGCTAAAGGTTTTGCGCCATTGTGCAGCGTCAAGCATAGAACAACAAGGCGCGCCGCAGGTGTCACACAGGTTGCAAATACTGCCATTCAGGTGCAAACTCTCCTGCCCATATCGCGCCCGTACGCAAGCCACCCAAAGAAGTCCATCAACCCATGCCTGAACGCATCCCCGGCTCACCTAATTTAGCCCAAAAACCCAAAATTGGCCCAGCGGTTACACCCATCGCATTTGTTCAAGCCATTGTGCAGGCCTACGCCAAACAGGGCAAAGACCCAAGCCAGGCGCTGGAAGCGGCACAAATCACGCCAGAAAAACTTGGTGATCCAGCCACGCGCATCACCGCCGCACAAATGGAGCGCATCTCCGGCGCCGCCATGCAGGAGCTCGACGATGAAGGCTTGGGCTGGTTCAGCCGGCGCCTGCCTTGGGGCAGCTACGGCATGCTGGCACGCGCCTCCATCAGCGCGCCAAATCTGGGTGTGGCTTTAAAACGCTGGTGCCGCCACCATGGCTTGATTGCCGACGACATCACGCTCACGCTACGTGATGCGGGCGGCGTGGCGACGCTTGAGATCACCGAGCACCGCGACCTGGGCGCGCTGCGCGAGTTTTGTCTGGTATCGGTGCTGCGCAATTTTCACGGCCTGGCGTGCTGGCTGATTGACTCGCGCATCGCGCTCAATCAGGCGCAATTCGCCTTTGCCGCGACCGCCCATCAAGACGTCTATAACGTGCTTTTTCCGGCTCCAACCCTTTTCCAGCAAGCGCGGACAGCTATTATTTTTGACTCAAACTACCTGCGCCTGCCGCTGCGCCGTGACGAAGCCGCCTTGCGCCAGATGCTTAAGCGCGCCCTGCCGCTGACCGTTCTGCAATACCGCCGCGACCGCCTGCTGGTGCAGCGCGTACGCCAGGCCCTGGCCAGCCAGCCCAATGAAACGCATAGCGCCGACGATCTGGCAGCGCTGCTGGCCATGTCACCCCGCACCCTGCACCGCCAGCTCCAAGAAGAAGGCGCGTCACTGCAAGGGCTGAAAGACGAAGTCCGCCAGGCCCGCGCCATCGACCTGCTGCTGCGCACCCAGCGACCGATCAAGCAGGTGGCGCAGGCGGTTGGGTTCCTGAATGAAAAGAGCTTTATCCGCGCGTTTCGGGGGTGGACGGGGCAGGCACCGGGGGACTTTCGCAAACAGGCAGCGCCCGCCGCCATCGGCAACCCTGCCCCGACGCTGAGTTAATGCTCCCGAGCGTCCAGCGCTTAGCACAAACGCTCATGTGACCAACCCACAAATTTTGTGGATAACTTTGTGCACCAGTCACAGGACAACCCGGCAAAGCCTTATCTGGCGCGGTTTGCGACGCAGTGCCAGAAAAATAGGCAGCATGGACAAGTGCTTTAAATTAATAAAAAAATATCAGCTTGTCCCCAGCAAATCAGACAGCTCAGCCATGTTAGGAAACAGCCGCTGAGCGCCCGCCTGCAGCAGCGCCGCACCCGCGTCGGGCAGCGGGCAGTAGGCCCACACGGTGGCACCAGCGGCCACGCCGGCGGTCACGCCCACCGTGGTGTCTTCGATCACCAGGCAATCTGACCCCGGTACCTGCAGGTAGGCGGCGGCGGCTAGGTACACGTCTGGCGCGGGTTTGGAGCGCGGCATTTCGTGCCCGCTGAAGATGCGTCCAGCGAAAAAGTCTATTAGCCCGACCTGGCGGAGCATCATCTCTACCTTGAAGCGGTCCGCCCCGGAGGCGCAGGCAATCTGCCCGCCGGTGTGTGTCTGCGCCGCCTGCACCGCTGCCAACGCGCCTGGAATGATCTGCAAATCAGCCTGCAGCGCCCGGTTGCGCCGCTCGTAAAAACGCTGCATCCAGGCCTCGGTGAGCGGTTGGCCGGTGCGTGCCTCGATGATTACATGCTCCTCGCGCACGGTCTTGCCAATAAAGTAGGCCATGCATTCGGCCAGCGTCATGCGCCAGCCCGACTCGTCCAGCATGCCGCGCAGCACGCCACAGGTGATGGCTTCGCTGTCCACCAGCACGCCGTCACAGTCAAACAAGATTGCTTTAAATTTCATAGCTGTTAGCGCTTTATCTGTATGGGCTAGAGCCCGATTTCTTATATAAATCTATGGTGCATCAGGCATCGCGCCCGGTGATTTGAGCAACGCCTGAAACTCTGACGAGCTGCGCAGCACGCGAGCGCCAGCCTCAATGAGTCGGCTCACATCGAGCCCAGCGCTTTCACCTGCGCCAAAACTGGGGCATGAACAACACCATCACCGCCAGCAACTCCAGCCGCCCCATCCACATGCATACCGTGCATACCCAGGTCTGAAAATCAGTCAACACACCAAAATTGCCCGCAGGCCCCACCAGCCCCAGGCCTGGCCCGATGTTGTTGATGGTGGCGACCACCGCAGAGAATGCGGTCACGATGTCCAGCCCAGAAAGCAGCAGCAGCATGGTCAACCAGACGATTGAGGCAATATAGATCAGCATATAAGCCGTTACCGAGGCGGTCACCGATGCCGGTATCACCTGGCGCCCTATCACCACCGGATTAACCACACTAGGGTGCACAGCCCGAACCAGCTCACGCTTGGTCTGCTTGAACAGCATCAGCATGCGCACCATCTTGATGCCGCCACCGGTGGACCCGGCACAGGACACAAAGCAACCCAGTGAAATCAACAGCACTGGCGCAAACACCGGCCACAGCGTGTAGTCTTGCGAGGCGTAGCCGGTGGTGGTGGCCACCGACACCACGTGGAAGGCCGAGGCCCGCAAACTCTCCAGAATGCTCGGCTGGGCTTGGTGCAGCAACAGCACCCCAGCCAAACCAAAGGTGGATACCAGCAGCACGGTCACGTAAGCCCGCACTTCCAGATCGCGCACCAGCGAACGCAGCGACTTGGCCCGCCACACAATGAAATAGCGCGCAAAGCTGATGCCCGCTAGCGCCATGAACAGCACTGCCACCATTTCCAGCAGCGGTGAATTCCAGTAGCCAAAGCTGGCGTCATGCGATGAAAAACCGCCCAAGCCCATGGTGCTGCACATGTGCATAAAGGCATCTGCCCAGCTCATGCCGCCCCAGTGGTAGGCCAGCAGGCACAGGGCCGACATCACAAAGTACACCGCCCACAGGCCACGCGC
>Ga0105047_10018889_pt1 | contig 10655 bp, 12 predicted proteins | sample MAT04_FD_78384 | JGI IMG/M metagenome (GOLD analysis project Ga0105047, IMG submission 78384) | Freshwater microbial communities from Lake Fryxell liftoff mats and glacier meltwater in Antarctica - MAT-04 (megahit assembly) | ecosystem: Environmental > Aquatic > Freshwater > Ice > Liftoff...
AAGCATGGCGAGCGAGTACGATCACTCGCATGTCCAGTTCATCCGCGCCCGCTCGGCGATCACCGCGCGCGCGCTGCTCGAATCAGCGCAATCGCCCGCGATGGCGGCCAGTCTGGGCATGATGGCCGACGATTCGCTGCGCGAGCAGCGAACGATCGAGATTGCGGACATCGTACCGTTTGAAGACTACCGTCGAGAGTACCTGTCCCCGGCAAGGCTGATGCCATGACGCTGCCGGCGAGCGCCGGGCCGGAATACGCCCTTTATCCAAACCTCAGGAGTCAGCCATGAAACGTTTAATGTCGCGCCGGGTTGTGCTGTCGATTCTCAGCGGGACCGCTTTCGCACTCGCCTCGGGCTGCGCACTGCTGCCAGGCGGCAAGGATGCGGTCGATGTCGATGCGCTTATGGTCAGTCCGCTGCGCACCGACAATGATCGCGCTGCCGATTCACGCCGCAAGCCGGCAGAGCTGATCAGCTTCGCACAGGTGCGTCGGGGCATGACCGTGCTCGATGTGGGCGCTGGTGGCGGCTACACAACCCAGGTGATGGCGCTCGCGGTCGGGCCGCAGGGCAAGGTCTGGGCGCAGGTGCAGAAGCCGGGCGCCGTGCTGGAGAAGCGGTTGGCTCAGCCAGGGCAGACCAACATCGAGTTACTCACCCGACCGTTCGAAGATCCGTTTCCGGCCAATGCACCGCGGGTCGATCTGGTCACCCTGGTGCTCTTCTACCACGACATCGTCAACACGCCCAACGACCGGATGAAGATGAACCGCGCGATGTTCGCCGCGCTCAAGCCCGGCGGTCGCCTGCTGATCATGGATCATTCCGGCCGACCGGGCACCGGACTGACCGAAACCAATACGCTGCACCGGATCGAGGAGAAGGCGCTGCGTGCCGAGGTGGAAGCTGCCGGCTTCGTGCTGGAGGCCCAGAGCGGCGCCTGGCGAAATCAGGCCGATGCGCGCGACAAGCATTCCGGCGAAGCCAGTGCCACCGGCGATCGGTTCGCGCTGCTGTTTGCCCGGCCGCGATAGCGCGCATCGCCGCTGCGCTCCGACCAGCGGACAGACCCCGGATGGGCTCTGTCCGCTGCCGCCCCGGGCTGCAACTGCTGCGCAGTCAGACCACAGGTGTGCTGGCAGCGCCGTCGCTGGCAGACGGCAAAGCGACCTATCGGTCGACACCGAACACTCGCGCCGGGTTGTCGACCAGAATGTTCTGCAGAACCTGCTTGTCTGGTGCATACCGGTAGAGCAGTTCGAGCAGATCAGCGTCATTCGGCACGGGTGATGAGGACAGCGGATGCGGCCAGTCGCTCGCCCACACCATGCGAGCCGGCGCGGCTTCGATGAACGCCTTGGCCATCTCGACGGCATCATCCCAGGGCGCACCCAGCCTGGACAGCTTGTGGCCGTTGGACAGCATCACCCACCAGTTGCCACGGGCGAGTAACTGGAGCATAAGACGCGCGGTCGGACAGGCCGGCCCGAGCGCCATATCGACTCGTGCCATGTGATCGATGACGATCGGCACTTCGGTAACCTGCTCGAACAACGGCAGGCACTCTTGCAGACCACCTTCGTGCAACTGCAGCTTGACGTAGTTGAAGTGCACATGCCCGGCGAGCAGATCGGTGGACGCTGGCGCATTGCCCTTGTAGTGAACGGTGATCCAGTTCAAGCCGAGTGTCGACTGCATCAGTTCGCTCAGCAGATGATTGGTTGTGCCGCCACCCGGGGTTGCCATCGCGAGCTTGCCGGGTTGCTTTCAAACAAGTGCGACGAACTCGGCGACGGTCTTTACCGGCACCGACGGGTGCACCTGCAGCACCAGTGCGGTAAACGAGATCGAGCTCACCGGGGCGAAGTCCTTCGACCAATCATAGGTGGGACGGCCGAAGATGAGGGGGCTGAACAGCAGGGGACCGTTCGAGCTGACGAACAGCGTATAGCCATCGGGCGGCGCCTTGACGACCATTTCCGCACCGATCATGCCGCCCGCGCCGGGGCGGTTCTCGATCAAGAACGGCTGACCGAACGCGTCTTGCAGCGCAGGCGCCAGGACGCGCGCAGCATTGTCGACGTTTCCACCCGGGGGAAACGGTACGATGAGTCGTACGTTCTTTGCTGGCCAGGACTGCGCGAAGGCTGCAGGGGCAGGGTGCAGGAGAACGAGCATCGATGACGTGATTGTGGCAGCCACGAGTGCGAATGGCGGCGCGCGGCGGTTCAGGCGCAGGTTCATGGTCCTCCTCGAGCGTTTCGGCTTTGTTCCATGCAGCCTCCCGGGAGCATGGCGACAAACACACGACACTCCCCTTGCCGATGCGTTTTCAAAGAGAACTGTGCGCGCTGGGCGGCGATCAGCCAGCCGGCCCGTTCATTGGATTCGCCCCGCCGGGTCGCCGAAGCGCAGCCGCATCGCGTCCTCGAACGGCACCGTCCCGGAGAGGATGATCGAGCCGGCCCGAACCCGGTAGCTTTCGGGCAGCGCCGCTGAAGGCGGCTCGACACCCCTGGCCAGGTCGCGCGCCGAGTCGAGCATCAGTTGTCGGAACTGGACGACGCCCAGGTCGGTCGAGCCGACCAGTTCCCGCGTGCGGTCGGCAATTCGGCCCTGGCTCTCCTGGACTGCGGTGTCCTGCTCGGAGACACCGGTGATTCCGGTGAAGCTCTCGTTTTTCTGCAGGCCCCGGTCCAGCAGATAGTCGTTGCTGCGGTTACGAATCGGCATCCAGTTCGCATCGACCTCGGAGTAGACCGCGCCGCCGCTTCGGAAAGACGCGCACTCCGCTTCGGTGAGGGGCCGCTCGGCGTTCCAAGAGTAGACATAGACCCAGCAGGAAACGTCATCGATCGGCACCCAGGTCTGAGCGTGCATGGTCTGGCCAGGGGCTGCGCTCGGCGTGTAGCCGTGGTTGGGCATGAGGAACTGAGAGACGCGCCAGTAGAGATCGTCACCATCGGCCCGGCGCGACGCAGCAAGCATCAGTCCGGCGTCATGGCGAACGATTCGAAAGCGCGGCCGGGGATCATCACGCATCCAGCGGACATGTGAATCGCTCATCGTTTCTTTCGAGAAGCCGCGGACGGCGCGCGCCGCCTGCGCTTTGAACTCCTCTGCAGCCTGGGTCACTGGTTGATGCAGAAACGAGAAATGGGCGGTGTCGAGTGCGCCCTCCACCGCCTGTGCCCAGTTGCTTTCCTGGAACTTCTTCGACACATACCGGTGCGACGCCGGCAGCAGTGCAGCCTCGATGTGCGGCAACTCGGGTATGCGCTCGGTCGGTCCCAGGTACGCCCAGAGCATGCCACCCCACTCGCGTACTGGATAGGCGTTGATGCGCGCCCGCTCACGCAGCGCCACGGCGCGCTCGGGCTCCACTGTGGGCATATCGACGCAGGCGCCGTCGGCGTCGAACTTCCAGCCGTGATACGCGCAGCGGACGCCGCAGGCTTCGTTGCGACCAAAGTAGAGATCGGCGCCGCGGTGTGCGCAGCGGCGAGAGACAAGCGCCGGGCGTCCTGTACTGTCTCGAAACGCGAGCAACTCTTCGCCGAGTACCGTGACGCGCAGCTGCGGTCCATCGGGCTCGCACAGCTGCTCCGAGAGCAGTATCGGCACCCAGTAGCGGCGGAACAGATCGCCCATGGCCGTGCCCGACCCGGTGCGCACCAGCAGTTCGTTGTCTTCCGCGCTCAACACAATCGCTCACCTGCCTTCGTTCGAGAGGCGCCAGGACACCGGTCGCGACTGCCGGGCAAAGGGCGCAGACGCCTCACTCCGGGACGATCCCCGCCTGCTTCATGATGGGCACCCATTTCGCCAGATCGTCGCGGATCAGGCGGCTGAAATCGGCTGGGCTACTGGTCACGACATCAACGCCCTGTCCGGCGAACTGCTTGACGAGTAGCGGCTCGGTGACGATCGATCCGATCTCCTTGGCCAGGCGGTTGACGACAGGCAAGGGTGTACCCGCCGGTGCGACGATGCCGAACCAGAACTCACCGGCGTAGCCGGGTACGCCAGACTCGGCAACCGTAGGCACGTCTGGCAGCGCAGGCGAGCGTTTGCTTCCGGTCATGGCGAGCAGCCGCAGCTTGCCCGCCTTGGCTTGCGGCAGCGCAGTGACGCCACCGTCGAACATCAGCTGTACCCGTCCGCCGATCAGATCGGCGAGGGCCTCGACGCTGCCCTTGTAGGGTACATGCAGCATATCGGTACCCGTCATCGACCGGAACATCTCGGCCGCAAGATGCACCGAGCTGCCGGTCCCGATCGAGGCGAACGCGAGTGCACCGGGTTTGGCGCGTGCGTACTCGATCAGCTGCTTGACCGACTCGACCGGCAGCTGCGGGCTGACGACCAGATACAGCGGGATCGTGTAGACGAGCGTGATCGGCGAAAAATCCTTGATCGAGTCGAAGGGGAGTTTTCGCCGGGCGCCGACATTGAGTACCAGCGCCGTTTGACTGGCCAGGTAGAGCGTGTAGCCGTCGGCTGGCGCGCGCGCGGCGATCTCGGCCGCGATGACCTGGTTGCCGCCGACACGATTGTCGACGATGACCGGCTGCCCGAGCCGTTCCCCCAGCGTCTTTGCCATCGTTCTCGCGAAGGTGTCGACCGTGCCGCCGGGCGAGTGGCCAAGCACCAGCCTGATCGGCTTTGTCGGCCAACCGTCCGCAGCAGACTGCGCGCGGGTCCCGACCGCGGCGGACAGCAACGCAACGCCGATAGACAGAGCGACCGTCAACCTCAACGCCACTTCGGACTGCTGCACTCTGCGGTGCGTGGTCATCCTCTCCTCCTTCCTGTTTCGGACGCCATGCAAGCCGCGCGATGCTGAAAGTCGATCAATGCCTCAGGATTAGAGCATACAGTGACCGGGGTTGAACACCCAGGCGGGGTCGGATAACCCGGGTCGCCCGACAGTGACTCACCGGCGCGCCGGACGTACGCCCCGGACGGACGCGCCATAGGGCATAGTTGTGCAGCACTACTGCTGCGCAGCCGGTACTCAGGCAGTCAGCTGCCGCACCAGCAACTCGACCTCCTTCAACGTCGCTGCACGCATTTCATCTTCGCTCAGATTGCTGATCGGATGCGCCAGCTCGATGTAGGGATGCCCGGGCATGCCTTTGGACCGGAACTGGAAGATGCAGGCATTGCGAAACGCCTGGGTGATGATGACGGTGGCGGGGATGCCGCGCTTCTCGAACTCCACGGTGTCGTGCACACTGCACAACGTGCAGGAGCCTCAGCCACCCACAGCGGCCACCGCCAGCTGTGCCTCCTGTGCCAGTTCGTCGATCAGCTGGTCGGTGGCCGGCTTCGAGTAGTGCTCCTTGCGTCGGATGATCACCTTCGACACCCCGTAGCGCTCGCGCAGCGCCTGCGCCATCGTCTCCAGGATCAGTGCGCCCTGCTCCTTGGTGTTGTCGATCATGGCGATCACCTTGCCGGCGAGGTCCATCGGACGCGCGGCGAGCATGATCGCCGGCCGGTTGCCGCCAGCGGTGGGATCGATGAAAGGCAGTTCAGCGGCGGGCAGTTCGTTCATCAGCAGGTCTCCTTGCGGGTTCGAGTCATCATGCCTCGGCGTCATAGTGGCCGTGCACCGCGCGGCTGCCGCCGCTCCAGCCATGGCAGATCGCGGTGCACGGCCCCCAGCCGCCGGCGACGATCAGCTGCAGATCGATCGGGTCCTTGAGCGTCGGGATGAAGCAGGCATCGTCATCCGGGTCGACGGCGATCGGAAACTGCAGCGCGCGCTCGCGCCGCCAGTTGCCGCCGCGCTTCAGGTCGCCTACGGTGCGGCCTGCGCGCTCGACCAGCCAGCGATGCACATCGGCCCGGCTCATGCCGGCGCGCTCACAGATCGTCGCATGCTGCGGGCCCATCGCCACCACCATGTCCGAACGCGCATGCATGTTCCATGAACCGAGCGCGGTCATGCCATCGGCGATGCCGGTCAGCAGCCGCTCGGGCGCCTGGCTCACATCATCGAAATGCAGTCGTGGGCTCTCCACCATGGCGCAGGTCAGTACGTCGTCGTCGTCGGCATAGCCCTTGGAGACGGCCAGACTCTCCCACGGACTGCGCCCGCGGTTCTCGGTGACGCAGGCGGTATAGCGCATCGGGGTGGCAAAGATGGTGGCCGAGGCGATGCCGGCCATTCCACCGCCGAGGTTCAACAGCATCAACCGGATCGCGCGGCCGATGGTCGCGTTCGCCCGGAAGCCCGGGCCGAAGCAGCCGTTGCCGCCGTTGATGCCGATATGCGCTGCATAAGGCCCGTTGACGATCATCAGCGGGGCCACGCCATGCATCGTGCCCTGCACACCGTTCAGATTGAATTCCTCGCGCAGCATCAGCGGCAGCGCACCGAGCACCACCGGCAGATACTCGGGTCTGCAGCCGGCCATCAGTGCATGGATGGCGGCGATGCGCACGGTCACCGGCTCCATCGCGGGGGGAATCCGGCCGATCGGTTCATCCGGGTAGCGCCGGGTCGCGGCCAGCATCGTTGCGAGCCTCGCCTCGGTCGGGGTGACCACCGGCAGGCCGTCCGACCAGGGCTTGTCCAGAAAGAACTCGAACTCGTCGATCACCGTCTGTCCTGTGTGTTCATTCGTCGAGCGACTCACCGGCCGCTGCCGCAGTGCGCAGCGCCGATCGCGTCATCGCACCTCGTAGATCCCATGCACCGCGCGGCTGCCACCGCCCCAGCCATGGGCCACTGCGCTCACTGGCCCCCAGCCACCGGCGACGATCAGATGCAGATCCTGCGGTTGCTTGATCACCGGCACGAAGGCGCTGTCATCGGTCGGATCGACACCGATACGACGTGCGCGCTCGTCACGCCAGTTGCCACCGCGTTTCATTTCGGCGACCAGCATGCCGCCATGGGCGACCAGCCAGTCATGGGTGTTTGCCCGCGACCACCCGGCCTGCGCGCAGAGGGTTGCCTGCTCCGGGCTCAGCACCACGACCATGTCCGAGCGTACATGCATGTTCCAGCTGCTCATCGCCGCCATGGTGTCGGCGATCCCGGTGAGCAATCGCACCGGTTCCTGGCTCACGTCGTCGTAGCACAGGCGCGGTGCTTCTACCATCGCACAGGTGATCACGTCATCGTGCGGCGCGTAGCCGCGCGCCATCGCCAGCGTTTCCCACGGGCTGCGCTCGGTGTTCTCGGTCCAGCATGCGGTATAGCGTTGCGGTGAAGACAGCACGGTGGCCGAAGCGAGCCCCGGGATGCCGCCGCCCAGATTGAGCAGGATCAGCCGGATCGCCCGTCCGATGGTCGTGTTGGCGCGAAAGCCTGGGCCAAGACAGCCGTTGCCGCCATGCAGACCGATCTTCGCGGCGTACGGTCCGTTGACGATCATCAGCGGGGCCACGCCATGCATCGTGCCCTGCACGCCGTTCAGGTTGAACGCCTCGCGCAGCATGATCGCCAGACCACCAAGCACCACCGACAGATAGGCCGGCAGACAGCCCGCCATCACCGCATGAAGTGCGACATCACGCACCGTGGCGATATTCATCGCCGGCGGCACCGGGCCGATCACTTCATCCGGTTCGCGGGTCGTGCCGCTGAGCATCCAGGCCAGCCGCTCGGCGGTCGGCGTCACCACCGGCAGGCCGTCGCTCCACGGCTTGTCGAAGAAGAACTCGAACGGATCGAGCGCCTGGTCGACGATCATGCCGGCCCTACTCGGGCTTGATTCCCGCGGCGCGCACCACCTTGGTATAGCGGCCGATCTCGGCTTCGATGAACTTGCGGAACTCGGCCGGCGAGTTGGCGAACGGCTCGGTCCCCAGTTTGATCAGCGCCTGCGAATGCTTCGGATCGGCGACCATGCGGGCGACCTCCTTCGCCAGCCGGTCGATGATCTCGCGCGGGGTGTTGGCTGGCGCGAGCAGCCCGTACCACTGAGTGACCTGAAAATCCTTCAGCTGTTCCGAGATCGCCGGCACGTCCGGCATGGTGCGCTTGAGTCCAGTGGTGGCGATGATGCGCATTCTGCCTGCCTGGGCGAACGGCACCACCGCCGGGCCGGTGCCATAGAGCATGGTGGTCTCGCCCGAGAGCACCGCGATCGCCGCCGGGCCGTTGCCCTTGTACGGCACATGCAGCACGTTGATGCCGGCCAGAAGGTTGAGCAGTTCGCCGGCAAGGTGGGGTCCGCCAAGCGCGCCACTGGACGCAAAACTGAGTTCGCCCGGCCGCTTCTTCGCCAGAGAAATCAGGTCTTTCAGCGTCCTCACCGGGAGCGAAGGATGAACGGTCAGGATGTAGTCCGAGGTCGCGGCCAGGCTGATCGGCGCCAGGTCGCGCAGCGGGTCGTAGGGCAGCTTGGGGTTCGCTGCCGGCAGGATGGCGATCGGGGCGACGTTGCCCAGCACAAGCGTGTAGCCATCGGCTGGCGCCCTGGTTGCTAGCTCGGTGCCGATCTGCCCACTTGCCCCGGGTCGGGTGTCGACGACGAGGGGTTGGCCGAGCTGCTCGCCCAGCGCCTGCGCGAGTATGCGGCCGACCGCGTCGGTGCCACCCCCGGGCGGGTAGGGCGAGATCATCCGGATCGGCTTGACCGGGAAGGCTGCCTGGGCCAGGGCGAGGCCCGGTGCGAGCAGAACGGACAGCGGCAGCACAATCGAGCCCGCGCAGCGCAGCGGGCCAGTGATTGCACATGCAATACGGACAAGTGTCGAAGACATGTTGTTCCTCCAGTGACGATCAGGGGCTGGATCGATCACCGTGCTGTCGAGTCGATCGCTTGCAGGCTTCCATTTTCCCACAGGAAACATGGCCTGCGTCGGGAATAGACGGCGCAGCACCGATGAGGCGAATCGTGCCGAGCAGATCGCACAACACATGAGCCGGTTCCGGGAAGCGCAATCGAGCCGAGCTTACTCAGCCGATGAGTCGGATACTTCGCCACATCGGCCACTGAGTCGATGACCCTCCTTCACCCCTACACATGATTAGCCGGATCCGCCGTAAACCGTTGAAACGCCGGCCGCTGCACGATTCCCGAATACCAGCGCTCGATGTTCGGAAACGCCGGCCGCTCGGCCTCCAGCAGCACCCAGCGATGCACCCGGATGCCGATCGGTATATCGCCGAAGGTGAAGCGGTCACCAACGATGAACGCGCTGCGCGCCAGCTGCGCTTCGACGATTGCGAGCTTCTTCACGAACGCTGCGCGCGCTGCGGCGAGATTCGCGGCGCTGCGCTGCTCCGGTGGCAGGCGCACCAGTTCCATCACCAGTTCGTGCTGCGGAGGCAGCAGCTCGTTGTTCTCGAAGTCCTGCCAGCGGGTGGCTGAGGCGAAGGTGCGCACGTCGTTGCCGTACATGGCGTGCGCTGCGTACTGCATCACCAGATAGCGGCAGATCGCGTTCGACTCCCACAGCACATAGCCGTCATCGTCGATGGTCGGGATTCGGCCGTTCGGATTCAGTGCCCGGTACTCGGGCGTGTCGACCACACCGAACGGGGTGTTGCCCCTGGCGACATGGCCGCCAGCGCCCATCACGCCGCTGGCCAGGGTGAAATCGAAGTCCAGACCGATCTCGGCCAGTGTCCACAGCACCTTCTGGGTGCGGTTCGAGGTCAGGCGTCCCCAGAGTTTCAGCATGTCGTGCTCCGAGCGTTACTAATCTACGGTCAACAGGTCAGGCGGGCGATCACCGCTCCAGCGGCGATGCGCGCATCGCGCTGAGCGTCGATCAGCCGACCGCCGAAGCCGGCCCGCACCGCACCGATGGCGAACACATCGGGCAGGGCGGTCGAGCGATCCTCGGCAGTGATGATTGCGCCGGCCGTGTCCACCGGCAATCCAGTCCAGCCGCTGTTGGGCACCAGGCCGATACACGGATAGAGTGCGCGCGCTTTAATCCGTGTCTGCGCGCCGTTCGCGCTGCCGATGCACACCGCTTCGATCCCGTCCTTGCCTTCTATCGCCAGCACTCGATGACCGAAGTGGATCTCGAGTGCGCCGTCCCGGCCGGCGAACGTCTGCTCGAACACGGTCTGCAGCGCCGGCCGCGCACGAAAAGCCTGTCCGCGATGCACCATGTGTACGGTACGCGCGTAGTGGGCAAGCACTGCCGCTTCCTGCAGCGCGCTGTCTCCTCCGCCTACCACGACCACGTCCTGACCCTTAATCAGCGGTCCGTCGCAGTCCGCGCAGTGCGACAGACCGCGATCGACGAAGCGTGCTTCCTCGGCAAGACCCAGCGCGCGCCGTGCTGCCCCGCTGGCAACGATGACCGCACGCGCGCCATGGCGCGCGGCGTCAGTGACCACCACCAGACCGCTGTCTTCGACCACGAGTCCGATCGCACGTTGCGCATGGCTGGTCACGCCGGCGTCGGCCGCTGCACTCATCTGCCCGGTGGCCAGATCGATGCCGGAGCAGGCCTCGCCGGGTTCATCCTGCCAGTCGACCAACTCGTTGATGCTGGTCACCAGGCCGCCGTAGAGCACCGGCTCGAACGTGGCCGTGCGCAGCCCGGCTTCGGCACATTGCCGCGCCGCGGTGAGGCCGGCGATGCCTTCGCCGGCGACAATCACATCCCAGTGCTCACTGCTGGCCGCGCTCATCACCTGGGTGCTGCTTCAGTGACCAGGTCGGGCAACG
>Ga0105047_10018890_pt1 | contig 10655 bp, 8 predicted proteins | sample MAT04_FD_78384 | JGI IMG/M metagenome (GOLD analysis project Ga0105047, IMG submission 78384) | Freshwater microbial communities from Lake Fryxell liftoff mats and glacier meltwater in Antarctica - MAT-04 (megahit assembly) | ecosystem: Environmental > Aquatic > Freshwater > Ice > Liftoff...
TGCCAGGATCGCAAGGTGCGCGTGTGGGATCTGGCCAAGGGCACCGTCCGGCAGACTTTGGAACTCGAGAAAGGTGACCGCGTCGGCGCCCTGCCCACCGGCAGCGACGTGCTCGCCACCCTTACCCGCGAAGGGCAGATCAAGACCTGGAATTTGCAGAGCGGCAAGGTTGGCATTCGGCTCCCTGGCGCGACGCCCGAGACGTCTGCTTTGGCCATCTCGCCCGACCGGCGATTCTTAGTGAGTAGTAACGGCACGGCCAGCAACGGCAGCGAAGAAATGGTGCGCATTTGGGAGACTGATGGCCGCCAGCGCGCGTCGATGCCGGCGGGCATCGGCGGCACGGCGACGTTTGCCATCTCGCCTGATAATTCCATCGTGGTGGCCTCCAGCTACGATGCCAACGTCCGCGCCTGGAGTGCGCGCAACGGCGAGTTACTCGGACTGATCGAGGAGCTACCGGTAGCCATGTTTGCCATGGCCTTTTCGCCCGACGGCAAGCTGCTGGCCACGGCCGGCGCCAACCGCATCGTCTACCTGTGGGACACCGGCACTTGGAAGCTAACGCAAAAGTTCGCGCCGCACAAAGAGATGATTTCGTCGCTGGCGTTTTCGCCCGACGGCAAGTCGATCCTGACGGGGGGCTTTAACGTGATTACGGTGAAGCGTCCGGTGGACGTGGTGCTGCACGAGACGTCAACGGGGAAGATCCTGCGGACGGAAACCGGGGCGCATAGGGTAGGCTCGGTGGCCTTTGCGCCGGATGGAAAAATGGCGGCCTTTGCCGACGGGCAGAAGAGCGTCAGCTTGCTGAAGTTATAAAAAAGCGGGCGTGCACCGCAGCGAACGCCCGTTGGTTCCCGCGAGGAAGATCGGTTTAGTTTTCGAAATAGCCTTGGGCAAGTTCCGGGCGGGCGTCGAGCGCTTGCTTCCAGCACTGGCGGGCTTCGTCCTGCTGGCCTTGGGTCTTAAGGGCGTGGCCCAGATTAAGGAGTGCCTCGGCAAAATTCGGCCGTTCGTTCAAAGCCTCGCGATAATGCTGAATGGCGCTGTCCACTTGGCCGGACTTCTGCAGCAGCAGACCCGTGTTGTAGTAGAGCTCCGGAGTGCGTTCGCCAAGCGAAATGAGCTTGGCCTGATAGTCGAGCGCCTGATGATGGTCGTCGCCTTCGACGGCGAGCGCCGCGAGCGCCTTAAGGGCATCGAGCGACTCGGGCTGCAATTGCAGCACGCGCTGAAAGGCCGTGGCCGCCGCTTCGCGATCCCCACCGCGCCAATAGGCGAGGCCGAGATTCACTTGGGCTTCCAGCCAATCGGGACGCAGGCGCAAGCATTGTTCGAAGGCGTCAATGGCGGCGCGCATATCGGCGCGCTCCAGGCGCAGATAGCCCAGGCGGAACCAGACTTCGCGCCAGTCCGGCCGCTTGTCGAGCAATTGGCCATAGATCTGTTCGGCTTCCTCGGGCTGGCCCTGGCGCTCAAGCAACGCGGCCAAGTTGTACTGCACTTCCGGCAGGTTAGTATTCTTAGCGAGCGCCGATTCGTAACATTCGCGAGCGCTCTTGAGGTCGCCGGACTGTTGCCGCAGCAGGCCGAGTTGCACTTGCGCTTGTTCGGAGTCCGGACGAATGCGGATGGCTTCGGAGTAGGCGCTGGCCGCTTGATCGGCCTTGCCGAGCTTCTGATAGGCCACGGCGAGGTTGAACCAGCGTTCGTAATGGTCGGGCGTCGCCTCCACCAGCTTCTGGCAGCAGCGGATCGCCGCGTCATAGTCGCCTCCGTTAAAGGCCACGGTCGCCAACCCTTCGAGCGCCGCTTGCGAAAACGGACGCAGCACCAACAGGCGTTCGGCGACGTCACGCGTCAGTTCGTCATCGCGCTTGGCCAGGCCGATGGTAATCAGGTTGGTGAGCGCTTCTTCGGAGTTCGAATTCTTGGCCAGTACCTGCTGATAAAGCGCAGCAGCTTCGTCGAGGCGGTTTAAGGTTTGCAGCGCGACCGCTTTGCCGAAGAAGGCGGTTTCCTGTGCGGGTTCAAGCGACAGTACCTGTTCGCAATGCTTCAGGCTCTCTTCGGCGCGGCCGGATTGCAGCAAGCAGATCGCCATACCGAGATGCGCTTCCACGCGCGTCGGCTGGGCGCGCACCGAGCGCTCAAAGAGCTGGGCTCCTTCCTCCCAACGGCCGATCTTCTCGTAGCAGACGGCGAGATTGAAGATGCCGGAGATGTGGTCCGGCGCGAGTTCCAGCAGCCGCGTGTAGCTGCGTGCCGCTTCGTCAAACATCTCGAGCTCAAACTGGACGTGGCCCCGTGCCGAATACAGTTCCGCATCCTGGAGCCCCGAGTCGATGGCGTCGCCCAGGTCCTTCAAAGCTTCCTTGCGCTTGCCTTCGAGGTGGAGGCTAACCGCCCGGGCGAGCACCGCCGCCGCCTCGGCGCCCGGGCCGTGCTGACGGGACGTCACTGAAATTTCCGGAGCGTTTTGCGTGCCGCGGGGGTTTGCCTGTTTCAGGTTCATAGTCATCTTCCTCGATCTTTCATCTCAATTAAAAATTCGTTCCTACTTGGCCGGCATAGCGGCCATTGGCATCGAAGCCCCGGAAAAACCGTAAGGCACCAACATGGCGCACAAGCGCCCGATCGTGTCGTACTGGTGCGATACCTCTAGCCAGCGAATACGGCTAGTCTCGCCGCGCCCTCCCTGGAAGCCAACCCCCCCTTGGGTATGAGTAGAGTCACTGAATGTATCGACAACTTGGCCCAAAACTGAAGTGGTAAAGTCAGAACCATTTACATCTACCCGCACCCGGTAGAGCGTATCGGCTCGCGAAGTGGTGGTAACAAGGATCACTTTCCGCTGCGTTTCGCGCCCGTTCTTCACCACCGAACGCACCAGCGCCACTTCCGGCACCGGCCCGCCTTGGGTGATTACCAGCTTGCCGAGATAGTAGTTGCGCGTATCCTTGGCGCGGTAGACCCAGCTCATGCCGCGATTTTCGATTTGCCCGAGAAACTCGAAGTTGTAGTCGTAGAGGGTGCGCGTGGGACCAAAAATCGCCAAATTACCGGGCCGGACGAAACCGGCTTGATCATAGGACCAGTTGGCGGCCCAATCGTCGCCGCCACCTTGCCATTCGGCCAGGCCGGCGCGGAAATCCTCGCTCAGCTCCACCGCCGCCCGGCTCGAAATGCGCGCCTTAAACGACGCAAGCGTGGTCTCAAACCCCGACGTGTCGACCGCCAAGTCGGCACTTTTTCCCTGTTGATTCAGGGCCTTGCCGCCGGGCGTCACGGAATACCAGGCGAGAAAGAGCACCAGCGGAATGATCAACGCCACCCAGCGGATGTCGGCCGGTGCGTGCTGCCAGAAGCGGCGCAAAACGGGAATCTTGATCGACGCGACCGCCGCGTCGGCATGGTTCTGGCCCTTGCTCCGGACGGCGGCGGAGCCGCGCCGGGCCGGATCCGGCGTTGCCCGCAGACGGGGCCGCAGCAGCTTGGGCTCCAGATGAAAGCTCATCGATTCCGTCGCCGTCGGTTCCGGTGCCCGGGCGGGCCGGAGGATCGCATTCAGCCGGAGTTGTCGATCGTGGCGGCGCGGGCCTACACCGGCCAGGGCAAGTTGCGGCCTAAGCATCGTCACTCGTCCCGCCATCGGCCGGACGGCCAACATATGAAAAGCGGGCGGCGCTTGCGCTTCTACCCGCCAGAGAATCCGCTGCGGCGGCGCCAACTGCGCGGGAACCAGCGCAGGTAGCAGGTCTGTCAACCGGCCATCGATGGCCGGGCCCTGCAGCCTCTCGCCGACGGCCACCTCCGAGTAGGCCGGCGGCGTGAGGCAGGGTCTGCTGTGGAGCAGAATCTGAATTGGCGTGGCCGGCGCCTGCGCCGCCCCCGCATACTTCGCCTCCGCCGGCGCGGCGACCCGTAGACTGGCGCGCGTCCGGGGAGGCATGCTCGAAAACTTCGGTGTCAGCGCCGGGAACCGGACCCAGGCGACATCCCCCGGCAGGCACGCAGCGTCCGGCGCCGTCTGTCGCTCGATCTCAAAACCCTTGAGCGCCGTCGCCCGGCGCAGCCCGAAATCGGGTTGAGCTTGCCGACAATCCGCCATCGCCAGCGGACCCAAAACGCTAAGGTACGGATTCGCCGCGCGCCCCAACAGGACGTCGTTGGGACGGGGATCGATTGCCGCCAACCCCAACATCTTCCCCACCTTGGGTGGCTCTGGAGACTCCGCCGGAATCGGAACCTGGATCTGGCGGGCAGCGTCGACCGCGAAAGACAGCCGTGGCCCCATCAGCCGCGCCGCAACTACGCCCAGTAGACCCGGCGAACGGGGCTTAGCTAGATCCACCGCCGGCTCGATCGCTGGGGGCACCCTCAACCCGCTCACCCGGCCAGCCATCGGCGGCGGCGTCGGTAATTCGGGTGAGGCGGTGCCAGGTGCGGCGGTGCCAGGCGCGGCGGCGGCACCAAAGTCGCTCAACGCCTGTAAGGTCTGCTCGGCCGGCAGATTGGGCCCGGCCTCTCGAAAGGGCCACAGTTCGGCCTCAATCGTACGGGAACTAAGCGCCGCGTCCCGCTCCGGCATGAAAGGCATTACCTCCACCGCGGCCGGTTCTTGCGCCATATTCGCCAGTTGCCGCAGGGGCATGGCCGTCAGCGTTGGCGCGAGATATTTGTCGGTGAACCCAGGGGCGGAAGTTTGCCGAGGCGCCGGTTGCGCTGCTCGCACCGTCCGTTGACGCTGTTCGGCTAAAGTCGCCAGGGCCAGTTGATCGGCCTGGGCGATAAACTGCTCTCGATGAGCGGCGGAGCAAAACTCGCCGTCCTTAAGCTTCCGGAATAGGGGCAACCGCTTTCCGCAGTACTGGCATCTCATCGGGCACAAACTTCGTCGGTGCCTCTATAGTACGGGGGACCGGAGTTTGGCGCTACCGGCGAAATCCCTTAGAATTTTAGGGTTGGCTAAGGTGCCCCCCTAAGTGACTAGGGCCTTCGCCTGAAGGTTGGCCCCGAACCGCTCGCGGGGGAAACAAAAAAAGAGCCACGCATCCCGCGTGGCTCTTGTTGTCTCTCAACGGTCAGTCTAAATTCGGCTGCTTTACATCGCTTCCGGAAACGTCAGGTTGGCCTTCGCCAGCGCCCGCTGCATCAAGGCTATCGCTTCCGGATCCCGCAACGTGCGCGATATGGAAACTTCGGCCAGCAACATCTGGCGCGAACGTTCCAGCATCTTCTTCTCCCGGAAGGACAATGGCTTATCCGCTTGCAGGATCACCAAGCTTTTGAAGACTTCGGCGATCTCCAAGAGCGACCCGTGGGCCATCCGGTCACTATTCTCTTTGAACCGGTGCTTCCAATCGTGGGAACAATTGGGATGGCCGGTCGCCAGAAACTCCAGCATCCGCGTGACCTCGACGTTCTTGGTCACCTTTCGCAAGCCCACTTGGTGGACGTGAGAAAAAGGAACCATGACGGTCATGCTGCTGTAGGCCAGTCGCAAAAGGTAGAACCTTTCCGCCTGACCGGCAAAGTTCCGATGGCTGATACTCTCGATGGTAGCCACCCCTTGGTTGGGGTAAACTACCTTTTCACCGATCTGAAAGGTCATTCAAGGACCTCCTGTACACGACGGCATGGTTGTACGACTAAGAGTCGGACGCGAAAGACGAATGTAACCCGCCTGAAGTGATCAAGTCAATAACAAATTTTATTGAATCCTTTTAAGAAATTCATATTCCCACTGATACTTAAAGATTCTAAAGGACTGCTACGTCCCTTGCACTGCGAAAGTGATTGAAATCTCCTCATCCCTATCGCATCAGGGATGATTCAAAATACACCTCAGAAAGGTGCTTACTTGCCGCGCACACAATCGGACCGTAATGGTCCGCCCATTGGAGTCTTACCGGAACCGGCGCGCGTCGCCGTCCGACGGATCCGGTCGGCCCGCATCCGGATCGCGCCGCGCCTGATTTAGCCAATCGACCAGCGGTAATCCCGACTTCAGGTTGTCTTTGAGCTGCTTCGGGAAGTTCTTGGCCGTCACAGCTTCGTCCGGGAATGCGCGCGTGGCGACAAAGCTTTTGAAAATCATCAGGTCAGCGGCCGGGTGATCTGGGGCGAAACCCCGCAACCGGGCCGATTGCGCCCCGTTGAAGCCGTCCGGGAAGTACTTCTTCATCCCCTTCAGAATCGCCCGCAGCGAAGCGTGATCCTCGGCAATGCGTTGCCGCACCATGTGCAGATCGGCGGTGGAGGGCTGATACAACCCGCAGACAACAAAAGACTTCCCTCCTGGCTCGAGGTGAAAATAGCCGCAGGGATCCTCGCCCGTCTTGCCGCCCTCGCTCACTATGGCGCTGACGCTGGTCTTGTAAGGCGTCTTGTTCTTCGAAAACCGGACGTCGCGATAGATACGGAAAATGCACTTGGCCGGGTCAACCGCGCCGAACGCCGGGCGGACGTCGGCCACGCTCAGCAGCACCTCGGTGACAAACTCTTGAAATTGCAGGCGCACGTTTTGGTACCGTTCGGTTTGGGTGGCAAACCACTCGCGATCATTGTGTTTGGAAAGGTCAGCAAGAAACTTGAGTACGAAAGCGGCGTCCATAAGGCCTAGTCTATGCGGTTGCTAACCCCCGAAGAGGTCGCCGCGGCGATCCTTTTCGACGATGCCCACATTCTGGCCGTCAACAAGCCGGGCGACATCCCCTGCCACCCGTCGAAAGCCGGGCCATGGTCGAGCTTGGTGGGCGCTTGCCGGGAATATCTGGGCCTCGACCGGCTCCACATGCCCTCCCGGCTCGACCGCGAGACCAGCGGCATCGTGGTCTTCGCAAAGGATCACAATACGGCCTCCCTCCTCCAGAAAGCGATCCAGCACCGGCACGTGGAGAAAGAGTACCTCGCCATCCTGACCGGGGAACTGCGCGAGAGCATACTGGTGGAACAGCCCCTGGGCAAGGACCCGGATTCCGTCGTCCATGTGAAGCAGCACGTCACGCCCGAAGGCGCCGCGGCGGCCACCGAGTTTGCGCCTTTAGCCTGCGCCGGCGGGTACACCTTAGCGCAAGTGCGGCCTCGCACCGGGCGCATGCACCAGATCCGTGCCCACGCGCAATGGCTCGGCCATCCGCTGGTGGGCGACAAAGTCTACGGGCCCGACGCCCAGCTTTACCTCGACTTCATCCAAACCGGCGTCACGCCCGCGATGCTCGAACGCCTGATCCTGCCCCGCCAAGCCTTGCACGCCTGCCGCATCCGCTTTCTGCTCGAAGGCCGGACGCTCGAGTTCGCCGCGCCCTTCGCCACTGACCTCGCTGACTTCGCGGCTACACAGGGTCTCGGGCAAGATGTTACCTTGAAGTGACAGGCTTTTCCGTCCCCCCTTAACCCATGTTCCGTTACGAAACCGCAGGTGAATCTCACGGCGAGTGTCTAGTCGCCACCCTGACCGGACTCCCGGCCGGCATCCCGATCAACTTCGATCGCGTCAATCGCGAGCTTTGGCGTCGCCAGCAAGGCTTCGGCCGTGGCGGTCGCATGAAGATCGAGACCGACAAGGTCCACGTGGTGGCCGGCATCCGGCATTCGCACACCATCGGCGCGCCCATCGCCATCCTGATCGAAAACAAGGACTGGAAGAATTGGACCGAAGTGCTGCCGGTGGAAGACTTTGAGGGCTCCGCGGCGCCTCGCAAAGCCAAGGAAGTGAAGCGCCCTCGCCCCGGCCATGTCGATCTGCCCGGCGCCATCAAGTACAACTTCGAAGAGGTGCGCTACTTACTCGAACGCGCCAGCGCCCGCGAAACCACGTCGCGCGTCGCCGTCGGCGCGATGGTTAAGGAGTTTCTCTACTGCTTCGATATCGAAATCTGGAGCCACGTGGTCGGCGTCGGCACCGAAAAGCTGCATCGCGAGGCAACCTTCGACGAGATCAGGGCCATCAACCAGCGGGACCAAGTGCTGCTTAATTGCGTCGACCCCGAAGCCGAAGTGCGCATGAAGGCCGTGGTCGACGAAGCCTACCGCACCGGCGACACCGTGGGCGGTGTCTTTGAAGTGGTGGCCCATGGCTGCCCGCCAGGGCTGGGCTCCCACATCACCTTCGATTCCCGGCTCGACGGCAAACTGGCTCAAGCCATCGTTTCGATGCAAGCCGTAAAGGGCGTCGAGATCGGCTCCGCCGCGGATGGCGCGGCTGCGTTTGGTTCCAAGGTACAGGATACGATTCACTACGACAAAACCGCGCGGGACTTCCATCGCGGCGCCAACCGCGCGGGCGGCATCGAAGGCGGTATCTCGAATGGCCAGGATATTATTGTCCGCGGCCTCTTGAAGCCGATTTCCACCTTACGCCGGCCGCTCGAATCGGTCGACCTCGATACGCGCGACCCGGCCCTCGCCGCCTACGAACGCAGCGATATCGCCGTCGTCCCGGCCGCGGGCGTCATCGGCGAAAGCATGGTGGCGATTGTCCTCGCGCAGGCGTTTCTCGAAAAATTCGGGGGAGATTCCCTGCTCGAAACCAATCGCAATTACCGGGGCTATCTTGAGCAGGTAAAGAACTACTAATCTCATGATATATCGTATTGTGAAATATCCGGATCCGGTGCTGGAGCTACCCGCCGCCCCCGTCGTTGATTTCGGCCCGGATTTGAGTAAGTTGATCCACGACATGTTCGACACCATGTGGGCGTCGAAGGGCGTTGGCCTGGCCGCGCCGCAAATTGGCCTTTCGATGCGGATTGCCGTCATCGACACCAGCGCGGGCGAGAACCCTTCCGAGCGGTTGGTGCTGATTAACCCGGAGATCACCTTTCGGTCCGGTTCCCAAAACAGTGAAGAAGGCTGCCTGAGCATTCCTGGCTTCCGCGAAAACGTCACCCGCCCCTTGATCGCCACCGTGCGCGCGCAAAACCCCAAGGGCGAGTTTGTCGAGACCTCCGGCGAGGAGTTACTCGCCCGCGCCATCTTACACGAAACCGATCACCTGAACGGCATTCTGTTTATCAATTACCTGAGTCCGCTCAAGCGCGACTTAATCAAGCGCAAGATCCGCAAAATGCAAAAGGCCGGCGACTGGGACTAGTTACCATCCCATGCGCACCATCTACCTCGGCACTCCCCTCTTCGCTGTAAACACCCTCGAAGCCATGGTGCGGGCCGGGCACGAGGTGGCAGCCGTCTACACCCAGCCCGACCGGCCCAAGGGCCGCGGCCAAGCGCTCGCCGCCTCGCCGGTGAAAGAAGCCGCGCTCCGCCTCAATCTGCCGGTCCGCCAGCCCGAAAAACTCAAGGCCGACTTCGACTGGCTCGCCGCCCACGCCGTGGACGTAATGGTGGTAGTGGGCTATGGACAGTTGATTCCGCAATCCATCATCGACTTACCCCGCCACGGCATTGTCAACGTCCACGGCTCCTTGTTGCCCCACTATCGCGGTGCCGCGCCCATCCAGTGGGCCCTCGCCAACGGCGAGAAGACTACCGGCGTCACCACCATGAAAATCGACGCCGGCCTCGATACGGGCGACATGTTGCTCAAAGCCGAAACCGCCATCGGCCCCGAAGAGACCGCGCCGGAATTAAGCGCACGCTTGGCCGTGCTGGGTGCGGACTTACTCCTGCGTACCCTTGCCGCCATTGACACCATCGTCCCCGAAAAGCAGGACCCCGAACAGGCGACACTCGCGCGGATCCTCACCAAGGAAGACGGCCGCGTGAGTTTTTCGCTTACCGCCAGCGAGATTCATTGCCGCGCTCGCGGCTTCGAGCCCTGGCCCGGCGCCACCACCTTGTTTCGTGGACAACCGCTGGGGCTGGGCCGCATGAAATTGACTGACCGCCACGGCCTCGCGCCCGGCGAGTTACTCGTCGAACCACAGCGGCTCTATGTCGGCTGCGGAAATGATACGGTATTGGAATTGTTGGAAGTGCAGCCGCCCGGCAAGAAGCGCATGCCCGTCGCCGGATTCTTGAATGGGGCACGCATCCAGAAGGAAGAGAAATTAGGATGAGTTTGCCCCTCGGCTTTCGTTACTCGGCCGCTTACGCCGGCCTGCGCAAAGTAAAGCGCAGTGACTTAGGGTTAATCTGGAGCGATAAGCCCGCCACCGCCGCCGCCGTATTTACCACCAACGTCGTAAAAGCCGCGCCCGTCTTGGCCGCGCAAGCCAACTTACTCGCCGCCGGTGGACGCGTCCAAGCCGTCCTCGTAAATGCCGGTAACGCCAACTGCGCCACCCGCACCGGCGACCGCGTCGTGAAACTGACTACCTCCGCCCTATCGAAAGCCCTGAAAGTCCCGGCCAAGCTGATCTTCCCCGCCTCCACCGGTGTCATCGGCGTGGAGATGAAAGGTGACTTAGTCGTTAAAGCAATTCCGGAGTTAGTCGCCTCGGCCAGCGAATCCCGTTTCGATGAAGTGGTGTTGGCCATCATGACCACGGATATCGTGCCCAAGTCCGTCGCGGCAGGCCTCGAGTTGAAGGGCGGCGTGGTCCGCATCGCCGGCATGACCAAAGGCTCCGGCATGATCCACCCCAATATGGCCACCACCCTGGCTTTCGTGATGACCGATGCCCAGATCGCTCCTGGCGACTTACAACCCATCTTGAAGCGTGCCGTGGACCAGAGCTTCCATCGCA
>Ga0105047_10018891_pt1 | contig 10655 bp, 7 predicted proteins | sample MAT04_FD_78384 | JGI IMG/M metagenome (GOLD analysis project Ga0105047, IMG submission 78384) | Freshwater microbial communities from Lake Fryxell liftoff mats and glacier meltwater in Antarctica - MAT-04 (megahit assembly) | ecosystem: Environmental > Aquatic > Freshwater > Ice > Liftoff...
AACTGCGACGCGCGCGCGGACTTCGATGCGGATAGCGCCAACGTGGCGCGCAAGCGAACGCTGCAGTTCTTTTCAGAGCATCTGGCATGACCGATTTCGTGTTGGACCCGCGCCTGGCCACCGACAGCGTGTTCGTCGCCGATGGACCGCTGTCCCAGGTGCGACTGATGAACGACACTCGCTTTCCGTGGCTGCTGCTGGTGCCGCGAGCGCCGGATGCAACGGAATGGATGGACCTCGACGGCGGATCCCAGCGACTGCTGCTGGCGGAGATCCACAAAGTCGGAAACCTGGTACGCGCGCAACCGGAAGTACACAAACTCAATATCGGTGCGCTCGGCAATATCGTCCGACAGCTACATATCCACCTGGTGGGTCGACACGAAGGCGACGCCGCGTGGCCGGGACCGGTGTGGGGCAGCGGCGCGATCCAACCCTTCAAACCCGAAGATCTCACCAGGCGCGTTGAAGCCTGGCAGCGGAAGATGGAATTCGGAGCGGACTGAGTCGCAAAACTCCTGAGCTTGCTGGTCCGCGCCCTGGTGCGACTCGAATCGTTCCGGACTCAGGTCTTTGGCAGCGTAACCCCGGTCTGCCCCTGGTACTTTCCACCGCGATCCTTGTAGCTGGTCTCGCACACTTCATCGGATTCAAAAAACAACATCTGCGCCACGCCCTCGTTGGCGTAGATGCGCGCGGGCAGCGGTGTGGTGTTGCTGAATTCGAGGGTCACGTGGCCTTCCCACTCCGGTTCCAGCGGCGTCACGTTGACGATGATCCCGCAGCGCGCATAGGTGCTCTTTCCCAGGCAGATCACCAGGGTGCTGCGGGGGATACGAAAGAACTCCACGGTGCGCGCCAGGGCAAAACTGTTCGGCGGTATCACGCACGAGTCGGCCTCGACATCCACGAAACTGCCGCTGTCGAAATTCTTCGGATCGACGATGGTGGAGTTGATGTTGGTAAAGATCTTGAACTCGCGTGAGCAGCGCACGTCGTAGCCGTAGCTTGAAGTTCCGTAACTGACGATGCGTTCGCCGTTGGCATGCTTCACCTGGCCCGCCTCGAAGGGCTCGATCATGTCGTGCTGTTCCGCCATGCGGCGGATCCAGCGGTCGCTCTTGATACTCATGCGTTGCTTCCTGTGGCCGAGTGGCCGAAGGCCGTGATTCTAACGGAGCTGCCTCACAGGCGGCTCAGACCAGCGAGGAGGCGATGGACATCGGTGCGCGTGGACGCAGCTCCAGCTGCACCACCAGGTTGCGCGCGGTCTGGCGATAGGCCTGAGCCACTGCCGAATCCGGCGCGGACACCACTACTGGAGTGCCGGCGTCCCCCTGTTCGCGAATACTGATGTCCAGCGGCAGCGAACCCAACAGCGGCACTCCATATTGCGCGGCCATGCGCTCGCCGCCGCCCTGCCCGAACAGATGCTCGGTGTGCCCGCAATTCGAGCAGATGTGCACCGCCATGTTCTCGACCACGCCCAGCACCGCCACCTCGACCTTCTGGAACATCTTCAGCGCCTTCCTGGCATCCAGTGTGGCGATGTCCTGCGGTGTGGTGACCACGATGGCACCGGCCACCGGGATCTTCTGCGCAAGCGTCAGCTGGATATCGCCGGTGCCGGGCGGCAGGTCGACAAGAAGATAGTCCAGGTCACCCCACAGGGTGTCGGTGAACAGCTGGGTCAGCGCCGAAGTGGCCATCGGCCCGCGCCAGATCATCGGCGTATCGGCTTCCACCAGGAATCCGATCGACATCGCCTCCACCCCGAACGCCCGCATCGGCTCGATCGACTTGTTGTCCGGGCTGTTGGGCTTGCCACTGAGCCCGAGCATCGCCGGCACGCTGGGACCATAGACATCCGCATCCAATATGCCGACCCGCGCGCCTTCGGCATGCAACGCCAGTGCGAGATTGACCGCAGTGGTCGACTTGCCCACCCCGCCCTTGCCCGAGCCGACGGCGATGACATTGCGTACGCGCGGCGATGGCGAGAGGAGAGACTGCACGGAACGGCGCTGGACTACGCGCATCCCTCTGATTTCTTTGATCAATTCGATTCCTGTTGAGCTGAGATTGTGTTCAAGAAGCGAGGCTTTTCACAGCGACCACGTCTCTGACCATCAATAAAGGTTATGGACGCTGGCTATTTTGGATTCTGATTCAGTAATTTGTGATGCACATCACACAAAAAGGTACAGATGCAACATCTTATTCACGGGGTTTCAACATTCGTCGTTAAACACATGTTAAGTTCAGACCGTCTGGGGACAAGACTTAGCGGCCGGGAACAGGGAAGGACCATAGGACGACCGTATCTTTCTGATCTGATTAGGGGTTCCAAGCATGTCACAACGTAGTTTCCTTATGCCCAGGCGCAGCCGCCTGAGCGCAGCGCTGCTTACCGCCATTCTGCTTCCAGCCACCGGCTTGGCGCTTGCCCAGGACGCTGGAGATACCGATAGCGCGCAGCCAGCTTCTACCGGCGAGGCCACCAATCTGGATCAGGTGACGGTGGTCGGTTCACGCATCAAGCGCACCGAAATCGAAGGTGCGGCGCCGGTGACCGTGATCACCCGCGCAGACATCGACCGTCAAGGCTTCCAGACGGTAGGGGACATGCTGCAGACGCTGACCCAGAACACCACCAGCTCGTTCACCGGCGACCTCGCAGTCACTGGATTCACCCCGAATGCCCAGGTGGTGAATCTCCGCAACCTCGGCCCCGGCTACACCTTGACGCTGATCAATGGCCGACGCCCCGCCCAGTACCCACAGCCTTACAACCGCGACAACAACGTCGTTAACATCAGGGCCATCCCGTCTTCGGTAATCGAGCGGGTCGAAGTGCTCACCGGCGGCGCCTCGGCAATTTACGGTTCTGACGCGATCGCCGGCGTCGTCAATATTGTTCTGCGCCAGAATTTCGAAGGAAATCAGTTGCGCGGCACGGTTGGCACCACCGCTGAAGGAGGCGGTGACAGCGTCAATCTGGAGTACACCGGCGGCCGGACCGGCGATCGATGGAGCGCGGTCTACGCCTTCCAATACGGTGCCAACGAGCCCGTCTTCGCGTCCCAGCGCGAGTTCCTCGCGGACTCACGCAATGGACCCAATGGACCGAGCTTCTCCAACCCGTCGCTTTCACTGATTGCCATCAGGCAGTCCGGCAGTCCCGCCGGAAGAAACCTGTTCTATCCCGGCCAGGAAGTGTGCGATCGCTTCGGTTACACCACAGTCACCACTGCAGCTCGCGGTCAGTACTGCGGCTCGTTCGACCAGGCCGCTTCGCGCTCGATCTCGAACAAGGGCGCATTCTATTCAGCGTATGGCTACGGCACGTTCGACATCACCGATAACGTGCAGATGTTCGGTAGCGCCACTTACTACGCGAGCGAGTCCAAGGCCAGCGGCGGTACCGAGTTCTGGGGGACGGCTGGAGATCGCTTCAACCAGACCAGCAGCGGCGCCTCCACGTCCGTGTACTACGATCCGCAGTTCCGCGCACTGGCGCAGCTGCAGCGCGTGTTCAATCCGTTCGAGCTTGGTGGCAATGAAGCGGCCAGCACGTTCTACGACGAGGACACTTTCGATGTATCCGCTGGCCTGACGGGTACGCTGGCGGAACGCTTCGACTGGGAAGCATCCTTCCTTCACTCCGAATACGAAGCCACGGCAGACCGTCCACGCCTGCTGGCCCAGCCCATCCACGATTATTTCCTTGGGCCGCGCCTGGGCTTCAGCAATGCGGCAGGCACCGGCCCAGGCTCTTTTCCGATCCACAACCTCAACCTGGCTCGCTGGACCACGCCGTTTACGCCGGAGCAGTACGCAGCCGTGGCGACCCGTGTCATCAACCGCGGCGAAAGCTCATCGTCCACTTTCAATGCGAACGTCAGCGGCGATTTGTTCGAGCTGCCTGCCGGCCAAGTGGGTTTCGCCGGTGTGCTCGAAGCCGGTCGCCAGACGACCGATCTGCTGAGCGACCCGCGCACTAACCAGTTGCGGCCGCTGGACAACCAGACCATCTACAACCTGACGAGTTCGGGCGAGACCCATGGCGAACGCGACCGGTACGCCGCCGGTGTCGAGTTTCGCGTGCCGATTCTAGATAGCCTGACAGCGCAGTTGGCCGGTCGTTACGACAAATACGACGACATCACTGCCGTCGATGACGCGGTCACCTACAACTTAGGCCTGGAATGGCGTCCATTCGAAAGCCTTCTGTTGCGGGGTTCCTATGCGACCAGTTTCCGCGCTCCGGACATGCAGCTGGTGTTCGCGGAAGGCGCAGCTTCTTTCTCCACCGTGCTTGACGAATTCAGCTGCCGTTCTGCGACCGGTCTGGGCCAGCCAGCCGGCGCACCGCGGCGTACGCGCGTGCAGTGCAACGTCTCCGGCGATCCCACCATCTACCAGGCCCAGACCGCGATCGCAGGCAACCCGCTGCTGGAAGAAGAAAAGGGCACCTCGTGGGGCGCGGGCCTAGTCTGGGACATCACCGAGGGCATGTCACTGTCGGTGGATTACTATCGCATCGAGTTGAAGGACCAGGCGACCCAGCTGACCTCGACTTTCCTGCTGCAGAACGAAGCCAACTGCCGCTTGGGCACCTTGCCGGACGGTTCTCCGTCCCCCAATGCAATCGATTCGGCGTTCTGCCAGAACATCATCAGCCTGATCACCCGCCAGTCGGCGCCGGGGACCGCTCTTGATGGCCGCATCGATCGCATCAATTCTGCTTACATTAACGCCGCGTTGACCGACACCAGTGGCATCGACGCAACCTACCGCTACCGCTTCGACACCGATCGCTGGGGCGAATTCGGCGTGGACCTGAACTACTCGCTCGTGCTTACCGACAAGTCGAGGCAGTTCGATACCGATGAGCTCATCGACGACCGCGACGACTTGGGCAACCAGAACCAGCGCAGCCGCGTGCGTGGCACCGTGTCATGGAGAAAGGATGACTGGACCACCACGGTGTTCGGTACTCGATACGGTTCTAACGGCAACTGGGTCGAGGCAGAGGGAACCAACCTTGCAGGCACTCCGTACGGCGATCGTCTGGCCCCGTACATGCTCTATAACCTGCAGCTCGCCAAGCGGTTCGGTCCCAACCTCGAGGTCACGGGCACCATCGTCAACGTCCTGGACAACCAGTACCGGCACGACGCCAGCCAGACGGGTTATCCGTTCTTCAACTCGTTCATTGGTGCCGATCCGCTGGGACGGCGGTTCTTCGTGAGCGTTGCCTACAAGTTCTAAATGGTGGTGGTTGCATTGCTTGAACGAAAGCCCGGCATGGCCGGGCTTTCTTTTGCCGCGGAGTGTCTCGGCAGTGCCTCCGGAGGTTCGGAGAGTGCGTATAAAGTTCGGCGGCGGTAGAGCGAAGCCACGTCGGCACGTCAATCAAAACTTGGGAGAAGAACATGCGCAACACACTGATCGCCACGCTGGTGGCGCTGGCCTTACTAGCACTGTCGTTGTCCGCCGCCGCCGCTGAACTCATCCCGATCGAGGACTTCGTCAAGCACTCGACCTACAGCAGCGTGAAGATATCGCCCACCGGAGAGTTTCTCGCCATGACGGTGGATCGTGGCGATCAAGACGTGTTGACGGTCCTCCGCACTAGCGACCTGAATGTCGTCAAGCTCAACCAATTGCCAGACAAGAAGAGCGTAGGCAACTTTTACTGGACCAGCGCAAACCGACTCATCTTCAATGCTGTCCGAAAATTGGGTAAGTACGAGCAACCGTTCGGGACCGGGGAATGGTTCGCGGTCAACGCGGACGGCAGCCAGCCGCGACCTTTGATCTTCTACGGCACCCGCGACGCTACCCAGCGCGGAAAAACTGTCGGCAACGAACGATTCTCGCTGCTCGACACCTTGCGTGATGACGATGCCAATGTCGTCATGGAAGTCGACTATCCGCGATCGTCTGAAGGATCCGGCACCGAAGTAGTCCTGCTGGACACGATCAGCGGTCGGCGCAAGACTCTCGCGCGCGCACCCAAGGAAAACTGCGGAATCGCTTTGGATGCATCCAAGCAACCACGATTCGCTGTTTGCTCGTCCAGCAAGGACGAAGAAGGCGAATACGACGAACGCTCCGAATTGTATCGCCGCGACGACAGCGGCAAGTGGACGTTGGTCAGCGCCTCCAAGACCGACGGGAAGCATTTGTCGGTGGAGTACACGGCTCCGGACGGTACCGTTTATGCCAGGCAAAGCGACGATAAGACTCCCGCAGCGATCGGCACTCTCGACACTTCCACGGGTGAGTTCACCCCGCTGTTCCAGGACAAAGTCGCCGACATATCGAAGATGATCTGGTCGACGGACCAGCAACGCCTGATCGCGGTCGCCACTGAGGCTGGCGCGCCCAGTGTCAAGCTGATCGATGAAGCGCACCCAGACGCTGAGCTCTACGCGTCGTTGGCAGCCGCCTTTGCAGGCCAGATGGTCGATTTTTCAAGCTATACGCAGGACGGCAAACAGGTCGTAGTCTCTGTGTACAGCGACAACAACCCGGGCGAGCTCTACCTTTACGACCGTGCCACCGGCAAGGCGCGTTTCCTGATGCAGGGCCGCCGATGGCTGGACAAGGCCAACATGGCATCGGTCAAACCGTTCTCCTTCACTTCACGCGACGGCCAGCTGATCCATGGCTATGTGACGATTCCCAACGGGTCCAATGGCAAGAACCTGCCGATGATCGTCAATCCGCATGGTGGTCCGATCGGTCCTCGCGACAACTGGGGTTTCAATTCCGAAGCGCAGTTGTTCGCCAATCGCGGCTACCTGGTCCTGCAGGTGAATTTCCGGGGCTCGGGCGGTTACGGCAAGTCTTTCCAGGACGCGGGCCACCAGCAGTGGAGCCAAGGCATCCAGAACGACATCCTCGATGCGACGCATTGGGCTATCGACCAGGGCTATGCCGACAAGAACCGCATCTGCATCTATGGCGGCAGCTTTGGCGGCTACTCGTCGTTGATGGCGCCCGCGCGTGAACCGGATCTCTACCAATGTGCGTTCGGATACGTGGGCGTGTACGACATGGAGATGATGTTCGAGAAAGGAGACATACCGCAGCGCGAGTCCGGCCTTCGCTATCTGCGCCGTACACTGGGAACTGACAAAGCTGCACTGCGGGCGGCTTCGCCCACGAGCCACGCCGAGAACATCAAAATTCCGGTCTATCTTGCTGCAGGAGCACGAGACGCGCGTGCCGTTCCGGAGCAGACCGAAGCGATGAGCCGCGCATTGACTGCCGCGGGCAACCCACCTGAAGGCATGATCATCCAATCTGGCGAGATGCATGGTTTCTACAAGGAAGAAAACAACCTGGGCCTGTACACCGAGATGCTGAATTTCTTTTCACGCCATATTGGAGGTGGCAGCGCAACCAGCCTCAACTCCAAGTAATCGCTGCATAGGGCGCGCAGACTTCACCACTCGTGAGAGTCCGGCTCATGGCCGGGCTCTACTTCTGTCTGAAGCTAAACCTCCACGCGCGCCAGCTTCCGTATTTCATCGGGTACGGTATAAAGGGCGCGTTCGCCCGAAACTGTCCGGGCGGCATCTTAACAACGATCCTTGGGAGAGAAACATGCGCAAAACACTCATCGCCACGCTGCTGGTCATGCCAATGCTGGCACTGTCCATGTCCGCCGCAGCGGCGGACGCGACGGGCCGCTGGAAGACCATCGACGATGAAACCGGCAAGGTGAAGTCGATCGTGGAAGTGTCCAAGGCCGCCAACGGCAGCCTTACCGGCAAGGTGGTGGAAATCGTCAATTCTGCCCGCGGCCCAAACCCCACCTGCGACAAGTGCTCCGGCGCGAACAAGAACAAGCCGATCAAGGGCATGACCATCCTCTGGAACCTGAAGGCCGATGGCGCCAACGAATGGACCGGTGGCACCATCCTGGATCCGGCCAAGGGCAAGACCTACAAATCCAAGGCAACACTGCTTGCTGGCGGCGACAAGCTCGATGTCTCCGGCTGCGTGGCTTTCATCTGCCGCGCGCAGACTTGGGTGCGTGAATAACCCAGCGGTCTTCTTCCAGGAAGGGAGTCATTCGGCCCGGCATTGCCGGGCCGAACTGCTTGTGTAAGCGGTGCATCGGGTGACGCATGCAATAATCCGCGGTCCCCTCGACGCGCCGCATTCCATGACCCGCACCGCCCTTGTCACTACCGCCCTGCCCTATGCCAACGGGCCTCTGCACCTGGGCCATCTGGTGGGCTATATCCAGGCCGACGTATGGGTACGGGGGCGACGCCTGAATGGCGATACGACCTACTTCGTCTGCGCCGACGATACCCATGGCACGCCGATCATGCTGGCCGCGGAAAAAGCCGGGGTCACGCCTGAAGCCTTCATCGCCGACATGCAGGCTTCGCACGAGCGCGACTTCTCGGAGTTTGGCGTTGCCTTCGACCACTACGATTCAACCCATTCCAGCGCCAATCGCAAGTTGACCGAAACGTTCTACGCGCGGCTCGAAGCAGGTGGCCACATCGCGCGTCGCAGCGTTGCCCAGTTCTACGATCCGGCCAAGGGCATGTTCCTTCCAGATCGTTACATCAAGGGCATCTGCCCCAACTGCGGCACGCCCGACCAGTACGGCGACAACTGCGAGCACTGCGGCGCCACCTACGCGCCGACTGAACTAAAGGAGCCGCGTTCCGTGCTTTCGGGCGCCACCCCGGAATTGCGGGACTCGGAGCATTTCTTCTTCGAAGTAGGCCGCTTCCAGGATTTCCTGCGGCAATGGCTGGCCGGCGATGTCGCTGCGCCGGGGGTCAAGGCCAAGCTGGCGGAATGGCTGGACGGCGAAGGCGGGTTGCGCGCCTGGGACATCTCGCGCGATGCGCCCTATTTCGGCATCCCGATCCCGGGCGCGCCGGACAAGTATTTCTACGTGTGGCTGGATGCACCGATTGGCTATCTCAGCAGTTTCAAGAACTTGTGCGAACGCAGCGGCTTCGACTTCGAATCGCACCTGCTGGCCGGCACCAAAACCGAGCTGCACCACTTCATCGGCAAGGACATCGTCAACTTCCACGGCCTGTTCTGGCCGGCGGTACTCCATGGCGTTGGCTATCGAGCGCCCACGCGACTGCACGTCAATGGTTACCTAACCGTTGAAGGCGCAAAGATGTCGAAGTCGCGCGGCACATTCGTGATGGCCCGTACCTATCTGGACGTGGGATTGGAGCCCGAGGCACTGCGTTATTACTTCGCGGCGAAGTCATCCGGTGGCGTCGACGACCTGGATCTCAACCTCTCCGATTTCGTCGCGCGTGTGAATGCCGACCTGGTGGGAAAGTTCGTCAACCTCGCCAGTCGCTGCGCCGGTTTCATCGAAAAGCGATTCGATGGACAGCTGGCCGACGCGTTGCCGGAGCCGGCGATGTATTCGCGTTTCGTGGCCGCACTGGTGCCGGTACGCGAGGCCTACGAGCGCAACGATGCCGCATCCGCCATTCGCCAGACCATGGCGCTGGCCGATGAGGCCAACCGCTACATCGATGAACACAAGCCCTGGGTGCTGGCCAAGCAGGAGGGCGCCGAAGCCGAACTGCATGCCGTGTGCACGCAGGGCATCAACCTGTTCCGGATCCTCGCCGGTGCGTTGAAGCCGATCCTGCCCCTCACCGCCAGCCACGCCGAAACGTTCCTTGCATCACCGGTGTACGCGTGGCGCGACCTCGACGCACCACTGCTGTCACACAAGGTGAAGCCGTACACGCCACTGTTCACCCGCATAGACCCAAAAAAGATCGATGCCATGACCGCAGCTTCGAAAGATTCGATGGCACCTGCCACCCCTGCTCCTGTGGGGGCGGCGTCAATCGCGACTCCCGCCAATGCCGGCAAACCTGTGGCGACCCAGCTAGCTCACACTGTCCAAGAAACGAATGCCGTGATCGGAATGGAAGATTTCGCCAAGCTAGACCTGCGTATCGGCAAGGTGCTTGCATGCGGTTTCGTGGATGGCTCGGACAAGCTGCTGCGTTTCGAGCTGGACGCCGGTGATCTGGGCACGCGCCAGATTTTTTCCGGGATCCGAGCCAGCTATGGCGAGCCAGAAACCCTGGTCGGGCGCAGCGTGGTCTTCATCGCCAATCTCGCGCCCCGCAAGATGCGATTCGGCATGAGCGAAGGCATGATCCTGTCGGCAGGTTTCGATGGCGGTGCGCTCGCGCTGCTGGACGCGGACGACGGCGCGCAGCCGGGAATGCCGGTACGGTAGCAGTGAATGCGATAGGTTCGAGGGCCTGTTATCGCTTGCGCATCGCCTGCACGGAAATTGCACCGGCGCCACGCCTACTGATAGTGCTGTCGAAATGTCCCTGAGCCTCGCCGATCGGCTGGACCGTCTACTCCCGCAGACCCAGTGCGGGCTATGCGGATTCGATGGCTGCCGCCCCTATGCCGAGGCGATGGCACACGGACAGGCACAGGTCGATCGTTGCCCCCCAGGCGGTGATGCAGGTGCGCGGGCGCTGGCAAAAGTACTGCAGACCGATCCGCTTCCCTACGACCGTAGCCGTGGCCTGCACGCGCCGGCGCAGCTCGCGCTGGTCGTCGAACCTGATTGCATCGGCTGCACCAAGTGCATCCAGGCCTGTCCG
>Ga0105047_10018893_pt1 | contig 10654 bp, 7 predicted proteins | sample MAT04_FD_78384 | JGI IMG/M metagenome (GOLD analysis project Ga0105047, IMG submission 78384) | Freshwater microbial communities from Lake Fryxell liftoff mats and glacier meltwater in Antarctica - MAT-04 (megahit assembly) | ecosystem: Environmental > Aquatic > Freshwater > Ice > Liftoff...
GGGAACAGGTCGCCGAAGAACGTGGAGTCCTCTGCCAGCAGCGCCTCAAGGTCGAGCGTGCGCTTGGTGGTCACCAGATCGTCCAGCCGGACCGGGCGCGGCGGCAGCGCCGCCCAGTCCTTGGGCGTGCTGTAACCATGGTCGGGGTACGGGCGTCCCTCGCCCACGGCTTTGAATATCACCATGCAAGCCTAAGGAACTTGGACGGGCAAAGGAATCCACGACTCCCGGTGCCGGGAGGTTGTAGCCAAACAGCAACCATTTGTCGCCCCATCCGCCCCTTGCTGTCACAGTCAGGACCGTGCCGGCGGCACGGTCCACAGCACATGCAAAGATGCCTTGCTGCTGGGAGAATGGGGCCATGACATTTCCCGAGACTTCAGCTTCCCTGTCGCCGTCGACTCCTCCGCTGGCACTGTTGCTCGACGTCGACGGTCCCGTGGCGAGCCCCGTCACCCGCGCCGTCCAGCCGGTGATCATCGCGGACCTGCTGGCGCTGGCCGCGGCGGGAATCCCGGTCATCTTCAACACCGGCCGATCGGCTGCCTTCATCCGCGAACAGGTGATGGAGCCGATGATCGCCGCGGGAATGCCAGCCGGCATCCTGATTCACGCCGTGTGCGAGAAGGGCGCCGTCTGGTTCAGCTACACCGCCGCGGGTCCCGGGCCGGTCCATGTCGATCACGATCTGGCCATCCCGCGGTCCTTCGGCGACGACGTCCGCCGGCTGGTGGCCGAGGATTACGCCGAGCACATGTTCTTCGACGAAACCAAACTGGCCATGGTCTCCGTGGAGCAGCACATCGCCGTCGAGAACTCCGACTACCGCGCCGAACAGCACCTGTTCGACGCCGATGCCATGGAACTGATGGGCCGTCACGGCCTCGGCGTGGTACGGCTGGACCACCACGCCCCGGACTCCGATGACCGGATCGACTACCGTGTGGATCCGACCATCATCTCCACCGACATCGAGTCGGTCAGGCTGGGCAAGGACCTCGGCGCGAGCCGGGCGGTGGAGCTGCTGGCGGCGCAGGGCATCACCCCGCAGGCCTGGCGGACGGTGGGCGATTCCCGCACCGACTACGCCATGGCCGACTGGCTGCACCACAACGACCATCCGGTCAAACACGTCGACGTCCGGCCCGCCGACGGTGTCCCGGTGAAACCATACGAGGTACTCACTGCGGCGGATCTGGGGCTTGGCGAGGACGTCATCCACGACGACGCCGGGGCGGCTTACCTGCGCAGCTGGCGCCAGGCCCTGCTGGGCTGAACCGGCGGGCTGAAGCACCCCCGAACCCAGGGGTCCGGGGGCGGACGAAGGGCTCTTGCGGCCCACAGTGGCGGCGTTTAAGCCGCGGATTTTCGGGTCGATTTTGGGGCGGACGTTATCATGCAAGTAGGGACACATTCACGCAAAGAATCACGGAGAATCGAAATTACAGACGCATTGGTCCAGGACGAGATCTACTACGGCAGCCAGGCATCGGTAGACGCCCATGACGAGGTCACCTCCGCGGCTGCCGTTGCGAGATTCCGGGCGCGCCAGGACGTTGTACGCCGCCGGGGCCGGTTCGGCCTGATCAACGAGAACCGGACGCCGTATCAGGCAATGGTCGAGGACTTGATGTTCATCCGCTCGGTGCTGGACAGCGCCGGCCTGGACTACCTGCTGGTCCGGGGCAACAACGACAGGCCCGTCATCGCCCTGGACTGGAAGGACCGCAAGGAACTCCGCCGCACCCTCGTGGAAGCCTGCCACGAAGAGCCGTTCTACTCGATGAGCGTCGACGCCAAGAAGAAATCCTCGGTGCTGGTCGCCGACGGCGAGCTCTCCCCCAACCGGCAGTCCCGGATCTTCCGGCTGTACCGTCCCCGGGTCGAACCGGAAGGCGGCTTCGAGTTCGGCGCCTCCGCCGGAGTGCAGCTGGAACTGTGGAGTTTCGAAGGCAACGAGCTGATCCTCCCGATCGAGAACTCGCTGACCCGCCGGACGCTGCTGGCCCAGGACGCCGTTCGCGGCACGGTGGAGCGGTACGGCCACACCTGGCCAACCATCGAGAACATGTTCGCGGACCACGCCAGTGACATCAGCTTCGACATCGATCTCGTGTTTTCCTGGGTGGATGGCAGCTCCCCCGAATACATCGCGGCGCGGCGCGCACGGATGGCCGGCGTCGTGGTGGGCGAAGGCGACGACCACGAAGCCCGCTTCCGCCAGATCGACGAACTCAAGTACGCACTGCGTTCGGTCTATATGTTCGCGCCCTGGATCCGCCGCATCTTCATTGCCACGGACTCAGCCACTCCCGCCTGGCTGGCGGATCATCCGGGTGTGACAATCATCCGCAGCGAGGAGTTCTTCGCGGACCCCTCCGTGCTGCCCACCCACAACTCGCAAGCGGTGGAGTGCCAGCTGCACAACATCGAAGGCCTGTCCGAGCACTTTCTGTACTCAAATGACGATATGTTCTTCGGCCGCGCCGTCGGACCGGACATGTTCTTCACGCCCGGCGGCATCACGAAGTTTATCGAAGCGGAAACCCGGATCGGGCTCGGTGACAACGACGCTGAGCGCAGCGGGTTCGAGAACGCAGCCAGGGTGAACCGAAAGCTGCTCTGGGACCGCTTCGGCCGGATCACCACCCGGCACCTGGAGCACACGGCTGCCCCGCTGCGCCGCAGCGTCGTGGCCAAGATGGAGCAGGAGTTTCCGGCGGAATTCGCCAAGACGGCGGCCAGCACGTTCCGTGCGGCCGACAACGTCTCGGTGACCAACTCGTTCTACCACTACTACGCGCTGCTCACCGGCCGCGCCGTCACCCAGACGGCGGCCAAGGTGCGCTATGTGGACACCACCGCCAGGGCAGGACTCAACTACCTGCCCAAGCTTCTCGCCAAGCGGAACATGGATTTCTTCTGCCTCAACGACGGCAGCTTCCCGGAGGTCCCGGCCGAGGAACGGGCCGAACTCGTGACGGACTTCCTGGAGAAGTACTACCCCATCAAGGCTCCCTGGGAGAAGTAGCGGCTAGTTGCTGGCGGTCAGCCGGCGGTGGCCGGGAGTCCTGGCCGGGTCTTCGAGCTTCGCCTTGCCCGGGATGCGGATCCCCGCCGCGGTGATGCGCCGCTGGACTTCCTCGGCCGGGACGAGCTCGCCTACGGCCGGGGTGTTGCCGAGCAGGACCACGGAATGCACGATCGTGTGCTCATAAACGTGGACCAGATTGAACGCCTGTCCGCCGTCGCGTCCGCGGGTTCCGCCGACCGGAACGTTGAGGTCCTGTGTGTAGCAGGTGGCCGAGGCCACGGAGACCGGGATCCCCGCGAAGGTCGCCGTCGTTGAATAGTGCAGGTGGCCGCCCAAAATAGAACGGACGTCGGAGTTCCGCAGGACTCCGGCCAGCGCCGTCTGGTCCCGAAGCTCCACTAGGACGGCGAGGTCCAGGACCGAGGGCACAGGCGGGTGGTGCAGGGCCAGAATGGTTCCGTCCGGGGCGGGCGTGGCGAGTTCGGCCGCGAGCCATTCCAGCTGATCAGGGCTCAGCTCCCCGTGGTGGTATCCGGGGACCGAAGTGTCGAGGGTGATGATCCGCAGCCCGTTGATGTAGTAGGTGTGGTCCACGGGGGCATCGTCGGCTGGCTGGTCCAGCAGGCCGGTGCGGAAGTGGGCGCGGTTGTCGTGATTGCCCATCGCCCAGATGACTTTCGCGCCCATGGCCTTGCAGGCGGGCTCAACGATGGCCCGCAATTTGGCATAGGCCTCGGGTTCGCCTCTGTCTGCGAGGTCGCCGGTGAAAAGCACGGCTTCGGGGCGCGCGCCGGAAGCCCGCACTTGCTCAAAGAGTTGCTGTAGCAGGGCGTCGCTGTCGACCACACCATGCAATGGTGCCGAACCTCCCAGCAGGTGGGGGTCACTTAGATGGAGTAAAAAATGACGTGGCCGGGGGTGCTCGGCCTCGATGAGCTCCATTGCTACCTTCCTGGTTGGGTGGAAGCGGTTGCCTCCAGCGTCCCTCTCAGTAATGTCTATCCAACCAGACATTCGGCCAACAACGTGCAAACTCCAGTAGGCATGTTTGAAAAGAGGCAGTAACCGAGTATTCCGGCGGGCACATACCTGCTCCGGCATGTGCCGGTTGTGCCCGCCGGAATATGGCGTACTCGGCTGCTTGGCGGCTAGCTCAGGTATCCGTTCGGGTTCAGCACGTACTTCGTTGCTGCGCCGGCATCGAACTCCGCGTAGCCCTTCGGCGCTTCCTCCAGCGTGATCGCCTTCGCGTTAACGTTCTTGGCGATCTGGACCTTGTCATGCAGAATCGCCATCATGAGCCCACGGTTGTACTTCATCACCGGACACTGCCCGGTGGTGAAGCTCAGCGACTTGGCCCAGCCGGTGCCCAGGCTGAGCGAGAGGGCACCCTTCTTGGCCGCCTCGTCGATGCCGCCTGGATCGCCGGTGACGTAAAGTCCCGGAATGCCCAGCGCGCCGCCAGCCGCGGTGAGTTCCATCAGGGAGTTCAGCACTGTCGCCGGAGCCTCCTTGGCGCCGTGGCCGTGCCCCCGGGCTTCGAAACCGACGGCGTCCACACCGCAGTCCACTTCCGGAACGCCCAGGAGCTGCTCGATCTGCTCGGCTGGCCCGCCCTCGGTCAGATCAACGGTTTCACAGCCGAAGGTGCGCGCCTGCGCCAGGCGGTCGGCGTTCAGGTCCCCCACAATCACGACGGCGGCACCCAGCAGCTGTGCGCTGGTGGCCGCGGCCAGTCCGACGGGACCGGCCCCTGCGATGTAGACCGTGGAACCCACGCCCACACCGGCGGAGACGGCGCCATGGAAGCCGGTCGGGAAGATGTCCGACAGCATCGTCAGGTCCATCATTTTTTCGAGGGCCTGGTCCTTGTCCGGGAACTTCAGCAGGTTCCAGTCCGCGTACGGGACGAGGACGTAGTTGGCCTGTCCGCCGACCCAGCCGCCCATGTCCACGTAGCCGTAGGCGGCGCCCGGACGTGCGGGGTTGACGTTCAGGCAGATACCGGTCTTGCGCTCCTTGCAGTTCCGGCACCGTCCGCAGGCGATGTTGAAGGGGACCGAGCAGATATCCCCGACCTTGATGAATTCGACGTCGGGTCCGACTTCCACGACTTCGCCGGTGATTTCGTGGCCCAGCACCAGGTCGGCGGGGGCGGTGGTACGGCCACGGACCATGTGCTGGTCGGAGCCGCAGATGTTCGTGGCAACGGTCTTGAGGATCACCCCGTGGCGCACTTGGCGGCCCACGTTGATGGGGTTGACCCCCGGGCCGTCCTTAAGTTCGAAGGTGGGGTAGTCAATGTCGATCAGTTCGACCTTGCCCGGCCCCTTGTAGGCAACGGCTTTGTTCCCTGTCATCACTTTCCTCCTGGTTTCACGGACCCCAAATTGAGTGTCCAGTTGTGATTCACGAAGCGTGCTGATGCGCCTTCCCCGGGCCGGTGGCGGCTGCACCGCCAACTCCACACACGCGCGTCTGCGCCGCGGGTGTGCCCGGCTGAATGGGAAGGTTCGGCCAGTCTAGGCGGTGAGGATGCGTAGAGATAGGGGCCGTTGTCCCCTTGTGGGCTGGGAGCCAAGTCTCATCTGAGGACGGACTGCACCGCTTCAATGACCTCCGGTGAATCCGGTTCGACGGTGGGGGCGAAACGGGCCACCACTTCGCCGTCGCGGTTCACCAGGAACTTCTCAAAATTCCACTTCACCAGTCCCGGCAAGAAGCCGTTCTTGAACTTGGTGAGCTCGGCGTAGAGCGGGTGCTGGTTCTTGCCGCGGACATCGGACTTGGAGGTGAGGGGGAATGTCACGCCAAAATTCCGTTCGCAGAATTCAGCTATTTCAGCGTCCGGGGCGGGTTCCTGGCCAGCGAACTGGTTGCAGGGAACACCGAGCACCTCGAAGCCCTGCTCATGGAACTTGTTATGCAGCGCTTCGAGTCCCGCGTACTGCGGCGTAAATCCGCACTGCGACGCCACGTTCACCACCAGCACCACCTTCCCCTTGAAGCGGCCAAAGTCGATGTCCGTGCCGTCGATGAGGGTGAGGGGAATGCTGTGCAGAGAAGTCATGGGAGGGTTCCTCGCGAAGTTGTCATGAAGTTCGTGTCCGGAGCGGTGTTCCGGAATTGGTCACGACTGTCATTCGATACCAACGCGTGCGGGTATGGGCTAGTGCCGTCTACGGGCCAGGGGTCAGTGACGGGTCCGTGGTCGCCGACGGTTCAGCGGACACCGAGGGAGCGGGCGGCGGGGGTGCCACCGTGGGTGCGGGCGCCGGTGCCACGGTCGGCGCCGGCGGCGGAGGCGGAGGCGGGGGTGCCACCGCCGGCGGCGGGGGCGGGGGTGCCACCGTGGGTGCGGGCGGCGGAGGGGGCGGAGGCAGTTCGACCACAGGTGGCGGCGCGGGCTCCACGACCGGCGGCGGGGCAGGCACGGGCTCCACGACCGGCGGAGGCGGCAGGGGCGGGGCCGTGGGCTCAGGCGACGGCGTCGGCGTTGGTGCTTCCGGCGGAGGCGGCGGTGCGGTGCTCGGCTCCGACGGAGGCGGGGTGCTCGGGTCCGCTGGAGGCGGGGAGCTCGGGTCCGAGGGACGCGGAGTGTCGCTCGGCGTCGTCGACCCCCCCGTCGTCGTGGTCCCGCTCGGAGACCCGCCCGGCGGCTGGCTGGGTGCGGGCGTTGGCGTGTCCGACCGCGTCTTGGTCGGCGACAGCGCGTCCCAGATCGACGGAGTGGGCGTGGCCGCAGCGGACGCGGAGTAGGGCGTTCCCGGCAGCGCTGAAAGGGGGACTTCCTGGGCGCCGCCGGCAACTACGTGCGTCCCCTCATCGGACACCGGGATAGCCCAGCCAAGGGAAGTGTTGGACGGCCGGCCGGCATCGGGCGCGTAGCTGGCCATCTCGATAGCGCCCAGCTGGTCCGTCTGCACGATCGGAAGAAGGGTCCAGCCGCGCGGATTCTTGTGGGCACCGTTCAGGATCGTCTCGAAATGCAGGTGGCAGCCGGTGGAGGATCCGGTGGTTCCCACCCGGGCAATGACCTCGCCAACCCGCACCGAGTCGCCCTTCTTGACGGCGATCGCCTCAAGATGGTTGTAGGTGGTGATGAGCCCGTTGCCGTGGTCGATTTCCACGCGGTTTCCGCCGCCCCACGGGTGCCAGCCGACAGCCCGCACCACGCCGGCGTCGGCCGAGTAGACACGCGTCCCGCACGGCGAGGCAAAGTCCTGGCCCCAGTGAAATTCCCCGGCGGACCCCGTGATGGGGCTGGTTCGCAACCCGAAGGACGAAGACTGCTGAAGTGATTCGAGTGGGGCCATGAGGAAGCCTTCGGCGGGCCGTTTCAGTCCGGCGGACGCCACATTGAGCTCCCCGGGGACGCCGTCCTTGGAGGTAGTCTCAACCGTTGACCGGGTGTAGGCCACGAGCGCCAGGGCGTCCGCAGTGAAACCCGTCGACGCAGGGGCGTCAGCGGCGTCAGCGGACGGAACCGCGCTGGCACCAACTGTGCCTCGTGTGTCCGGATCCAGCGTGCCCAGTCCCACGACGCCGTAGGCCAGTGAGGGGGACGGTACAACGGCGGAGCTGCTGCCCGACAGTCCCTGGACACCGAAGGTCAGGACCGCCAGGGAGAGGCAGAAACCGCCGGACAAACAGCGCACAGCAATTATGCGTGCTCTAACTGCTTGCTCACTCGATGAGTTTCCCCAATGTTTTCCCACGATGTGACTCCCGCATCCTGTTCGCCAGTCCCCAATTCCGCGGACTCACGTTCTTATGGGACCACAACCGGGGGGGCCTGTGAACCGTAAAAACTACCCCTTTCCCGCTACAGGTGGTCGCCCAGTAGTACTGGTTCTTTGGGGCAATTACTGGGCACCACCACGGTGCGAGAGAATGGAGTATGCGCAACCTCCTCAGGGAATGGCAGTCCGAACTTAAACAGACGTTCACCGGAACCCGGGACGCCGTGCCGGACTGGGTCCCGCGCCTGGCGGAAGGCGACGACACCGGGTACCACTTGCCTGGATCGGCGGTCTGGGCCGTCCATGGGGACATGCCGACGATCGTGGCGGGAATTCGCGCCCTGCTCATGCAGTCGCTCCACCCCGGCGCGCTGGCCGGCGTCCACGACCACTCCCGCTTCCGCGAGGACCCCCTGGGCCGGCTTGCCGGAACGATCCGCTGGATCTTCACAGTTTCCTACGGTTCAACCGCCGCGGCCCGCTCAGCCTCCGCCTGGGTGTTGCGGCTCCATGGGTCGGTGCGCGGGGATTACGTGGACGGACACGGCGTCATCCGGAGCTATGCGGCCAATGATCCGGAGCTGCTGCGCTGGGTGCACATTGCCTTCACCGACGCTTTCCTGTCGGCGCACAAGATCTGGGGCAGGCCGATTCCCGGCGGACCCGACGCCTACGTGCGTGAGTGGGCGCAGGCCGGGGAGCTCATGGGAGTGGAGTCCCCGCCACTCAGCGAGGCGGAAATGCGCCGGCAGTTGGACCAGTGGCACGACGCTGGCGAGCTCCGTTCCGACGACAGGGTCGCCGAGACCGTGGCGTTCATCCGCAATCCGCCGCTCCATCCAATGCTGAGGCCAGGCTACCGGGTGCTGTTCGCGGCAGCCGTGGCAAGCCTCGACCCCAAATACCGCGATCTGCTGGGCCTGCGGACCGCACGGCTGGGCCCCATCCCGGTGCCGGTGCGGCTGGCCACGAAGGTGGCGCTCGGCGTCGTCCATCTTGCCCTGGGCCGTGTCGGACCCAGCGAGCAGGCTGCCCGGGCCCGCCTCCGCCGGCTGGGCCACCAGGCCTGAGGCCGGACACGCACCCGGGAATCGGCGCGGGGGTTCCACCGGGCGCAAAAAGGCCCCGGTCCTAGGGACCGGGGCCAACCGCGGAGAATGGGGGATTTGAACCCCCGAGGGCGTTAACCCAACACGCGTTCCAGGCGTGCGCCATAGGCCGCTAGGCGAATTCTCCAGTAGCTTCTGAATCAAAAGCAGATACTAGAATACCTGAACTTCCCGGCATCGCCCAATTGGCACCTCGGACCCCCGCGGCCGCCTCCCCACGGCCCCCTCCCCACGGGGCATGCGCCACGCTGCCCGCGGCGAGTGGACATCGTCCCACTGTGCCCACTCCCCGCCGCGAAAAATGGGCATGTCCCGCGACAGGCTTACCCACCCCCACGGGGCATGCCCCACGCTGACCACGGCGAGTGGACATTGTCCCACTGTGCCCACTCCCCGCCGCGAAAAATGGGCATGTCCCGCGGGATTTCCCGGGTGCGAGGGGTGCGATTCGGGGCACACTCAAACGTCGGGTAAACTTGCTGACGGCCCCTCATGTGGCGTCATCCTGTTGAACTCCCCCAGGACCGGAAGGTAGCAAGGGTAAATGGGCTCTGGCGGGTGCATGAGGGGTCTTTTATGTCTGTGCCGATTGGTAGGGTTTATCTGTGACTGTTACAACCGCCCTTTACCGTAGATACCGCCCAGATTCGTTCGCGGACGTTATCGGGCAGGAACACGTCACGGAGCCGCTGATGACGGCCCTGCGCAAGAACCGCGTCAACCACGCATACCTCTTCTCGGGCCCCCGCGGCTGCGGAAAAACCACCTCTGCGCGCATCCTGGCCCGCTGCCTGAACTGTGCCGAGGGTCCCACGGACACCCCCTGCGGCAAGTGCCCCAGCTGCATTGAACTCGCACGCGGCGGCTCCGGATCCCTCGACGTCATCGAAATTGACGCTGCCAGCCACGGCGGCGTCGACGACGCCCGTGACCTGCGCGAACGAGCCACCTACGCCCCCGTCCGCGACCGCTACAAGATCTTCATCATCGACGAAGCCCATATGGTCACTTCCGCCGGCTTCAATGCCCTGCTCAAGATCGTCGAAGAGCCGCCGGAGCACATCAAGTTCATCTTCGCCACCACGGAGCCGGACAAGGTCATCAGCACCATCCGCTCACGCACGCATCACTACCCGTTCCGACTCGTGCCGCCGGAGCCTCTAATGGCGTACCTTGAGCTGCTCTGCACGCAGGAGAATGTCCCCGTGGCGCCCGGCGTGCTCTCACTCGTCATCCGCGCCGGCGGCGGTTCGGTGCGGGACTCGCTTTCCGTCCTGGACCAGCTCATGGCGGGCGCCGGACCAAACGGCCTGAATTACGAACTCGCCGTCGCACTGCTGGGCTACACCCACGCGTCCCTGCTCGACGACGTCGTAGAGGCCGTCGCAGCGTCCGACGCCGCCACGGTGTTCCGGGCGGTGGACCGTGTCATCCAGACCGGGCATGACCCCCGCCGTTTTGTGGAGGACCTGCTCGAGCGCTTCCGCGACCTCATCATCGTCCAGGCCATGCCGGAGAGCGCCCAGTCGATCCTCCGCGGCATGCCCGCGGACCAGATCGCGCGTCTGCAGAACCAGGCCCACAATCTGGGCGCGGCCGAGCTGTCCCGCGCGGCTGACGTCACCAATACGGCCCTCACCGAGATGACCGGTGCCACGTCACCGCGGCTGCATCTGGAGCTGCTGTGCGCCCGCATCCTGCTGCCCTCCTCCGAGCAGACCGAGCGCGGCATTGCTGCCCGAATCGACAGGGTGGAACGCCGCCTGAAC
>Ga0105047_10018894_pt1 | contig 10654 bp, 8 predicted proteins | sample MAT04_FD_78384 | JGI IMG/M metagenome (GOLD analysis project Ga0105047, IMG submission 78384) | Freshwater microbial communities from Lake Fryxell liftoff mats and glacier meltwater in Antarctica - MAT-04 (megahit assembly) | ecosystem: Environmental > Aquatic > Freshwater > Ice > Liftoff...
CGATAGGTCGCGCCCGCCTTGGTCATGGCCGCATGCAGTGCGTGCAGCAGATTCAGCGGACTGACGTGGCCGTCGTGCGGTCCGTACGACGCGCCGAGCACGTCGGGTCCGAAATTCACCTGCGGCATGAGCCGCACGAGATCGCGGCGATCGATCATGCACGCTTCGTAGGGATCGTTCTCGGCCTGGGCACGCATGCGGTTCACGATCTCGCTGCGCGTCTCGTACTCGGCCTCGCCCAGGCAGTAGGACAACCCGCCCGATTTCACGTAGCAGGTGTCGACGCCGGTATACGCCATGAGTTCTTCGGCAAAAGCTGGCCAAAGATCGGCGGAACGGCGCGTCCAGAAGCCGTAGGCCGGCATGCCGTCGCCCTTGCCCAGCAGCCAGACGAGCCCGAAATTCACCCGTGAACTGCGGATCGCGCCGTCGCCTTCGTCCAGCACCAGGGGCTTCACCCCGCGCTTGGCCAGACCATAGGCAATGGCCGACCCGACCACGCCGCCGCCGATGACCACGCATTCCGCCGTTTCGTTCATCTGCCCTCGCGTGCAGCCGGGACGCCGCGCATTTCACGGGCATTGCCTGCGCGCTGCCGGATTCCCGATCTTAGCGCGCTTCCCTGGCGCCGTTACGCAGCGCAACGCGAAGGGATGCTCCAACCAGAACCATCCACCCATGAACGCTGCCGACTCGACCATTCCCCTGACCACGCTGCCGCTGGCCTCGCGGGCTGTACGCGCATTACATTGATCCCGGGGGCGGCTTTGAGGATCGTCGGGATTGCGAATCGTGTGGCATTGGGCGCAAACTGTGCCCTGATCCGTTACCGCAAACTCGAGGTTGGACCATGCACGCGGCCGCACATCCGGGGCGCGCGTCGAGTTACGGTGCCGCCTCCGGCAACACTGCAGTCAGGGAACAGCGTTGATGGGACTCGCAGGTGAGATTGCCCGGCGCGTGAGCGCGCTGAATTACGATAACGTGCCGCCGGAGGCGCATCGGTGGTCGCGCATCGCGGTCATGGACACGCTGGGCTGCATGCTGGCGGGCACACTCGAGGATTCGACGCGTCTCGTGCGTGAATCGTGCGGAGCGGAGTTCGAACAGGGCCCGTGCCGAGTCTTCGGCACCACGCGAAAGATCGGCCCGCTCAACGCCGCCCTCATCAATGGCACGGCGGCGCACGCGCTCGATTTCGACAACGGCAGCAACACGATGGGCGGCCACGTCTCCGCGACCATGGTGCCGGCGATGCTTGCCGCCGCTGAGCTGTTCGGTGCGAGCGGTCGTGATCTTCTTCTCGGCCACAGCGCGGGCTTCGAGGTCGGCACGCACATCGGCCGCGCGGTGAACTTCGCGCACTATGAAAAAGGCTGGCACCCGACGTCGACGCTCGGCACTTTTGCCGTCATCGGCGCACTCGCCGCCATGCTGAAGCTTCCCCCGGAGCAGACGGAAACCGCGCTCGGCACAGGCGCCTCCATGGCTGCCGGCATCAAGGCGAACTTCGGCACGATGACAAAGCCGCTGCATGTCGGCTTGTGTGCAAAAAACGGGCTGCTTGCCGTGATGCTCGCGCGCAAGGGTTACGATGCAAGCGCAACGGCATTCGAGCACAAGCACGGTTTCTTCAACGTCTATAACGGCCCCGGCACCTACGACGCGGCGAAGGTGCTGCCGGACTGGGCGGCTCCGCTGGAAATCATCAGCCCCGGCGCAGGCTACAAGCAGTATCCCTGCTGTGCAGCCACACATGCGGCGCTCGACGCGACGCTCGAGCTGATCCGCAAGCATGGGTCGTTCCGGCCTGCGCAGATTGCGAAAGTCGAAACATGGACGCCGGCCCGCCGGCTCGCGCATACCGACCGGCCGGAGCCGATCAGCAATCTGGACGCAAAGTTCAGCGTCCAGTACTGCGTCACGCGGATGCTGCTCGAAGGCCGCATCCTGCTGCAGCACTTCGAGGCCGATGCGTACAGGCATCTGGTCACGCGCGAGGTCATGAAGCGCGTCACCTCGGTCACCCACCGTGCCGGCCAGTTCCCCGTTGACAATCACTTCGGGGCCGAGGTAAAGGTGACGCTGACCGACGGCGCATCACACTCAGCCCGCGTCGACATCCAGCTTGGCCGCACCTCCGACAATCCGGTGCCGGAGCCTCTGCTCCGCGCGAAGTTTCACCACTGCGCCGGGCGCGTGCTCGACGGGAAGCAGGTGGACAGGCTCACGACGCTGGTCGACGGACTGCCGGAACTCACATCGGTTGCAGAGCTCACCGCAGCCGCCACACCGGGGTAACGCCCATCCAAGTATAGGAAATGAAGAAGAACATTACAGTCATCGGAGCGGGCGTGATCGGCGTGTGCTGCGCCAGCTGGCTGCAGCGGGACGGACACGACGTCACCATCATCGATAGTGGCGGCCCGGGTGAAGGCTGCTCGCGCGGCAATGCAGGGCTGATGAGCCCGTCCACTATCACCCCCCCGGCCCTGCCCGGCGCGTGGAAGAACATCCCGAAGTGGCTGCTGGACCCGCTGGGGCCGCTCGCTGTCCGGCCCGCCTACGCACCGAAACTGCTGCCGTGGCTGATCGGCTGGTTGAAGGCCACGAACGAGCACCGGGCGCGAGAAGTGGCGGGGGCGCTCTCGTCACTCCATGCACAGACGTTCGACAACTACGCCCCACTGCTCGCCGCGGCCGGCGGCCACGATCTCATCCGCCGCACCGGCCAGCTACATATTTCAGAGCAGCCGGGCGGTGCGCTGGGCTCGTTGCTCGTCCGTGCGTTTCGCGACGCGCTGGCGGTGAATAGCGAAGCGATATCGGGCGACGCCATCCGTGAACTCGAGCCCAGCATAGGCCCGCAGTTCCAGAGTGGCCTGTTCTTTCCGGACAACGGCCATTCGGTCGATTCCTTCCGGCTCGTGCAGAAGCTCGCCGGCGCGTTCCAGCACGCTGGCGGCAGAATCCTGCGCCAGCGTGTCACCGGTTTCGAGATCGGCCCGGACGGCCCGCGCAGACTGCTAACCGATCAGGGCCCCGTTGAAGTGGAGATGCTCGTCATCGCCGCGGGCGCATGGTCCGGCCGTCTCGCCGCACAGCTCAAGAGCCGCGTGCCGCTCGAAGCAGAGCGCGGATACCACCTGATGCTGCCCAATCCCGGCGTCACGCCGCGCATCCCGATCGTAAACCGTGATCGCAACTTCACCATCACCCCGATGAACGATGGCGTGCGACTGGCCGGCACGGCGGAGTTCGCCGGACTCGACGCCCCGCCCAACTATGCCCGCGCCCGCGTGCTCTACACCCACGCGAAGCGGACGCTGCCCGGGATCTCGGACGCCGGTGCGACAGAATGGATGGGCAGCCGTCCGTCGCTGCCCGACGGACTGCCGATCATCGATCGCTCGCCGGTGTTCGGAAACGTGTACTTCGCCTTCGGCCATGCCCATTTCGGCCTGACGGAAGCGCCTACGACGGGCAGGCTGATCGCTGACATGATCGCCGGCAGAACGCCGTGCATCGACCCGAAACCCTTCACCATCGATCGGTTCCAGTGAAAACATACTCCTTTCCCGTTGCCCTGGCTGGTCTCTTCGTCCTCCCCGTATCCATGGTCGCAGCACAGAACTTCCCCACGCGGCCGGTGCGCATGATTGTGCCGCTGGCAGTCGGAGGCCCTGTCGATACCGTCGGGCGCATCGTGGCGCTGCAGTTATCCGAACAGATGAAGCATCAGGTGGTGGTAGACAACCGGCCGGGTGCCGGCGGCAGCGTGGGCGGAGAAATTCTCGCCCGTGCCGCACCGGACGGCCACACCATTCTGATGGCCGCCAACGGAACCATCGCCATTGCTCCGCACCTGATCACCAAGCTTCCCTTCGACGCGATGAAGGATTTCGCGCCGATCACGCTGGTCGGCACCAGCCCGCAGGCGATGCTGCTGCACCTCGCCGTGCCGGCTAAAACGGTGAAGGAGTTCATCGACCTCGCGCGCTCGAAACCCGGCAGCGTGAATTTCGCAAGCTCGGGCGCGGGATCGACCTCTCACCTGGCCAGCGAACTGCTGATGATGATGGCAAAAATCAGCATGGTGCATGTGCCCTACAAGGGCGCCGGCCCCGCGCTCACCGATCTCATGGGCGGGCAGACGCAGATGATGATCACCGGCATATCGTCGGCGCTACCGTTCATCAGCGGCGGCAAGTTGAGGGCCATTGGCGTCACCAGTACGAAGCGGGTGTCGGTGCTGCCCGAAGCGCCGCCGATCTCGGAAACGGTGCCCGGCTACGAGGTCACGACCTGGTACGCGCTCTACACCACCGCGAAAACGCCGGCCCCGATCATCGCTGCGCTCAATCGTGAGTCGGTGAAAGCCGTGAACACGCCCGAAATTAAAGCGCGGCTCACCGCCGCAGGGGTGGAAGCCGAGACCTCCACGCCGGAGCAGTTGGCAAAGATGGGCCGTGAAGAGGTCGCCAAGTGGGGCAAGCTGATCAGCGCCATCGGGCTGAAGGCCCAGTGATGCCGGCCTAGGGAAGCGCGAGGCAGGGTTTGGGGAAATCCGGGATTGCGAATCTTGCGGCATTTGGCGCAAACTCACTCGGTATTCGTCGCCACAAGCTCAACGTTGGACCGTGCACGCGGCAGCACACCGTATGTTTATCCGTCATTCAAGGAGTTCATATTCATGGCACGCACCGAATGGAAGGGATCCTTCTCGGCGATCGTCACGCCTTTTACCAAATCAGGTGACTTGGACGAGTCCGCCATCCGGGCGAACGTCCGCATGACGGTGCAGGAAGGGGCTCATGGTCTGGTGATCTGCGGTCACAACGGGGAAGCGCACCTGATGACCGATGATGAGCGCCTGCGCGTCATCGGCATGGCAGTGGCCGAAGTCAACGGGAAGATTCCCGTCATCGCGGGCACCGGTGGCATTCGCACCGAGAGCGTCATTCATTTGTCGAAAGCTGCGCAGAGCCTCGGCGTTAACGGCGTGATGATCGAAGCCCCATATTTCATGACGCCCAAGCGCGGCGACCTGATCGCCCATTTCGCGCAAATCTCCGATGCGGTCAGCCTGCCGATCATGGTCTACAACAACCCGGCACGGGCGGGCGTTGATCTGGATGTCGCGACCATGACGGAGATCGCGGAGAAAGCCAATATCGCTGCGATCAAGGAAACGTCCGGGTCGTTTGAACGGATCACACGGCTGGTATTGAATCTCGGCGACCGGCTCTGCATATTTGTCGGCGCGTCGCGGCTCTTCGGCCTGCCCTGCGTGCAGATGGGCGCCGCCGGATTCGTCGACGGCAACTCTCAGGTCGTTGGTCGCAGCATGTCGCTGCTGTATGAATGCGCTGCAGCGCCGGAGCGCGTGCGCGAGGCGATCAACTTGCAGCGTGAGATGTTCCAGCTGGGCGAGTTGCTGTTCCATTCCTCGGGCACTTCGCCGGCAACGATCAAGGACGCCATGCGCCTGCTCGGCCGGCCCGGCGGGTATTCCCGCGCACCGCTGCGGGCGATGCAGGGCGAGGACCTGCGTCGCTTCGAGCACGAACTGAACAATCTGGGCATCGTTCGTCAGTTGAAAGCGGCATGACAAAGCCGCCATCACCACGCGCGCCTGGTGAACTGTAACGGTTGAATTGGAACTGTAATCGTGCCAACAGAAGGTGCGATGAACCTGACCGAGACCGAAGCGATGGAATCGCGGCAGCGAGCGAGTTCGAGGATGGTCCGAGCGGAATCCGCATCATGAGTACGCAGAAACACCCCGCGGCAATTGCCGCGAATGAGCAGGACCCCTACGATTATAAACGCGGCAATTTCCCGCGCAGTGCGGTGGACGGCAAGCTGGTCGCCATCCTGCGACCGTCCCGGCTCGATCGCGCATTGCAACTGATTGCGGAGAAGTCGCGCTGTATCCGCGCTGGAGAGGTTCACGAGCTGATCCTCACTGATCAACTGGACGCCATCCCGGGCAGCTGCGTTGACCGCGTGGCCTATCTTGCATTCGCCGAGTTCGCCCAAGGCGGCGTGATCGTCCAGGGTGATCTACTGACGATCGACGGTCAGACCATCGGCGAACTCATCGGCTATGACGAGACCCATATGCCCAATCATCTCAACATCGTGATCGGCGGCGACACTTTTGCATCGGGCTATGACCGCGGTCTGATCCTCGGCGGGCACTTTTCGATCGCCACGCGCTTTGCCGACTACCGGAATCTCCCGAAATCATGACCACCAAACCCCCTGCTGCTGTTGGCGACTCCATCGCGGATATCGACACCCCCGCACTGGTCGTCGATCTGGATGTCATGGAAACCAATCTCCGTCTGATGGCGGAAAAAGTCGCGCGCGCAGGTAAGGCCTTGCGCCCGCACGCCAAAGCGCACAAGTGCGCCGAGATCGCGGCCATCCAGTTGCACCATGGCGCGGTCGGCGTCTGCTGCCAGAAAGTGTCTGAAGCCGAAGTTCTGATGGCGCGCGGAATCCGCGACATTCTCGTCACTAACGAAATCATTGCGTCTTCGAAGCTCGACCGGTTGGCGCGCCTCGCGCGGCAAGGTACTGTCGCGGCCTGTGTTGACTCCACTACTGGAATCGAAGCGCTGTCCAGCGCGGCCGCCCAGCAGAATGTCACCATCCGCGTGCTGGTCGAGATCAATGTCGGTCAGGAACGCTGCGGTGTGGAGCCGGGCGCGCCTGCTGTTGAACTTGCACGCGCAGTGGTCAAGGCGCCGAATCTTGCTTTTGATGGCTTGCAGGCCTACCACGGCAAGTCCCAGCATTTTCGCACCGCCGCCGAAAGACAGGCTTCCAGCGCCGCGGTGGCAGAGAAAATAAAGCATACGATTGCGCTGCTGCGCGAAGCCGGAATCACCTGCTCCACTGTGAGCGGCGGCGGCACCGGCAGTTGCAACGATGATTTCCATCATGATGCAATCACTGAAATCCAGGCCGGCTCCTACATTTTCATGGATGCGGACTATGCCGACAATCGCGAGACCGGTGACGCGAAGCAGGGTTTCCGCCAGAGCCTGTTTGTGAAGGCAGGCGTGATCAGCAATCCCTCCGCGGACCGGATCGTGATCGACGCCGGGCTGAAGGCACTATCCACCGACTCGGGCATGCCGCGACTGCGCGATCACCCCGACTTGGTCTATGGCAGGGGCGGCGATGAGCATGGCATTCTGATTGCCCCGCGCATCGGCGAGCGGATCAAGCTCGGCGCGGCAGTCTGGCTGGTGCCCAGCCACTGCGACACCACGCTCAATCTGTATGACTGGATCGTGGCGATTCGGGGGAACACCGTGGCGAATGTCTGGGAGTTGGCAGGCCGAGGGGCTGTGACGTGAACATGGGTCGGAAACCACCTGATTACACCATCATCGACAGCGGCGGCAAACTCACCACCAGCCACATCCAGGTCAGCAAGGACGGGATACGTCCGCCGCATTAACGGATGGCCGCAACCCCCGCGCCGTCGAATCAGGCGTCGCCTGCGCGGAGACTATTCCCCTTCCACGCCGGTCTGCTTGACCATCCGCGCCCAGAATTCGGTCTGCACTTTCATGAACTCGGCGAATTCCTCAGGGGATTTGCTCACCATCGCCTGCGCACCGCCAACGTCCAGCCGCTCTATCGTCAACGGATCGTTGAGGATCTTTTGCAACACGGCATGCAGGCGGTTCACGATCGGACGCGGCGTGCCTGCCGGCAGATAGATGCCCTGCCAGGTAGCGCTGGTCAGCTGCGGAAAGCCGGACTCCGCCAGCGTGGGAATCTCCGGCAGTTGCGCCAACCGCCTGGGCGCCACTACGGCGATCACTTTCACGCGGCCGGTCTTCACGTATGGCAGGAACGTCGTCACGCTGACTAGCGACGCCGAGACTTCGCCCGCCAGCAGGGCTGCCGTCGCGACCGCGCCACCCTTGTACGGGATGTGCGTGAGCTTGATGCCGGACTTGTTCATCACGAACTCCATCATCAGCCGCTGCGCGCTGCTCGCCCCAGCGGAACCGTAGTTCATCTGGTTGGGGCGAGCCCTGGCGAATTCGATGAAGTCTTTCAGGGTGGTGCCCGGCACCGAGGAGTGGATGGCCAGCGCGCCCGGCACGTCGACGATGGTCGTGACCGGGATCAGGTCGCGCAGGGGATTGACCGAGAACTTCGGGAACAAGGCGGGATTGATCGCCAAGGGGCCGACGCTGCCCAGCAGCAACGTGTGGCCGTCGGGCGCGGCGCGCGCGACGATCTCGACGCCGATGTTGCCCGCTGCGCCGCCGCGATTGTCCACCACCACCTGCTGGCCAAGGGCCTCGGTCAGCCTGGGCTGCAGGATGCGCGCCACGAAGTCCGTTGCGCCGCCCGGCGCGAAGGGCACAATCATGCGGATTGGACGCGACGGCCATTCGGGCGCATTTTGGGCAAAGGCGGTGCCGGCGGCGGCCAGCAATGCGGCGATAAGGCCGCGCGTGATGCGAAAGGTGTGGTGCTGCATGCGCTCCTCCAGTGGGCCGGCGTTGTTCGTTTCAGCGACTTGCTCGACGCCGGCCGAGACATCGTGTTCTAGCATGCGAGCCTGTCAAGCGGCAAGCGCCGTGGGTAGCGCCTTCGTGAAGAACCAGAAACCCATGCGCCTGGGAATGTTCAAGCCAAAGGCGCCCCCTGTGCGCGCGGGGCTGATCCTGTTCCTGCAGACCTTCGCCGATTTGGCCATTCCCGACGTTAAACATGCACGCACACTAGTGTTCGGGCAAAGGAGCGGGATTGACTTTCTTATCCGTCTGCATCGACAAAACCGAACAGCTGTTTAGGCGACATGGTCAACACTTGGCGGCGATCCTCCGCATCCGGGACCCATCGATGCAGACATTGAACTATCGGCCCGTAGTCGGTGCGCGTGTCGATCTGGATGAACGGCCAATCCGACCCCCAAACGATTCGCTTTGGCGTGAATGCTCTGATCAATGCCTCCACGAACGGATCCGCGTCAAAGTGGGGCCATGGCTCTTGCGAAAATCGGAACGGGCCAGAGAGCTTGACCCATCCCGCGCCCTGCCTGCCAAACTCGACAAGTGCGCGAAATCCAGCTTGGTCGAGTCCCATCGAGGGATCCGGCTTTCCGCAGTGATCGACGAGCGCCGTGACTCCCAGATCTCGAAGCACAGGCAACGCAAACTCCAGCTTGTCCGCTGTTGTGTAGACCTCCACGATCCAGCCCCTCTCACGGAGCCGCTCGAGCAGCCTCAAATGCGCTGCCTCGCTTACTGGCGTCAATCCGTGGTAGACCAGATTGAGACGAATCCCAACAACGCCTGCGGCACCCAGATCATCCAGTTCACGATCCGTTACCCCGGGGTCGACCAGCGCAATTCCCTTCAGTCGACCTTGCGCGCGATTGAGCGCATCCAATAGGCAGCGGTTGTCGGTGCCATAGGATGTCGTCGGGTTGACCACGACACCATGCGTAAATCCGTGTGCATCCAGGACAGCGAGAAACTGATCCACCGTTCCCGCTTCGTGAGGAGGCGGTTTATAGCCGGGACTGGACGCATACGGGAAGCGTGCAACATCGAAAACATGCGCATGACTGTCAACCTGCATTGCCACCCACCTGATGGTTTCATCGTAGAACTGCCGGGTCCACACACGGTATTGACCGCGGAGAGAACGGTCATTCCAGTCGAATGTTCGCGCTGCGGACAAGTTGCGTTGAGCGGGCAGTCTCGGTGCTCATGTATTCGCGAAAGGCGCGCGGTGAGCTTGCGATAGGCTCGAAGCCCAGCGCCCTGATCCTTTCCTGAACATCCTGCTGCGCCAGCGCTTTCGTCAATTCGGCATGAAGCCGGATAACCGTTGCCTCTGGCGTCCCGGCGCGAACAACGATGCCGTTCCAGATGAACGCTTCAAAGCCCGGCAGTCCGCCTCCAGCAACAGTCGGCAGGGTTGGCGTCAGCGCGAACGGTTGCCTGCTCGATACCCCCAATGCCTTGATTCGGCCTGCCTTGATGTGTTGTTCCACCGTCGCAAGCGACGTGAACATCAACTGAATCTGCCCGCCCAGCAAATCGACGACGGCAGGTGCATCACCCTTGTACGGCACATGGACGATATCGATCCCGGCCATTGACTTGAACAATTCCCCTGCGAGATGGTTACTCGTGCCCGTTCCAGCAGACCCGTAACTGATCTTTCCGGGGTTACGTTGCGCGAATGCGATTAGCTCCTTCACGCTCGCGACTGGCAACGTTGGGCTGATAACGAGGATGTTGGGTGCACCGAACGTCTGCGTGACGGGGACGAAGTCCTTGAACGAGTCATATGGAAGCTTTGAATGAAGGCTCGGGTTGGCAGTGAACGCGGCGGTCACCACCAACAACGTATGTCCGTCCGCCGGGGCCTGCGCGGCGATAGAAGTGGCAAGGACGGTTCCGCCGCCGGGACGATTGTCGACGATCACCTGCTGCCCGAGCAACTCGCCGAGCTTGCTCGCGAGCAAGCGCATGACCACATCGGTGGCGCCCCCCGGAGCGAAGGGCACAATGGCGCGAATGGGTCGGTCTGGAAACGCTTCGGCTGCCCAGGCAGGTGACGCGATAGACGCGAACACGGCGACGAAGAATACTGTCTTGAA
>Ga0105047_10018900_pt1 | contig 10653 bp, 10 predicted proteins | sample MAT04_FD_78384 | JGI IMG/M metagenome (GOLD analysis project Ga0105047, IMG submission 78384) | Freshwater microbial communities from Lake Fryxell liftoff mats and glacier meltwater in Antarctica - MAT-04 (megahit assembly) | ecosystem: Environmental > Aquatic > Freshwater > Ice > Liftoff...
AACTCTTCAAAACGTAATGTAGTTGCATCCACGTCACCATTTCCAAAAAATAAGGTTTCCAATCGCGAAATCCGTTTTTCAGCCTTTACATTCAAATGCTTCATCCAAGCCGGAAAAATTATTGACAGTGAACCGCCATGCGGAGCGCCATGAAGCAACGAAAGGATATGCCCCATGCATACACTCCCCAGTCGCCGCCACCCTTTCCATTGCCCGTCATCGTGTTCAGTGCCATTGTAGCATCGTACATTACGGCAGCCCGTTCGTCGCACCTAGGCAGGTTGTCCATCAGTTTCGGTCCCCATTCCATGGCATCGGCAATAATAGCGGTAATAAAACGGTCGCTCAGGCTGCAATCGCTGACACTGAAAAAATTTTCAAAGCAATGAGCAATCATATCGGCAATGCCATAGGTGGTATAATCAGCCGACACAGTAAAGGTAACTTCCGGATCGAGGAACGAATGAACCGGAAAACACAAAGATGAACCATTGCCATCCTTATGTCTGGTTTCAAGATTTTGCACACGGCAAATGGATTCATTTCGGTGTCTGTAGCCGCCAAGGTCACCTTCAAATTTGTGCTGACATGTTAATAAGAAATGATAATGGGCTGTCAGATTTGTAGTAGAAAAAAAATCCTCTATTTTTGCCCCTGTAATGAAAAAGCCCAAAAATAAATATTATGTAGTATGGGAAGGCCACCAAACGGGCATTTTCGACTCGTGGGACAAATGTAAAAAGCAGGTTGACGGATATGCCGCAGCTAAGTACAAAGGATTCACCACTCTCGACGAAGCTAAAATAGCTTTTAGCAGCAGTGCCTGGAATTATTACGGTAAAACTGAAAAAGCACCGATAAACAGTGAGTTGCGGAAATTATATGGCGAACCGCTCCGTCAGGCGATTTGTGTTGATGCTGCCTGTAGCGGAAATCCGGGTGTACTTGAATACCGCGGAGTAAACATGATTACCGGGCAGGAAATATTTCACCGCGGACCTTTCCCACAAGGGACAACTAATATCGGTGAATTTCTGGCTATAGTAACAGGGCTGGCCTGGCTACAACAGAATCAGTTATCATTGCCCTTATACAGCGACTCCAGGAACGCTATATTGTGGGTTAAACAGCGAAAAGTGAATACACAACTTCCACGGACAGTTAAAAACAAGGAATTGTTTAATATTTTGGATCAGGCTGTCGAATGGCTTCATAACAACCGTGTAGATACTAAAATATTAAAATGGGAAACAAAGGCTTGGGGTGAAATTCCGGCTGACTTCGGAAGAAAATAAATTCCAATCACCAGTTTTATGGATCGGAGTTTGGATGGTAATAGTACCAGACATTACCAAAGAGAAGCTTTGCGCGCGAATAAATATCTGCAAAACAAGAGTTTGTTATTTAAAATAGGATTTCGTAATTTTGCGCCCCTCAATTTAATACTTAGCTAAGTGAACCGCCTCAAAGAATATACTATTCAGTTCGTTGGGCTTGAGCCTGGAAATCATCAGTTTGAGTTTGAGGTGAATGATTCGTTCTTTGAACATTTTGAGTTTTCGCTTATTCAGCAAGGTCAGATCCATATTACCGTTGCCCTCGAAAAGATGGAACGAATGATGATTTTCAATATCACACTCGAAGGTAAAGTGCTGGTAACCTGCGATCGCTGTAGCGATGAATTTTATTTCGCTATCTCCGATACGCAGAAGCTGATTGTAAAACTGGGAGCTGAATATATGGAAGAAAGTGAAGATGTAGTTGTTATTCCGGAAACGGAATACCAGTTTGATCTTGCGCCATATGTTTATGAATTCATTCATCTGGCACTGCCCGCCCGCCTGCTTCATCCTGACGATGAAAATGGCAAGAGCACCTGTGATCCGGAAATGCTGCGACTACTCGAAAAGCTTAACACCAGCGATACTGTTGATCCCCGGTGGGAAGCACTCAAAAAACTTAATACTGATCAATAAATAGTTTGAACTAATACTAAATACACAAAACAATGCCAAATCCAAAACACAGGTTCTCGAAAACCAGAACGGCAAAACGCAGAACACATTATAAACTTGAAGCACCAACCTTCATTATTTGCACAAACTGTGGCACGTCGGTACTATATCACCGCGTATGTCCCGAATGTGGCTATTACAAAGGCCGCCTGGCTATTGAAAAAAATACAACCGCTTAATTTTGCCACTTAAACGGCAAATCATGTTAGGAAAAGGATTCTTTAAATGAGAATCGGACTTGATGTAATGGGCGGCGATTTCGCGCCGGTGGCTGCCATTGATGGAGCCATTCTTGCAGCTAAGGAACTATCGAACGACGATAAAATCGTTTTAATAGGTCAGGAGCCTGCTATACGTTCGTTATTACACGAGCGCGGATGTGATGCAGCACTATTTGAAATAGTGCATGCCACCGAAATTATTGAAATGGGCGAGCACCCTACCAAAGCTCTTGCTAAAAAACCGGATGCCAGTATTAGTGTCGGGTTTCATATGCTGAAACATAAAAAAATTGATTCTTTCGCCAGTGCCGGAAACAGCGGGGCTATGCTTGTCGGCTCAATTTTCAGCGTTAATACAATACAAGGTATTGTCCGCCCGTGTACTTCTGCTATTGTTCCTCAGGAAGATGGCGGATACAGTCTTTTAGTTGATATAGGTACTAACCCCGATGCAAAACCTGATGTTTTTTACCAGTTTGGATTAATAGGATCCATTTATGTTAAAAACGTATATCATGTTGAAAACCCGAGAGTAGCATTACTCAACATCGGTCATGAAGAGGAAAAAGGGAATCTTACCACACAATCGGCATACAGCCTGATGAAGGGTTCGAAAGACTTTAACTTTTTGGGTAACATTGAAGGCCGCGATATCCTTCATAATAAAGCTGACGTTATTGTATGCGATGGATTTACAGGAAATATAATCCTCAAGCTCATTGAGTCATTTTATGACCTGATGGAAAAACGAAACCTTGTTGATGGGTATATCCGCAGGTTTAATTACGAAAACTACGGAGGTACGCCAATACTTGGTATTAATGGTGCCGTTATAATGGGTCATGGCATATCTAATGACATCGCTATAAAAAACATGGTTTTACTTGGCCGCGATGTGTATAAAGCAAAAATTGCTTCAAAAATAAAGCATGCACTTTTAAACCTCAACGGAGGTTTTATACTGGAATAAAATACTAATTCCGGCCGTACAAGGCCTTTGGCATGATCCCAAACCGGGAAACTGTTAACATTGTTTGTACAAATTGCTTTTAAACAACAAGAGAACAAATACTTATGACAAAACTAAGAGCCGCTATTACCGGAGTTGCAGGTTATGCCCCCGATTATATACTCAATAATGAGGAGATAAGTCGTATGGTTGATACTACCGATGAATGGATAATGACACGTATTGGTATCCGCGAACGACATATTTTAAAGGGCGAAGGCCTGGCTTCATCCGATATGGGTGCTGAAGCTGTTAAGCTTTTGCTCGCTAAAACAAATACCAATCCAGAGGATGTTGATCTGGTTATTTGTGCTACCGTTACTCCGGATATGATGTTTCCGGCAACAGCCAACATAATCAGCGATAAATGCGGAATTACCAATGCATTCAGCTATGATATGAATGCAGCATGTTCCAGCTTCCTGTTTGCACTTACTGTAGGTCAGAAATTTATTGAATCAGGAACAAACAAAAAAGTAATCATTGTCGGAGCTGATAAAATGTCGGCAATAGTTGATTATACTGACAGGGCTGTTTGTCCGCTTTTCGGCGATGCTGCTGCTGCTGTAATGCTTGAACCTACAACCGAAGATGTTGGAATGATTGATTCAATTTTCAGGACCAACGGCACCGGACGTCATCATTTATATATGAAAGCCGGCGGCTCACAACGCCCTGCATCACACGAAACGGTGGATAACAAGGAGCACTATATTTACCAGGACGGTCAAACCGTTTTCAAATGGGCTGTTTCGAAAATGGCTGATATTTCGGTGGAGATGATGGAAAAACATAATCTGAAATCGGAAGACCTTGCATGGCTTGTGCCTCATCAGGCAAATATGCGTATTATCGATGCTGTTGCTAACCGCATGGGTCTTGAAAAAGAAAAAGTAATGATTAATATCGAAAGATATGGCAATACCACATCAGCAACCATACCTCTTTGCCTTTGGGAATGGGAATCGAAACTCCGTAAAGGCGATAATGTGATACTGGCAGCATTCGGTGGTGGTTTCACATGGGGATCAACCCTGCTGAAATGGGCTTACGATCCGAAGTAAAAAAGGACAAGGGGAAAGGAAGAGGGGGAGACAAGGAGAGGTTGAGGAAGAATAGAGATACAGAATATAACAGACAAACCCTGCTTTAATGGCGGGGTTTTTTGCTTTTATTCCGGCAGTATTTTCCTATATCCCACCCAGTCAAACTCCCCGAAAACCCAGGAAACGGCATCCTCATACTCATCAAAGGTATGCACCTTTTTGATCTTCTTAAATACTTTGTGAGGATCGTTAAATGAGATTGCCAGGTACGACCAATATTCTTTTAAAACGCTGACAGCCGACAAATTATCATTCATTTGCCTGCGGTATCCGAAATACAAATCATCAATAAATTTTCTGATGTGAGCCTTGCGGTCAGTTGCAACATAGAGATCTTTACAATCAGCAGGCAAAAACGGATCATACAATAAACCACGCCCTATCATCCAGGTTTTTATTGCCGGAAACGTATTGCCGAAGTACATGAAATCATTTTTAGTAAAAATGTCTCCGTTATAAATTACCGGAACCGTGAGAAGCGAAATTGCCTGGTTGAAAATTTCCTGATCAGGTTCACCAGCGTAAAGTTGTTTGCCAATGCGCGCATGAATGGTTAATTCAGGAATGTTATGTTTGTTAAAAACAGGAATAAGTTCAAATATTTCATCTGAAGATAAATACCCAAGCCTGCATTTTACGGAAAACCTGATAGCGACTTCGTCAATTACCTTTCGCAGGATTTCATCAATCATTTCTGGGTATGGAAGCATGCCTGAGCCTCTTTTCTTATCGGCTACCTGCGGGTACGGACAGCCAAGGTTCCAGTTTATTTCGCTAAAACCCAGGTTTTCGCAAAACCGGGCAAAGCGAATAATTTCATCGGCATCTTTACTTAAAATCTGTGGTACAACTTCAATCCCGTTTTCAAAAGGGTTTCCCAATTCGGCAAGTTTTCGGGCCGGGAGCTTGCTGTTGTGATGGATTGCAGTAAAAAAAGGAGTGAAAAGCTTATCAACTCCCTGGAAATGTTTTACATAAACCCGACGGAATGTAACCCCTGTAATTCCCTGAAAAGGAGCTAAATATATTTTGTGTTGCTGTGGCAAAGTGAAGAATTATCAGTAGTTCATCCTTTATTTCTTACTCTCAAGGTATTCCTTCAGTTTATCCTGATTTTTGGCATCGGCCAGTTTTTTAACTTCCCCACGGATTTTATAGTTATTTACAGGATTTTCGCAGTAGTTTACCAACAAAACATATGAATTGTATTTAATATCGTCGCGGCTCACACCTTTGCCTTTTTCGAGAGCATATTTTGCACAACTTGCAATATAAACTCCTATCAGATCGTAATCGTTTTTAGCGATTTTGGTAAGTGTTTCATCAAGTGGAAACGAGTAATCGGGTGTTCCCTGCATCCATTTCATAATAAAAGCAATTGCGCTTTCCCTATGTGTGTTATCCTTATCAACCGGACTTGAATACACATAATCGGAGGCCAGTATAACCTGCGGCTCTGCTCTCCTGAAATCATTGGCAGTAGCCAGAAATACATTATCGTATTGCGATTTGTTCTGCGAAAAGCTACTTAATGCTGCAAAAATGAGCAGCGATAACAAAACTATTTTCATGAAGGGAATGGATAAAGTAATTTTAATCCGGTATAAAAATCAATTTCTTATCCTGGGAAGAAAATGATTGAAAAACAAAGATAGTTTACTTTTTTTGAACATGGGAAGTTTATAACCGGTAAGAGTAGAAATACAGTTTCGGACAGTTTCAGCTATAGCTCATATGAATCCCATAAATCGTTTGGGCTTTTTACTTCCTTCATTTGGCTGATGTATATTTCATCACCGTTACAGCGCAGATTAATCATTCCAAAAAGAATAGTATTGCTCTTCATATTTACTGAACGCGCCAGTTCAGTAGAATAAACAAGTGGCCTTTTCCCGCGTGCATATTTACCGGCACAGCCTATTGCATCGGCACGCGGATGCGAAAACCCTTCGTTATCGCCCGAAGAAATAACAGTTGCATATGGATTTACAAGTTGCATAAATTGTTCAGTAAAATCGGATGAGCCATGATGACAGGCTTTGGCAACATCAACTTCGAAAGGATTGGCCGGGGAGTATTTCGCCATCAGATATTTTTCAGCCTGGGTATTAAGGTCGCCTCCAAGCAGAAAAGTCCGGTTTCCGAATGTTATTTTCAGTACAATACTGTGACCATTAATTGTTTTACCTTCATCAGTCCAGTAAATAAAAGCGTTTCTGTTGCTGATTTTCTCGTTGAATGGGGCTAATACTTCGATACGGAAGGGTTTTCCTTCAATAGTTTTTTTCACAGGAATATCACCCGCTTTAATACGCTTTACACGCTTAACCCTATCTTCTTCATCCGCTTTTTTTAATGCAGCCATAAACGAAGAAATATCCAGGTTAAAAGAGTTATTCTCCGTAACAGTCAGTAGGTTATCAAATATTTTGGTCAGGTAGTTTTTACCATCTTTTTTCACAATATCACCAATACCGCTTGAATATGTGTTGCCTTTAGAAGCAAACTTTAAAATACCCGCATGATAGATGTTACCAAATGTAAATGCCGGATTTTCAATTATTTTAATGAATCCTTTATAATGATCGGTGTCGAAATGGCTAACAAACAAATAATCAATATGTATAGGTTTATTATCGTTAATAAGATAAGTATATTGCCATTTAGTTAAATATCCCGACATATTATTCCCCGGGCCTGCATCAATAAGTATTTTCAATTCTCCTGTTTCAATAAGCACACCATCGCCCTGTCCAACATCAAGATAGAATATTTTCAGACCCATATTGTCAGTCAGATCCGACTTTTTCATCCAGCCATCAGGACCGGCGGTTACAACTTTTACAAAATCACCGTCCTCAGCGGTTATTGTAACATATGTACCCAAAAGTATCCGGTTAATAACCTTTACACCTTTATTTTCCGAAACACTTTGGTAAATGGGAGCTTCGTTTATTGCAGCATATTTGAAGGTTGTAGCCATAATGGTAAATTGTTAAATATGAATACCTTATGAATTTATTTTTGGACACGCTAATTTAAGAATAAAGTAAATGAGATTTTTAAAGCGATTTTAGTTCAAATGGTTATTAAATCAATCGATGTTTATATTCCTTAATCACTGCGAATTACAAACCGAATGTGTCTAACAGCTGAAAAAGCTTTTTGTTTACAAATTTGATTGAAGAGAATATGGCTTCAAGACTTAAGGATATCCCGTTGAAATTATTTTTTCAGAAGTATCAAAATATAGTGTGGGCGCATTCTGCTGTGTGTTTCTTCATGATCTTTATTATTAATTCGGGATTCGCGAATTGCGAATATTCAGATTTTATCCAGGTTGGATTCAAGTGGCAGCAAAACTTTACCTTCCTGAAAAATGTATTCAGATTTTCCTTTTATCTCAAATCCCTCATAAATATTCGAATCACACTTCTGCATCTGATTTTCAACAGAAATAATCGATTTCATTTCCGGATTCCATATCACCAGGTCAGCATCTGATCCAACTGCTAAGGCTCCTTTTTGAGGATAAAGTCCGAAAATACGGGCTGCATTGGTGGAAGTAAGCTTAACAAATTGTTGCAGACTGATTTTTTTTGTTAAAACTCCATAGGTATAAAGTAGTGCCAGCCTGTTTTCGATTCCTCCGGCACCATTTGGGATTTTTGTAAAATCATTTTTGCCAACATCCTTCTGCCCTTTTGTATTAAAAGGACAATGATCGGTTGAAATTACATCCACCGTTCCATCTGCCAATGCCAGCCAAAGCGCTTCCTGATCCTGTTTTGATCGGATAGGCGGACTGATCACATATTTCAATGAATCAGGTAAAGGTTTTGAATACACACTTTCGTCGAGCACTAAATACTGGGGACAGGTTTCGCAAAACAACGGAAGCCCTTCTTTTTTAGCTTCCCTGATATATTCAATGGATTTTGCTGTTGAAGTATGAACGATATAAGTTTTGCATCCGGTTTTGCGACAAAGTTCAATTACTTTCCTCACAGATTCGGACTCCACTTCTGCAGGCCGCGAAAGGGCGTGATATAAAGGTTCAGTTTTCCCCTGGCTTATAAATTTCTTCTGATTTCTCAATATAACATCGCCTTCTTCGCAATGTACAAGTATTGTGGCATTAAGCGAAGCTGCCTTTTTCATTACCTGTTCAAGCTCAACGTATTCAATTCCTATGCTGCCTTTGTATGCCAGGTAAGCTTTGAAGGATTTGATGCCAACTTCATTCACGCACCATTCCATTTGTTCCGGAATGGTTTCGTCGAACCAGGTAATTCCCATATGCAATGTGTAGTCAACCATGCATTTGTTAGATTCCTTCAGGCGAAAAGCAAGAGCTTTCATTAATGATTGTCCGTGAGAAGGAGTAACGAAATCGATTAAGAAAGTTGTTCCTCCGGCAACAGCAGCTTTGCTCCCACTCAGGAAATCATCACAGGATGGCCCAGCAGGAGTGGGCAGTTCGAGATGCACATGAGGATCAATTCCACCAGGGAAAATGTATTTGCCTTTGGCATCAATAATTTTAAAGGCAGGATATTTTGCGGGATCAAGATGCCCAATTTCTGAAATCACGCCTTCACTTACTGCAACATCAGCCAGAAGAGTAGTTTCAGCGTTGATAATGGTTCCGTTGATGATCAGGAGTTTGCTCATAGAAAAATTTATTTAAGTGTCTGCACACCTGAAGGGCGAATTGATTTCGATACCCGAAGGGTGAAATTATTGGTTGCCCAAAGGGTGTCTGACACTATTTTGCAGCCACTACTATTTTTTCAAACAGACCTTCAGCGTTTTTCTCAAAACCTAATTTTATCAGGTATTTCGAATACTTTTCACTCCGCCCGTCGGCAATTACTTTTGTAAAGCCTTCATTTATAAAGCGATCCCGCAATCGAAGGTAGATAAATTTGCCATTCTTAAAATCGCGGTATTCAGGCAACACAAAATCCAATCCAACTGAAAGACAATGGTTTTGATCGCGATGTGCAAGAAAAACACCGGCGACAGCCATATTGCGTAAAACAAAGAAACTAATGGTATTCATTTCAGGCTGATACACAAATCCCGGAAAGTACTTTTCGATATCATCTTCATGAAATTGCAGGAATCGTATCAGGTACCTGTTATCAGCCCGCACTTCCAGTATTTCGAAAACTTCTTTTTTTGAATAAATTGAATTCAGATAATAAATGTCGACCAAAGCAATAAATGCATTGAGAAATCCAACCGGCCAGGCTCCAATCAGGAATCCGTATGTGGAAAAGGTCAGAGCACCTAAAAGATTTATCCATCTGAATTTCAGGATGGAGCTCATAGTCATTGAAAGTGCAATAACTATTGAGGCAAAATAGCCGATTCCTTGTAAAAGAGATATTTCCATAGAAAGTTGAGAGCCTAATGTATTTACGATTTGTGAGGTACGATTTACGAATGATACTGATTTACGAATGACGATTTACGAATTGTTTGCCAGCGATTTAAATATGTTCCGGTAACTTACTCAAGCACTATTATCGTATTTCGTAAATCGTACTTAACAAATGATTGACCGTCAAATGATGGCAAAATTAGTCTAAAAAAACTATCCCTTCATTTTCGCCCAAAGTCTTATGGCTTGTTCCTTTGCAAAGACTAGAATTTTCTCTTCATCCACGGTTAGTATTTTCTGGTTTTCAACTACCAGTCTGCCCTGTGAAATCACATGCTGAACGTGCTTTGATTCGAGTCCGAATACAAAATGGCCAAAGAAATTGCCGGTGTTGAAAGGTGTAGGCGTATCATAATCTAAAACTACCAGGTTGTTCGGGCCATGCCCTTTGAAACCGTTGCTTTGCAAGTACCTGTCAGCATTGCGGAAACGTTGATAAACGCTATCGTAACCAATGGCATCGAAATTCTGACCAACAAAAAAGGCAGCTTTTGCACTACGTAGCATATCGCTGTGCATGCCATCTGTGCCCATCATAATGTTTCCGCCAAGTCCCACAGCATTGAAATAACCAACTTTGTTATTCAGGTTGCTTTCGGTATTCTGAACCACCCAAGCCGGGCTGTTGCTTATGATTTTCTTCTCATTTTCGCTTAAATGAAGGCAATGACCCAGAATGGTTTTACCAGATTCAAGCGCGCCAAATTTCTCCAAACGCTCGATAACACGCATTCCATATGTTGAGACGCAATGATCCTGGTCGCTTTTGGCTTCGGCAACATGGATATGGATGCCTGTTTCTGTTTGTTTTGCAAGTTCAACGGCGTTTTCCAAGGTATCATCAGAAATTGTA
>Ga0105047_10018901_pt1 | contig 10653 bp, 12 predicted proteins | sample MAT04_FD_78384 | JGI IMG/M metagenome (GOLD analysis project Ga0105047, IMG submission 78384) | Freshwater microbial communities from Lake Fryxell liftoff mats and glacier meltwater in Antarctica - MAT-04 (megahit assembly) | ecosystem: Environmental > Aquatic > Freshwater > Ice > Liftoff...
CGCCGGGACCGCCGAACCGGCGAGCTACCCCCACTTTCGCCACGCCCACACCGCCGATCTCGTGTCGGCAATGACCGCGAGTGGCTGGTGTCACGCCACGGTTTCGACGATTGAATCGTTCCGCACCCTTGATTGCGACGAGTTGTGGACCTGGGTCGGCCGGGCACTGGGCGTGCGAATGGTCGATGGCTCGTATCGAAAAGAGCCCCTGACGGACGAGGAAACCACCGCCGTGCGGGCCGAGCTGTGTCGATTGATCGCGCCGTACCGGGAAACGGACGGTTGTTACCGGCTCCCGGTGCACGGGTGGCTGGTGACCGCTATCCGAGCTGGCTGACGGCGTCGGCTACTTCGGCCTTGTTGAAGACGCCGTTCCATCGGCGAACTTCGTTGCCGGACTTGTTGTACAAGATCATCGCGGGCTGTGCCGGCACGCCGAAGTCGACCCAAGTCTTTCCGGACTTGTCCCAGGTCATCGGGAACGTGACCCCGGTTTCGCTCACGAACTTCTTCGCCAGCGTGAGGTCGTCCTGGGTGCCGACGCCGATGACGGCCATGGTGTTGGTCTGCTGTCGAGCGAACTGCTCGACGTCGGGCGCTTCGGCCCGACAACGCGTTCAGAGAGGCGCCCAGAACCAGACCAGCAGTGCCTTGTCGGTGGGCAGGAGCGACCCGAGCTCCACGTCGGTGGCGGTGGCAACGTTGGTCACTGGCTGGGTTCGCACCGAGCGGGGTACCGGGCTGCCCGCAACGGCGCCGCCACTGCCACTGCCGCTGGCGTCACTGCCCCCGCCGCACGCCGCAGTACCGAGTGCGAGCGCTACGACGACGGCCGCACCGGCGGACCGCGCCCGCCATGGGCCGGTTCGCTGGCGGGGATTTCGGGGGACCATGGCGAGAAGCGTAACGGCCCGCGCAGGGTTTGGGGCGTCGAGCCCGCCCGGTAGCGTCTCGTCGCGATGTCACCAACGATTCCGAGCACCGGTTTCTCTGACCCCCCGACCTCGTGGCCGGCCGTCCCCCTGCTCTCCGCCAAGGCCTACGACGAGGCATCGGTGTTCGTGGCCGACAAGTTGTTGCGGGAGGCTCGGCGGCAGCGCAACTTGCCCGAGGTGGATGTACCTGAGGTCTGCGTGCTCGACCCCGACGGCGACATGGTCGAGTGGCTGGTGCGTTCGGGCCGCGGCGTGCTCCATCCCGGGTGGGCCTGCTATCACACCAAGCTCTACACCTACCACCTCCCTTCCGCCGTCGTCGGTGACGCTGATGTCGACGGCGACAGGTCGGGTCGAGAGGTTGGGGTCGTGGGCTGCGCGGTGGGATCTTCGTTCGCCGTGCTCGTGGCCGAGGAACTGGCGGCATCGGGATGTTCACTGGTGGTGAGCGTCACGTCGGCTGGTCGGATCGTGCCACTGGGCGAGCCGCCGTATTTCGTGCTGATCGATCGTGCGCTGCGCGACGAGGGCACGAGCCTGCACTACCTTCCGCCGGGCCGGTGGAGTTCGATCGATGCTGCGTTGTTGGACCGGCTCGACGGGGCGTTCTCCGGGCTCGACGAACCGGTGCGCACCGGAGCATCGTGGACCACGGACGCCCCGCTGCGCGAGACACTCACGGCCATCGCCGCCGCCGAGGCCGACGGAGTCGTGGCGGTCGAGATGGAGGCCGCCGCGCTCTACGCCTACGCCGAAGCCTGCGACCGCCAGGTCGTGTGCGTCGCTCATGTCACGAACACCATGTCGGCCGACGGCAACGACTTCGAGAAGGGTGAAGACGGCGGCACCCACCGTTCCTTCGCCGTGGTCGCCGCCATCGCCGACCGCCTCGCCCCTCGATCCCCGGGTTGACGTCGGCCGCTGCTCGAAGGCGGCGATGACATCGACACCACTTCGTCATCCCGCGTGCTTTTGGGTCATCGCCCCTGCCGAGGAGGTCTCGCAGGTGACTGGGGTGTGGGTGACCGGGGTGTGGGTGACTGGCTCGCAGGTGACTGGGGTGTGGGTGAGTGGGTGCGGTGACTGCGGCCGGGCGCCGTGGGGTCAGGAGGCGTTGATGAGCCAGGCGCGGCCGGTCAACCGGATGGTTCCCTCGGCATAGTGGGGCGTGAGCGATTCACGCACCGCCTCGAGCGCCTTGGCCGAATCGTCCTCGGCCGCTCCGTTGAACATGGCGCGTCCCAGCCCGGAGCCGAGCAGGAAAGCGATGGCCTGATCGATGGCCTCGGCGGCGGTGGACCCCGAACCGATCGGGAGCAGCGCTTCGGTGGAGGTGATCGCCACTGCCGAGAAGCCGGCATCGGTGAGGACCGATGTGGTGCGGTCGGTATCGGCCAGGCTGAACGGGCCAGGGGCCACTTCGCCGTCGGGATTCGTGTCCGGCATCCCGAGCACGGTCGCCGCCGCCGCCCCGGGCACGATCATCCAGTCGTTCACGAAGAGGTCCTGCCAGCACACGAACGTCAGCGTCCCTTGCGGCGCGAGTGCGGAGTGGAGGTTGGTGAAGGCGGCCACCGGATCGTCGAAGAACATGACGCCGAAGCGGCTGATGATCCGATCGAATGCGCCCGAACCGAACGGGTGCGTTTGCGCATCAGCCACGGTGAAGGTCACCTGCGGAAGACCGGCTGCTTCCGCTCGGCGGGCCGCGAGCGCGGTCATGGGTGATGACAGATCGGCGCCGAGCACCGTGCCGGCACCGCCCACGGCGCGGCCGGCGTCGAGGGTGACGGCCCCGCAACCACAGCCCACGTCGAGCACGCGCACGCCGTCCGTGAGGTCGGCGCTGGCGAGGAGGCGCTCACCGAGCGGGCCGAGCATGGCGTCGTAGCGATCGGCATGGGTCACCCAGTGGGAGGACTCCTCACCGTTCCAATGGGCGGCCTGACCGGCGTTGGGCGTGTCGGGTGAGTCGGGGGTGGTGCTCATTGGTGTCTCCTGGTGGTGGATTGGTGCGGGCGGGTGAGGCCGCGATCAGGCACATAGGCGCCCGCTCGATGCGGTCGGCGCCGTTGGTTCGTCGCCCACCACGCCGTTCGTGTGCGTACGGGGGTGGTGAACTGGCGGAATACCGGTGCGGTCGGAGTCAAGGCGGGACACCCGTTTGTGTTCATGGCCCCCCGTTTGGAGAACCGCCTCGAAACGATCTTGGTGTCCCCGATACGCGGCGTGTGAGCCGTCGGACTGGTGGTCCCCGCATCACGTCCGACTTTCGAAACGAACGTCGGACGTGGCGGCGTCGGACGTGAGGGCGTCGGACGTGAGGAAACGAAGCAATCGGACAGCTTCGGACTCGATGGCGGACCGGGAGCGCGTGGGCCGCGTGGGCAGGTGTCGAACCGACAGATGGGCGCCAGGCGTGCCGCCATGTTCGAGCCGCCACGATGCGCGCACAACGCCGTCGTAGAGCACCGTGCCGATTCCGTGACGGCCTACCTCCCACAGCCGTCCGATCCCTGCGGCATCTGGTGGGTGGTGGAAACGCGAGCGGTCCGCGTGTGCGAGCAGGAGGTTGTCGTATTCGGGCAGAAAGCGCACGGGTGCCTTCGTGGTGGGGGCGGGCCGCGGCGCGTCGGGCAAGTCGAACAGCTCACGTCCCCGCTCATCCGCGAAGACCGCCAGCTCCGGGCGCAAGCGGTCGAGTACCGCCCGCACACCGGTGAGCCGGCTCCACGTGGAGACGTCGGCCACGGTGGCAGGGCCGAAGGCGGCGAGGTAGCGGCGGACGTAGGCGTCGATCGACGGTTTCGGATCGAGCGGACGCCCGAGCCAGCAGTCGGCGCGCACGAGCGTCACCTGGCTGCTCTGGCCCCACATCCCGCGGGGAGGTGCTTGCACGAGGGTTTCCGTGGACATGGACCGTACCCCCTTCGGTTTTTGGTAGGGGAGACGCATCAAAATTGATGCGTCTCCCCTACCAAAAAATGGAGAAAGGGGGCCGAAGAGGGGGCCGAAGAGGGGGCGGGAGGGGGAGGTCGGACGGGGCGGGGCGCCGCTACGGGCCGGAGAATGTGGGACCGGCAGCCGCGTCCAGGTTGGGACCACTGGCCTTGCCAGCTTGACGGCCGGAGCCGTTGTCCTGCTGACGAGACTTGGCTTCGGCGCGGGCCACCACCTGGTGATGCACCTCGTCGGGGCCGTCGGCGAGGCGCAGCGTGCGCTGGCTGTGCCACATGTCGGCCAACGGGAACCACTGCGAGATTCCGGCGGCGCCATGCATCTGAATGGCCTCGTCGATGATGTCGCAACACTTCTCGGGCACCATGGCCTTCACCGCGCTCACCCACACGCGGGCTTCGGCGTTGCCGAGGGTGTCCATGGCCTTGGCGGCGCGGAGCACCATCATGCGCATGGCCTCCACTGCGATGCGGGCTCGCGAGATCACCTCCATGTTCTTGCCGAGGTTGATGAGCTTCTTGTTGAAGCCTTCGCGGCTGAGCCCACGGTCCACCATCATCTCGATGGCCCGTTCGGCCGCGCCTACCGAACGCATGCAGTGATGGATGCGGCCGGGGCCGAGGCGCAGTTGGGAGATCTCGAAGCCCCGCCCTTCGCCGAGGAGGATGTTGTCCTTGGGCACGCGCACGTCGGTGAAGCGCAGGTGCATGTGCCCGTGGGGCGCATCATCGCTGCCGAACACCATCATCGGCCCCACTACTTCTACCCCTGGCGCGTCGATCGGTACGAGGATCTGCGACTGCTGCTTGTAGCTGTCGGCATCGGGGTTGGTGCGCACCATCGTGATGAGGATCTTGCATCGAGGGTCGCCGGCGCCGGAGATGTAGAACTTCTCGCCGTTGATCAGCCACTCGTCGCCGTCGAGCACCGCCGACGTTTGGATCTGCCGTGCATCGGAGCTCATCACGCCGGGTTCAGTCATTGCGAACGCCGAACGGATCTCGCCCCGTAGCAATGGTTCGAGCCATTGCGCCTTCTGCTCGGGGGTGCCGACCCGCTCCAGCACCTCCATGTTGCCGGTGTCCGGCGCTGAGCAGTTGAGGCATTCCGATGCCAACCGGTTCTTGCCGAGCTCGTTGGCGATGTAGGCGTAGTCGAGGTTGCTGAGCCCTTGCCCGGTCTCGGCGTTGGGGAGGAAGAAGTTCCACAGCCCCAGCTCGCGGGCCTTGGCCTTGGCGCCGTCGAGCAGCTCGAGTTGTCCGGGGGCCCAGCTCCACCGTTCGGCCCGGCCCTCGCCCATCCGGAAGAACTCCTCCGTGATGGGTTCCACCTCGTTGCGGATGAACGCCACCACGGCGTCGTAGAGCGGGCGCACCCCCTCCGACATCCGCAGGTCGAGATCGTCTGGGCTGGCCATCTTGAGGGCGCCACCAACCATGTTGGGCTCCGTTTCGGTTGCGTTCTGCGGGGGGAGGGGTGGGTCTGGGGATCGGGGGGGATCGCGGCCGAGTCTTGCCGATTTCCCCGCTGGTCGTCGTGGTCGGGCGGGCCCCTACGCCAACGCCCGAACGATTCCGGTTCTTTGTGGGTTCGTTGCTCCCGGGCGGTGAGGCCGAGATCGTGGCCCCCCGCCTCCGGACGCGGGATGGGTGCGCCGGCAGTAGGGTCCGCCGGGAACTTCGGCATCGAGCGCGTCGTTGAGTCCTCGATCGCCGCAATGTCTGTTGCGGCCAACTTCGTTCGAGCCGTTCCCCTTCGACTCCCCTTCGACCTTCAGGAGCTTCCCCCATGACCGACTACCTGGCCCGTCTTGATGCCGTCATCGAGGCAGAGATCGCGCCCAACGCGATCCACATCGACGCTGACGGCCGCTACCCCCGCGACAACATCGCCGCTCTCAAGGCGGCCGGTTTGTTCGGCCTGGTGAGCAGCACCGAGGTTGGTGGCGAAGGGCAGGGTCCCCGCGCTGCCACCGAAGTGGTGGGACGTATCGCCCAGCACTGCTCGTCCACCGCAATGATCGTGTGCATGCACTACGCGGCCACGGCCCTGCTCGAAGCCACGGGTGACGACGAGGTCCGCAGGGCCATAGCCAGCAATCAGCACGTCACCACCTTGGCCTTCTCCGAGAAGGGATCGCGCAGCCACTTCTGGGCCCCGCTGTCCACCGCCACGGTCGACGGCGACAGCGTTGTACTCGATGCCAACAAGTCCTGGGTGACCGGCGCGGGGGAAGCCGACAGTTATGTGTGGAGCAGCCTGCCGGCGGCGGCGGAGGGGGCAAGCACTCTGTGGTTGGTGCCGTCGAGCACCGAGGGCCTCAAGATCGACGCGCCGTTCGACGGCCTCGGGCTCCGCGGCAACGCGTCGAGCCCCGTGAGTGCGGCGGGGGCGGCGATTCCACTTGGCAACCGGTTGGGCGCAGATGGTGGTGGGTTCGATCTCATGATCGGAACCGTGCTCCCGTGGTTCAACCTGATGAATGCCTCCATGTCGGTGGGCCTGATGGATTCCGCCGTCGGTGCAACGGCGGCGCACCTCACCTCCACCCGGCTCGAACATCTCGACCAGACGCTTGCCGACAATCCGGTCAACCTCCTGCACCTCGCCAAGGCCCGGGCCCAAGCCGACGCCGCGGAAGCCTTCTTGGAACGAGCGGTCACCGCAGTCGAGGGCGGAGCCGAAGACGCCGTGCTCCGGGTGCTCGAGGTCAAGGCGATCGCCGCTGATGCAGCGATCTCGGTGACCGACACGTGCATGCGGGTGTGCGGTGGATCGGCGTTCCGGAAAGAGTCCGGCGTCGAGCGCAAGTTCCGTGATGCCCGGGCGGCGGCGGTCATGGCTCCCACCAGCGATGTGCTCTACGACTTCATCGGCAAGGCCATCTGCGGTCTGCCGCTCTTCGGATGAACTCGCCAGTCCCCCCAGAACCTTCGAGAAAGCGAGTGATGCATGACTGACGGATCCCTACTGGTTGGTGCCGTGGCCTACTCCGCCAACGTCGTTCCCATCTGGGAAGGCATCAAGGACTATTTCGAGGGCAGCGCCGCTCCCATGGACTTCGTGCTGTTCTCGAACTACGAGCGTCAGGTCGAGGCCTTGATGCAAGGACACATCGACATCGCCTGGAACACCAACGTCGCCTGGATTCGCACGCTGCGCCAGAGTGACGGTGCGGCCCGCGCCCTTGCCACCCGCGACACCGACCTCGTGTTCAAGACGCTGATGATCGGACGAGCGGGTGACGGCCTCGACGGTCTCGCGAGTCTGAAAGGGCGGCGGGTGGCGCTCGGCTCTCGCGACTCCGGGCAGGCTCGAATCCTCCCCGTCCACTTCCTCGCCCGCGAAGGCATCAGCACCGACGACGTCGAGTTGGTGATCTTCGACTCCGACGTAGGCAAACACGGCGACACCGGTCGATCCGATCTCGATGCCCTCCGGGCGGTGCTCGACGACACCGCCGACGTCGCCGCCGTTGGCGTGAACACCTGGCAGAACCTCACGGCGGCGGGCGACGAGACGATGTCGGACCTCGCCGTGGTATGGGAGTCCGAGGCCTACAGCCACTGCAACTTCAGTGCGCTCCCCTCACTGGCCGACGACGTCGCCCAACCTTGGGTTGATCACCTGCTCAAGATGGACTGGAACATCCCGGAGCATCGGGTGGTGCTGGAGCTCGAAGGCCTCACCGAATGGAAACTCCCTGAACTCTCGGGCTACCAGTCCCTGATCGACGCCATGGATGAGCAAGGGATTGCCGACCATTGGTAGGGGCCCGAGCGGCCCTGTGGCCGAGCGGATTCCGGGGCCAAGCCCGAGCGGCTGCGGCACCCTTCGTTCACCGGTTCGCTGAATCTCGAAAGCGAGCGGTATGTCTTCAAAGCTGATGCTCGATCTGGTCGATGCTGTCTCTTCCGCGCCAGTGGGAACCGTGGTTGCCTTTCCTGTGGATACGGCGGCGGAGGTCGACATCGTTCGCCGGTGGTGCGATGCCACCGGAAACTCCGTGCTGTCGGTGCTCGACACGGCGATCGAGGTGTTCCGCGGGCGCATCACCGATCCCATCGAAGCGCTCCCCGTCGAACGCCGACCCGGCTATCGCTTGTGGGTGTACACGAACTTCCACTGCAATCTTTCCTGCGACTACTGCTGTGTGGAGTCCTCGCCCAAAGCCGATCCGCGCGTGATCCCGCTCGGCGAGTTTCGCGATCTCGTGGGTGAAGCGGTCGATTCGGGCGTGCAGGAGCTCTACATCACCGGCGGCGAGCCGTTCATGCTGCTCGATCTTGATGAGCGTCTCGTCGCCGCCACGGCGTTCCTGCCCACCACGGTCCTCACCAACGCGATGGTGTGGCGAGGGGATCGGCTTCGGCGTCTGGAGGCGCTTCCCCGCCAGGGCCTCACCCTCCAGATCAGTCTCGATTCGCCCACCAGCGAGCTCCACGATCGCCATCGCGGTGCAGGGAGTTTCGCCCGGGCCATTGAAGGTGTTCACACGGCGATCGATCTTGGGTTCCGAGTTCGGGTGGCCGCCACGTTGGGAACCGATGCCGGGAATGCCGAAGCAGAGCTGCAGCAGTTTTTCGACGAGCTGGGCTTGCAGGAAGACCAACGGGTGGTTCGGCGGGTTGCTCGTCAGGGATCGGCCAACGCCGGGCTCACGGTGTCCCGGACATCGCTCATCCCTGAGGTATGCGTCACCGCCGAGGGCGTCTACTGGCATCCGGTGGCAGCCATCGATCCCGACATGCTCGTCACCAAACACTGGCGCCCGTTTGCCGCCGCGCTGTCGGCCATGCGCGACGAGTACCGGCAATACCGGATCGCCGGCGATGTGCTCGCCAGCGCATTCCCCTGCGCCTGAGCCGGGCCGAGGACAGCCTTGGCCGTGCGCCCGGTTCAGGAACCGGGCGCACCGCCGGAGCGTAGGTTTCCCGGCACAGACCCGAGTACGAGGGTGTGACCGGCGGACCGCCCGATCTCTTGGAGCATCCGTAGTTCCAGAAGCGCGGGCTCGGCGGCGACCAACTTCGCGGCGTTGGCCAAACTGCGAAGCGAGGCCGATTCGGCGCGTGCGCGTTCGAGCGCGGCCAAACCCTCGGCTCGCGCCAACAACACGGCGCCGTTGGCGCGGCGAAGCTCCATGGGGAGCACGAGGTCTTTGATCGAAAGCTCGTCGATGGCGAGACCCACGGAGGTGCCCGCCGGTGCCGTGCCCCCCAAGAGTGATTCGAGCACGGCCTCGCCCAAAGCCCGACGATCGGTGAGCAGGTCGTCGATGCTTCGGGTGGCGACCGCCTCGCGCAGCGCCACCTGGGTGGCCAAGTACAGGACCGTGTCGGCGTTGGCGGCACCGAACACGAACCGCTCGGGATCAACGATGCGTTTCAGGACGGCAACGGTGATCTTCACGGTGACGCCGTCGGCCGTCGGAATCTCTTGGGTGGGAAGGATTTCGACGGTCGGACGGATGTCGACGACATGGGCGATGTGGTTGCGGGTCGGTCGACGATGTCGACCTGGGCTGAGCACGCCCAGAACCTCGCCACGACGGCACAGCACCGCGCGTTGTCCGGGCTCGATGGTCAAACCTCGGAGGGAAGGGACACGATGCGAGATCACGCGAACGTTGGCGTCGGGGCCGAACGAATGGGCGTAGATGCGTCGTGATGCGGCCATGGCGGTGCTCCTTGATCGGATGGGATCGGTGGTGGTTGGGGTGGTGGTGGTTGGGGTGGTTGGCCCCGACCGACCGTGACGGCCCGGCGGGGCGTCGGGCATGCCCGGGCCGCAAGGCCGACCCGTCACGATGCGATATCGAGTCGGTCGGGGCCAACACTGGTCGGGCATTGAGCCCGTGGATCTCAACCAGTCGATCGAAGTGACGCACGGAACTGTTCCGGCAACACCGGCCCAACCGTTCCTTCGAACGGGGCAACCGTAAAGCCAGGAGTGTGGGTGGCCAATCGAGTTTCGCGAGGGGATGTCGGTGGACTTCCCGGTCGTTCCCGGAGTGGCGGGCTCTCAGCCTCGTGGGGCGAACATGATCACGGCCACGCCGATCAGGCAGAGCGCGGCACCGAGGAGGTCCCATCGGTCGGGTTTGAAACCGTCGACCGCCACTCCCCAGGCCAGTGAACCGGCCACGAAGATCCCGCCGTAGGCGGCAAGGATCCGACCGAAGTTTGCGTCCTCCTGCAACGTGGCCACGTAGCCGTAGGCACCGAGGGCCACGATGCCCGCGCCGATCCACGCCACGCCACGGTGCTCTCGTACCCCTTGCCACACGAGCCACGCCCCACCGATTTCGGCGATCGCCGCTACTACGAATAGGGCCAGGGTTCGGACGACGGCCACAGGTTCAGCCTTGCAGACCCCACGGCACCAGCGTCGTACATCGCCGCAGGCATACCAACCGTCCTACGAGCGGTCGGGACCACGACCGGTCTGACACGAGACCCCACGCCCTTCATAGGATCCTCACACTTGGCGGCGAGGATCGACCACGTGATCCCTCCACCACGGCCTCAGGGCGACCCACGGCCCCTCCCCGGCGACCAGTCGCCGGGTTCGTCGCCGGGTCCGCCGCCACGGCCGTGGCCGCCGGGCCGTCATGGTCACCATCGTCTTGGCGGTCGTCGCCCTGTTCGCCATCACCTCGTCGTGTGTTGTTCCGATCACGCCGGTAGTGGCGTTCGTGGACGACACGTTCGAAGGCTTCCCCGTCGTGTCCTACATACCGGCCAATCCGAAAGCGATC
>Ga0105047_10018903_pt1 | contig 10652 bp, 10 predicted proteins | sample MAT04_FD_78384 | JGI IMG/M metagenome (GOLD analysis project Ga0105047, IMG submission 78384) | Freshwater microbial communities from Lake Fryxell liftoff mats and glacier meltwater in Antarctica - MAT-04 (megahit assembly) | ecosystem: Environmental > Aquatic > Freshwater > Ice > Liftoff...
AATGCAAAAAGCGCTTGTTTCCGCAATTGGACACAAGCGCTTCCTCAGTTTTAATCTACGACGGCGGAAGTACCGAATCGGACGCCGGCCGATTGGCCGAAATCGATAACTGATTTGTAGTCAAAGAGATGCCGGGAGAATATTTATTTTTTTACCTTGTGAATCTCGATTCCGGGTTCCCAAAAACGGCACCCGAGGGGATGAAAGGGGGTCGGGATCTGGGTGATTCTGGCGTCGGCCGGCGGCAACGCGCGCGATCTGCGGGCTCCCGCCCCTGGGTCGGGTACCGACCGGAAACGGGCGACGGCGATTAAGCTAAGTGATAGCAGTATATACGGTTAGAACTGACCATTTTCGAAGGACAGCAAGAGCGACCGGCTGAATAGCTCGCTGATCGCCCATGTCGCCAGCATCCACGCACCGCGGGTCGTGTACTTCACACGGGGAGACGATCTCGCGGCACTTAATCGCGCCGCAGTCTGTGTGCTCGGCAACGAGTTGACGAATAACCTGGAGTTTGTTCACTGCTTTGAACAAGATTCTGATATTTCGCCAAAGCTCGCCCTCGGCGCTCACGGGGAATTGACCACCTCTGCTCGGATAGAGTTGACCACACCGAAATCAGGCGCGGCCACGTGGCAGGCTACTGAGCGTGGCACCAGCATCCGCGCCGAACGCGTGTACCTCCTTCCTCCTCAGCAGACATACTTAAGTCGACACGATCGTGCGCGGCCGATAGCGCGCGGCAGTGAGCCGGAGAAGGTCGGACGCAAAAGTCGTATCGCTGGTCAACTCTTTGTGTATGGGTGGGTAATTTCTCGCGAGTCCCGAAGAAGCTCGCCGGCAACCTTCGCGTTCTCGACGACATCTATCCCAACCTTCGCATCGACCTTGTGCTCGTGCAGGGGAAGTTCGGTTCACAACTGATTGAAAAAGCTGTCCCTTCGTTTGGGAGTGCCCAAGAACTACGTGTTCATCGGTACGCCCGGCGATAGTTTTCCGCACAACATCGCCGAGCTCGGCGGTGTTCGGCTGATTCTGTGAACAGCGAAATCTCCAGGGCCTCGCGCAGATTTGCGGTCCACTCCATCATGCTTGTGTCATGGCTGACTCCCAGTTTGTGCAGAATTCCAAAACCTTCCGGAGATCACCTTGAATCCAGTTGCCCGATGCCATCCGCACGGCATCGGTCTTCGGCTCAAACGCGATTCCGAGACCCGCCTGCTTCAGGAGACAAATATCGTTTGTGCTATCACCGACGGCCAGAATTCTTGCGGCGGGAATGCCTAGCTTCTCTTCGAGGTGCAAGAGGACATTCCATTTACAGATTTCATGCCGGGGGCAACCTTCCTCGTGTAGGAATAGGGGCGCCACCGAAACCTGCCCGGTCGCCTTCCCATCACGGAAGCGAAGAAGATTGGCAATACTGAAGTCGGCGAAGACACGGCGGCGGACGATTTCCGTTATGATCCGGAAGCTGTCGCTCACAATGCCGACTCTATAACCCTGTTGTCGTAAGGCAATGATGGTCTCGGCGGCGCCCTCGCTCAGGGTCATGGTTCTGGCCAGGTTTACGAATTCGTTTCGCGGTATTCCTTCGAGACAGGACGCGATGTAATGGGTGCGCTCGATGGGAGAAAGGTCCGGATTGTCCAGATATCGCTCTACTTGATCCAGCCGCCCAGTATGACGCGCAAGGGCAAGGATGGACCGGTCCCGCAGGAGCGTACCGTCCATGTCGAAGAGAGCCAACTTCTCCGTGCCGCCGATGTGGTTCATCACGATCGCGAATTCAGCTTTGGAATGACGTTCGACTTCCTCAACTTCCTGAACTTGTCCAATCGTTAAACGGCCGTGGCGCTCCGCGCGATGCAGCAGAGACCGCACAACCTGCTTGGCCATCTCGCCCAGCGCCTGCAGCGACTGGCTGTCATGGTCGAGATGCCCGATATCCACTTCGACAATCCGCGCGCCCCCAAAGTGGGCATCGATCAGAAGCGCTAGATCCACCCCATAGTCCGTTTCGAAAGTAAGGCGTTCCAATACCTCGCGACGCACCGCGATAATTCCTCCCAACGGTTGGGCGAAGTAAGCCATCTCTGGAAAGAACGTCTCGATTAACGGTTTTGCGGTAAGCGTCGTGACCCTTCCCGAACTACGGCTGAACCGGGCTTTCACAAAATCCGCTTTACCTTCTCGAATCGGCTCCACCAATTTTGCGATCAGGTGTTCATCGAGGCCTCGCAGATCTCCGTCCAGGTAGACAATCACGTCGCCGGTTGATTCCCGCAGACCGTCTTCCATCGACGCACCCTTTCCAAGCAGGCTGCTGGTGACTACGCGCGCGCCCGCCCGGAGAGCGGCGTCCCTGGTGTCGTCGATAGAGCCGTCGTCCACGACGATCACCTCATGCACGCCTCCGGATAAGGAAACCAAATTGATCACATAGTCGATGTTTCTCCCCTCGTTCAGGGCTGGGATCACAACGCTTGTCATACGCGCCTCGATTCGCTTTGGGCAGAAATATCTTGAGGCAAGCCGGTGCCGGTGGTAGTCAATTCGGTTCCTGATGTTCGGGTCATGCCTTCTCCCTTCCTTTCGAGCCTAGCGAATCGAGCCTCCGTAACCCATCCCGAAAAGGCCGTAGATTGAGGCTTTGCGGGTAGTAATTTGCTGACTGGTGGAGAACCAAGGGAAGACTAGTGCGTCTTCAGGATGGAGTTAATGGATGGGGTCCCGTAGGCTGGTGATCAAGGGACAAATGATTCAGTGTTTAAAGAGTGCGGACGGCGATCGGGATTGGACAGAAGGTCACGGCCGATGAACTTTGCGGATCTGGCATTCTTCCTGAGTGGCGACCCAAGCCGCGTCCTTTCCCTGGCCGTCCGCATGCTGATTATCTTTAGCAGCGCGAAGGTTCTGGCTGAACTCTGCGAGCGGTTTGGTCAGCCTGGAATCATTGGCGAGATTCTCGCTGGCGTCTTGATCGGGCCAAGCGTATTTGGATGGATTTATCCTGACGAATTCACGCACACGATGGCCGGACTCGGCGTTCTGTTCCTCTTGTTTCGCGTCGGTCTGGAGGTCGACGCGGACGAGCTTTTGAAGCTCGGAAAGACCGCGGTGCTGGTGGGCGTGCCGGGGGTGGTCGCGCCGTTTGCCGCGGGGTACCTTTTCTATTGGCTGGCGGGCCGGGGGCAGTTGGAAACACTCTTTCCTGGCTACGGCCCTCACAGCCACGAGCGTGGGGATTACCGCGCAAGTTCTGGCGGCAAACAATCTGCTGCATCGCACCTCGGCCAAGATCGTATTAGGCGCGGCCGTGATCGACGACATCCTGGCGCCGTTGCTGCTTGGCTTCGTCAGTTCCATCGCATCGGGAGCAGTCGATCTAGTTCAGGTTGGCCTCACTACTGTGTTTGCTCTCGGGTTTATCGCTATCGTTGCCCGGTGGGGCGGCGTTGCCTGCGGCCGGTTAGCCAGATGGGTGGAGGCGCAATTGCAGGTAGGCGAGGCTGAGTTCTCGATGGCCATGGTGTCGCTTTTTGGACTCGCTGCTCTCTCCGAGACCATTGGGGTGGCATCGATTATGCCGGGATGGCCGTTTCGAAGTCGGTTCCGCATCGGGTACATGAACTCTCGCACGGGGTGGCCGAACTGCTGGTGCCGTTTTTTCTCGCGGAGATCGGATTGCATTTTGATCTGAAGGTGTTCGAGGATCCACGAGTGGTGGTACTGGCCGCGCTCCTGTTGCCGGTGGCCGTCTAATCGAAGAGCTGCTCGGATGCGGTATGGGCGCGAGTGCCCAAACTGGACTGGCGCTCGGAGCGATCCGCGCCGATACGCACTCGATAATCGTCTTCATGGCGGTTGCCGCGGCGACGATGTCGCCGGCGTTACTCAAGTGCTCTTTTCGTGCCGTACTCACTTCGGATCCGGCAACAGAAACTTCCGAAGTTTCGGGCGACAACCTCTGGTAGAGTTGGGGGGCTCGGTATATGGGTTGGCGAGGAGAGAGTTGACATGAAGAATCAGTTGATCATTGGTGCTTGCCTGGCTGTGACGGGATTCTTTTTGGGCTTCCTGCCTCAATATTTTCGTTTGAACGATGCGCGTTCCGACGCCGCGAGCTTGACCGGACAACTGACTGCCGAGAAGAAAACCCGTCGAATCGCTGATTTTCGAAATCGTGCGGCGCAACTCTATTTCGAGGTCGAGAACCGTAATTTCGCTTCGGCCGCCGAGCAAGCTTCCAAGCTGTTCACCGACCTTCGACAATTCACCAACCAAGCGGAGGAGCCCATCCGTGGCCAGCTTGAGACTTTACTGCAAAGCCGCGACGCCATCATTGCAGCGATCGCAAAGGCGGACCCGAACTCAGCCAACCTTATCCGTCAGGTATTCCAGCAACTGCAGCAAGTCTGACTTCCGGCAAGATCAGGCTTGGACTGGAGTCAGCGCAACCTCAATCGTGAAATCGATGACGATCTCGCGTTCCTCATCAAAAATCGAAACGTTCCTCACCTCGCTTCGGTGGGCGTGGTAGAGCGCTTGCAACTCGTAGCTGTGGTCTGGGCTGAGCGTGCTGAAGCGGTAGTGGCCATTCTGTCCGGTGAGAAACGAGCGGACCCGGAGGGTGCGTAAATCTTTCATCTGCACGGCAGCACGAATCAGCGGCTTTCCATGCTGGTCGGTGACGGTGCCAGAAACCGAGCGTTTGCCAGCCGCGGCGAGAGCCGCCGTGGACAAGCAGAAAAGAAGCCAGCCACGGCGGGAGTAGACCGTCAGTCGCTGTCCACCGCCGAGGGCAGCCGTTTTCATGACGCTCCGGCCGGGCTGGCCGCGGCGGTCCGGCTCGGAAAGTCCGGACGCAAAACAAGAGCCGAACTCTCGGCGCGCTCCAGCCTTTCGATCTGCTGGCAAAGGCTCTGGTACGGCAGGTCGATGCTTGTGAAGATACGGTCGCCGAGCTCGTCTCTTAACTCGGGTTGCGTGATTGCTCGCACCGGACATACCCCACTCCCTAGTATGGTCGGGAGAGTTCTTCGTTTCATAAATATCCCTCGTTCCCTTTAAACTTACATGTCCATTTTCCGATTTCCGCGCACTGTCCGCCATCCCTAAAGGGAGGGAGGGCTCTGCTCAAAGAGCATCAGGCTTGCACCTCGTGCTCCTTTGGGGCTTTTGCTACGGCGTTTTCGGGATGACGATCTTCCGGCCGCGACCTCAAGCTGGATAGAGATGACCAACGCGAGCCCAACTGCGAAAATCACAATCAGCGTTCCGGGCGTTCTGACTGAGACATGGGGGTTGCGATGCTGAGTCTGATTCCTACGATAGGCGGCTCCCGCGCTAACAACCGCTATCATGAAGTGGGCAACATGCAGAACCGGGTCGGCTTCATTCTTGCACTCTTCGCCCTCACTCAGGTCGCGCTGCTGGGCTTTTCCGCGGCCATTCTGATGCTGAAGTTGCGCGGGATCGATGGGGAATTGGTTAGAGTCGGGGCCGAAGAGCAACAGTTTCTGAATCGGCTGGCGGATACCGAGCGAGACCTGTACCGGACATCCATCCTGCTCCGCGACGTTCAAATCCTGAAAGGTCCAGAGGAGCAGCGGGCGCAGCGTGAGTTGGTTGACTTGCTCCGGCAACTCTCCCGCAGCTCGCTTGAAAGTCCGGTATGGCTTTCGTCCGAGATGCAAGCGAACGTCCAAGCCGTCGAAGTGGCTAAGGTCGAGTTTCTAACAGTTGCCGCAGCTGTCTCCGCTTGGCAGGAGGCCGACCGGCAGGCACTCGGAGGCAAATACCTAATCCAGCAGTTATCGCCGCTCCGCGAGCGATTCTCCGACACGGCGCGACTGATTGTCGGCTTAGTCCGCTCGTTGCACCAATCGCGTGTTTCGGCGCAAACGGAAACTTTACATGGAATTGAGACCCTGATGCTGAGGATTCTAGGAGCTTGCGCGATTCTTGGGTTAGGTTTGGCCAGCGTGGCGATTTGGCGATTCCGAAGCTTCGAGTCTGAGCGGAACATGCATCTGGAACGCCTCACAGAAGCCGAAAATGGACTGCGTTCGCTCTCGCAACGGCTCGTCGAGAGCCAGGAGGATGAGCGCAAGAAGCTATCGCGCGAACTTCATGACGAAGTTGGCCAGATTCTCACAGCTCTGCGAGTCCAACTTGGCCAGATTCAGACATCCGAATCGCCGGACCCACACCTGGTACGAGCGGCCGAACTCGTGGATCGATCTCTGAAAACAGTGCGCGAAATGGCTCGTGGCCTTCGCCCTGCAATGCTCGACGATCTGGGGCTGGGACCCGCGATGAAATGGCTCAGCCGGGACTTTTCTAAACATGCCGCCTTGGATGTCGATGTTGAGATCGAGGGCGAGTTTGGCGAGGTTAGCGACCACGTACGAACCTGCCTCTACCGTGTCGCTCAGGAAGCGTTGACCAACTGCGTGAAGCATTCTGGCGCGAGCAGCGTGCGGGTTTTACTGCAGGAGAGTCCGCGAGAGATTGTCCTGACCGTTCAGGACAATGGAAGCGGCTTCACCCCGGCTGCCTCGAATGGCATTGGGCTATTGGGAATGCGAGAACGAGTTGCTGAACTCGGCGGGGAATTCGCGGTGGTCCCGACCCCCGGGGCGGGTACACTGATCCAGGTGAAGATTCCAACCAAGATGAAGAGGAGAACATGATTCGGGTTCTAATTGCTGACGATCACGGAATTGTTCGCCAAGGTACGCGCTCGCTGCTGGATAAAGAGAGCGACATCCAAGTGGTTGGGGAGGCCGAAGACGGGCGGATTGCCGTTGAATTGACGAACTCGCTAGGGCCGGACGTGGTCGTTATGGACATCGCTATGCCCCACCTGAACGGATTGGATGCGGCCGCTCAAATTGCGCGGCGCCACCCGGACATCGGCGTTATTATTTTGAGCATGCACGAGGAAGAGGACTATCTTGTGCGAGCTCTTTCGGCCGGGGTCCGGGGGTATCTGCTGAAGGAAACGGCTCAGATCGACCTGGTTCGAGCGGTCCGTTCGGTTGCGAGTAAGAAGGCTTTTTTCAGTCCGGCCGTAGCCCAGATGTTAGTCGATGATTTCACTCGTCAGATGCAGAGAAAGGGTGTAGTCGATTCTTATGATCTGCTAACGGAGAGGGAACGGGAGATCCTGCAGCTTCTTGCCGAGGGCAAATCGAACAAAGAAGCAGCCACGGTGCTCAACCTGAGCCCCTACACGATCGAGACCCATCGGAATAACCTCATGCAAAAGCTTAATTTGCATAACACGGCAGAAATTGTACTCTACGCCGTGCGGAAGAAAATCATCAGTTGACGAAGGCCGGCGCTATTCTGAAGTTTCCCCACGGAGATACAAATGCCGTTTCGCCCACTGATTAGCAAAGCTCTACGCCTCGATCCATCGACCAAACCTCAACTCTATGCGCAGATCTATGAATCGGCTGAGATCGCTTCTGCCGGGTATCTGCTTGATCTTCTATTTTCGGCGGGCATCGCTACGCTTGGACTGGTTCTCAACAGCCCCGCCGTCGTTATCGGGGCGATGCTTATTTCCCCGCTCATGGGTCCGATTCTGGCGGCGGGGCTGGCCTTCGCTGTTTCGGATGTCTATCTCGGGATTAAATCCTTTCTAAGTCTCATTGGCAGCATTGTGGTTTCGGTCACCTTCTCCGCGGCTGTCGTGTGGCTAATGCCCTTTCAATCGCTGACATCAGAGCTTCTGGGTCGAACGCAGCCCAACCTGCTGGATCTTGGCGTAGCCGTTTTTTCAGGGTTAGCGGGTTCGCTGGTGATCGCGCGCTCGCTGAGTGGAGGCGCGGCAAGCGCTCTGCCTGGAGTTGCGATCGCGGTAGCGCTAATGCCGCCGCTTTGCACAGTCGGCTTCGGTGTCGGTAGTGGCTGGAACTGGCAGATCATCTCTGGAGCGTCGTTGCTCTTCCTCACTAACCTCGTAGCGATTGCCGGCAGTGCTTTTCTGGTTTTTTATCTCGTGGGGATGGATGCGCCGGAGGCGAGAGGGGGCATCTCTGAATCGGAATTGCGCGAGGCTACCGGTACCCGCTTGTACGCCATCCTTCACGAGTCCGCGCTCGGTAAGCTTTTCGGTGATATCGGCCAAATTCGGTGGCGGATTTTGATGGTAGCCGTGACGTTCTGTGCTCTATTCATTCCGCTCCGAGCATCCCTGATGCGGCTTCGCGATGAGAACTTGTGCCGGGCAGCTGCGCGCGAAGCCGTCAATTCGATCGTCCCGGCCGATCACCTGCTCACTCAGCAATTAGAGATCCTGCCAGACCGTGTGATCGAGCGCGTGGTCACAACGACGCCGGTCGACAAGAAGCGCATCGCCGCAGCGGAAATCGAACTCTCGCGGCGCACCGGCAAGCTCAGTTCCATACAAGTGCGCCAAGTAGCCAACGAAGAGGAGCTAGTTAGCCTCCGGGAGCATATGCGCTCCCCCCTGGCGGTACCCCCACCCCCGCCGCCCACGATCAAGACTCTGTTCACATCGATACGTCCCATGGTGGACGAACCGCTGCAGGCCGTGTGGCCGGCTGATGCGGCCCAATTGATCGGCTATGAATTCGGGTTCGGCAAGGATGGGCCAGTATTGCGGCTCTCCTACAAGTCACCGCGGGCGTTCGACTCGGCATCGCAGGAAGCTATCCTTAGATCGCTTCGCCGGGAGTTGGCCCTTGAAAACCTGACTACGGTCTTTGAGTGGCAAGGCGATGTCAAGCGGGCTCTATCAGCTAAAAAGAAGTGAGCACTTCCACGAGCTTTTGCTTTGCGTTTCGAGGCGCGGATTGAATCGGCACGCCGGATCGGCCAAGACTGTTCGTTCCTAGGTCAGCCAGCGGGCATGGCTGGCAAACCATTCCAGGCTTGTGGCGTCGGGGTACCGCCCAATCTGCGCTCCTCCTGCGGCGAGGTGTTTCCAGAGGCCGCGCGGCGTGTCACTCTGCTTCTTCTGAAACCGGGAGCCGCAACAAATTAACGACTTTCGATCTTCTCGTGCTTAGGTCGAATGAGGAATCTGGGTGGCTTGCGGCGATTGCCGTAGGCTCGATTGGGGCTGGAGGTGCTGGAGGATCGTTGGCAGTTCGAGACGGAGGCCTCCGCGTAAGGGGCCCTGCCTTTGTGGTGTTGTTCGATGTAAACTGTCTGGAGTCTCTGCCTGGGTCTAGAGTCCGGGTGCCATCAGAAATAGGGCTTCTATGTCGATCAGAACTAATGGAATATTTGCCGCGGCGGCGCTGTTCGCCACCCTAAGTGGATACGCGCAGCAATCGCGCGGGGCGATTACGGGGCGGGTTTTGGACCCGCTGGCGGCAGTGGTCGCCGGCGCGAAGGAATAAGGCCACTAACGAGACTCGCCGGGGCGAGACGAACTCTACCGGATACTATGAGTTCAATTATCTGGAGCCGTCGAACTATACGGTTACCGTGGAGGCGGCCGGGTTTAAGAGAGTAGTGCGGCCGAATGTTACGGTGCAGGTGGGTTCGCGGCTGGACATCGACGTGCGAGTGGAAGTGGGGCAGGTGATGGAAACCGTAGAGGTGACGGCCGAAGTGCCGTTGCTCGAAACGACGTCGGCGAGCGGAGGCCGGGTGCTCGACCAGAAGAATTTGGTGAACCTGCCGTTTTCAGATCTGTATCCGTTTGCGCTGACCGCATTGGCACCGGGAATGCAATGGACGGGGCAGCCGGAGTATCGCCGGCCGTTTGATAACGGTGGAACGTCTGCTTTCAACACGATGGGGGGAGTGGGGCAGAACGAGTACACGATTGACGGCATGTCGGTGACGGGAACGGGACGACGGGTGGGCTATGTGCCCCCGTCGGATGCGATTACGGAGTTTAAGCTGGAGACTTCGAATTTTGATGCCAGCCAGGAATTTACTTCGGGCGCGGCGATCAACGTGAGTTCGCGCGGGGGCGGCAATACGCTTCATGGATCGATGTTCAATCAGCATTGGCAACAGCGGTGGAACGGGACGGGGACGTTTCAGCGGGAGAGTTTTAACGCGAGAGAGCGGGCGGGTTTGTTGAAGCCGGGCGAGCAGAAGCAGGCGACGGGCCGGTCGAACAACTTTGGGTTCAACGCATCGGGTCCGGTATGGCTGCCGAAGATTTACGACGGGCGAAACAAGATGTTCTGGTCGATGAGCTGGAACGGGATCCGGCAGTCGAAGGCGGAGACGATCGAGGGGGATTTGAACCGGACGGTGCCGACGATGTTGATGCGGCAAGGGGACTTTAGCGAGTTGCTGCGGGCTCCGAACGGGGCGCAGCGGTTTACGATTTATGATCCGCGGTCGGCGCGGTTGGAAGGAAATGTGGTGGTGAGGACGCCGTTTCCGGGCAATCGCGGTATTCCGGTGTTGAACCCGGCCTATGACTTCTATTCGAAGCTATATCCGACGCCGAATAACGTACCTGGATTGGTGGCTCCGGAGCAGACGCTGAACTACCTGGCGTTTGCCATGCCGAAGGATGAGAAGTTCAACTCCCTGATCAATCGCTTTGACTTCAAGGCTACCGACAAGCATAACTTCAACTTCCGTTGGCAATGGAATGACCGGCTGGCGGATGAGTATGACTGGACGTATGAGACGGCGCG
>Ga0105047_10018906_pt1 | contig 10650 bp, 8 predicted proteins | sample MAT04_FD_78384 | JGI IMG/M metagenome (GOLD analysis project Ga0105047, IMG submission 78384) | Freshwater microbial communities from Lake Fryxell liftoff mats and glacier meltwater in Antarctica - MAT-04 (megahit assembly) | ecosystem: Environmental > Aquatic > Freshwater > Ice > Liftoff...
AGGTGGGCGGGGGTGCGGGGGCGGTGAGAGCGGAGGGGGTGGTGATGGGGGAGCCGGAGGCGCGGGCGGATTTGACGGCGGAGTCTATGCCGCTGCAGCAGGTGGTGGAGGCGTTGTTGTTTTCGAGCGATACGCCTTTGAGTGCGGGGAAGCTGGCGGAGACGATGGGATTGGATTCGTCGAAGCCGGTGAAGCTGGTGGTGGAGGAATTGAATCGGCAATATGGGGAGCGGCAGGCGGCGTACCGGATTGAGGAGCGAGCGGGGGGGTATCAGTTGCTGACGCTGCCGCAGTACGCGGAATATATTGAGCGGCTGGTGCGGAAGAAGGATGAGGGGCGGTTGACGCCGGCGAGTTTGGAGACGCTGGCGATTGTGGCGTACAAGCAGCCGTTGACGCGGGCGGAGGTGGAAGTGATTCGCGGGGTGGCGTGCGGGGAGGTGTTGCGGAGTTTGATGGAGCACAATTTGTTGAAGATTGTGGGGCGTGCGGAGGAAATTGGGCGGCCGATGTTGTACGGGACGACGCGGTATTTTTTGGAGGTTTTTGGGTTGGGGAATTTGAAGGATTTGCCGAAGTCGGATTCACTGAAGGAGCCGAAGTGACGAGGTGTGGGGTATGAGGTATGGGCTGCAAATCTAGGGCGCGGGCTTGGTGGGCCTTCGAGATTCCGTTGTGAGGACGCATGATTCCACCGTTCAATGATTCCGGTTTTCTTCCGCCGGGTGTTCACCATGCGACTTTGGCGGAGATTGCCGAGCGCTTTGGCGGGCCGACAGAGTTGCGCCGCGTGCAAATGGATTCCGTGCGCTGGATGGTCGACTTGGCGCTCCGCGCCGGCGTCCAGCGAATTGTTTTGAATGGCAGTTTCGTGACCGATATAATGGAACCCAACGATGTGGACTGCGTGCTCCTGATCGGGCCGGGCTTCCCCACCGATGCGGACGCCGAAGCGGAGTTGAGTGCGGGTCTGCCGTTTCTCGAAATGAAACTGGTGGGACCGGCGGATTTTGAGGAATATGTAAACAACATATTTGGCACCGACAGAAGGGGCGTTCGCAAAGGAATGATTGAGGTGATTCCATGAGCATCAGGAGCGAAGTTGAACTGGCCAACACGCGTGCCAAACTCCAGCTTTTGGAGACGCGTTACGAAGCACTGTGCCTCGACACCAGCGAGGACCAGCGGGTTCGCGCATTGACGATGCGGTCGCTAAAAGCAACGATCAACCAGTTCAAGGAAGAAATCGCCCGCTACAAGGCTCATCAGACTGCCGGGAACACTGTGTGATGGACTGTAAATCCCCGAGGAGCCACTACGCCTTCCTCGCCCGCGTCACCGACTCGCTCTACGGCCCCCCCTCCTCGTCCACTCGCAACCCCAATAGTCCCCAGCCCCACTATTATCCGCAGCAACGTCATTGCCCGCGATTTCATGAACTCGCTTCATCCCCGTCCGCAAGACGGAGATCAAACGCCCGTGAAAACCGTGTACTTTGCGTGAACCGCCAGCCCTGTCTCCACAACTGATGCGCTTCGGGACCGACTCTGATTCCATTGACGAGTTCGAATCCCGCAGTAACGGCTCGCGAAAAAGTCCTGTAGCTGTCCGCAACCTTCCGTGAATTACCGACCGCAGCCACATACCCAGAGATCAACGTCTGATCGCCGAAAATGCCGCCATGCTGAAAGACCAGACTCTCATTAACCGCAATACCGTCCACCGCGAAAAACGGGCCGCCTTTCTTCTGCTTGATCTGCCGCGGCGCGATGATGGTATCCGCCGGTACCACTAGATACTGTGTGTCACCGGTCTCATTTCCTGTGGCCGAGACCCCGAAGTCCGGAATCGCGTCAACGCCCGCGTAGACAAGCACATGAGGCTCTCGCCACGCGCCGCAAAGTGCATAGTTCAGCGGCCATTGCCGTTCGAGCACCCGAAGATTCGACGCCAGATCACCGGCCGTGGCAAAGAAAATCGTTCTACCTATTCCCATGTCTAATCCACCTTTGGAATCAGCAGGAGAGGGCCGCCGCCTATCTGTTTCCGAATCCTGGCGGCATTCCGTAATTCCCGTCCGGTTGCCGTCACACCATCTTTAAGTGTCTCAACCGTCTGGACACTTAATATTTTCCTGTCTGAAAGTAGCAGCGGCCGGAAAACGGGAAAACGAGCGGGAAAATGGGACAATATACATTCTCCGCGCCTCCCCCGCTGGCCCCTTCCTTTTCCCCCTCACAGCTTTCATTTGTCCTCCATGACGCGCCTCCACCATGGCGCTCCATTCGCGGAGACTGCCGGCACCGGGGTCGAGTAGCTTAGGCGGTCCTGACCCTGATTCACTATGCGTGCCACTCGCCCACATGACGACGCCATCAGCTACGGCCAAAAGTGTGGGGCGTGGGCTAATTCAACTCGCGGGTCCATAGACCTTCCCTTCCCGGTTCACGCGATAGGCGATGCTGTTGGGAATATTCTTCCAATGATCGAACGCCTGGCTCGACAACACCAGGAGGTCGGTCGGAAGCTTGAGTGGGCGCAGGGCTTCGCTTAGCCGGAGCATCTCGCGTACGCGGTCTGCGACGTGCGGCTCGACGACCAGAAAATCCACATCGCTGCGGGCATCGGCGTGTCCCGTCGCGTGCGAGCCGAACAAGATCACGCGCGACCCCGGTGGGGCCGCAGCCAGCAAAAGCGATGTCGCCTTTTCGATGGTGGATAAGTTGATCATATAACGCACCTTGCTGAGGAAACATAATAACAGGCGCGTAAGTGGAAGGCTATATAACCGTTTTAACGTTAAAGATAAGGTGTCGTCCCCGCGGGTCACTCGCTGGCCGTGTTTTTCATACCCCGCCCCGCCCAGGTTCCAGATGTCTTTCTGGCGCGCCTGTGTCCTGTCGATTGGTTCGCGGAGACTGTGGGGTCCGGGGTTGAGTTGGGGAGGGCGAGGATTCCGGCGCACTGCCAGATGAGTTCGCAGGCGGTGTCGGCACCGGTCATAGCTGGTATCTCGTGAATCATGCCTTGGGAGTTAGTCTTCGCCGAGGTAGGCTTGGCGGACTTGGTCGTTGGTGCGGACTTCGGGAGCGGGGCCTTCGAGGGCGATTTTGCCGGTTTCGAGCACGTAGGCGTAGTGAGCGATTTGCAGGGCCATGTGGGCGTTTTGCTCGACGAGCAGGATGGTGGTGCCCTGGGCGTTGATGGTTTTGATGACGTGGAAGATTTGATCGACGAGGAGGGGGGCGAGGCCGAGGGAGGGTTCGTCGAGGAGGAGGGTGGTGGGGCGGGACATGAGGGCGCGGGCGATGGCGAGCATTTGCTGTTCGCCGCCGGAGAGGGTGCCGGCCATTTGGTTGAGGCGTTCGCCGATGCGGGGGAAGAGCTGGAGGGCGCGTTCGTAGTCGGCTTTGATTTCGGCGGTGTCGCGGCGGAGGTAGGCGCCGAGTTCGAGGTTTTCCTGGACGGACATGTGGGGGAAGATGCCGCGGCCTTCGGGGACGTGGGAGAGTCCGGCGGCGACGATTTTGTGGGCGGGGGTGCGATGGAGGTCGAGGGAATTGCGATAGCGGATGGTGCCGCTGGCGGTGGGGACGAGGTTGGAGATGGCGCGAAGGAGGGAGGATTTACCGGCGCCGTTGGCGCCGATGAGGGTGACGATTTGGCCTTCGAGGACTTTGAGGGTGACGCCGTGGAGGGCTTCGATGACGCCGTAGCGCACGACGAGATTATTCACCGCCAGGATGCCGGCGGCCGTGTCGCGGGCGGTCATGTAGTCAGTGTCCTTCGACGATGCCCGCAGGGAGGGACATCAGCATTTGTTCTTTTTTGAGGACGGTGATGAGGTTGAGGGCGCGGAGGGCTTCGCGGCGATATTCGGCGGGGACAGCTTTCAGGGCGGCGTCCATTTCGAGGTTGAAGGTGGGGGCGATGGAGACGTCCATGGTGAGGCCTTCGCGAATGATGTCGGCGAGGGTTTTGGATTCGGGAAGAATGAGGACCTGATATTTGGCATCGATGCCGGCGGTTTTGGCGGAGGCGGCGATGGTGTCCTGGAGGGTGCCGACGTTGTCGACGAGGCCGGCTTTTTTGGCGGCATCGCCGGTGAAGAGGCGTCCGTGGGCGACCTCGTCGATGTTTTTGATTTTGGTACCGCGGGCGGAGGTGACGCGGCCGGTGAAGACGGTGTAGACGTCTTCCATTTGTTTGGTGAGGTAGGTGCGTTCTTCATCGGTGAAGGGGTGGAGCATGGAGAGCATTTCGGCGTGTTTGCCGCGGGAGATGGGTTCGATGTTGAGGCCGACTTTGTCCATGAGTCCCTTGATGACGATTTTGCCAGCGACGACGCCGATGGAGCCGGTGATGGTGTGGGGGTCGGCGGTGATGGAGCGGCCGGAGCAGGCGATGTAGTAACCGCCGGAGGCGGCGACGCGGCCCAGGGAGACGGTGACAGGTTTTTTGGCGTCGGCGGCTTTGAGGACAGACCAGATTTCATCGGAGGCGGAGGCGGAGCCGCCGGGGGAATCGACGCGGAGGACGATGGATTTGACGAGGGGGTCTTTGAGGGCAATGTCGACGGCTTTGCGGATGAGGGTGGGGGTGACGAGTTCAGTGTTGTTTTCGGAGTTGGGGGAATCGGGCATGATTTGGCCGGTGGCGTAGATGACGGCGACGGCGGGGTCTTTGGATTTGACGGGGGGTTTGGCACCCATCATGGAGAAAAGGGCGAAGGGGGAATCGAGGTCGAGGGCTTTCTTTTTGGGCTGGCCGTAGTCCTCGACGAGGGCGGCGCCGGCGGGGAATTGGGAATCGAGCCAGGCGTCGATTTTTTCGCGCGGGAGGGTTTGGTCGATGAGGCCGATTTGTTTGGCGCGTTGGCCGGTGATCCAGCCTTCATCGATGGCTTTTTTGACATCGTCTTCGGTGAGGTTGGGGCGGTTGGCGGCGAGTTGGGAGACGACGGCGTTGTACATGCCGTCGACGAGGCCTTCGATCTGGGCTTTGTATTCGGGGGAGGCGGAGGTGCGGGTGAAGGGTTCGGAGGCGCCTTTGAATTTTCCGACCTGGATGAAATCGGCGGTGAGGTTGAGTTTTTCGAGGGTGCCTTTGAAGAACATCATCTGGAGGGAGACGCCGGGGATCATGACGTTGCCGTTTTCGGGCATGATGACGGTATCGGCATGGGAGGCGAGGAGGTAGGTGGCGGTGTCGAAATCGGCGGAGTAGATGGCGACGCGTTTGCCGGCTTTGCGGAGGGCGGTGAAATGCTGGCCGAGTTCGTGGGCTTGATTGAGGGTGAGGGAGAAGGAGGAGAGGTCGAAGAAGAGGCCGGAGAGGGCGGGATCTTTGGCGGCCTTAGTGAGTTGCTGGGTGAGGGCGCTGAGGGCGGAGGCCTTGCCGGAGTTGTTGAGCGAGGCGAAGGAGATTTGGAAGGAGGCGGGTCGTTCGAGCAGTTGTTCGGTGAGTTTGATGACGCCGACGCGGGCTTTGGCTTTGGGGGCGACGACTTCCTGAGTGGTGGGGGCGGTGGTGGTGGAGGGTGCCGAGGTTTGGCTGAAGGCGGGGGACATGACGACGACGGAGAGGAGTGCGGCGGTGAGGATGCGTTTCATCGGGATGGCTCCAGAATGGCGAAAGAAATTGCAGCGGGCATCGTACCGTAATGTGCGGGGCGAATGCCAGTAACGCGGGATGTGAGTTGGCGGCAACGGCCGGCGCGCGGGATGGTTGAAGTGTGATGTCGTTACGGCCGGGCGACGAGGGGTTTTTGCACGGTTCCGCGAATGGGGATGCGGGCGGCCATACCTCCGAGGCCTGGGCTGCCCCGGACGTGGGTGACTTCGAGGGCGAGTGCGCCGGTGACTTCAGTGCTTCCGGAAAAGCGGAGTTCTTCAAGTCCTTCGGGGGATGACAGATCGAAGCCCAGTCGCTCGGCGGTGAGCGTCAACTCTTCCAGTCGCACGGTGAAGGGCAGCACGGCCATGGTGTACTCCGCATCGGCGACGCGTTCGCCGCGCAGAATTTCGCGCACGATGCCGGCATTGGCTAACTTTCCTGGTCCCAGATCAATTGTCGCCAGGAGGCTGCCGCGCACGGCGGGTTGATCCGCGCTGCGCGGTGGTGCCAACTCCACAGCCATGCGTTCCACTCGGAGGCGTAGATCGCGGGGCACCTGGGTTACTTCACCAAACAGGGGGTTCACTTGCCGCAGTATTCGCCGCAGGGGAGCTGACCAGCGCAGATTTGCGGTGCAGTAGAACTCCTGCGTGTGGCGGCCGTTTACGGGTGGGGCCGAGGATTGTTCGGCAGGCGCGGGCACACGCAATACGGGAACGGCGGGCCAGCGGGTCATCAGGATGTTGGCATGAATTGCCTGGCCGCCAGTACCGACGGCGTCCAGTTGCGGGGACCACAGGCCCAATTGCGGGCGGGTGTCAGCGCTGCGAAACTGGAGGCTGGTCAGGGTTTCGCCGAGAGCCTCGCCCCAGCCGCTGCCGAGATTGAGCCAGTCGGCGATTACGTCTGTGGAGATTGTTCCGCCGGTGAATTCGACGCCGGGCAGGCACTCTGCGAGGGGCGCGGGCCATTTGCTCATGGGGGGGAGGGCGGCGTTGCAGGTGACGATTCGGGCGCCGGGCTCGCCAGGGAGATCAGACATTCCGCGAGCGCGGACAAAAAAGGTGGAGGCAGGTGAGGCGATCGTGACTTCGGCGGAGAAGTCTTTGAGGCGGATGGCGCGCAAACTTGCTTCGCTGCCGATGAGCAGGCTGCCGCTGGTCCAGGTGAAGGCCCCGCGGACTTGGCGGAGCATGCCGCCGGGCGCGGTGGCGGCGGGAAACAAGCGGGTCAGATCGGTGGAGCCATCGACGTATTTGGTGATGGCCAATTTCGCTCCAGCGATTCGCGTATCGCCAAAATCCCAGGTTCCCCAGAGGATGCTCCAGAGGGTGAGCTCGGATTGGAGGCGCGGGCAGTCGACAATTTTGCGTCCGTCCTTGAGGGTGACGGTCAGGCCGTCGAGCTCCATGCCGCGCCACCAGCTGACGGACCAGCGGTCAACGGCGACGGTGCCTTCGGCATTTTTGTTGATGCGGGCGAGGATGTAGGCGCGGCCCTGCTCATTGCTCATCCAGACGGGGAGGAGAAGGAGGACGACCGCGACGATTACGAGGAAGCCGCCGCCAAAAATGATGACCCTCTTGGCGACTTTGCGCCAGCGGACTTGGGTTATTTTTGCGGTTGCCATGGGAGCAAGTGTGAAGGTTCGCGGGGCAACTTTCAAGCCGCGGGTGGGGTGTTTCCCCCATTATCAATATTGGCAAGGCCATTTTTACTTGATTGCCTCAAGAAATTTACTTCACAATCCCGATGATTCCGACAGACAAATTAATACCGTATCCGGTCTCAACATTGTGTCGCTGAAATAACTGTGGCGACTATTTTCAATGCTCATGGATGAGAGTTGGCAGGATGCCGACTGAAATGACCCGGACAAGCACTCGAAGCAAGGATGCGTGCACATGCGAACAATCGCCCTTATCAATCAAAAAGGTGGCTGCGGAAAAACGACTTCATCCATCAACTTGGCCGCTTGTCTGGCCTTTATGGGGCAACGTACCCTGCTTGTTGATATGGATCCGCAGGGGCATTGTGCGGTGGGGCTGGCGGTGCCGGATCAACAAATCGAAAAATCCATTTATGATGTTTTGCGTTCGCCCGGCGGCACGACGACGCTGAAGGACATTACCTGGCAGATCGCTTCACATTTTGATCTGGCACCGGCGACGATTTCACTGGCGGCGCTGGAAACGGAATTACATGGCATTCCTGGCCGGCAGGATCGGCTGGCGGATGCGCTGGCGCGCGTTCAGAATGATTACGACTATGTCATCATTGATTGCCCGCCAAACGTTGGGTTGCTCACCTTCAACGCGATGCGGGCGAGCGGGGATGTGATCATTCCTGTGGAAACGGGGTATTTTTCGCTGCACGGGCTGTCGAAGCAGTTGGAGCTTCTGGAGCAGCTTCGCAAGCAGTGCCGGCATGATATTCGGGTGCGGATACTGGCGACGCTTTATGACATTCGCACAAAGCTGGCGCGGGAGGTTTTGGCGGAGCTTCGCGAGCACTTTGGCGAGTTGCTCATGGATTCGGCGATCAATTTCAACACCAAGCTGAAGGAAGCGGCATCATTTGGGCAGCCGATTACGGAGTACGATCCGGCGTCGAAGGGCTTCAAGGATTTTCAGAAGCTGGCCAAAGAGATCATGGGGCCGGCGTTGCGTATGACGCTTTCGCCTGGGCGCGTCATTGAGGCGCCTGCGGAACTGACGCTGGAAGATGCACTGGACAACGCGCGCAGCACCGTGGAAGAGACGCTGGAGACTTTGCGGGACGGGGTGGAACTTGCGGATTCGTACACGTTGTCGCAACCGCTGCGGCGCAATCAACGGTCGCTATCGCAATCGCTGAGTTCGCAAGTGGAAACGCTGACCCGCAAGGTGGATGAAATCCGGGTGGCGGCGTCGAATCATGGGATGACCAGCGCTGGGAATGGTTTGGGGCGGACCACAGGTCAGAAGATTGCGGCGTTTTATGGGGTGCGGCAACTTCCCGATGGGATTTTGTTTGTGGCGCACTTCCCGAGTGCGTCGTCGGTGGCCATTGCGGGTGATTTCAACAATTGGTCGCCGGAGCACATGTCGGGCGATGATGCGGATGAAACTTTCCGGAGGCTGGTGGCGCTCAAGCCGGGGCGTTACCGCTACCGGCTGGTGGTGGACGGCCGCTGGCAGGCGGATCCGCATAATCTTTATTCCGAGCCGAATCCTTTCGGCGAACTGGATTCGATTGTTGAAGTCGTGTGATCGCCCGCGCATCGCTCCGTGACCTGACAGTATCAACCCTCGGAAAATCACCGTCATGCACAATGAAAATTCTGACCAAATGCCTGGAGAGGCCGAGAGCCCCAAGACGCCGGGTGGGCCATCGCAAAGCCCACCCGCGTCTTCTGATTCTTCTCCCCCGGTAAGAAATATGGCGGACATTGCCCGGCTGTTTTTGGACGGTGCTCGACCGGCGCGTACGCCGCCGAAGCGCACGCCGCCGGCTGCGGGGGCTTCGCCGGAGCGTGAAGTTTCGGCATACGATTCCGGGGAAGATTCGGTGGAGGATGGCGGGGAGGAATCGCCCGTGGAGATGGGGATTCCCGTTGCGCAGCCGGAAGTTGCCGCGGCAGTGGCGGATACACTGCCAGCGTTCCAACTGGCACTGGCGCCGGCGGATGAACATTACTATGAGTTGCTGGCGTCGGCCGCGAACGCGCTGGCAGCGCGGTACGATGTGCCGGTGGGGCTGGTGGCGGTACACGCGGGCGATGTTATTTTTGATTTATTCAACACGGACGGAGAAATACCTCCGGTGGCGATCACGGGCGGCGGAGGTGCAGGGGAGGCGCGACTGGCGCGAGTTTTGAAATTTTTCCACAAGCAGGCCCGTCACTGGATCATTGCTATTCCGGCCACTATGCCGGCGGGGTTCCGTAAGAATCGGGCCGATGACAGTTCGCTGGCGGAACCGGTGCAACTGCTGCGGGAGACGGTGACGGATATTCTGCTGGTGTCGGGCATCGACAAGAACAGTGTTATCGGGGCGTATCAATCGCTGAAATCCGTGTGTGTGCCCCAGTCGCTGCTGCCGCGAAAAATGCGGGCGTTTATGGTCGCTGACGACCTCACGGAGGCGGTGGCGGTGCATCATCGGCTACGTTCGGCGGCGCAGAATCTTCTGCATGCGGAACTTTCGCATGCGGGTTCAGCGTCGCGCATGGAGAATGCGGAGCCGCTTTTCACGCTTCCGCTGGATGGTCAGCCGAGCGCGCTTTGGGAGTCGGTCCTGGACCTTGTGCATGGGGTGCGGCAGGCGGAATCCTCGCAGAGTCATTCCATCGATATAGATTCGGCACTTATTCACCTCACTTCCGCGGTCGACGAGCTCATCGTTTCTTCGGATGATGCTTCGGCCATATCGGCGGCGACTTTTGATCAACTGGCCAGCGTGCTTGATCCGGAAGAGCGAAGTGCGCTCAACGCGGCATTTGATATTCGCGAGTTTGTCACGCCGGAGGGGGAAATGACTGCGGAAATTCCGGTTGCGGCGGTGATTGCTCCTCCTGAGCAAAAAGTGAGTGTCGAGGGGACGGACACCGCCAACGTCAATTTGGAAACACTGCCGTCGCGCGGTCTTCGGCCGATCGATTCGCCCATGCCGCACACTCCGGATTCGCAGTGGCAGGTTATCAGCAGGAGCGCATGCGACTTTTTGGAATCGGCAAAACTTCTGGAGACCTCGAGCCCGCTCGACCCGCACTCGCTGCTGGCGCTCGATGGGCTGGGCCACCTTCATTTGTTCACGCTGGCCTCTGACGTGACGACGTGGCCGGCGCTGTGGCAATGGGCGCGGGATCACCGGCACTTGCTGGCTCTTACTCAGCGTGAGACCCCCTTTGACCCACTCGCGCCGGTGCATTTGCATTTGCTTCTTCTTCTTTGCGCCCCCCGGAGCCCCCTGGTCCGCCGCCGCCCGTCGCCCCATCTGCACCTCTATCGACTTCACGGTCGGGGCCAGCAAGAGAGTTCAGCCCTCCTGCAT